>Ga0169931_10001815_pt1 | contig 35263 bp, 30 predicted proteins | sample Kivu_15m_20L_FD_129675 | JGI IMG/M metagenome (GOLD analysis project Ga0169931, IMG submission 129675) | Freshwater microbial communities from Lake Kivu, Western Province, Rwanda to study Microbial Dark Matter (Phase II) - Kivu_15m_20L... | ecosystem: Environmental > Aquatic > Freshwater > Lake...
CTTCTGGATCGCGTCGCGCTGCTTGCGCTGGAAGTCGGCAAGCAGGGTCTGCGCCTCCTCGCGCAGCCGCTGGGCCTCGTCGAGCTCCCGGCGGATGCGCTCGGCGCGGGCATCGAGCCCGCCGATGAGCGCGGTGCGCAGCGGCTTCCAGACCACCACGAAGAACGCGACGAAGGAGGCCGCCACCCAGAATTCGGGCTGGGCGAGGAGGGAGCCGGAGGACGGGTCTGCCATGGCGTTTCCTTGGACGTGCCCCGAGCGTCAGCGGCGGGCGAGGGCGGCACGCGCCGCCTGGTCCGCCTCGGACGGGGAGATGCCGATCCCGGCGACCCTCTGGACCGCGAGGGTGGCGACCTCGGCCGCGACGCCGGCGAGGTTGCCCATCGCGGACGCCTTCGCGGCGGCGATGCGGCCCTCGGCGTCGCGGATCCGGCCGGCGAGCTCGTTGCCGAGCTCCGCCTGCCTTGCCGCGGAGTCGCGGGCCAGGGTGGCCTCGGTCGAGCGACCGACCTCCTGTGCCTTCGCGCGCGACTCGCCTAGCGCCTTCTCGTAGGCGGCCTTGATCTGGTCGGCCTCGGCCTTGAGGGCCGAGGCGCGATCGAGATCGCCTCCGATGCGGTTGGCCCGCGCCTCGAGCACCTCGCCGATCCGCGGCAGCGCGATCCTGCTCATCACCAGGTAGAGGACGAGGAAGGTCACGCCAAGCCAGAAGATCTGGCTGGGGAAGCGCGAGAGGTCGAATTGCGGCATGCCCGCCTTCTGCGCGTCGGCCGCCATGCCCGGGTCGACGGGCAATAGGACGAACGCCGCAGCTGCGAGGAGGAGTGCGCGGAAGGTCATCATCATTCACCGGCGCCGGGCGCCGGCCCGATCGTCAGGAGACGTAGACGAGGATGGCGACGACGAAGGCGAGCAGCGCGATGAACTCGGTCACCGCGAAGCCGATATAGGCGAAGGTCTGCACGCTGTCCTTGGCGGCCGGGTTGCGGCCCACGGCCTGGATCAGGCTGGCCCACACGGAACCCACGCCGATGCCGGCGCCGATCATGCCGATGGCGGCGAGGCCCATGCCGATGAGCTTGGCTGCAGAAGCGTCCATTGGAGTAGTCCTTTCTGGTTGGAGCTTGTTGGAGTTCGACCGCCGTGATCCGTCAGTGCAGGTGGATCGCGTCGTTCAAGTAGATGCAGGACAGGATGGTGAAGATGTAGGCCTGCAGGAACGCGACGAAGAACTCGAGCGCGGTCAGGCCGATCAGCATCCCGAAGGGCAGCACGCCCGGCAGGACGAAGAACTTCACGCTGCCCAGCGTGATCACGAAGCCCGCGAAGATCTTCAGGATGATGTGGCCGACGGTCATGTTCGCGAAGAGGCGGACCGAGAGGCTCACCGGGCGGGACAGGTAGGAGATCACCTCGATCGGGATCAGGATCGGCGCGGCCGCGATCGGCGCGCCGTGCGGGAAGAACAGGCTGAAGAAATGCGTGCCGTGGCGGGCGATGCCGATGCAGGTGATGCCGATGAAGATCGTCAGCGCCAGCGCGAAGGTGACCGCGATGTGGCTCGTGAAGGTGAAGGCGCCGGGCAGCATGCCCAGCAGGTTGCCGACCAGCACGAAGCTGAAGACGGAGAAGACGAAGGGGAAGTACCTGCGTCCCTCGTCGCCGACGTTCTCGCGCACCATGCCGGCGATGAACTCGTACCCGAGCTCGGCGACCGATTGCAGGCGGCCCGGGACCAGGTCCCTGCTGCGCACGGAGAAGACCAGCAGGCCGGCGACGAGCGCCACCGCGATCGCCATCATCAGCGCGGAATTCGTGAACGAGACGTCCAGCTTCCCGAGGGACAGCGGGACGATGGGCTTGATTGTGAACTGCTCGAGCGGACTGGCCACGATCGTCTCTTTCGCTTCGGGCCGACGCGCCGCCTGAGGCCCGCCGGTTTCCAGTTCATCTCCCGCCCGCGAGGGACGAGGGCGGATTCATTCCCGCTTCCCGCGTTCCCCGGCGATCCGGCGGCGCGCCGCGTCAGCGGCGCGCACCGTGCGGAGCATGTTCATCATCCCGGCGGCGAAGCCGAGGGCGAGGAACACGAGCAGGAACCAGGGGCTTGTACCGAGCCACCGGTCGAGCGCCAGTCCCATCCCCGTCCCGATGACGACCCCCGCGAGGAGGTCGACGGCGACCCTGAAGCCGAGGCCGAGCTGACCGATGTTGCGCGCCGCCGCAGCGCCTGCCGCGTCGCGACCGCCGTCCCTCCGCTCCCGCGCCGCCGCGAGGCGGGCCTGGAAGTCGTCCCTCGCGGGATCGTCGGAAGGCTTTGCGGGATCAGTCTCAGCCATGGCCCGGAGGAGATCTTCCCGGCCGTTTTCGCGGCGAGGAAGATACGGACGGGGTACCACCCTGTCAAGGCGGATGGCCCGCTTTCAAAAGGCTGAAACACCGATGTTTTCGGGGTTTCGGCCGGCTCGTGCCCTCAGGCAGTCGCGCGCATGCGCTCGGCCTGGGCGAGGTCGACGGAAACGAGCTGGCTGATGCCGCGCTCGGCCATCGTCACGCCGTAGAGCCTGTCCATCCGCGCCATGGTCATCCGATGGTGGGTGACGACCACGAAGCGCGTCTCGGTGCGCCCGGAGATCGTCTCCAGCAGCCTGCAGAAGCGGTCCACGTTGGCGTCGTCCAGCGGCGCGTCGACCTCGTCCAGCACGCAGATCGGCGCCGGGGTGGTGAGGAAGACGGCGAAGAGCAGCGCAAGCGCGGTCAGCGCCTGCTCGCCGCCGGAGAGGAGCGAGAGCGTCTGCAGCTTCTTGCCCGGCGGCGAGGCCATGACCTCGAGGCCGGCGTCGAGCGGGTCGTCGCTGGCCTGCTCGCCCTCCTCGGCGGGCGGGGCGGCGAGCTGCAGGTGCGCCTTGCCACCGCCGAACAGCGCCACGAAGAGCTCGGAGAAATGCCGGTTCACCTGCTCGAAGGCGGCGAGCAGGCGCTCGCGGCCCTCGCGGTTCAGGCTGCCGATCCCCTGGCGCAGCTTGCCGATCGCCGCGAGGAGGTCGCCGCGCTCGCCCATCATCGCCTGCAGCTGCTGGTCGAGCTCCTGCGCCTCCTGCTCGGCGCGCAGGTTCACGGGCCCCATGTTGTCGCGCTCGCGCGTCAGGCGGTCGAGCCGCGACGCGACCTGCTCGATCGAGGGCAGGTCGTCGGCGGGGTCGACGCCGCCCGCGGCCAGTGCCTGGTCGGGCTCGCAGTCGAGCCGCTCGCGGATGCGCTGCGCCACCTCGGCGATCTGCCGCGCCGCCTGCTCCGCGGCCGATTCGGCACGCACGCGGTCCTCGCGCTCGCCCATCAGCGTGGCCTCCTCGGCCTTGAGCGTGCGCTCGGCCTCGCGGGCCTGCGTCTCGGCGACGGCCAGCGCGTCGGCATGGCCGCGGCGCTCGGCCCCGGCGGTCGTGACAAGCTCCAGCAGCTCGCCCCGCCGCGCCGCGATCTCCGCGGGCTGCGCCGCGAGGCGGCCATGTTCCTCGACCTGCGCCGCGAGGCGCTCGGCGAGCACCGCCGCCTGATGCTCGGCGGATGCCGCGCGGTTGCGCCAGGCGGCGACGTCGGACGCGATGCCCGCCAGGCGGCGGCGACGCTGCTCGGCCTCGCCGACGAGCCGGCGCTCCTCGCCCTGCATCGCCATCAGCTGCTCGCGCCCGGCCTTGAGTTCGACGCGCTCGAGCTCGAGGAGCCTGCGCGCCTCGTCGATGTCGGGCAGGGCGGCGAGGCGCTCCTGCACGCCTGACCTGCGCTCCTCCTCGCCTGCGCGCTCCATGCCGAGGCGTTCGATCCGGTCGGACAGGGTGGCGAGGCGCGCCGTCTGCTCGGCGCTCTCGCGCGCCAGCCAGGCGGCAGCCTGCCGCGCCTGGTCGACGCGCCCGGCTGCCTCGCGCGCACCCTGCCGCGCGCCGCGCTCGGCCTCGGCGGCGCCCTGCTCCTCCTGGCGGGCGGCCTGCATGCGCATGCGCGCGCCCTCGAGCTGCGCGCCGGTCGCGGCGCGCCGGGGCAGCAGCTCGACGAGCCGGTTGCGCTGCGCGAGGCGCAGGGCCGCGGCGGAGGGCGCGCCGGCGCGCACGGTGAAGCCGTCCCAGCGCCAGAGGGCCCCGCCGACCGTGACGAGGCGCTGCCCGGCGGCAAGGCCGGGCGCGAGGGTGGCGCCCGCCTCGTCGTCGACGACGCCGACCTGCGCGAGGCGTCGCGCCAGCGCGGGCGGCGCCTGGACATGGGCGGAGAGCGGCTCGGCCCCCGGCGGCAAGGCCGGATCGTAGGCGCCGCGCGCGACGTCGCCGCGCCAATGCGCGGGCGCGGTGCTGTCGAGCGGCGCGGCGAGGTCGTCGCCAAGCGCTGCGCCCAGCGCGGCCTCGTACCCCGGGTCGACGCGCACCTGGTCGATGACGGGCGCGAAGAGGTCGCCGGTGCCGTTGTCGGCGAGGAGGCGCTGCAGCCCGGCGATCTCGCCATCGAGCCGGGCGATCTCCGCCTCGACGTTGCCGAGGGCCGCGCGCGCGCCGCGCTCCTCTTCCTGCGCCGCGCGTCGCGCAGCCTCGGCGGCGTCGACGCGGCGCTGCGCGTCCTCGACATCCTGCTCGGCCTCGGCGACGAGGCGCTCGGCCTCGGCGCGGCGCTCGACCGGGATCGCGGCGGCAGCGAGGCCGGCGCGGTCGCGCTCGGCCGTCTCCATCCGCTGCGCGATCTCCGCGAGCCGTCGCTCGGCATCGGCGAGCTGGCGATGAAGGGCATTGCGCTCGGCCTCGGCCGCGGCCACCGCGCCGGTGGCCGTGCTGACGACCTCCTCGCGCTGGCCGACATCCTCGCGCTGGCGCTCGAGCACGGCGCGCGCCTCGGCCAGCAGCGCCTCGGCGGCGGCCTCGGTCTCCGCGATGGCCGCCTGCTCGGCGGAAAGCGACTCGATGGCGGAGAGCGCATCCTGGCGGCGGGCGGCCTCGCGCTGCTGGTCCTCGGCCACCTGGGCGATGCGGCGCGCCAGGTCCTCGATCGCGGCGACGACGCGCGCTTCATCGGCCTCCAGCGCCTGGGCCCGGGTCTCGAGCCGGGTGGTCCGCGCGGCCGCCTCGGCCTCTGCGCGACGCAGGTCCGGCAGCAGCGCGGCCGTCTCGGCGAGCGCGGTCGACGCGGCGGCGACGCGCGCTGTCGCCTCGGCGACCGCGCGCTCTGTCTCGGCAAGGCGCGCGGCGGCCGCTTCGCCGAGACCGGAGGCCTCGCGCCAGCGCAGCGTCAGCAGGATCGCATCGGCGCGGCGGATGAGCCCGTCGAGGTTGCGGTAGCGCTCGGCCTGCTTCGCCTGCTTCTTCAGCGCCTGGAACTGCTGGTCGATCGTGCCGATGACGTCGTCGAGCCGCGCGAGGTTCTGCTCGGCGGCGCGCAGCTTGAGCTCGGCCTCGTGGCGGCGCGCATGCAGGCCGGTGATGCCAGCGGCCTCCTCGAGCACCTGGCGGCGCTCCGAGGGCTTGGCGTTGATCAGGGCCGCGATGCGGCCCTGGCTGACCAGCGCGGGCGAATGAGCGCCCGAGGCGATGTCGGCGAAAAACAGCTGCACGTCGCGCGCCCGGCTGTCCTTGCCGCCGATGCGGTAGGCGGAGCCCTCGCCGCGCTCGATGCGGCGGCTGACCTCGATCTCGCCGAGGTCGTTCCACGCCGCGGGGGCCTTGCGCTGGTCGTTGGCGATCAGGACCGAGACCTCGGCGACGTCGCGCGCGGGGCGCGACGTGGTGCCGGCGAAGATGACGTCGTCCATTTCCCCGCCGCGCATCTGCTTCACGCGGTTCTCGCCCATCACCCAGCGCAGCGCCTCGACGAGGTTCGACTTGCCGCAGCCATTTGGGCCGACGACGCCGGTGAGGCCGGGCTCGATCGAGAACTCGGTCGCCTCGACGAAGGACTTGAAGCCGGCGAGGCGGAGCTTGGTGAACTGCATGACGAGCCTGTTTCCTGCTGCTGTGCTTGCTGTGCCGAGGATTGCGCCGGTCAGTTCCTGCCGCCGCCGAAGAGGCCGGAGATCCAGCCGAGGAACCGCTGCCAGGTCGAGGCAGGCGCCGCGGAACCGGGCGCCGCCGGCGCCGGCTGGCCGCGCAGCGCCTCGGCGAGCGCCCGGTCGAGTTCCTCGAAGCCGGTGCCGCCGACATGGCGCTTGCCGTTGACGACGAGCGTCGGCGTGCTGTTGACGCCGTACTGCTTCTCGCCGGCCTGCGCGACGGCGACGAGCTTCGCCTGCTGCTCGGCGTCCTCGGCGCAGGCGGCGGCGCGCTCGCGCGGCAGCCCGGCGAGCGCCGCGTACTGCTTGACCCGCTCGATCATCGCGGAGGGGTCGCGGCCGGCCGTCCACTGTTCCTGCTGGCGGAACAGCACGTCGAGCAGGCCGAAATAGCGGTCGGGAGGAAGGCAGCGCGCGACTTGCGCGGCCTGGAGCGCGACGCGGTCGAGCGGGAAGTCGCGATAGACGAACTTCACCGTGCCGGCGTCGATATACTTCGCCTTCACCTGCGGCAGCACGTCGACGTGGAATCGCGCGCAATGCGGGCAGGTCAGCGAGGCGTACTCGATGACGACGACGGGCGCGTCCGGGTTGCCCATGGCGAAGTCGTCGCCTTCGCGGCGTGGCGCCAGCCTGTCTGCCGGGGGCTGCTGGGCTGCAGCGGGCGCCGGATATCCCCAGCCATGCGCGGCCCGCCCGCCATCGATCGACAGGCCTGTCCACAGGGACGGGCCGCCCTGGAGCACGGCCAGGACGGCCGCGGCGATCAAGATCTTCGATAAACGGGACATTCCACCCACCAGATGCTGTGGAGCCTAGCCACGCGGCACCCGAGTCGCCAAGCGAAGCGCGGCGGACTGGGGATAAGTCTCGATCATGTCGCCGCGATGGCGTCAGCGGCGGCGCAGGAGGTGGCTTCCGAGCCTCGCCAGCGACTCGCGCAGGCCTTCGTCGGCGACGCCCTCGACCGCCCTGGCGGCCTCGCTCCGGCTTGCCGTGTCCGGCTGCACCCGGCGCGCCGCCTGGCGCTGGCGCATCGTGCGCGCCATCGGCCGCTGGACGAGGGCGATGCGCGCGACCGCGGCATGGCCGAGATAGGCGTTCACGCGCTCGACGATCTGCGGGGCGAGGTGCTGCAACTCGAGCGCCAGCGCGGGCTCGACCGCGAGGTGGAGCACGCCAGGGCCGCCGTCGCGCGGCCGCGCGAGCCGGTCGACGGCCGTGTCGCCGGCGAGGCGCGGGCCCGCGATCTCGGCCCAGCCCGCCACCAGCGCGGCATAGTCGGCGCCACGCTTCTGCAGCACGGGGCGCGTGACCTTCAGCAGGCTTCGGGACAGGGCGCGCGGCGCCATGGGCGGATCGGCCTCGACAATGCGGAGCGGCCACCAGTCTAATCGGTGCCGCCCATGCAAGCGAAGACGCAAACCCGGACCTCGCGCGCGGCGCTCGGCCGCGCGCTGCTCGCCTGGTACGACCGCCATGCCCGCGTGCTGCCGTGGCGCGCGCCGCCGGGCGCGTCGCCCGACCCGTACCGCGTCTGGCTCTCCGAGATCATGCTGCAGCAGACGACGGTGGCTGCGGTCGGCCCCTATTTCCTGCGCTTCACGTCGCTGTGGCCCGACGTCTTCGCCCTCGCGGCCGCGTCGCGCGAGGACGTGCTGCGCGAATGGGCGGGGCTCGGCTACTACTCGCGCGCCCGCAACCTGCATGCCTGCGCCGAGGCGGTCGTCGCGCGGCATGGCGGCGCCTTCCCCTCCGACGCGCAGGCGCTGCGCGCGCTTCCCGGGATCGGCCCCTACACGGCGGGTGCGATCGCCGCGATCGCCTTCGACCGCCGCGCGCTGGCCGTCGACGGCAATGTCGAGCGCGTCGCCGCGCGGCTCGCCGCGATCGCGACGCCGCTGCCGGCGGCGAAGGCGGAGATAGGCGAGGTCGCGGCCTCGCTCATGCCGCGCGCGCGGCCTGGCGACTTCGCCCAGGCGCTGATGGACCTCGGCGCCACGACCTGCACGCCGCGCGCGCCGTCCTGCGGTCGCTGCCCGCTTGCCGCCGGCTGCGCCGCCCGCGCGACGGGCCGGCAGGAGGAGTTCCCGGTCAAGCCGCCGCGCCGCGCGCGGCCGCTGCGCCGCGGCGTCGCCTTCGTGCTGCGCGACGCGCGCGGCGCCGTGTGGCTCACGCGCCGCGCGGAGAAGGGGCTGCTCGGCGGCATGGTGCAGGTGCCGACGACCGACTGGATCGAGGGCGGGCCGGACGAGGCCAGCCGCGCGGCGGCGCGCCCCGCGCCCGGCCCGTGGCGCCTGCTCGGCGAGACAGTCCGCCACGTCTTCACGCATTTCGAGCTCGAGCTCGAGGTCGAGGTCGCGGTGGCGCGCCGTGCGCCGGATGGCGAGGGGCGATGGTGCGCGCCGGGCGACCTCGCGCGCGCCGGCCTGCCCTCGGTCTTCCGCAAGGTGGCCGCGGCGGCGACCGGAGGCGCGCGGCGGCGATGAAGTCCATCCTCGTGATCGAGGACGAGGAGGCGCTGCGCGACGACCTCGTCGACCTGCTGCGCAGCGCGCCGGGCGGCTACGAGGTCCTCGAGGCGCCGGAAGGCCGCGCGGGCCTCGCGCTGATCGAGGCGCGCCACCCCGACCTCGTGATCTGCGACAGGCTGATGCCGGGGATGGCGGGCCACGAGGTGCTGGAGGCGCTGCGCGCGCGCGGCCCCGAGTTCGCGGGGTTGCCCTTCGTGTTCCTCACCGCGCTCACCGACGCGCGCGACCGCGAGGCGGTGGCGGCGCTGAACCCGACGCTCTACCTCAGCAAGCCGATCGACCATGGCGCGCTCCTGCGCGCCATCGGCGAGTTGCTCGGCGAGCCCGGGCCGGGCCTCAGTTGAGCTCGGCGCGCAGCTTGGCGCGCAGAACGTCGATCGGCACGCGCTTGCCGCCATCGACCATGCACCAGAAGGTCCAGCCGTTGCAGGCCGGCGCGCCCTGCACCGCGGCGCCGACCTGGTGGATCGAGCCCTTGTGCTCCGCCGAGACCAGCGTGCCGTCGGCGCGCACGCGCGCCGTCCACCGACCGCTCGGGTCGCTCAGCACCTCTCCGGGCTGCAGCAGGCCGCGCTCGACGAGCCAGCCGAAGGGAATGCGCGGCTCGTCGCGCTTCGAGCCCGCTTGCGCGATCGTCTCGTCGTCGGCACGTCGCACGTCGGCGATGCGCCGGCGCGCGACCTCGGCGTAGATCTCGTCGCGCTCGATGCCGACGAAGCGGCGGCCGAGGCGCTTGGCGACCGCGCCGGTCGTGCCGCTGCCGAAGAAGGGATCGAGGATCACGTCGCCCACCTTCGACGACGCGACCACGACGCGGTGCAGCAGAGCCTCGGGCTTCTGTGTCGGGTGCGCCTTGCGCCCGGCCGAATCCTTGATGCGCTCGGATCCCGTGCAGATCGGGATGAACCAGTCGCTGCGCATCTGGATGTCGTCGTTGAGAGCCTTCATCGAGGCGTAGTTAAAGGTGTAGCGTGACTTCTGGTCGCGCGCGGCCCAGATCATCGTCTCGTGCGCGTTGGTGAAGCGCCGGCCGCGGAAGTTCGGCATCGGGTTCGCCTTGCGCCACACGACGTCGTTGAGGACCCAGTAGCCGAGGTCCTGCAGCGCCGCGCCGAGCCGGAAGACGTTGTGGTAGCTGCCGATGACCCAGATCGTGCCATCGGGCCTGAGCACCCGGCGCGCCTCGGCGAGCCAGGCGCGGGTGAACCGGTCATAGGCCGCGAAGTCGCCGATCTGGTCCCAGGCGTCGTCGACCGCGTCGACCTTCGAGTTGTCGGGTCGGTGCAGCTCGCCGCGCAGCTGCAGGTTATAGGGCGGGTCTGCGAAGACCATGTCGACGCTGGCGTCGGGCATGGCGCGCATGAGCTCGAGGCAGTCGCCGACGAGCAGGCGGTTGCCCTCGCCGAGCTTGTCGGCGGCGGGGGCGGGCGGGGCGGCGGGGGACTGGGATCGGGCCATGGCGGCGGAATGTGAGTCCCGCCCGAGTCGCCGTCAATAGATAATTGGAATCAATGGCTTGCGAGACGTTCTTCAGAGGCTCATTCGCAACTGCGAAAGCGGCGCGAAGCTCAATCGGTGGTGGGGCGAGGGGCCGGCGACCGCGATCGCTTGTAGATGCGCGGCCGTCCCGTAGCCCATGTTGGCCTCCCATCCATAGGCGGGATGCCGCGGCGCAAGGCGGCGCATCGCGCGGTCGCGCAGCTCCTTCGCGACGATCGAGGCCGCCGCGATCGAGAAGGAACGCGCATCGCCGCCGACCACGGTGGTGACGCCGATGCCATCCCCGGCGAGGTCGCGCGGCGCGCGGTCGCCATCGACGAGGACATGCGCGGGAGAAGCGCCGAGCCGCGCGAGCGCGCGCCGCCAGGCGAGGAACGTGGCGCGCAGCGGATCGAGCGCGTCGACCTCGCGTGCCGACGCGGCGCCGGCCGCGAAGACGAGCTCGCCCCGCCGTGCCGCCGCGCGGATCGCGTCGAGCGCCTCCGCGCGTCGCGTCGCGGAGAGGCGCTTCGAATCGTCGACGAGGCCGCGCAGGATGCGCGGCACGCGCTTGCCCGGCACGACGACCGCCGCGGCGACCACGGGCCCGGCGAGAGGGCCGCGCCCGGCCTCGTCGAGGCCCGCGACGGGGCCATCGATGCGGCGCTCGAGCACGAAGCCCGGCATGGCTCAGCGTATGCCCGCGCGGATGAAGCTCTGCACGAACTGGCGCTGGAACAGCAGGAAGCCGACGAGCAGCGGCGCGGAGGTGAGCAGCGTCGCCGCGCAGATCAGCGCCCAGTCGATGCCCTGGTCGGAATGGGAGAAGATCTGCAGCCCGACGGTGAGCGGGCGCGTCTCCACCGAGTTGGTGACGATCAGCGGCCACAGGAAGTTGTTCCAGTGGTAGCTGACGGAGACGAGGCCGAAGGCGACGTAGACCGGCTTCGCCAGCGGCACGTAGACCTTCCACAGCATCATCAGGAAGGAGCAGCCCTCGACGCGCGCGGCCTCGTCGAGCTCGCGCGGCACGGTCTTGAAGGTCTGGCGTAGCAGGAAGATGCCGAAGGCCGACGCCATGTAGGGCAGGCCGATGCCGAGCAGCGTGTCGACCAGGCCCAGCTTGCGCAGCGTCTGGTAGTTCTCGACGATCAGCACCTCGGGCATGATCATGAGCTGCACGAGCACGAGCGCGAAGGCGACCTCGCGGCCGAAGAACTCGAAGCGCGCGAAGGCGTAGGCGGCGAGCGTCACGAGAACGAGCTGCACGGCGAGGATCATCGCGCAGAGCGCGATCGTGTTCGCGAAATAGCGGCCGAAGGGGGCGGCTTCCCACGCGGCGGCGAAGTTCAGCAGCGTCAGCGGCGCGAAGGCCTCGAAGCGGGCCTGGAACTCAGGCGGGTGGAACGCGGTCCAGGCGGCGTAGATCAGCGGCAGGAACCACAGCAGCCCGAGCAGCCAGGCGGCGCCGGTCTCGAAGACGCGCCAGAAACCGCGCGACTCCATCAGGTTGCCGCCTGCGGGCTCGCTCATCGGTAGTGGATCCTCTTCTCGAGGAAGAAATACTGGCCGAGCGCCAGCAGCGCCAGCAGCGCCAGCAGCACCATGGTCAGCGCTGCGCCGTAGGCGGTGTCCCAGAACTTGAAGGCGACCTCGTAGATGTAGAACAGCAGCAGCGAGCTGGCGTTGTCGGGGCCGCCCCTGGTGATCGCTACCACGTGGTCGACCAGCCGGAAGGAGTTGATCACGGCGTTCACCAGCACGAACAGCGTCGTCGGCATCAGCAGCGGGAAGATCACGCGCCGGAAGAAGTACCAGCGCGACGCGCCTTCCAGCGCCGCGGCATCGGCGAGCGCCGGCGGGACCTGCTGGAGCGCGGCAAGGTAGAAGATCATGAAGAAGCCAGCTTCCTTCCAGATCGTCATCACCATGAGCGCGCCCAGCACCGTGTCGCGCTCGCCCAGCCAGTTGGTGGCGCCGAACCCGAGGCTGCGCGCCACCTGGTCGATCAGCCCATAGTCGGGCGTGTAGAAGAACAGCCAGATGTTCGCGACCGCGATCATCGGCAGGACCGTGGGCGCGAAATAGGCCATGCGCAGGAAGCCGCGGCCGGCGAGCCTCTGGTTGACCCACAGCGCCATCAGGATGGCCAGCACGACCGAAGCCGGGATGGTGACGAGCGCGTAGAGGAGATTGTTCCACAGCGCCTGCAGGAACACCGGGTCCTCCAGCATCGTGCGGTACTGGTCGAGGCCGACGAAGCGCGCCGGTCGCCGGGCCTTCGGCGTGGTGTGCAGCGAATGCCAGAAGGTGGCGACCGCCGGCAGGTGCGTGAAGGCTCCCAGCAGGAGCGCGGCCGGCAGCAGCAGCAGCCAGCCATGGATGTTGGCGGAGAGCCGCGTCATGCGGGTCGGCATCCCCGTCCGCCGCGCGGCGGACGGGGATGCCGGGGCCGTCACTTGAAGGGGCGCAGGATGCGGTCGGCCTCGCGCTGGGCGTCTCGCATCGCCTGGTCGGCGGGCCTGGTGCCGGTGAGCGCGGCCTGCAGTCCGTCGTTGAGCGCCTTCACCACGCGCTGGTTCTCGTGGGTGGAGAACTCGGCCCAGGCATGCGGCAGCTGGTCGCGCGCGACCGCAGCCGCCGGGAAGCCGGCGACGTACTGCTTCATGCGCGCGGTCTCGAAGGCCGCCGGCGACACGGCGACGTAGCCGGTGTCGATGCCCCATTGCGCCGCGCGCTCCGGCTCGGTCACCCATTTCGCGAACTTGAGCGCCGCGGCGCGCTGCGCCGGCGTCGCCTTCTTGAACACGTAGATGTTCCCGCCGCCGGTCGGCGAGCCCAGGCGCTTGTTCGCCGGCATCATGCCGACGCCGAAATCGAACTTGGCGTTGGCGCGGATGTTGGTGAGGTTGCCGGTGGTCGTCCAGATGATCGCCACCTTGCGCTGGAAGAAATCCTGCGGCGTCGTGCCCCATTCGACGATGCCCGGCGGATGGATCTGGTGCCTGCGGCTGAGGTCGACCCAGTATTGCAGCGCCTCGATCACGCCCGGCCGGTCGAAATAGACCTCGTTGCCGGCGGCGTTCATGAGCCGCGCGTCGTTCTGCGTCGTCAGGGCCTGGAACAGCCAGTAGGGGAAACCGGAGCTCGGGATTGACACGCCCCATTGCGTGACGTTGCCCGCCGCGTCCTTCTTGGTCAGCCTGCGGCCCATCTCGACCAGCTCCGCCCAGGTCGCGGGCGGCTTCTCGGGATCGAGGCCCGCTTCCTTGAAGAGCTCCTTGTTCCAGTACTGCACGATGGTCGAGCGCTGGAAGGGGATGCCCCAGGTCTTGCCGCCGGTCTGGCTGTTCTCGAGGAAGCCCGGATAGAAGCCCGCGATCCAGGCCTTGTCCGCGGCGGTGTCCGAGATCTCCTCGAACGGGACGATCGCGTCCTCGTCGATCAGCGTGAACATGTCGGTGGACAGCAGGATCGCCAGATGCGGCGGCTCGCCGCCCTTGAGCGCGGTCAGCGTCTTGGTGATCGTGTCCTGATAGGAGCCGGTATAGACCGGCTTGATCCTGATCCCCGGGTTTTCCTTCTCGAAATCCGCGGCCATCTGGTCGATCAGCTTCGGGATCGGACCACCGACCGCGATCGGATAGTAAAACTGGAGCTCCTGGGCGTCCGCGCGCGCGCCCGAGAAGGCGCCGAGCGCGGCGAGCGCGATTCCCGCGAGCCAGCTGCGTCGAGTGCTTGCCATGGGTATTTCCTTTCCTCGGGGCGGATGATCAGCGGGCGACGCGCAGCCCCGTCCGCGCGTCGAAGAGATGGAGTGCGGCCGCCGGTAGCGCGACGCGCACGTGGCTGCCGGCGGCGTGGCCGAGCTGGCCCGGTGCCCGCAGCGAGAGGGTCTCCGCGCCGATGCGGCAGGCGAGCACCGTGTCGGCGCCGAGATATTCGGCGGCGACGATTTCGGCCTCGATGCCGCCGGCATCGGCAAGCACGACCGACTCGGGACGGATCCCCGCCACCAGGCCCTGCCCGGGGCCGGGCAGCAATGCCGGGCCGGTCGTGCCGCGGATCACCGGGCCGGCGGGACTGTCAGCGAGCTGGAGCAGGTTCATCGGCGGCATGCCGATGAAGCGCGCGGCGAAGCTCGTCGCCGGGGCCGCGTAGAGTTCCGCCGGCGGTGCGTCCTGCTCGACGCGCCCGCCGCGCATCAGCACCACCCGGTCCGCCATCGTCATCGCCTCGACCTGGTCGTGCGTCACGTAGACGAGGGTGATGCCGAGCTGGCGCTGCAGCGCCCGGATCTCGCGGCGCATCTCCTGGCGCAGCTGGGCGTCGAGGTTGGAGAGCGGCTCGTCCATCAGGCAGACCGGCGTCTCGGCGACGATCGCGCGGCCCAGCGCGACGCGCTGCTGCTGGCCGCCGGAGAGCTGCGAGGGCTTGCGCTCGAGCAGGCCGCCGAGGCCGAGCAGCGAGGCGGCGCGCTCCAGCCTGCGCTCGCGCTCCTCGCGCGGCAGGCGGCGCACGCGCAGCCCGAAGACGATGTTCTCCGCGACCGAGAGATGCGGGAACAGCGCATAGCTCTGGAACACCATCGACACGCCGCGCGCCGAGGGCGGCAGGGCGGTGACGTCGCGGCCGTCGATCAGGATGCGTCCCGCGCTCGCCCCCTCGAGCCCGGCGACGAGGCGCAGCGTCGTCGACTTGCCGCAGCCCGAGGGCCCCAGAAGGACGACGAAGGATCCTGCTGGCACGCGCAGGCTCACGCCGTCGACCGCGGTGGTATCGCCCCAACGCTTGCTCACGCCTTCGAGAACGATCTCGGACAATTGAATCCCCCGGCGCCACGCTGGATGCGCGAGTCGCATGAAACCCGCATGTCCATCTCGTGACAAGCGCGCGATGCAGGCCTCAGAAGAGGCTGGCCTGCCGCTCGTCGCCCGATGGCGGCCGGAAGAGCGACGCGTCGAGCGGCTGGCGCTCGCGCCCGAGGCCGAGTCGCTTGCTGGCCAGGCGGAAGCGGCGCGCGACCAGCGCGGCCTCCTCGCCCTCGCCGACGATGCGCGCGCCGAAGCGCGGGTCGTTGAGCGCGCCGCCGCGCATGCGCGCGACGCGCGCGAGCACGCGCGCCGCCTTGAGCGGCTCGTGCGCCTCCAGCCACTCGCGGAAGAGGTCCTTCACCTCGTGCGGCAGGCGCAGCATCGTGTAGCCCGCCGCCCGCGCGCCTGCGCGCGCCGCGGCCTCGAGCATCGGCTCGAGCTCGTGGTCGGTGAGCGCGGGGATCAGCGGCGCCGTCATCACGCCCACGTCGACCCCGGCGGCGGCGAGCCCCGCGATCGCCTCGAGGCGGCGCGCGGGGGAGGCGGCGCGCGGCTCGAGCCGGCGCGCGAGGCCGCGGTCGAGCGTCGTCAGGGACACGAAGACCCGCGCGAGGCGCTTGCGCGACATCGGGCCGAGGATGTCGGCGTCGCGCAGCACCAGCGCCGACTTGGTGACGATCGTCACCGGATGGTCCTGCGCGGCGAGCAGCTCGATCAGCGCGCGGGTGATGCGCAGCCCGCGCTCGGCGGGCTGGTACGGGTCGGTGTTGGTGCCGAAGGCGATCGGCGCGGGGCGGTAGCCGGGCCTCGCGAGCTCGGCGCGCAGCAGCCGCGCGGCGTCGGGCTTGAAGAAGATCCGCGTCTCGAAGTCGAGCCCCGCCGAGAGGCCGAGCCAGCCATGGGTCGGGCGCGCATAGCAGTAGACGCAGCCATGCTCGCAGCCGCGATAGGGGTTGATCGAGCGGTCGAACGGGATGTCCGGCGAGTCGTTGCGCGCGATGATGCTGCGGCTGGCGTCGGGCGACAGCGTGGTCGCCGGCCCCGGCGCGTCCTCGTCCTCGCTGGGCGCGGCCGTCGCCCAGCCATCGTCGATCGCGACGCGGCGATGCGCCTCGAAGCGACCATCGGGGTTGGAGATCGCGCCGCGGCCCTTGCGGGCGCGGGCGGGGAACTCGTGGTCCATGGGCCCGAAGTCTAGGCTGGCGGCGAGAACAAATAAAGAACGCTCGGCCGCGCGGGGCGGGGCGTCAGAACAGCCTTGGCCGCCAGATCGTCGTCTGCCGGAAAGTCCGGTCCTCGAGGTCGAGCGAGGTCTGCACCGCGTAGCTCGCGAGCTCTTCGATGCCGCTGTCCGGCATGTAGCCGCGGCCGGGATCCGCGATCAGCACCTCGGCGCCCGCGAGCATGCAGCGCCTGATCCAGGCGGTGGTGCGGTCGCCCATCTCCGCCTGGTAGTAGACGTCGCCGGCGATGACAACGTCGGCTGGCGAGCCGCGCCGCGAGAGCGGGTCCCCGCCGTCGAGCTCGATCTCGACGCCGTTGCGCCGCGCGTTGAGCGCGATCGCGCTCAGCGCCAGCGGGTCGATGTCGCAGGCGACGACGCGCGCGGCGCCCGCGCGCGCCGCCGCGATCGCGTCGATGCCGCTTCCGGCGGCGAAGACGAAGACGCTCTGCCCGCGCACGGCGTCGGGGTTGTCGAGCAGGAACCGCGCGAGCGCCTGCCCGCCGGGCCAGGCGAAGGCCCAGTAGGGTGGCTCGGTCCCGCGCTGGGCCATGGCGTCTTCCGTCATGTGCCAGAGCGGCGTCATCTCCGCGGCGAGCAGCAGCTCGATCTCCGGCACCAGCGCGACATGGCCGGGCGAGGTATGCGCCAGCACGAAGGCGTCGCGCTCCGCCGGTGTCATGCCGCTCGCGCCGCGACGATGCCGGCAAGCAGGATCCAGCCGACGAAGCGGTTGGAGCGGAACGTCGCGAGGCAGTCGGCGGCGCTGTCGGTGTCGACGCGCCATGCCTGCCACGCCATCTGCGCGGTCGCCGCCGCGAGCGCGACCCAGAAGGGCCAGGAGAGGCCGGCGGCATGGCCGGCCGCCCCGAACAGGACCGCCGCCGCGGCGTAGAAGGCGAAGAGGGCCGGGCGCGTGCGGTCGCCCAGTCGCCGCGCGGAGGACTTCACGCCGACGAGCGCGTCGTCCTCCTTGTCCTGGTGCGCGTAGATCGTGTCGTAGCCCAGCGTCCATGCGATGCCGCCGGCGTAGAGCAGCAGCGCCGGGGCGCCGAGCGCGCCCGTGGCCGCGGTCCAGCCCATCAGCGCGCCCCAGTTGAAGGTCAGGCCGAGGAAGAATTGCGGCCACCAGGTCACGCGCTTCATCAGCGGATAGATGAAGACCAGGAGGAGCGACGCGACGCCGAGCGCGATCGTCGTCGCGTCGAATACGAGCAGGATGGCGAGCCCGGCGAGGAGCTGCGCGGCGAGGAAGGCGATCGCGCCGCGCGGCGTCACCGCGCCGGAGGGGATCGGGCGGTCGGCGGTGCGCGCGACGCGGCCGTCGAAGTCGCGGTCGACGATGTCGTTGTAGGTGCAGCCCGCGCCGCGCATCACGAAGGCGCCGACGGCGAAGAGCAGCAGGAAGCCGGGCGGGGGCAGGCCCGGCGATGCGAGCGCGAGGCCCCACCAGCACGGGAAGAGCAGGAGCCACGTGCCGATCGGCCGGTCGGCGCGCATCAGCCGCGCGTAGGGCTGCGCGGCGCGCGGGAGGTAGCGCGTGATCCAGCTCTCGCGCGGGATGTCGGAGGCCGTGGCCGTGCTCACGGCGCGTGAGATACCAGCGTGGCGCGGGCGAGCGCCAGCCCCGTCGCGCGCAGGCCGCCTATGCGCGGTGCTGGACGGGCTTCAGGTTCGGGAAGACGGCGAGCACCTCGGGGTCGAAGTCGCCGCGCGGGACCGGGTCGCGCCTGAAGTTCCCGTGGTCGTCGCGGCCGCGCACAAGCGTCGCCCAGGGCTGGTCGCCGCGCTGGCGCACATGCGGCGCGGCGTAGCGTATCGCGTAGCCGTAGCGCCGCGCCGCCGAGCGGTTCGGCGGCGAGCCATGCACGATCTTCACGTGGTGCAGCGACATCTGCCCCTCGTCGAGCAGCAGGCTCCGTCCCTGGCCGGGATCGACGTCGACCGCGATCTCCTCGTGGGTGAAGAGCATGTTGGCGCTGCCGGGGCTCGACTTCGCATGCGGGAACTGCGGCGCGCGATGCGTGCCCGGCACCACCTGCATGGCGCCGTTCTCGAGCGTGCTCGGCGCGAAGGCGACCCAGGCGGAGACGACGTCGTCCGGCTCGAGGCCCCAGTAGTATGAATCCTGGTGCCAGGCGACATAGGCGTCGTCGCGCGGCTCCTTCACGAACAGGCTCGACGACCAGCAGAGGATGTCCGGCCCGATCACCGACTCGACGGCGTCGAGGATGCGCGCGTCGTGGACGAGGTCGTAGAGGACGCGCAGCTTGAGGTGGCCCTTGTTGCGCAGGATGAGGGTCGCCTTCTCGCCCGAGGCGCGCTCCCAGTCCTCGATCGCGTCGCGATGCCGCCTTGCCTCGTCGCGCGACAGGCAGTCGAGGGGATGCAGGTAGCCGTCGCGGCGATAGGCCTCGACCTGTGCCGGCGCGAGATGGTTGCCCATGGCGATGTCCTCCCCGCCGGCGATGCTGCCATGCGCCGCCGCGCCTGTCGCCGGGGAACGCGGCGCGCATCGGCGCGTTCTGCGCCGGGGGGAAGGGCGGCGCGCGGCGCGCCGTCGCCCGCCCGCGAGGAGGAGCGAGGGATGCCGATCGGCAAGGTCAAGTGGTTCGACCCGCGAAAGGGCTTCGGCTTCATCGAGCCGGAGGCGGGCGGCAAGGACGTGTTCGTGCACGTCTCCGCGGTGGAGCGCGCCGGGCTCTCCACCCTCGCCGAGGGGCAGCGCCTGTCCTACGACGTCACGGAGCAGCGCGGGAAGCCGGCGGCGGAGAACCTCAAGCCGCTCTGAGCGCGCGCCGCGGCGTCCCGTCGCGCGGCCCGCGCGGTCGCGGGGCCTCGCCGCAGGACAAGGTGACGCAGCGACGCGCCTCCCGTCCCGGCGCTCAATGCGCCTGCCGGCGCCGATGCCGGAAGGGAGGCACGCGCCGCCATGAAGGAAGCAAGCGCCGAGCTCCGCCTTCACCTCGTCGCGGCGATGGGCGAGCCGTCGCGCCGCGAGGCGTTCGACGACCCGCTCGATGCGATCGTCGCGGACCACGACCGCATCCGCGCGATGCTCGGCCTCGCGACGATGCTGGCGCGCGGCCGCGCGACGCCGCGCGTGCGCGAGATCACCGCGCGCGCCCTGCTCGCCTTCCTGCGCGTCGACCTCGACCGCCACCTCGAGGACGAGGAGACGCTGTTCTTCCCGATGCTGGAGCAGCGCCTCGCCCCCTCCGACCTGCTCGACCCGAGCCTGCGCCAGATGGCGGCCCAGCACGCCTCGACCCGCGCGGCGGCGTCGCTGCTGGCCGAGGAGTTCGCGCGCGTCGCCGATGATCCGGCGCCGCCACCGGGCGCGCGGCTGAGGCGCTGCGTGGCGGCATTCGCGCAGGCGAAGCACCGGCACATCGCGATCGAGAACGCGATGGTGCTGCCGCTGGCGCGCGCGCGGCTGACGGCGCGCGACTGGGGCGCGCTGGAGCGCGGGCTCGCCGCGCGGCGCGGCGCGCCAGCGCGGCTTCCCGCCTAGGCGCCGCGCCGCCTCGCGATGGTGCTGGCCCGCGCGGCGGATCCGCGCTAGCCCTTCGCCATGGACGAGAAGACGGCCCGGCCGGGCGTCCGCCTGCATTGCGCCGCGCCGCTCGCCGCGGGCGAGCCGGTCGAGCTCGGCGAGGCGCGCGCGCACTACCTGCGCAACGTCATGCGCATGCGCGCGGGCGACGGGATCGGCCTGTTCAACGCGGCGCACGGCGAATGGGCCGCGCGCGTCGAGTCGCTCTCGCGCTCCTCCTGCGTCGCCGTCCCCGTCGCCGCGCTGCGCCCGCCGGCGGCGGAGGACGGTCCCTGGCTGTGCTTCGCGCCGATCAAGCGCGCGCGGCTTGACGCCATGGTGGAGAAGGCGACGGAGCTCGGCGCATCGCGCCTCGTGCCCGTCTTCACGCGCCACACGGCGATGGAGCGCGTCAACGTCGAGCGCCTCGCCGCGATCGCGACCGAGGCCGCGGAGCAGTGCGAGCGCCTTTCCGTCCCGGAGATCTCGGCGCCGGCGACGCTCGAGGGCCTGCTCGCCGGCTGGCCCGCCGGCCGCGTGCTGGTCGTCGCCGACGAGAGCGGCGGCGGCGTGCCGATCGCCTCGGCGCTGGCGGGCGCCAGCGGCCCGCTCGCGATCCTGGCTGGCCCGGAGGGCGGGTTCGCGCGCGCCGAGCTTGACGCGCTGGCGCGCGCCGTGTTCGTTCGTCGCGTCGGCCTCGGGCCGCGCATCCTCAGGGCAGATACCGCGGCGATCGCCGCGCTCGCCATCCTCCAGGCCCTCGCGGGCGACGGCACCATCGCGCCGCGCGCGACGTGGCGGGCCCGGGACGGCATCATTCACGGAGCCTAGCTTGTCCGCACCGCCGACCACCCAGGGCGAACCCATCGAGGGCCGCAGGCAGCTCGTCGAGTACCTCGCCGCCGGCTCGAAGCCGCGCGAGCAATGGCGCATCGGCACCGAGCACGAGAAGTTCGTCTTCCGCCTCTCGGACCTCCGCCGCCTGCCCTACGAGGGCGAGGGCGCGACGATCCGCGGCCTGCTCGAGGGGCTCGCCACGCGCCATGGCTGGACGCCGGTCGAGGAGGCAGGCAAGCCCATCGCCCTCACCCAGGGCCGCGCGAGCGTGACGCTCGAGCCGGGCGGGCAGTTCGAGCTCTCGGGCGCGCCGCTGGAGACCATCCACCAGACCTGCGACGAGGTGAGCCGCCACCTCGTCGAGTGCAAGGACGTCTGCGCCGGGCTCGGCGCGGGCATGCTCGGCCTCGGCTTCGACCCGAAATGGACGCGCGAGGAGGTGCCCTGGATGCCGAAGGGGCGCTACGCGATCATGCGCGACTACATGCGCAAGAAGGGGCGCCTGGGGCACGACATGATGCTGCGCACCTGCACCGTGCAGGTGAACCTCGACTACGCGTCCGAGGCGGACATGGTGCGCAAGTTCCGCGTCTCGCTGGCGCTGCAGCCGGTGGCGACGGCGCTGTTCGCCAACTCGCCCTTCCGCGACGGCGCGCCGAGCGGGCTGCTGTCGACGCGCAGCCATGTCTGGACCGACACGGATCCCGACCGCACCGGCATGCTCGGCTTCGTCTTCGACGAGGGCTTCGGCTTCGAGCGCTACGTCGACTACATCTGCGACGTGCCGATGTACTTCGTGTATCGCGGCGGCAGGTACCTCGACTTCAGCGGCCGCAGCTTCCGCGACTTCGTCGCCGGCCGCTTCAACGCCGAGTTCGGCGACGTGCCGCGGATCACCGACTATGTCGACCACCTGACCACCGCCTTCCCCGAGGTCAGGCTGAAGAAGTTCCTCGAGATGCGCGGCGCCGATGGCGGTCCGTGGAAGCGGCTCTGCGCGCTACCGGCCTTCTGGGTCGGCCTGCTCTACGACGACGGCGCGCTCGACGCGGCCTGGGACCTCGTCAGGGACTGGAGCGTCGCGGAGATGGAGGCGATGCGCGCGCACGCGCCGCGCCTCGGCCTGCGCACGCCGTTCCGCAAGGGCAGCATGCAGGACGTCGCGCGCCGCGCCGTGTCCATCGCGGTCGAGGGCCTGCGCGCGCGCCGGCGCATGAACCGCATGGGCGATTCCGACGAGACGCATTTCCTCAAGCCGCTGGTCGAGATCGCGCAGAGCGGGGTCACGCCGGCGGAGCTCCTGCTCGAGCGCTTCCACGGCCCGTGGAAGGGCATCGTCGACCCGGCCTATGTCGAGGAAGCCTACTGACGGCGCCTCGCCTGCGCGCCACTCAGGCCCGCAGCCGCGCGTTCGACGGATCCCACGGCGATTCGCCGATCACCGTCGCGCGATGGGCCTTGCCCAGGATGGTGACCTCTAGCTCGGTGCCTTCCGCGGCGCAGTCCGGCCGCAGCATGGCCAGCGCCAGCGACTTGCCCACGCGCCATCCGTAGCCGCCGGAGGTGCAGCGCCCGACCATCTCGCCGCCGCGGCGGATCGGCTCCGAGCCGCGCGCGTCGGCGTCCGTCACGCCGTGGACCTCGAGCGTGGCGAAGCGGTTGGCGAAGCCGCGCGCCTGCCAGGCGAGCAGAGCGTCGCGGCCGACGAAGGCGCCCTTGGCTGGCTGCACGAAGCGGTCGAGGCCGGATTCCAGCGCCGCGTACTCGATCGACAGCTCGCGCGGGATCAGCCGGTAGGACTTCTCGAGGCGCATCGAATCCATCGCGCGGATGCCGAACGGGCGCAGCTCGTGGCGCCGGCCTGCCTCGGCGAGGATGTCGAAGATCGTGTTCTGCATCTCGATCGGGTGGTGCAGCTCCCAGCCCAGCTCGCCTACGAAGTTGACGCGCAGCGCCTGCGCCTGCGCGTGGCCGATGTCGATCAAGCGCCCGGTGAGCCAGGGGAAGGCCGCGTTCGACAGGTCGGCGTCGGTGACCTCCTGCAGCAGCGCGCGCGATCGCGGGCCGGCGACGACCAGCACGCCGTGCTGCGTCGTCACCTTCTGCAGCTCGACGCTGCCGTCGCGCGGCATGCGCCGGCGCAGCTGCTCCCAGTCGTGGCGCTCGTAGGCGCCGGCGGACACGAGGTAGAATTCCTGCGGCCCGCGGCGGTGGACGGTGAACTCCGAACGCACGCCGCCATTCGCCGAGAGCAGGTGGCAGAGCGCGATGCGCCCCGTGGCCCTGGGCAGGCGATTGGCGAAGAGCCCGTCGAGCCAGGTCTCCGCGCCCGGGCCGCGGACCTCGAACTTCGCGAAGGCGCTCATGTCGAGCAACCCGACCTTCTCCGCGACGTGGCGGCATTCCGCGCCGACGAACTCGAAATGGTTGGAGCGCCGGAAGCTCCATCTCTCGCGCGGCCGCTCGCCCGGCGCCGCCGGCGGGTGGTTGTCGCGCAGCAGCGTGTCCGGCTTCGCGAGCGCGGCCTCGTCGAGGCCGTAGCCCGGGGGCGCGAACCAGTTCGGCCGCTCCCAGCCATAGACCGAGCCGAACACCGCGCCGAGGTCGCGCATGCGCTCGAAGCAGGGGGAGCGCCTGAGCGGGCGGGCCGCCGCGCGCTCCTCGTCGGGGTAGTGGATCGAGAAGACGTTCGCGTAGGCCTCCTCGTTCTTGCGCCGGAGGTAGCCGCGCGCGGCATGGGGGCCGAAGCGGCGGGGATCGACGCCCATCATGTCGATCGAGGGCTCGCCCTCGACGATCCACTCCGCGAGCTGCCAGCCCGCGCCGCCCGCCGCGGTGACGCCGAAGCTGTGGCCCTCGTTCAGCCAGAAGTTCGGGACGTCCCAGGCCGGCCCGACGATCGGGCTGCCATCGGGCGTGTAGGCGATGGCGCCGTTGTAGACCTTCTTGATGCCGACCTCGCCGAAGGCGGGCACGCGCGCGATCGCGGACTCGATGTGCGGCGCGAGCCGGTCGAGGTCCTCCTGGAAGAGCTCGTACTCGCTGTCGGCGCCCGGCCCGTCGACGTAGCAGGCCGGCGCGCCCGCCTCGTAGGGCCCGAGGATCAGGCCGCCATTCTCCTCGCGCATGTACCAGGACGAATCGGACTCGCGCAGCACGCCCATCTCGGGCAGGCCGCGGCGATGGCGCTCGACGATCGCGGGATGGGGCGCGGTGACGATGTACTGGTGCTCGACCGGGATCACCGGCACGTCGATGCCGACCATCGCGCCGGTGCGGCGCGCGAAGTTCCCGGTCGCCGAGACGACGTGCTCGCAGGCGATGTCGCCGCGGTCGGTCCGCACGAGCCATTCGCCGCTGGCGCGGCGCTCGATCGCCAGCACGGTCGTGTTGCGGTTGATCTCCGCGCCGCGCGCGCGCGCGCCCTTCGCCAGCGCCTGCGTCAGGTCCGCGGGCTGGATGTAGCCGTCCTCGGGATGGCGGATCGCGCCGAGGATCCCGTCGACCTCGCAGAGCGGCCAGATCTCCCGGACCTGAGCGGGCGTCAGCAGCTCGACCTTGACGCCGATCGTCTCGGCGACGCCGGCGTAGAACATGTACTCGTCCCAGCGGTCCCTGGTCCGCGCGAGGCGGATGTTGGAGACCTGGCGGAAGCCGACGCCCTGCCCGGTCTCCTCCTCGAGCGTGCGGTAGAGCGCGACCGAGTACTTGTGGATCTGGCCGACCGAGTAGCTGAGGTTGAAGAGCGGCAGCAGCCCCGCCGCGTGCCAGGTCGAGCCGGAGGTCAGCTCGCGCCGCTCCACCAGCACGCTGTCGGTCCAGCCCTTGCGCGCGAGGTGGTAGAGCGCGGACACGCCCACCACGCCGCCGCCGATCACCACCGCCCGCGCATGCGTCCTCATCGTCGCGTCCCCCTCGGGCCTGTCAGTGCGTCGCGTCGGGCATCGAGGCCTTGCGGCGCTCTATGAAGTCGCGCAGCGCCTCGTCGACGCCCGGGTCGATCGGCGGCGCCTCGTATTCGGCGAGCATGCGCTTCCACAGCGCGTTGGCGCGGCGCGGCGCGTCGAGCGCGCCCTCGGCCTCCCACTGCTCGACCGAGTTGTTGTCGGCGACCGAGGAGCGGTAGAAGGCGCTCTCGAAATTGGCCTGCGTGTGCGCGCAGCCGAGGAAGTGCCCGCCCGGCGCCACCTCGCGGAAGGCCTCGAAGGCCTGCGCGTTCTCCGACATGTCGATGCCGCCCGCGAGTACGTGCATCATCCCGAGCTGGTCGAGGTCCATCGCGAACTTCTCGTAGGAGGACGCGAGGCCGCCCTCCATCCAGCCCGCCGCGTGCAGCACGAAATTCGTGCCGGCGAAGAGCGTCGGCAGCAGCGTCTGCGCGCTCTCGTAGGCCGCCTGCGCGTCCGGCACCTTCGAGGCGCAGAGCGAGCCGCCGGTGCGGAAGGGAAGGCCGAGGCTGCGCGCGAGCTGGCCGGCGCCGTAGATGGCGAGCGCGGCCTCGGGCGTGCCGAAGGTGGGCGCGCCGGACTGCATGGACAGCGTCGACACGAAGGTGCCGAAGATCACCGGCGCGCCCGGCCGCACGAGCTGCGTGAAGGCGACGCCCGCCAGGATCTCGGCCAGCGCCTGGGTGAGCGTCCCGGCAACCGTCACCGGGCTCATCGCGCCGGAGAGGATGAAGGGCGTGATGATCGTCGCCTGGTTCGCCGCCGCGTAGGCCTCGGCCGCGCCGAGCATCGCGGAGTCCCAGACCAGCGGCGAGTTCGCGTTGATGAGGCTGGTGCAGACGGTATTGGCCTCCAGGAAGTCCTGGCCGAACAGGATCCGGCACATCTCGATCGTGTCGCGCGCGCGGTCGGGATGCGTGACCGAGCCCATGAACGGCTTGTCGGACCAGCGCATGTGCGCATAGACCATCTCGAGATGGCGCTTGTTGACCGGCAGGTCGACCGGCTCGCACACCGTCCCGCCGGAGTGGTGCATGAAGGGGCTCGCATAGGCGAGCTTCACGAAGTTGCGGAAGTCCTCGATCGTGCCGTAGCGCCGCCCGCCATCGAGGTCGTGGACGAAGGGCGAGCCATAGACCGGCGCGAAGACGAGGCTGTCGCCGCCGATCCTGACGCTGCGCGCGGGATTGCGCGCGACCTGCACGTATTCGCGCGGAGCCGTGGAGGCGAGCTTGCGCGCGAGGCCGCGCGGGAAGCGCACGCGCACGCCCTGCACGTCGCAGCCCGCGTCGCGGAAGCGGGCGAGGGCGGAGGGATAGTCGCGAAACTCGATGCCGATCTCCTGGAGCAGGCGCTCGGCATTCGCCTCGATCGTGGCGATTCCCTCGGGCGACAGGATCTCCGTCGTCGGCACGCGGCGCTGGATCCACGGCACGGAAGCGGCGCGCGCCTGCAGGCGCTGCGCGCGCCGGGCCTCGCGCCCGCGACGGCCCTCGCGCGACGTCGCCGCCTTTTCCTCGACCTGTGCCATGCGCTCTCCCGCGGGTCGCCGACCCGGATCCGTCATTCCTCTGCAACAATGCCTCTTGCCGCGACCGCGCGCCATTGGCTAGGGCGACATCCATGCGCGCGCGCAACGAGGACATCGAGGAGTTCGACTTCGTCGTGGTCGGGTCCGGCTCCGCCGGCTCGGTCCTCGCCAGCCGCCTGTCGGAGGACGGGCGATCCAGGGTGCTCGTGCTCGAGCATGGCGGCAGCGACAGGTCGGTCTTAATCCAGATGCCGAGCGCGCTGGCCATCCCGATGAATTCGCCTCGCTACGACTGGGGCTATCGCACCGAGCCCGAGCCCGGCCTCGACGGCCGCAGCCTCCATTGCCCGCGCGGCAAGGTGATCGGCGGCTCGTCCTCGATCAACGGCATGGTCTATGTCCGCGGCAACCCGCTCGACTTCGACGGCTGGGCCGGGCTGGGCGCGACGGGCTGGGCCTATCGCGACGTGCTGCCCTATTTCCGGCGCGCCGAGACGCGCGCGGCGGGGGGCGACGAATGGCGCGGCGCCGACGGGCCGCTCCACACGAGCTACGGGCGGCTCGCGAACCCGCTCTACCGCGCCTTCGTCGATGCGGGTCGCCAGGCGGGATATGCCGAGAGCGAGGACCTCAACGGCTTTCGCCAGGAGGGCTTCGGACGCCTCGACATGACCGTGCATCGCGGTCGGCGTTGGTCGGCGGCGAACGCCTACCTGCGCCCGGCGCTGCGTCGCCCGAACCTCGAGCTGCGCACGCATTGCCTTGCCTCGCGCGTGGTCTTCGACGGCCGGCGCGCGACCGGCGTCGCCTATCGCCGCGGCGGCGCGGAGCATGTCGTGCGCGCGCGGCGCGAGGTCATCCTCTGCGGCGGCCCGGTCAACTCTCCGCAGCTGCTCGAGCTCTCGGGCGTCGGCAGGCCCGCCGAGCTGGCGCGCCACGGCATCGCGCCGGTGCATGCGCTCGCCGGCGTCGGCGAGAACCTGCAGGACCACCTCGAGTTCTACTTCCAGTTCGCCTGCACCCAGCCCATCACCCTCTATTCCTCTCTGGGGCCGCTGGCGAAGCTGCGCATCGGGCTGCGCTGGCTGCTGGCGAAGGACGGGCTGGGGGCGACCAACCACTTCGAGGTCGGGGGCTTCGTGCGCAGCCGCGCGGGCGTGCGCTACCCGGACATCCAGTACCATTTCCTGTCGCTCGCCATCTCCTACGACGGCTCGCGCCAGGCGCGGCGCCACGGCTTCCAGGCGCATGTCGGGCCGATGCGATCGAAGTCGCGCGGCCGCGTGCGCCTGCGCTCGGCCGATCCCGCGGAGCGGCCCTCGATCCTGTTCAACTACATGACGCATCCCGACGACCTCGTGGAGATGCGCGCCTGCGTGCGGCTGACGCGCGAGATCTTCGCGCAGGAGGCCTTCGCCCCCTATCGCGGCGAGGAATTGTCGCCTGGCGCCGGCGTGGTCGACGACGCGGCGATCGACGCCTTCGTGCGGCGCAACGTCGAGAGCGCCTACCATCCCTGCGGCACGTGCCGCATGGGCGACCCCGCCGATCCGGGCACGGTCGTCGACCCGCAGGCGCGCGTCGTGGGGCTGGAGGCGCTGCGCGTCGTCGATTCCTCGATCATGCCGGCGATCACCACCGGAAACCTCAACGCGCCGACGATCATGCTCGCCGAGAAATGCGCCGACGCGATCCTCGGCCGCCTGCCCCTGCCGCCCTCGGAGGCGCCCTTCCACGTCGCGCCGGACTGGCAGTCGGCACAGCGCTAGCCGGCCACGCGCGCGGTCTCGTCGAGGAGGGCGCGCGCCTCGCGCAGGTCGGGCGTGCCGAAGCCCTCTGTGAAGCGCCCGAGCACGCGCGCAAGCGCCTCGCGGGCGTCGTGCGCCGCGCGCGAATCGCCGCGCGCCGCGCGCAGCCGCAGCAGCGTCGTCGCCGCGCGCAGTTCCCAGGACAGCGCCGACTGGGCGCGCGCGACCTCGATCGCGGCGTCGAGGTCCGCCTCGGCGGGCACCGGCATCCCCATGCGCGCACGCAGCCATCCGCGCAGGCGCAGGATCTCGGGGAAGTGGCAGCGCTGCTCGCCATTCGCGGTCCGGTCGACGCAGATCTCGATGAGGTCGGCCGCGGCGCCCTCGTCGCCCGCCAGGGCGAGGCCTTTCGCCTGCAGCGCGCGCAGGTACCAGACCCAGACGCGATGTCCCGTCGCCATCAGGCGCGTGACCGCGACGTCGATGCGCGCCGCCCCGTGGCCAGGGTCGCCGGACTGGATGGCGGCGATGCCGCGGCTGATCTCGGCGAGTATCTCCGAGAGCAGGGGCACGCCATGCGCGCGGCCCACGCGTTCGGCTTCCTCGGTGCGACGCAGGAGTTCCGCGGGTTCGCGCCTGTAGGCGAAGACCTGGGCGCCGAGCGTGAGGGCGAAGGCATGGTCGAAGGGATGGCGGTTCGCGCGCGCGTGCTCGTCCTTGGCCTCGCTCGCGGCCACGGCCTGGTCGGGGTGGCCGAGCATCCAGAGGTACTGGGCGCGGTAGATGCCCTCGCCGGTGAGCGGATCGGTGTTCGTCTGCAGCACGAGCCTGCGGTGGCGCTCGCCGTCGTAGAGCGCGTGGACGCGATCGCCGTGGCGTCGCGCCTCGGCGAGGTTGCCGAGCCAGTAGTGCGATCCCGAGGCGGCGCGATGCCCGACGATCGACAGGCTGTCGTCGCCCGTTTCCTCGCCGGCCTCCAGTAGGCGACCCGCCCATTCGAGCGATAGCCCCAGCCTGTCGATGCTGAGGTTGTGCACCCAGAGCGCATGGAGAATGGGCACGAAGGCGTCGCGGCTGCCGAGCGCGCTGGCGATCGTCCATGCGGGTTCCAGCACCCTGGCGACGTCCGCGTGCCCCCAGCCAGATCGCGCGACGATCGCCGGCCCGAGCCGCGTGCGCAGCTCGAGCTCGAGCGCGTCGCGCGCGCGCGACGCCGGCAGCTCCGGCAGCAGGGCGAGGCCGCGCCCGAGATGCGAGACGGCTTCCGGCAGCGCGAAGCGCCGCAGCGCGAGTTCGCCGGCCGCGCGCCAGTGGTCGACCGCCTCGCGCGCGCGGCCGGCGCGCTCGCAGTGGTGCGCGAGCACCTCGGGCTCCGTGCGCGCCAGCTCCGGGCGCACCCGCGCGAGCGCGTCCGCGATCCGCCCGTGCAGCTGGCGGCGCTGCGAGGCGAGCAGCGAGTCGTAGGCGATGTCCTGCACGAGGGCGTGCTTGAAGATGTAGACGGCGTCGGGGGCGATCCCGCGGCGATGGGCGAGGCCGGAGGCGGTCAGCGCGTCGAGCGCCTCGTGCAGGTCGTCCTCGTCCATGATCCCGAGTTCCGCGAGCACGTCCTGCGCGAACTCGCGGCCGATGACCGAGCCGACCTGGGCGATGCGCTTGACCACCTCGCTGCGGTCCAGCCGCGCCATCAGCGTGTCGCGCAGCGTGTCGGGGAGCAGCGCCGCGTCGGCGGCCCGGGCCGTCGCCACCCAGCGGCCATCCTCCTCGCGCAGGTCGCCGGCCTCGACCAGCGCCTTCAGCATCTCCTCGACGAAGAGCGGCACGCCGTCGGCGCGCGCCACGATCCGCTCGGCCAGCCCCGGCGGCAGCGGCTTCCCGCCGGCGAGGCTCGCGACGATGCTGCCGCTCGCGTCCGGCGTCAGCCGCGCGAGGCCGAGCGCCGTCACGCCGGACTCGTCGGTCCAGTCCGACCGGAAGCCTGGCCTGCAGGTGAACGCGGCGAGCACCGGCAGCTCGCGCAGGCGGCCGATCAGCGCCGCGATGACTTCGAGCGTCGAGGGATCCGCCCAGTGGAGGTCCTCGAAGACCAGCAGCGAGGGCTGGACGCGCATCGCGGCCGCGAGGAAGTCGATCGCCGACCGCATCGTCTCCTGCTTCGCGACGCGCGGGCTCATCTCCAGCGCGCCGTGCCGCTCCTCCTGCGGCAGGGACAGCATTGCCGCGATGAGCCGCGCCGAGAGGAGCGGCAGTCCGTAGAGGTGGACGACCTGGGCCTCGAGCTTGTCGAGGCGTTGCCCGGGCGTGTCGCCGCGCGCGAAGCCCTTGAGCGCGTGCTCGCCGATGTCGTCGAACCGGAACCCCTTGCCCGCGATGCGCCGGACCGTCGCGCTGACGGCGATGGTGCCGGGCTCCGCGAGGGTCTGCAGCCGCGCGGCGAGGTTCATCGCGCGGCCGACGATGCTCTTTTCGTCCGGCGTGATGACGAGAACGCCGGTCGCGATGCCGACGCGCGCGCGCAGCCGCCCGGCCGCCGGCATGTCGGTCGCAGCGAGCGCCGCCAGTATGTCGAGCGCCGACCGGATCGCCCGCTCGGCCGCGTCCTCGCGCGCCGCCGGGAAGCCGAAGAACGCGACGATCCCGTCGCCGAGATGCTGGTAGACATGGTCGTCGTAGCGCTGGACGCAGGTCGTGCAGATGTCCTGGTAGCGGTAGATGACGCCCTGCATCGTCTCCGCCTCGATGCGCTGCGTCATCTCGGTGAAGCCGACCATGTCGCAGAACAGCACCGTGACCTGCCGGCGCTCGCCGCCCGCCTCGTCGGACGCGTAGAGGCGCCGCCTGCGCTTCTCCTCGGCGAGCAGGGCGAGCAGGCGCTTGCGCGGCCCGAAGGACAGGCCAAGCTCCTTGAGGTCGGCGTCGGTGAGGATCTGGAGCGCGGTCCAGTCGACGTCGTTCTCGACGAAGGCCGTCGCGAACTGGCCCAGCGCGTTGTCCCGCAGCCAGATGGAGACGTCGCGGCTCATGCGCGCGCGCCCCCGGCCTCGTCCTCGCGCAGCAGCAGGCCGCGCTCGACCATCCAGGCCGCTGTCGCCAGTCCCGCGCGCGGCGGCATCCTTCCCTGCCATGCCCGCGCGAGCTCGAGGGCCGTGAGGCCGGGGGCCATGTCGTCCAGCAGCGGCGCGACCTCCTGGCCGCCCAGGTAGGCGACCGGCCCGTCGAGGCCGGGATGCGCGACAGCCCTGCGCGCGACGACGAAGTCGGCGTCCAGGCAGGGCTGCTCGACGACGCGCAGGTTGGGGTGACGCCACGAGCCGCGCGCGCCCGAACTCCGCCGGGTCCAGCGCGCGGGCCGCCGCGCCGGGCACGTCGTCCGCGGCGCCGGCGCCGGCGCGTGCGCTCCAGAACGCGTCGCGGACCCCTCGGGAGACGGTGGCGTAGTGTCCGGCGGTCCAGCGCGCGTGGCGTCGCGAGGCCTCGGCGAGCATGTCGCGGTAGAACGCGATCGCCGCCGGCGCGTCGTCGGGGCGGCGCAGGAGCGTGTTGGCGACGACGGCGCCGGCGAGCGCGCCCTGGATCGCCTTCTGCACGCCGCTCGAGGAGATCGGGTCGATCGCGAGCGCCGCATCGCCCAGCCGGATCGCGTCCGCCTGGACCGGGTCGGCGTCGAGATGCGGCGTGGCGTCGATCGCCGCGACGGGCCCGTCCGCCGCCGCGCCCCGCGCGCGCCGCCGGCCCGCCCGCGCGCGTCGGCGAGGAACTCGCAGGCGATCGTCGTCCTGCAGCCATCGGCATCGACGTCGAGGATCCAGCCCGGTCCTTCGCGCCGGCACGCGGCGAGCGAGGCCGGCTGGAGCACGCGCACGCCATCGGCGCGCGCGCGGTCGAGCAGCAGGGCGTCGAAGACGCCGCGATCGACGAGCATCCCGGCCGCGCGCGGATCCTCGCGCAGGCGCTCGCCTTCATTCCAGCGGACCTCGACCTCGCGCGGCCGGGGAAAGCCCGCCGCCTCCACGGCGTCGCGCGCGCCCGTCGCCTCGAGGAGCGGCAGGACGCCGGGCGTCAGCGATTCGCCGAGATGGCGGCGCGGGAAGGCGCTGCGCTCGACGAGCACCACCTCGTGCCCGAGCCGCGCCATGCGCGTGGCGAAGCTGCTTCCCGCGGGGCCGCCACCGATGACGCAGACCCGGGCCATGGCTTGCCTCAGGCCGGCATCTCGATCCTGCCCGACAGCCGCAGGTAGGCCTCGAGGCAGTAATGGAGCCAGCCGCGGCTGTAGTCGCAGGCCGGGCGGCCGCGGTGGATCACCTCGTGGTGGCAGCCGCCGCCGCAGAGATAGCGCGCCCAGCAGCCGGCGCAGGGCTGCTGCACGTGGACATGGCGCTCGGCCAGCCAGCGCGCGCGCCGCGCGTCGTCGATGCCGGCGGAGAGGTCGCCCATCGCGCCGTCCTCGTCGCCGACGAAGCGGTGGCAGGCGGAGAGCGCGCCATCGGCGGAGACGCCGAGATAGCCGGCGCCGCAGGGATAGGGGCGGTGGGTGCCGCGCGCGATCTCGCGCAGGGCGTTGGCCATGTTGGCGAAGGCGTAGCGCTCGCCGGCCAGGGTGCGCCGCTCGTACTCGCGGCCGCAATCGATCATCTCCGCGAGCATGGCCTCGAGGTCGTCCGCCTGCATCTCGTCGCGGCCGGTCGGCGAGGCCAGCATCGGCGAGAAGCCGACGGAGTGGAACCCTTCAGCGAGGAACGCGTCGAGCGTCTCGCGCAGCGCGAGGTTGCGCGGCGTCACCGTCACGCGCGCCGAGACCTGCGTGCGGCGCTGGCGGGCCAGCAGGGGGCGCACGCGGCGCATCGTCGCGTCGAAGCTGCCGCGTCCGCCGCGGAAGGGCCGCAGCGCGTCATGGACCTCGCGCGTGCCGTCGAGGCTGACCGTGACGGCGAAGCCATGCTCCTCGAGGAAGGCCGCGTCGCCCTCGTCGAGGAGCGTGCCGTTGGTCGTGACCGAGAAGGTGAGCTTCGCGTCCTTGCGCTGCGCGAGAGCCGCCGCATGCGTGGTCGCCGCGCGCAGCACGGGCCGGTTGGCCAGCGGCTCGCCGCCGAGGAAGGCGAGGTTGTAGCGCTCGCCCGCCGCCGCCCCGGCCAGCAGCAGGTCGACCGAGCGCAGCGCGACCTCGATCTCCATGCTGCGCGCCGGGCCGCCGAACTCGCCCTGCTGCGCGTAGCAGTACGTGCAGCCGAGGTTGCATTTCTGCGCCACGGCGAGCGAGAGCGCGCGCACGGGCGGCGGCGCGAGCGGCGTGTCGTCGATCATCGGCGCGCCGTCGAGGCCGGCGTCGCGCAGCAGGCCGGCGACGCGCGCCGCGTCGCCCGCGCCGATCGCGTCGGCGAAGGCCCCGTGCAGCCCGTCGTCGGCGTCGAAGAGGCGGCTGCCATCGGCGACGAGGAGATGCCGCCCGATCCCCGTGTCGACGAGATGGGCCTGCGGCACGCGCGGCGCGCCCGCGTCCATGCAGCGCCGGGCTTCGGCGATGCTCACGTCGCGTCGCCTCCCTCGCCGTGGGCGTCGCGGCCCGAGACCTGGAACCGCAGCCACTTCTCCCAGTCGGCGAACAGGTCGTCGTAGAGCACCAGGCGCGTGTCGGCGTAGTCGTCCGGGACGTAGCGCCCCGTGCGCTTCTTCTGGAACCAGTTGTCGCCGGTGCTGAGCCCGCCGCCCGCTTCCTCGACGTTCACGTAGTCGGGCCGCGCCGAGGCCCAGTAGTAGCAGGAGCACTCGCGGTAGTCGTTCTGCCAGGGCGAGCAGAGCCCCTGGGTGAGCTCGCCGGCGTCGGCGAGCGCCCGCGAGATGACCGCGCTGTCCGCCTCGAAGAAATGGCGCACGCGGAACCGGTGCGTTGCGAAGTTGCGGGCCTCGTCGTCGGCGGCCTCGAGCGCATCCGACGTGTCGATCGAGAAGTCGCAGAGCACTTCCTTGCCCTGGTGCGTGGCGAGCATGCGCGCCAGCGCGTTCGACCACTCGACGGCGGCGAGCCCGTGCGGGTTCTCGTCCGTCGTCATGACGATGCGGCCCGCCGGGTCGGAGGAGGCCGGGCCGAGCACCGGCGTCGTGGTGAGGATCGGCGCGCCGCCGCCGGGCAGGCGGATGCGCATGAGGCGATGGCCGACGAGCTCGCGCTTCGCCTCGTCGCGCAGGCCCGGCTCGACGTCGACGACGAGGTTGTCGTGCTCGCGCAGGACGATGCCCTCGAGCATCCGGCGCCAGACGGCACGGAAATCCACCTCCAGCCCCGGGCAGCAATTCGCGACCGAGGTGACCGGCCGCGAGCTCACCGGGTTGCCCTTCGCCTCGTAGTGGAGCTGGGCCGATCGATTGCGCGGCAGCAATCCGCCGCCCCGCGGCGCGGCCGGCCTGGCCTCGGCGGTGGCCGGCTGGAAGCCGACGCCCGCGGCGGCGCGGCGGATCGTGTCGATCTGGCGATGGGTGAGGGCGAGGTAGCCGTTGTCGGCGCCGCACATCAGCGCCGGCATCTTGCGCCGGCCGCGGTCCGTGAAGTCGGCGACTTCCTCGGGCCTGCGCAGCAGGTCCACGAACCACGGCGCGGCGCCGCCGACCAGCGCTGCGTAGACCTGCTCGTGCAGCGCGAGGATCGCGAGCGTGTCGACGCTCTCGGGCGCCATCACGGGGCGGATGGCGCGCTCGGTGTCGGCGGCCTCCTCCTCGGGCATCGAGTCGAGCGATAGCGCCGGCCGCCCCTCGAAGTCGTTGCCGTTCATCACCGCGACGTTCATGAAGCGCACGGTCTCGTAGGCGCGCCGCAGGATGTCGATGGCGCGCGCGCGTCGCCTCGATCGGCTCGCCCGGCGACACCGATGGCTCGTGGATCGCCTGCTCGAGGTCGTCCGCGAGGTTGCGCACGAAGAGCGAGTCCGGCACGACCATCGGCGGCGCGGCGCAGATGCGCGCCGAGGCCATCATCTCGCCGCCGCCCTGCAGCGCGATCCTGACGTCGACGAAGCCGTCGCAGGCGTCGTCGAGATAGCCGCGGCTCACGGCGACGTTGTCGTAGAGCCATGGCGGCGCCGGCGGCTCGATCGCGAAGAGCGACGGGGGCACGGTCTCGTTCGTGGCCGGGTTTTCCTGGCCGCCGAACCCGGCCCATCCCTTCCTGCCGTCGTAGATGGCGCGCTCCCGGGGGATCACGGGGTCGGGTTCCCCGAGCCGGGGGCCGTAGATGAGCCCCTTTGCGGGCGTGAAGCGGAGCCGGATCTCGGGATGGTTCGCGCTCGGCTTGACGAAGCGCGCGGTGCCGAAGGCGACGAAGCTGTCCCTCGACACGAAGTTCGCGCAGTGGCCGCGCAGATCCTGCACGCCATGCCCGTCGAACCAGCCCGTGTCGGCCTCGACGATGTCGTGCTTCCTGCCCGTGCGGCGGAAGACCTTCCGATTGGCGACGCGCACGCGCCACTCGACCTTTGCGGCGCCGAGACCCGCGGCGGCCAGGAGCTCGCGGGTCAGCGGCCGCAGCTGGCCATCGGAGGTGACGACGAAGGCCTCGAGGAAGGGGGCGACCGGGCGGATGCGGCCGTCCTCGTCCCTGAAC
>Ga0169931_10001816_pt1 | contig 35260 bp, 32 predicted proteins | sample Kivu_15m_20L_FD_129675 | JGI IMG/M metagenome (GOLD analysis project Ga0169931, IMG submission 129675) | Freshwater microbial communities from Lake Kivu, Western Province, Rwanda to study Microbial Dark Matter (Phase II) - Kivu_15m_20L... | ecosystem: Environmental > Aquatic > Freshwater > Lake...
CACAATAAAACTCAAAAAAATATTACTTTCAAAAATCCATAAAAAGCATCCCCCAAAAACCTACAAACAACATTTTCATAAAACAAGAAAAAACACACAATAAAACTCAAAAAAATATTCCCTTTGAATTTTGATTATACAACCAGGATAAATATGGAACAATTGAAAGATTACAAGTAAAAACATAAAATATACAATAATATTTGTTATCATAATCAATAACATTATACTGACAAAAAAGCATGACATTTTTCTCAGGTGCAATTTGTCCATCCTGGAAAATGTCCGATTTTATACTTTGCCGCCAGAGATTTAAACTTGCGTCTCCACCTGAGAAAATAAAAATATAAATTTCTAAAATATTTATTACCATTTACCGTGTTAATATAATATAACTCATATAAACCATAATTTATAGTATCTTCTATATTCTACTTATAACCACCAGGATAAATATGGAACAATTGGACGTTTACCAGTGAAATATAGTGTTATAATAAACTATTTTGTTAGCATAATCAATAACATTATACTAACAAAAAAGCATGACATTTTTCTCAGGTGCAATTTGTCCATCCTGGAAAATGTCCAATTTTATACTTTGCCACCGTAGATTTAAAAATGCGTCTCCACCTGAGAAAATAAAAATATAATTTTCTAAAATATTTATTACCATTTACCATAACAATGTATTTCAATCAATATATTGTTATAAAAATCAAATATGTGAAATATATACAAAACACCGTTGGATAAATATGGAACAATTGGACATTTACCAGTGAAATATAGTGTTATAATAAACTATTTTGTTAGCATAATCAATAACAATCTACGAACAAAAAAGCGTGACATTTTTCTCAGGTGCAATTTGTCCATCCTGAAAAATGTCCGATTTTATACTTTGCCAACAGAGATTTACACATGCGTCTCCACCTGAGAAAATAAAATGCGAGATGTGTCTATATTTTTGTTATGGATTATCGTGTCATAACAAAAGTAATTATAAATGTTTGAGGATTCATAAAGTAAATATATATACTATATGAATAAAAAACAATATATCAATTTCCATCATCCCATCATAACAACGTTTAACTAAAAAAATTGAAATAAGTTTTCAAGATATATCTGTATTCAAATTCAAATTACAACATGTTACATTTCAACTCCGAGTATATTCCAGCATCTCCTTCCAGAACATCTAATACTGAAACAATAACCGCGCCTGGTGCTCCAAAACGCCCGGTTCGTTCAAATGATTATAAATATGACAATAAAATGACTAATCCGAATGTACGTCGCCGTTTGTTTCATGAATCAAGTCTCTCCAATCAATCCTAGAACGTCTCTCCAATCAATGCTAGAACTCTCCAATCAATCCTAACACCGCTGCCGCCTCTCAAAAAATAAAAATAATAAAAAAAGGGCCGATATTACTTCGGTCTTTTTTTATACGGGACTTTTTTATACGGGATTCTTCATGTTAAAATATTCAAGAGGTGTCAATTGAATGATAATACGATTTCTACCTTTTCTTTTTTAATACTTTTTGTTGCTGAAACCGATAATTCTTCACGCTTCTTGCGTGTCTTGCTATCACTCAACCCAACGGTGTATGTATCCGAATCCGAAGAAACATTCTTTCTGCGAGTAACGTTGTTTCGGGCGTTCATATCTTCTTCAATATCCGTATAATTTGAACGAATGTATTCAATTACTTCATTTTCAAGAGCCCACTTAAAAAAGTTCAGTTGGCCGAGCGTGGTTTGAATAAAGTTTCCGTCTTTATATGGAACTGAAATGCGGTCCCATCTACAAAAAGGGTCAAACCGTTTCTTGGAATATGCCTTTAATTTCAGTTTGTAGTCGTCGTAGACTTTGAATCGCCGGGAGGGTGATGAAAACGCCGTGTTATATACAGTATAATTTTTCTTGGCGTAATTGGTAACAAACCAATCAATAATTCGCAATGATATTTTAGATTGACCATCAATTATGCTTAGCATTTGAGTAATATTATCGCCTTCATTGTAAAACTTCAATAAATTATGCAAAAGAAGGTCATTTTGGGTTGCGTATAACGTGGGTGTGGTAGTGGATGTTGTTGTCATCAAATTATATTCATTACATTTTCATTTTTAAACTGTTTTTTATTGTTTTTCAGTATATTTTCAATGGGTCGGTGTAATCAAGAATTATTTTTATTTGTGAATGCTATACTTCAAAATAAGAAAATAAGAAAATAAGATAATAAATGGATGAATATCGCATAAAATACAAACGCTTGATTGAGCCGTTATATGGACCTAGGCACGAAGACCCATTATTTAATGACAATAACAATGATAATAACAATGACAATAATACTAATGAATTGCCTCACGCATATAGCGTGGAAGACCGCGTGGATATGACAGAATACGAGGTATATAGCATAGACCCGGAAGGGTGCAGGGACGCAGATGACGCATTTAGCATTTATACCGAAAACGAAAAACTGTTTTTAGCCATTCACATCGCCGACCCAACCGAACACATAAATATAACTTCACCCGTGTGGACTAGCATTACAAATAAAATAGTAACACGGTATCCGTCAAATACGAAACCCATTCATATGATGCCCGAAGCAATCATGCAAAAAGCCAGTTTGATGGTGAATAAATACGGAAACATAAAATTGGCAATAACCATTGTAACGGAAATCCATACAAGCACATATGAACCCATTGGAAACGTTAGATTGCTGCATACCAAAATCAAGGTGGACGCCACGCGCGCGCTGAGTTATGGAGTGGCAGGCCGCCTTGCTTCTACGCACAGCGTTTTACAGCAAGCCCTTAAAATCAGCGAAGCCCTCATCTCCATTCGGAGAAATAAAACCAAAGGAATTGTATTGAATGACCTGGAAAAATCATATGTGAGATACAACGAGAATGGCGAACCGTATTTGTATCGTGATACACCCTTTGAAAAATCCATGAAGCAGATGATTGCTGAATTTGCCATATTTGCAAACTCATTTGTGGGCGAATATTTGAAAATACACTGTAATGGTTTGGGGCTGTTCCGCATTTGCAACGCAAGCGAATGGCTGGGCACCATGTATGACGGCATAACGGCAGCAGAACTGCTGAACGAAATAATCGTCAGCGGCATTCGCGCCGAATATATTTCAAATGTTGGTTCGCATGACTTGGTGGGTTCCCCTGAATACTGTCATTTCACTTCGCCTATCCGTCGTTTTTCGGACTGTATTTGTCACTATTTACTGAAATACATACATCTGAAACATACCGAACCTGAAACAACGCCCCCCTCCATTACAAGCCCCTTTACAAATGAAGAATTAGAAAAATATTCCAATGAATGTGCGCGGGTGTCAAAACTAATGAAAGGCGTTCAATACAAAGACACGAAATTCAGATTGATACAGACAATGCATTGTATGCTGATGAAAAATACGTCAATACGCATCAGTTACTTTGTTTCCAGTTACACTGGGCTGTTTTTGAACTTGATAATTGACGGCATAGACGAACATTCGGTTTATTTATCATACACGCTGAGAATTCCAATTCCGAAAATGAAAAAAAAATATGAAATCAAAAAAAAGGAGGAGTTGGTTATTACACGCGTAAATTGTATGAATGAATTTGATGAGGGCAGCATACCTGAACTAGATGCGCAATGGGTGCTCCGTTCGTAAGTTATTACACGACGATATTACACGACGATATTACACGACGATATTATATCACGATATTACACGACGATATTACATCACGATATTATGAAATGTATATAAAGCAAGTGCGTCTAATATATTAGACCAGACTAGACGACGACCCGACTAATCATATAAAAAATGAATACATCCGATACTGCCACGACAAATGAAATAACAATCGCAACAACAACAATCGCAACAACAAATGAAGATAAAGACAGCAGTTCATCCGAAACGGAAACCATTAGTATTGAAACCATTTTATCACACCAAAAAGATGTAAATACCTACTATTTCCCTGAAAAAATGCCAACCAATTACAAATATAGTTATGTTATTGGCACAGAAGAGCCAAGTTATCAAGAACGGATTTCAAAGTTTTTACTCATGAACATTGAACATGTGAGACCGGTGGATGATGCCAGTGGAGTTGTATTGTCATTGTCTAGTCAGGATTGGACTAGCAAAGATTCACATAAAGAGTATGTCACCATGTTTGATGGAAGTTATATATATACCGACGACAGTGGGGTTGAAATAAAAATTAGTTATGACCGAGAGAAAACCCCAGTATGGAGCAGCATGAATGGTACCTTTGTATATCCGGTTAACATTTACATTGACGCCTGCTCATGTCACGCCATACATCGGTTTCATAATAAAGTAGAAAAAACCTTTTCCAAGACATTTGATGAAAAGAAAACACTGACAATTTATACGGCTAACAAACACGGGGATTGGTTGAAATATGACCGCACGTATCCGCGTGAAATAAAATCAATTTACATGGATGAAACTACAAAAGCAACCTTGGTGTTGGATATGAAAAATTTCATTGAAAGTGAAAAGGAATATCAATTATACGGCATTCCATACAAGCGAAACTATTTGTTAACCGGCATTCCCGGTAGCGGAAAATCCAGTTTGATAAAATCAGTATGCAGTGAATTGGGGTATGATATTTGCATGCTAACCATTGAAAGTGAAATGACGAATTTCGCATTGATTTACGCAATAAGTAGCCTTCCCAAGAAATCGGTGTTGGTGGTGGAAGACATTGATTGTTTATTCAACAAACGCAGCACTACCAAGGATTCGGCGAGTTTCAATTTCAGCACATTGTTGAATATATTGGACGGCGTGCTAACGTGTAATGGGTTAATTTCCTTTGTTACGACCAACCATCCCGAACAACTGGACCATGCCTTGATTCGTCAAGGCCGGATGGACCTCGTGTTACAGATAAACTACCCCAAGCGCACCGACATCAAGCGGCTGTTTTATGACATGAATGAAAATAACCCAGAATACGAAACGCAAGAAGAAAAGAAAAAAGCGTTTGATACATTTTATTCTGAGATTGCTGGTAAAAATATAACTATGGCGGCAATTATGAATTTCTTATTCAAATACCGTAAAGCGAATTATCGCGAACACATTGATGACTTGTTGAATACCGACAAATATATTAAAGAAATTATGAATGATTCGGCTTCAAAAGAAGGGCGATTATATACATAAATATTCAAATATTCAAATCTTCAAATCTTATAATCTTATAATCTTATAATCTTATAATGAATTCGTTCAAAATTACATCTGTTTTTCTGTCAAATAACATAAAAACAGAAATAAATATAGTATAACAATTATAATTCATTCAAATATTATTATTATTATTACATACAATTCCAAAGCCAATAACCAAACCAATCAACCAATCAAATAAAAACAATACAGTATGGGAAACATAACTTCGGCAGCAATAACTATTCCAAAAGTGAATTACGAAGATATCCAATTCCTTATTAAAAACGCAAATGACCGATTTAACATGGTGTCAGTCATATTGATTAACACCCTTCCGTCTTCGTCGCAGCATTGTCTTATAAAAAACACGGTTTCAATTGCGGACGAAGAAAGTATTATAAACACGCTTATCAACGCAAACAAAGAAGTGAAAATCGTAATATATGGTAAAAATTCCAATGACGCGACAATATATACAAAATATGAACAACTGCGGGGTCTAGGGTTTTCGTCGGTGTTTGTTTACACCGGCGGTATATTTGAATGGTTATTATTACAGGACATATATGGCAGCGAACTATTTGAAACAATTGGAAACGAAATAGACATACTGAAATACAAGTCGGATTCGGTATTGGGTGTTTCCGGCTCATTATTTGGAATGGGGAAAGGCGGGAAATATTTGTGTCAATAAGGCACAAAGCATAAAGCACAAAGCATAAAGCACAAAGCATAAAGCACAAAGCACAAAGCATACTTATTGCCATTGTTGCGTGTAATACGCCAGCGTCAATTTCTCCATATTATATTCCCTTTTCAAATACTTTTGTTTACATGTTTCTATTGTGGATGCCAACAATTCCGAAGTAATATCCGACCATTTATCCACAATCAATACCGGTAAATCTTTATACAACTCGTCAAACAAGTGCCCCCGCACAATGGGTATTCCGCCCAAACACAGCGTTTCCCACGTGCGATGACAATCAAAGCCATTGCCATACCCGCACAACATAAATGCGTAGTCTTTCATATTCCGCCAGGTTTGGGTACGCGGTATGAACTTTGGCGCACAATACAGCAGCGTGTCCGGTATCTCAGATATTGCGGCGCGTCTGTCTCCAAAGCGGTCAAACGCTAAATGGACATTTGAGTATATGCGGGGCGAGCGTTCCCAGAACGGCGGCAATTCAGTCAAGGCAATGCGTTTCATCAACGTTTCTTGTGAAAGTGGCGTGGTTCCTTCGTCTGGCAAGCGCCAATGATGAAGCGGATTGGAAGAAATTGTGTGGTAATCCATGCCAATTGGCATTTGTTTTAATTTCATTTTTACGCTGGTTGGTGCGTTGTGCAGTTTGAGGGCAAGCAGGCATTGTTCCAACATCATGTTTTGCGCGTGCCACGCCTTTAAATGCGGATGCGATACTAAATCAACAAACATTCCTTCGGTCAATGCCTCGCAAAACACGCATAAATCGGAGTCGCCGGAAACCAGTATAAAATCGCGGCGCACCTTGGGAAGGATGGAGCGTTGAAAGAACGCAATCATTTCACTACACACATAAATGGACACGCATGAAATGTCTTGCCATTTGGTGTTCTGGAATTTTAAAAAGTCAATCAAATATCCGACATCTTTCCCGTTGCTTGACCGGGGGGCAGGTGAATGGATGGTGCACGATTTTAATAGCCCGCGACTAGACACATATTCACACGATGTTTCTGCTGTTTCTGTTGTTTCTGTTGTTTCTTTTTCCATTTCAATAATTTATATAAAATGAAAAAAACGTTTTATATGAATATATGAATTATATTGATAAACTAAAACCGCATCATTCCCAAAGTTAATTTTGAAGGGCGTATTGCATTCACCGCGGAAGCAACCGTGGTGGGCCCCGGCGCCATTTCACTGAACACGCGCTGTGTAGGAATGATGGTCTTTCCCAGCATCAGTTGCGGGGTTTGCGTGAACCCTCCGCTCCGCAGTTTTACCCGCAAATCCTTCAAAAAAGTGCTCCAATTATATGAATTAAAATTAACGGCGTTCCATATAGAAAGCAGGCCATGCGTCAGTGCTCCGGCGGGAATGTTGTTTATCACCGCATCGGCCGAAGTTTGATTATCGGCGCATCCACTTATCATGTATACTTCACCCGCCGTGGGCTGATACCGCGGGTTTTGGTTCAGTGTTTGCCGAATAATCCAGTTTTTGCGGGCATCCTGAACACTGAAATCCTGAATAACAAACCGCAAATCAAGGCCGGTTCCGTTGTGACAGCAATCTAATACCACATAGAGACGCGCGCCGGTGGGAACTTTATTCGCAAGACGGCCGCGGATGTCGTCGTCAATAATGACATTTCCAGCCGCACAATCCACGGGACAAAGGCACGAATCCATGCCGCTGACTTCATCGCCGTTTGTGTCGCGCACCAACGAGCCGTGCCCCGAGTAGTGAAAAAACAATTCATCGCCGGCTTTTGCGATGCCGACAAATGCGTCAATGGCAGCCATTATGTTTTGTTTTGTGGGGTAGTCCGGCAGGGTGGGGGAGGTTTGTGGTCCGTCAGTCATAATGCGGATTTTGTTCGGGTCGTAATTCCGTTTCTTCACTAAAAATGCCGCCATATTATTCACATCGTTGATGCAGCCATTTAACTGATACGGACTGTCGTAGTAATTCAATCCAATTAATAACGCGTATTTCATAATCTCTCTATACACCTGTGTTATATTATTTTTTTTGAGACTTTGATAATAAAAAAACTTCGCCATAATGCCACTCAAAAAATGGCGAATTGTGAGGCCCGTAGTGAATGTATGGCGCCCCTCGCAAATGTAAGTTTTTAACATTGGACGCGACGTCAATGACCCCGCTACGATTTACGCCATATATGCCGGCGTCGTATAAATGATGACACACGCGGCACATGAATTCCACGTTGTGGATGTTGCGCAAATCATCGTGCCGCATCGTGCAGCGCGGTTTCAAATGGGCGGCTTCCAATAAATGGAGAGGTAATTGTGCTAAACACATGGAGCAGTGGCATCCTAATGCGTGTTTTTCGTATTTTCGTAATAAATGCGCCCGCAACATTTGGGCTTCCGGGCGTTTTGTAGAGTGATGCCTAGTTATGATGTTGTAAAAAAATAGAGAGGTATATTTCATTGATTGTTTTTATTGTTTTATTGTTTTATTGTTTTATTGTGTTTTTGTGTTTTTGTGTTTTTGTTATTTATCAATACATATATATTTTTATACACTAGTTCTCGGTGGTTGTAAATAAGCGGTTCATCGCACATACTTCGGGTTTATTTTCGGAATTACAATGCGTGAACAATTTACGAAGAATTGCGTCGTCGCGAATGCGAATGGTGTAGTCTTGTTGAATATTGCGCCGGCCTACGCGACCAAGGGTTTGGATTGCCTTTTCTTGGGTCATATCAAGCAAGTCTTTGGCGACATAGGAATGACAAAATTGAAAGTTGGTTCCATAGACATAATCGGTGGAAGTGATGATTAGATACAATTTTTGTTCGGCGGCAAGCGTCTTCATAATGGACAAATACTTTGGCGGCGTGTTTTCAGTAAAGGCACCGATGCCCATTAACAACAGCAACTTCCACCTATTTTCCACATTTAATAGCATAATGTCTTCCACTATTTTCGCATCAATGTTGGATGTAAATTGGTTTGTTATTTCCGTCTTATTTGTCCAGTATTTCAAGTGCTCCAACCGGTTTGGAATAAACAAACTATTGAGCGACACGTGTTTTACCATTTTGGTGGCGTCTTCAATCTTGTTTTGTAGCATAACGGATTCATTTGTTTCCACGATGATTTCTTGCCCGCCAGCTGATGTGGTGGATGTCATATCCTTCAATTCTTTTTCCATTTTTGTGATTTGGGTTTGAAGGTCGTTGTTATAATTGATTGTCTTCATAATGTCATTCATGACTACATCCGGAATTTTGGCGATTTGTAATGCGAACTTTGCGATTTTCTCGGGGTCTTTCGCCAAATAGATGGTAGGACCATCCGTAAGCGTGTGCGCATCGCTGGTTGTTATATTGATTGTGGATTCATACAATTGTTTCCGGGTAGTTGTCAATTCCGTTATCACGGCGCCCCATTTATCGGGGTCAATGGACTGTAACAATTCCAAATAATAACTCTTTAATGTCGTCATATTGATTTGCGACAAATCTTCAAAATACATCTCCACATTGTAGCGGCGGGAGGTATAGGCTTCGTGTTTATGAACACACTCAATGAACCGGATGATACTGCGCAAATCAAAGTAGCGCATCAATGTTTTGTATTTTTCGCAGTGCTCGGCACACGCAACCACCTCGGCATAACTGTGAAACATAAAATGGGGTAATTCCACAAACCCGGATTGATTCACAATGGGAATGGATTTTTTAAAGTCGTGGCTGACAATGCTGTGTATTTCGGCGCCGTTGAACTTGTTTTTAAAGTCGGCCAATACCAAGGATATTTCTTCTTCACGCGGCAACGTTGCGGACGACAGCACCACATTTGGAACAATGTTCTTGGACCAATTTTCGTGGATGATTGTGTGAAGGGCGTGCGTATCATAATCCAGTGAAATCGTTGGTTCGTCCCAGTAGGTTATGAGTTTGTCCAGCGGATTGAATGCGTTCATATAATTCATCGCGTGTAAATAGGAGCGAATGTCGCAAATCATAATTTCCACATCATCTCCGACCGAGTTATCTACTTTACGGATGCGTCCGCTGCGTTTATCACGCGTTGTCTCTTTCGCGGCAAAGTAATGAAGGCGAATGTCCTCAGAACTATTACAACCAAACGCAAACGCAATCTTTTTTTGAATGGTGATGGCGGCTTTTGCCAGCGCAAGACCAACGTGGCGCGCCGCACACACAAATATTACGCGGTATTTTTCAGACAATCCAAGCGGGGACAGGGTTTTACCGGTTCCGGTGGGCGCAATGTATAGAATAAGTTTGGGATTGGCGCGCTTAGATAGTGTAAATAGTTGTTTCTGGTGTTCGTAGAGGGCGTGGTCGGCGTATTTGAATGTGAATGCGTTTTTCTCCACAAATTGGTAGGCGTATTTTATGAATTGGCGAATGTTGATGTGCGGTTCAATGTGTCGCATTGCGAAATCCACGAAATGAATGACGTGATGATTACAGTGCTCAATTTTGTATGAAAGCATGATTTTCGCGCTGTAATAATAATACATCCACTTTCCGGGGGGTTCCTCTTCATCATTATAGACTTCCCACATTTTGCTTACGATGGAAATGATGAGTTGGTCAAATGTCTTGGTAAAATCGGATTCAATTTGGGCATTCATGTTTTGGATTCGCATTTGGTCTATTTTCTTGATTTCTTTTTTGGGCTTTACTTGTGTTTTGTAGGGCAGGCGGTATGATGAACATAATTCGTCAATGTCTTTTTTAAAGTAAATTGAAAACAAGTGGTCGGTCATTTCTTCGGTAGGCGTGATTTTTAATAACGAGGCAAGTGACTTGGTGTTGTTATACACAATGTTGACATCGTGAAATCCGCGCTTCATCAGTTTTAGGATTTCTATTTCATCTTCTTTTTCGGGGATTTCAACGCTGTTCCATTCTTCGGCAGTTAATTTCGTCTGAACTAGGGTGGTGGTCATGGATTCGGGGTTTTGGGTATTCGGGGATTAGGGGGGTTCCAAACTTGATTGTTTAGGTATATGCTTTATATTGTTGAGTATTCAATATAAATCAATTTTCTTTATTCTTTATTTCTTTATTTCTTATTTATTGGTTCATTGATTCATTGATTCATTGATTCCCTTATTAAATCGGTAGAAAAATTGATTTATTTTATGGCATAATTATATTCTATACAACCCCTCAAACCCCACCTTTCATCACTCCGAAACATTACAGTAGTATGGCTCCAATTATCGTAAGCATTGACGGCAACATCGGTTCAGGCAAGTCTAAAACCCTGGAAGAATATAAGAAGTACATTGAATCCCGGAACGGCGATAAAAAGATTGTATTTATTCAAGAACCAGTGAATGACTGGATGACAATTAAAGACGCCGCTGGAACAAACATTTTGGAGAATTTATACAAAGACACCAAGAAGTATGCGTTTCGTTTTCAAATGATGGCGTATATATCACGGCTTGCGTTGCTTCGGCGTGCGGTGCGAGACTCCGGTGCCGATGTCATTATAACCGAACGCAGTGTAAATACGGACCGCAACGTGTTTGCCAAAATGTTGTATGATGTCGGCGACATTGAGCACGATGAGTATGTTATATATAACAATTGGTTCAATGAATTTACAACGGATGTTCCGGTGGATGGCGTGGTGTATGTTCGCGCAAGCCCGGATACATGCATTGACCGTATTGCGATTCGTGCGAGACCGGGTGAAACCATACAGCGCGACTACATTGAACGTTGCCATAAATATCACGAAGATTGGATTGTTGGCATAAGTGGCGTCAGTGACAATGACAATGACAATGAAGTCGCCGATACATCCGCCAAATTATATCTGGAAGCAAATCAAGATGTTATGAATGACCCGGATTTGCTTCAAAATCGGTTTACACAAATTGATGAATTTATTTCTGAATTGTTGGAAAATAAGAAGCAACACTAACAACAAACCACAAAATCACGAAACGCAATATCCATAACAAAACAAACAAAACAAAACAACTTTTTTTTACAAACAACACGTAAAATCAATACCATATTTTTCGTTTAGTTTTTCATAAAGAATTGGAATATGCTCTTCTATTTTGAGGTCCGGATGTAGTGATAAACGAAATGTCCATCTAAATTCATTTTCAGTGTCTTTTTTATCGTATATCATATGTTTATGCGTGGCATCTAATCGTATATATTTTGGCAATTTTGGTTTGTTTGGTTTGTTTGATTTAATGTTTTCGTTTTCATTTGTTTCTGTTTCTATGGCTGTGGCTGTGGCTTTGGCTGTGTCTGTGGTTGTGAAGGTCGCTGTGTCTGTGGTTGTGACGGTGGCTGTGGCATACGGAAATATATTTTTTTCTAAATCATCTACCACTTTATTTGCGTCGGCCAACTTTTCTTCCAATGCGATTTTCCCGGATTTGCGCGATATCCACGTTCTACCATTTAATTTTGGATGTTTTTCCACCTTGAAAAATTCTCGTGTATGCGTGTGAAAAACATTGGTATATTCACGGTAATATACAACATATTTCCGCATCATACTCTGTGTAATTCCGTGTGGTAATTGTTGCGCGGTGTGTTTTCGGTTTCGTTTGTCGGTATATATATTTGCGACAGCGCTGGTCTTATCAGACGTGGTTTCTAAATCCATACAAGTGTTATTATAAATAATTACATATTTTGTCGGGTTTGAACGCAGTAATTTATGCGCCAATTTCGGTTATACGCATAAATGCATCAAATGTTGCGTTATAAAATGTTATACCATCGTCTCCATCAGTTCTACGAACAGTCACAGAGATGGTGCGCGGGGTCAATGCGGAATTTGAAATACCGCCGGTTATGGGATATAATGTTGAACCGCGGGTTCCGGTTCCGGAGCCAGTGTCTAACCATTGTTGCTGTCTTTTCGCAACAAGCGTGCCGTCAATGTTGATGCGCGATTCAAACGAATCCACAGTAGACGCATTTCCGGATACATTATACAGGCACCCGTAATCAACGATGATTTTTGAATTTGCGTATAATGGCGTATATGTATAACTTGCAATTTGATAATCGCTGGTAGGTGTTATGGTGCCCGAAAATTGGGACATGCTTGAACCTTGAAGGAAAACGACATTCACGACTTGACCGCTGCGGTATGTGGACGGAATCATCGTTCCAACCGACGTAATATTAGACGACGTGTCAATGGCGCCGGATGTGTGCAGGGTTCCGGTAACATCCACCCGACTGCCATCAAACGTGAATTTTGACTGGGCATACACGAATTCACGGCTCCCATCAGACGTAATTACGGCATTTCTAGCGGGGTTGAACACGTAACCGGATACTGGCGATGGCTCAATGGCCTCATCCAGAGAGAAAAATTATTGTGGTTTTGGTTAGCCGCGTTTGTTGCGCGGTTGCTTACCTTTCTCATAGAAAGAGACGACATTTCTAAAATCTAAAATCTAATAAAATAAAATAAATTGGCTATATTATACGTAAATAATATATTTATAGTGTTAGTGTGTTATATGGATGAGCGTGATATTGCTAGAATATTACATTTCCAATTTGAAAGTGGATAAGAAGAAAGCAAGAGATGCGTAAGTTGGTAGGTATGTTTTTATATTTATCGCGATGTTGCGATAAACATAAAATAGAATTGTAACAATGTAGCTGCACTAATTGCTGTAAGCACAGTTTATCCCATAAGTTTCCCTACGGGCTGGACTATATCTTAGATTTTCTCCGGTTGCTTAAACCTTCACTGAAAACCCACCTCCGTTGAGTCTCTGATGCCCTACCATGGACTAGCGTATGTCGTCGTTAGGTAGTAAGCTTGCTGATTGCCCAATCATTATCATTTTCACCATACCCAAGTTTTTTCTCTTGGCCGCTCATTCCTTTCGGATATAAGTTTGGTAGATAATGCTCTAAGGGGTTCCCAGAACAATGGAAGAGGTGTCGCAACTCTGACGACAACAAGTCAGAATCACTAACAGCTGGTCTGGTGTATCATCAAAACGATGATATTGAGGACGCAAATGGTTTCCCGTAGCTAGAGCTCAATTGGCTACGGCATGCTGTTTTTAGGCCCTGTTTATTAGCAATTAGTAATAACATCCATATTACTGTAACTAAATCGTTAAGGCCTCCCATACCGGACATCACACGCAAAACGTTGTAATTCACGGCATAAACGCGAACCTTGGCAGTGTTGGTTCCCTCAACGGTGGCGTTGGAGAGAACAAGCTGAAGAGTAGCGTTGTCAATGCGAGAGAAGTTGCAAGTGCCACTGGGCTGGTGCTCCTCGGGTCTCAAAGCGAAGGAATACACGTTGATACCAGTGTCAGGGGCACGAGTGTGGTGCTGCCAGGGCTGAACGAGGTCAAAGTAAGTGCCTTCACGCTCAGAGAAGCGGTCCTGACCGTTAAGCTGGAGCTTAGCAGTCACGACGGGGTTCTCACCCCAGCAGTGGAGGTCAAGAGAAGACTCGGTCAGAACAAAGGTTCCGGCATCAGAAACACCAGAGTTCATGAGGTTGGCACCCATGTTGGGAGAAGTGTAGTTCTCAGCAGCGCCGACACCTCCCTGCCACCAGTTGGTAGTAGTGGTGGGAACATCGGCAGAACCGGCGTCAGTGAAGAGGCCAGAAGCGTTGATGTAAGAAGTGCTGGTGTTGGCAACAGAGTCGTGGCTTCCGAAGGCGTGGATGGCGTTGGGAAGGGCGTCAAGAGCGTCGGTGTAGTTGAAGGGCTGAGCGCCGAGCAACTTGCACAAGAGGGACTGGCCTTCAAGAGAAGAGCAGTAGTCAACGTTCTTGTCGGGCTGGACAACCCAGATGAGTTCCTTGCAAGGGTGGTTGAAGTTGAGCTTAATCTTGTTGGAAGAAGAACCGACAGACTCATCACCAGTGAACTGGAGCTGCTCAATCAAATACTCGTGGGGGTTCTGGGCCATGCGTCTGCGCTCATCAGTGTCAAGGAAGATGTAGTCAACATAGAGAGAAGCAGCAACAAGGGACTGGTTGTAAGCCTGGGTGACCTTCTTGGAGCCGGTGCTGTCAACAAGGGAGTTAACAGCCCACAAGCACTCATCAATGGCGCGGATGTCAAGGTTAATCTTGACTTCGTGGTATTGAAGGGCAATGAGGGGCAGGGCGAGACCGGGGTTACGGCAAAACCAGAACTGGAAGGGGACGTAGAGGGTGGTCTCAGGGAGGGCGTTGCGGGGGGCGCAAACCTGGCGGGGAGCGCTGGAATCGCAAGGGCCATCAATGTCGTTAAAGGAGGGGTCAGTGATGAAGGTAAGCTGAGTGGTGTTACCAATCATCTTGAAGTATCCGCGCTGCTGCTCGGAGGTCATGGTGAGCTGGTTCCAGATGTGCATCCAATCACCGTACTGGCGGTCAATGCGCTGGCCACCAATCTCAACCTCAACCTGAGAGATGAGCTGCTCACCTGGGAAGTCAAGCCAGCGAGCCCAGACACCGGCACCGGTTCCCTTCATGGACTGGTTAATCTCGGGGAGAGTAACCTGAAGGTAAGTGCGGTAGGCCAAATCACCATTGCGGGAAATGGTGCAAGTGACACGGCGACCGAAGTCAGCCTGGCCGTTGAAAGTCTGTTCAATAGACTCCATGGCAAAGTTAGTGTGACGCTTGTAGGAAACCTTCCAGAAAGTAATCTGAGGGTTGCCGGTCAGGTAAACGTCCTGAGCGCCGTAGGCAACAAGTTGCATTAATCCTCCACCCATTGTATTATAGCTTTTATACACTTACCAAAGAAAAAAATTTTGGATTTTAACCAATTTCAACATTTTCAACATTTTCAACATTTTTATTATTTAAAACTCGCCTAAATAATAACATTTTGCCTACACTTTTTTTTCTTTTATTCTAAACAACCCCATCTAACTAAAATTTCGTTCTAAAAACTGCAGTAAGAATTCATCGGACAAGACTTCTTTTTTATTTCCGTGATTTTTACTAAATATATATTTTTCACTTGTTTTTTGGACCCCCCATTCGTCATTTAGTGCGTTTAAAATGAATTTCATAATGCATATTTCTTTATAGTTTAATATGTCGCCGTGTTCTTCAATATAATCACGATAATTCATTTTAATTACACATTCGTCGGTTACAGCAAGATAATGGCCGTTGTCGTTTTTCATAATAAAGTGGTCGCCGTTTCGTTTTACTTTCCAGCCGTCTTCTAAATGATGGCGCACAAAAATCATGCGAGACACTTTATTGTGGGTCAAGTCTTGTGTTGTTAACCCCCCGAATATATTTTTTTCTACATTTATGTTTGTGGCGTTTGTATTTGATGACGTCATATTGTATTGTATTCTATTGTATTGTATTACAAAATGTGTAGAAAACAAAAATATAGTTTTCACGATTTCATAAACAATACAATACAACAAACAACAATACAACAATACAACAAACCACCAAAATAATATTAAAAACTTATTTACACTATTATGTAATAAAATAATAAAATCTCTCTTTTACACACTTTTACATAACATAATCCATCCATCCATCCTCCCATCCTCCCATCCACCGCTTTCAACTTTCAACGTCGTCTAAAATATTATCCACCCCCTCCCCTTTTTTGAAACCATGCCTTCTTTTAAATACAAGCCCAATAAAAAAATCGTCCTGGATGAAAAAAGCATAACCACACTGGACAACAAACACAAGGAAATCCAAGCGGAATTTACAAACATACAAGAAAATGTAATACCGACACTGGAAGCCGAGAGAACTGAATTAAAACAGCGTCTAAAAGAATTCAAATCGGGCAAAATCTCTCTATCCGTAGAAGAAGTTATGGAAATGCGGGACAAAATAAAGGAAATCAAAGAAACAATCAAGGCCCATAATTCCAATTTTAAAAACTATTATTTAAACAACAGCCAATACATATTTGAATACTTTGAAAACAAAAAGACGATTACCAATGGAACCGGCACAAACAAAACCAAAATATTAAATGCGTTTTTTAAATTACCGGAGGCAACAAAAGAAGAGGAAATGCACGTGATAAACAACAACAACGTCCAAAAATATTTGACAAACATAGACCAAGCGTTTATTGATATAAACAAATATGTGTATGCCACGGACATATGCCGCTTCTGTAACAAGGGAGAGATGATTCCGGTGGAACACGAAGGCATATTGGTGTGCAACCATTGCGCCAAGCACATTATGTATCTTATTGAAAACGAGAAACCGTCCTATAAAGAACCGCCCAAAGAAGCGTGCTTTTATGCGTATCAACGCATTAATCATTTTCGTGAAATCATCGCGCAGTTTCAAGCAAAGGAAACAACGCTCATTCCGGATGTGGTGCTGGAAAGCATAAAACAGCAAATTAAAAAAGAACGAATTGACATCTCTCAATTCACAAACAAAAAAGCCAAAGAAATCTTGAAGAAATTGGGATACAACAAGTACTACGAGCACATCCCGTTTATTAAGGACAAACTCGGCATCAAACCCCCGATTATGAGCCCGGAATTAGAAGACCGCCTGTGCAATCTTTTTATGGAAATACAAGCGCCGTATGCGAAATACTGTCCGGATGACCGACTGAATTTTTTGAATTACTATTACACCATATACAAGTTGTGTGAATTGTTGGGCAAGTATGAATTTTTACCGCATTTTCCCATGCTAAAAGACCGCGAAAAACGGATAGAACAAGATGAAATCTGGCGAAAAATATGTGAGGAATTAGATTGGGAGTTTATCCCCACTTTGTAACCTAACCAATTGTTTCGCAAAATCACGGTCGCTAGGGTAATGCACGCCCGCAATAATGCGGGAATTCGCAACCTTGTCCGCAACATCCATAATAGCCTGTGTCTTAGTGGGGAATTGTTTGCACAGGATTGACGCTAAATAATAGGCTTGATATGCGTGGCCCGATGGATAAGACGGCGTTTTATAATTTTTCAACGGAATCATGGTGCCATTTTCTAAATTTATTTTATCCGGAAGCACCTGGAATGGTCTAGCCCGATTATATAAATATTTATGAAACATTAGCCACGCGATTGGCGCCGGCCTCATCATGATGCGTTTCATCTCCTCCAACGGCATATCGGTCTCGGGTATAACGCTTTGAAATGGCACAGCGGGGTTTTCGTCTACCAGTATTGCGAATTCCACGTCGCTTGGCATTCGTTTTAATATGTAGTCATTTAGAACGATTTGTGCTTCTTGTATGTTATTCGGATATACCGGTATAGTGGGATACCACCAATGATACCGTGTTTGCTGAATGAATAGCACGCATACATAAACAACCACAAAAATGATGCGTCTATAATATACCATTGGGTCTGATTGAATCAGATTATTATATGAATTGTTTAATTTGTCTCTTAATGAGGCAATTACCATATGTTCTTTCTTTGATGATGTCATATATAATAAATTGTTATAAACAAAATAATTTATTGTACAAAAGCATTCACTGGGTTATAGGGGTTATAGAGAGAGGGGTTTATAGAGTTTATAAGTGGTTTATAAGGGGTTATAATTTACAGGCGGAGGGGGGTGGGGAAACCGACAAGGTTGGCGCCGATACCGAAACCAGCACCAGTGCGAGCAGAAACAGCAAGGCTGGGAACATACGTATCCAAGATGCTGAAAGTTGCGGCGGCGGTAAGCGCAATCAAAGCAACTTCATCAAAAGCCAGAGAACGCTTGGGGATGGCGTAGGCCGCAATAGCAACCATAATACCTTCAACCAAATACTTGATGGTTCTCTTAACCAATTCTCCTAAATCAATAGCACCGACAGACATATTAATGTATATTATAAATAATATGAAGAAAAAAAAGGATATCACATAAAATGAATAAACGAATATGTATAAATGAATGCGTATAAATGAATGCGTATAAATGAATGCGTATAAATGCTTAAAAACACATATTGTAATTAGTTATATTCATCATTTTATAAATAAATGTCGGTATTTAGAGCAAATAATGACGGCACCCCTTCTGGTGTGTCGCTCCAAAAACGCCCCGATGGTTCCGCAAATCCTCACTATGTTGATTTGCTTGAAGAAGATAAGCCAATCGCCGGCCAAAAATTCGCGTGTCTTTCTTTTGTGTCGCCAGAAGACATCCTAAAACAGAAAAACCACTTCTTTTTTGAGAAATTTGTGCAGCAATGGGAACTCGGAAAGTCAATGGAGAAATTTGTTCAATTTCTAAATTTTGTTTCATACAAGTATCACATTGATTTTGAGAAGTTGACGGAGGATTTCCAGGAATTTACCAAGGAAGAAAAGGCACAAATTCAGAAGAGCAGCATGTATGATGATTACAAGACTTTCCTGGACAAGAATGAAACGGAGTTGGAGGAGGAATTCGGCGAGAAGCACAATTTTCAGACCTCCATCCGCGGGCTTAAAGTGCGGGGCGTGTACGCAACCCAAAAGGAAGCCGAATTGCGGTGTCAGATGTTGCGCGAGGTGGACCCAAATCACGACGTGTTTGTTGGGCCGGTGGGGCTGTGGGTGCCGTTCCATCCCGAGGCATACAAGACTGGGCGCGTGGAGTACATGGAGGAAACCCTGAACCAGTTGATGTCCGAAAAGAAGAAGAACGAGGAACACGCCAAGGTGGAGTTTGAGAAGCGCGTAAAGGAATCAAAGATGAAGGCAATTGAAGAGAATAAACGCATTGCGGAGAAGTCTGGAAATAAACTTACACAAATGGTGACGGAGGACGGTAAGTTGGTTGGATTGACGGAGGAGGGCGTGCCCGAGTCTTCTGAATTCACACTGGATGACGTGCGGAAGGAGTTGTTTGAAGGCGGCATTGACCCCAAGGACTACAAACCATAAACCATAAACCATAAACCATACAACTCGGTAGTTATATCATAAAAATATGTGTGTTAAATATATTATACCACACATATTTCAATAAAATGACATTAAATAAACGGTTAGCAAATACATTTGCCACGCTTTTATACAACGCCTGTGAAAAAGGCGATTTAGAAACAATCAAATATTTTGTAGAAAGATATTCTTCGCCAAAGTATTCCTATCAAGTGATACTCCCGCTTTCTACGTCGGCAAAGTTTGCGGCGATGAACGGACATCTGGATTGTTTAAAATATTTAGTGTCAGTCGGCGGCGACATTCGCAAAAACGAAGAACACATTACATTAGACTTTATGATGAAACGCATAAAAGACAAAAACTACACTGAAATAGAAGACTTTATTAATCAGTGGATATTGGAAGCATCCGCTTCGGCATTGGATATATCATCGTGTGCTTAATCTTTATTTTCGGAATAAAGGGTCGCATTCTTTTCCATCACACGTAACGTTATTGCTATACAACTGAACAAACCCGCATGATGCGCACGTAAATACCTTGAACCGATTGTTCAAAATATTTACACCAAAAAATGACTTTATTTTAGTTCCAAGCGTGAGTGTTTTCACGATAAACGTATCTTTGTTGCACTTTGTGCATGTTAGCGCGTGCGGATGGTGATTTCCTCCCTTTTCATAACTTATCTTGGGGTGTGAAATCAGCGTTCTGCCGCCTTTCAATGTGTGTTGTCGGCGATTTGATTTGGCTCGTCGTCTTGTGTTTGTTTTTGTTTTTGTTTTTGTTGGCATTTTCTGATACACTATAATACGATAAAAACTAATGAAATGTAATGAATTGTAATGAAATCTAAATAAACACAAAAATAATATGATTTATAATACGAGGCACTACAATACAATAATTTAATAATTTTAATAATTTTAATAATATGACCGCAGCATCCTCTGCATCCGCAACCGCCATCTCAAAAACAACGCAAATCCAAATCCATGAAGACATCCACCGAAAATTGCAGTATTTCATTGACATTCGCAAAATCCCCAACATCATATTTCACGGAACATATGGATGCGGTAAAAACACCATTTTAAACCGCTTCATACACTCCATTTATCAAGGTGACAAAGACGCCATTAAAAACTATGTGATGAGAGTGAATTGTGCGCACCGGAAAGGCATCATATTCATTCGTGAAGAACTGAAATTCTTCGCAAAGGCCAACATTGATTTAAAAGACGGCGAAATATTCAAAACCATCATATTAACCAACGCAGATAAACTTACAATTGACGCTCAATCGGCATTACGACGATGTATTGAATTATTTAGCCACTCCACGCGATTTTTCATATTGGTAGAAGACAAATACAAGTTGTTAAAACCAATCCTCTCCCGGTTTTGCGAAATATATGTTCCCGAACCGGCAATTAACGGAACTGTTGTAAATTTACACACCTACAACATCAATCAAGTGTATCAAGCCGTGGATAAAATGGAAAAACAACACTTGGATGCGCTGAACAAAGAATTCACAATGTCGCCGCATCCTACAAGTAGCCACGAAGACGTGAAATCCTTGTTTTTAAAGGCAACGGCGTTGTATGAAAAGGGGTACAGCGCACTGGACTTGATAAACTACATTGAAAGGTCGCCGGATATTGAGGAGGGGCGTAAATACGAATACTTGATTGCCTTTGACAAGGTGCGCCGAGAGTTTAGAAACGAGAAGTTGTTACTTACTTTTATTCTCAACTTTTTGTTATTTCGTTGTGATTTGAATTTAGAAAATATTTCATTTATGTAAAATATGGATGATTACTCCGTTACCACGCTTCACGAATCAAAGAATGAATGGTGTGCTCGTTTAGTGAATATTCTTACTCCTCACATCATGGAAGGGTTTCGTTCCATATTTGATGAGGCTTACAAATTGTGTAAAAACAACAATGAAACCGACAAGTACTTGATGACCTTTCAGAACTTTTTGTCTCGGGTGCCGAAATGGAATCCGACAATTGTACAAAACGAAACCAACCGCATAAAGGAGCGCAGTCACTGCGGCTATTTAGAAGACTTGATAACGTGTGTTCATATTGTGCAGTTGAAGACAATGACCGCTGCCAGAGCCGGCAACAAGCAAAAAAAAGTGAATATCCCGATTCCACAATTAACCGAGTTTATTCACAAAGTGTATATCAATTCTGCGCGCAAAATGTATTCAAATGTGTATATTTTTGAGCGCGGAATCCCGCCCTTGGTTGTCCAGAAAAACAACCGGGAATTTGAAATTATTGTGCGCGAATGTATATTTAATACAATTCGCGAAAACATTCCAATGGAGGACTTATTGAAGTTGTATATGGACGACTCCATTGAAGATGCGATAGAAGTCAGCGAAAAAGAGGAGGTTATTCACAAAGAAGTCATTGCCAGCGAAAACACGATGGCGGAGTCATCTAGACGGCGACGGTCCGGCGTTGGAAATAAGCCAAACAACGGAAGCGGAAACGGAAACGGAAGCAGAAATGGAATGAATAAAAACACCGGGCTTTACAACGACCTTTCAGACCAAATTGCTTCTTCTGAAACTTCCGAAACACCGTCCTCTAACCAACAAAAGCAAGGGGTTTCATTTGGAGAGAACCAAGTAAAATCATTTGAGCCGGAATATGAAACCAAACCACGGCGATTTGGAGACGATGATGACGACGACGATGATAGTGAAGGGAGAATAAACATTGGCGACAGCGTAAATTTGGATATATTGGATGTACATTCATTGAACCAGTCCCAACATTTAGATGCGCCCCCGTTATTAGATGATATTGAATTTTTGTAAGACACGATTCGTATTCGTATTCGTAAATATAATATATAATATATAAATTATAAATTATAAATAAAGTATAAATATGGCTGAAATTGAATTGAATAAACCGGTGGACACAAATAATATAAATTTATTTTGGATTAGTCTTGGAACAATATTATTGTGGTTTTTATTATTAATATTAATGTGTGTAATGTTGTTTTTTTTAATTCCAATTATTTTAAATCCTGCGAGAATTCAGGCGAAATTTGCGGAGAAATTGGAAAAATTACAAAAACAGGCATTAGGAGCAGGAGCAGCAGTATCCGGATTAGCAGGAGCAGCAGGAGGATTAGACCCCACCGCATTAGCAGGAGAAGTACCCGGATTAGACCAAAACGCATTAGGAGCAGGATTAAACGCAGTACCCGGATTAGACCCAAACGCCGCATTAGGAGCAGCAATACCCGGAGTACCAGCAATACCCGGAGTACCAACCGCATTACAAGTCGGAGTACCAGCACCACCAGTCGGAGTAGCAGTACCACCAACCGCAGGAGTACCACCAGCAATACCATTAGGACAAGACCTAACCAGATTTTAATCCGTTATGCGTTAAACCGTTGAAATGTTTCTTTTAGGATATAATAAATGACATCCACCAGCAATCTTTTTATTGTCGGCTTGGCAGTCGCAATTGTATATTTTTTATTTAAATTCCTTGAAATGCGATTTATCAATCCAGATGAATCCAAACCACTGAAATTAATGGTGCGGGATACACTAATGGTATACATATCATCCGTCATTGGCGTGTTTGTGCTTACCCAATTCAGTGTCGCCGACGCAATCGGAGAAGTGGTAGACGCTACTCCAAAGTTTGTGCACGCTCCGGCATTCATAGATAATCCTGGATTTTAATTCGCCGCTTAGACGCTTACCAATATATCCACATTCATAAACAGCAACTTCATTTTATTATTTCTCGCAGTTTTAGACAATGTGTTGTATTTTTTGACGGTTATTTTATAGTCATCAAACAATGCTTTATTCACTTGCGTTGCCGGCACACAATTGTGAACGGTTCTGGCAATCATCTTATACAATTTAAAATCCAAATATCTCTCTTCGCCGTTGGATTTATACAAAATATTGCGCCCTTTATCATCCTTTATCCACGATACAACCAACTCCGCAATCTCATTTCTGGCAACAATCTTCGCCTCCTTTTTTATGTCGTATATGAAATAGTCATATAAAGAACACCCTAAGCGACACAAATCAAAACTGTAATTTGGTTCTACGATTGGTTTTTTAGGGTTGTAATAAGGCTCAATATTGTATTGCGAAGTGGCATCACCATTTGGGCTAAAACTATCGCTGCAAAACACTTGCCCCTTGAAGATGTAAATGGAACGGCCAAAGTCAATGATTTTGAAAATGCGACCAAATGTAGGGACTTTATAATACTGGTTTTCGTAGTGATAAAAGATGTGTTCCTCTTCGGTTTCTACAAACATTACATTGTTTGTATGTAAATCGTTGTGTGTGAAGGAAAACATTTTTTGATAAATAACCAGCGTCATTATAATTTGAAACAATGCTGATTTCCATTCCTCGTCTTTTAATTCGTCATCTGCGACCATCAAACTATCAAGCGTGTTTTTACATTGTTCAAGAAGGATGGCTTGGACCGGGAAGTTTTTTATTTTAGCAATAACCTTTTCTTCATCGTCGTCATCGTCATTATCCTCGTCATTATCCTCGTCGTTGTTCTCGTCATTGTTCTCGTCATTGTTCTCGTCATTAATATCACTATTATTGTGTTCTTCTTCATTGATTTTATTATGTTCATCATCCGAATCACAATCCATTGATGAATTGTCGTCGCTTACCCACGAACCGGTGTCATTGCTTGTATTATCATTATCATTATTGTTATCATTATCGCGCGACGTGTTGGACGAACAAGAAGAACAACTGTTGTCATCATCATCATGCAATGCCGCCGCCAGATTATCACTTTCAATCATAATAACATCGTGTTCGTCTAATAGAGAGATGGATTCAGATTCAACAAGATTATGGGTTGGGTGTTGGTGTTGGGTTTGGTTCTTATCGGCATCACTGTCAGAAACACTCATACCCCCCACGCATTCCTCAATCAAATCATCCAGTTCAATCACCGCATCATCGGTTTGAATACACAGCTGTTTCCGGTTGCGCCGGGTGTCGCTCATCATAGTATTTATATCAAAAGGACAATCCAAAGAAAACAGACGGTCAATGTTATTTACAAAATACGAATTTTCAGACAAATATTCAATGTCGTCATACACATTCATAACAAATTCGCTTTGATGACATAAATATGTGCCGTAGTAATCCAGGCCATGAACAATCCCGCATTGATGCAAACACTGACTGGTTAAAAATGAAAAAAACGCGTCAACATACGCCATGTTGTTGTTGTCTAGCACCTTGGGATGGCACTGGCCCGGCGTAGAATTATATGACGGCAGATTCATCAACACCGGGTCTTTCACGTCATACTTGCCGGTCATGTATTTTAATGGGTCAAGTAAAGGCGAGTATTTGACAAACACCGGCATATTGATGATGTTGCCGCTGTCATCACTCACGGTGCATTCTAAATGATTGGGGGAGGTGTCTTCCAGGGAGGGGGATGGGGATAAGGTTTCTAATCCCAGCCCCAAGCCCAATATGGAGTGTATGAAATAGTGTTGATTTAATTGAATGGAATTGTAGTTGTGTTCGTTTATATCAAAAAATCGTTGATAGATTGGCACATAATTTTGCACGTTAGACAATTTAGTGTAATTGTTTTCCAAGGTAGTCGTGGGCATTGCCTTTGTTTTACGATAATGCAGCGATATAGATGAAGTAGATGAAGATGCCATCTTCTTAAATTTATTAAATAATTAATGGAAAATGGAAATGGAATAATATGAATGGTAAATAGAAGTTATATTGTAATTTTGAACGGGTTTAGCACTAAATATGCGTTTGTTTAATGTTGTAAAAGTAATTTATTTTATATATAACTAAATTTTAGATTCGTTTGTATAAATATTATATATAAAACCGTTGTACAATACCATGAATCTTGAATTAACCAAATTTGATATGCGGTCTATTAGTTTTAGACCGGACGAAAATAAAGGACCCGTTATTGTGTTAATTGGAAGACGTGATACCGGTAAAAGTTTTTTGGTTCAAGACTTGATGTTTTATCATCAAGATATTCCGATTGGAACTGTGATATCCGGAACAGAAGCCGGAAACGGGTTTTTTGCTGCGCACGTTCCTAAACTTTTTATTCACGATGCTTATAATTCTGCGATTATTGAAAATATTCTTAAACGACAAAAAGCAGTGTTAAAGCAGGTAAAAAAAGATATGGAAACCTTTAAAAAGACGTCAATAGACCCTCGGACATTTGTTGTGTTAGACGATTGTTTATATGACAGTAAATGGACAAAGGACATTATGATGCGCTTATTATTCATGAACGGGAGACATTGGAAGATAATGTTAGTAATAACGATGCAGTATCCGCTGGGTATACCCCCCAATCTTAGAACAAACATTGATTACGTCTTCATATTGCGTGAGCCGTATATCGCCAACCGAAAAAGGATTTATGACAATTACGCCGGTATGTTTCCCACATTTGAAAGTTTCACACAGGTAATGGACCAATGCACTGAAAATTATGAATGCCTGGTGATTAACAACAATGCAAAGTCAAATAAATTACAAGACCAAATTTTTTGGTATAAAGCACAGCAACACGGACCATTCAAATTGGGTTCAAAAGAGTTTTGGGAAATGTCCAAGGACTTAAATTCCGATGACGAAGAAGACGCGTCATATGACCCAAACAATGTGAAAAAGAAAGGCGCCGGGCCTAAAATTAATGTAAAAAAATCTAGATGGTAGTATGGTGGGGGGGGGGGTATGTATTACCTATGTAAAAATGTAAAAATGATTTAAAAAAACGTGATTGTAATGATATATATAAAATTAAAATGAAGATTGTAAATTTTCTATTTCTTACTCTTGCTCTTTCTGCTGGGACTGCTTTTGCCGATATTAAAGCAGATATCTATTCTAGTTCAACATGCAGTGGAACACCCCAAGAAACAATGGTTTATACGTTAAATACTTGCAAGGATTTTTCCCAAGGTGGACAAACTGCTTCTATTAAACCCACTGTCTGCAATTCTACTTGGGCAGAAGTGAATACATACATGGGAACCTCTACATGCACAGGAAATCCAATCTCAACTCAGACAGGTGTTCCGGGAACTTGTTTCAGTGATGGTAGTGGTTCATATGTCAATATTAACTGTAACTATTTACCCAGTCAAACTGTAAAATCCGGAGCATCTGAACTTGTATTTGGTTTGGGAACTCTTTTTGTTATCGTTGTTGGAAGTTTATTCTGAATATGTTGTAAAAAAAATTATGACACTAATTCCACTGTGTCTTTTTTTTGTTTTTTTGTAACACAAAAACACAAAAATTCAGTCCTTCGTTCTTAGTTCTTCGTTTACGAACTAAACTCGTGACTAAACTCGTGTTTCTTCACGCTATCAGGCACATTGTTTGGGTATTTACCATATACACTAACGCAAGACGCGTCATCAATTGACAAAATATGTTTCGGGTTCGGGTTCGCCAACTTATTTTTCAATTCACCCCAATCACCCTCGTGATTCATCAATGATACGATAGTGATACTGAAAATGTGTCTCGTATAACAATACGAGAAATGGCGGTTGATACTGATACGCAACACATCATTACCTTGAAACAGGTCCTTTATTATTTGCCTGGATGGTTCGCCATTCATATACCAATCCAAAACCTTTTTGATAACGACGTTGTAATGTAAATCTTCATGTTCAGGAATATTGGTGTTATATTCATTCTTGATATGAACGTCAAAGAAGAAGCGATACTCATAGCAACACGATGACGATGACGACGACGACGCATCCGTATATTTATGAATAAAGTCGGCTATATTGTTGCGTTCGGCCAATATATACATCACATCTTCCACATCCGGGGTTGCTTCTTGACGATGAAACACCATTTCGGTGGTGTAGTTTTGCTGTGTCTTGATTTGATTAGAGCCGCTGAATAAATTGTATTCCATTTGAATGCTTATTTGCGTATCATAACTAAAATAAAAATGAAATCAATTTTTTGTCATTTCATTGAACCTTGGACATTGGACCTTGGACCTTGGACCTTGGACTTTTAATTTTGGACTTTTGTAAATAAAGGAAACAACCAAATACATATAACTAAGAATGAAACCCCAAACACTGCCACATTAAATGGTATATTCATTTCATTGATAAAGATGTCAAATGCGTGACATACCCAAAAGATGAATGATAAAGAGAACGAGGGTTGTAATTGTAATAAATTCATATTGATTTCGCGAGGTTGGTCGGTTGGTCGGTCGGTCAATATGAATTCTATTTTATGAATTATAATAAAATCAATTTTATTGTTTTATTGTTTTATAGTTTTATAGTTTTACACTTTGATGCTTTCTTCACGCGGTTTCACTGTCTCGGTTGCCGATGGGATTTGAGACGGCGAACTTGTATAATAATAATTCGTGGTGTAATAATAACTGCGAGGCACGTCGCCATAACTGCTGCCTACCAACGTTCCCGACGCGACATCGCTCTTATATTTTACGGGGGAAGGCCCAGGATTCATATAATTGGGCTGTTCTAATTGCGACACAACTTTGGCCGGCTCGTCTTCCGGGTCTATCCAACTGCCGTAATATTTTCTATATTCTGCGCCATTTTTCGCATTTGGATTTGCGGGGTTTTGGCTGGCATACACACCGCCATTTGTCGGGTTGTTATTGCCGTACCCATATGCGGATTGTGCGCCAGTGCCGGGTGCCCACGACGACGGTTCATTACGAGACACCGTAACCAAGTCCCCGGTATTGTATTTTTGCCCGTTGAACGGCATCGCGGTACCATCCGGCAAAAACTGCCCCCATGACGCAACCTTGCGACAATCCGTATCAAACTTACACGCGTTGGTATTTCCGCCAGAATTGTCGCACGTCCACGGGCATTTATACATCAACAATATATCATTCCCGCTGACGTCTTTTACAATGTTGCCGGATGCGTCTTTTTTATATACTTTTTGGCAATAAGTGCTACCAGTAGATTTGGGCGGAACACATTTATTCACATATTCGTCATTCCCGTATTGCCATTTTGCGCCGTCGTACCACGTATCCGGGTGGGTGCTGATAAACGAATCCCATATTGCCTTGGCTTGTTTCACTTTTTCCAGCGCATTTTGGACATCAACGGCGCTGGTGGGGCTCGCTTTGGCAAAATAGTTGTATCGTTGAATGGCGTCTATGTAGTTTTTATATGCGGTGAGCGATAAGTTGCGCTGTTCAACCACTTTGTCTCGGGTGATGTAGGATACATTGGGGACATTCACGCTGCTGGGGTTGGGCCCGGTCGCGGGCGTTACAACTGGCGGAAACAACGCGGGTCCCCGGTCAATGACTTGGGAATTGGAGGCGTGGGTGCTGATGGTGATGGGCAGCGCGTCTTGGGCAGTGCGTGGATTTACCATGCTGGATGTGGAAAATATGACCGTGGCGTTTTCCGCAATGGAGGCGCCAGAACCAAGGGTAATATTCAAAATGGAGTTAGACCCGGTTCCTGTGACACTGGCGGTGTTAATTATGGTGGGCGTAAATATTATGGTGGGAGGGCCCGTGGTTGGCGATAACCCGGGAATTGGCATACGAATGATGTTTCCTTCGCTAAGGCGGGTTGATATCGTAAATCTGGCATTTATATTTGAAACCGAACCAAGCGTATAATTTGTTAAAGTAATGGTTGGGTTTGTAATGGAATTGGTGGTTTGCTGTGTTGCAGTAGTTCCTGTCGTAGACCCTGTTGTAGTAGTAGTTCCTGTCGTAGTAGTAGACCCTGTTGTAGCAGTAGTTCCTGTCGTAGACCCTGTTGTAGTATTAGTCCCTGTTGTAGTATTAGTCCCTGTTGTAGTATTAGTCCCTGTTGTAGTAGTAGACCCTGTTGTAGTAGTAGTTTGTCTCGTATTCGCACTTGCGTCCAGTCCTTCAATCATTCCGCCATTTTTGGTCCTAAAATAATTCCATCCAATTACCACAAATAAAATTATACATAAAAATATTATGATTGCCTTTGGCATTGTGATATATTTATTATATATATCATAATAAAATATTGAAAAATAATTATGTTGTCTAATAAGTCGTCAAACTGTGTGTGTATGGGTTTTGTCTAAATGCGTTCAGTAACTCGGGGTTTATTCTCTCGGTGTTGATGCTGTTATCATAACTTTGAGGCATCGTCATTTTGCCGTGGAGTTCAATGCTGGGGATGACCGAAGGTCCGGCGCTGGGCACCCACCACCGATTGTTGTTTCGGTCGCTATCCAAACGGTTCACTTGCACGTTGGTGTTGGAGTTCAACAACGCCATGGAGCCCGGGTTCATGCGGCTTTTATATGTCTTATTCACGTTGTTTCGTTGTGCGTAGGCTGCGTCATACACCTGGTTTCCAAAGTGCGTGGAAGACCCGCCAACGCCGCCCATGTAATCCACCGACGTGGTTTGTCTCTCCGTTTCTACTTGGTCATTTGGCGCAATCAAATATCCGGAAGCGCCTTGTCTTTCTACATTCATGTGGTCATAGCCGGCCAATCCCACCGTGGTTTCCTTGATTGTGGTGGGCAGTTTATCTGCCGGGTTGAAAATCATTGCCGCCGGAACGGTGGTCTTCGCGTTCTCATACAAGCGCAAATTGCCGACCGCATTTTCTTTGCGGGATGGACGAAGCACATCCAACAACGGCGCAACCACCGCCCGCAACGCACCGTGAATGCCGCCCATTTCAGGAACCCTCACCGTATTGCGGTTGTTGTTGGTAAAAGTGTAGCTGTCGCGTCCAAAATCGGCTTCTGTGGGTGTGACCTTGTTGGCGGCATACGGGTTAATCATCGGGTTGGTGTCCAATTCCACACGCCGGCTTTCTTCATAATTTTCGGGGGCATACATCGCCGACCCGTCGGCGTTCATCGTGGCGCCGTAATATTCGGCAGACGTGGTTGAACGATTGCCGTCTTTTTCCACTTCAATCGCCCGCAGGGTTTGTCCTTTTTCTAAACCCGTCGTGGTAAGCCAGCGGTCCGACGAATTCACGAAAAATTTGTCAGGCAAGTGCTTTTCAACCCGGCCAAATGTTTCCACCGTTCCCGCTGCTTTGTTGAAGAAACCCGCCGGGCCTTGATGGTCTTGGAGAGAATACGACAATTTGGGATTGGTCTTAACACGCAATTCATCCACGCCGCGGTCCACCCATTTGTCACGGGCATCCATGCCGGAATTAAATCCCAGGCTTCCGTCCGTGGTATACCCTTTGTCTAAACCCGGCGCAACCCGGATTTCTTCCCACGGCTTAACATTTGCCATGTTCATAGAGGGGGTCATGCGAGATTGATAAAAGTCGCTGTGGTTCTGCATTCCGTGGGGAACGTGCAAGTTTTCGTGGGGCGCAAACAGCGGCGCCAATTCGCCTTTTGTAATAAACTGCGAACCGCTGCCGCCCTTGTTGTCCAACAATATTTCATTCACATTAGAGCCGGCAGAGCGACCCCGAATTTTGGCGCCAAAAAACGGAACCATATTATTATGCTTAAAGTTGTCTGGTTCAATGACGTCGCCCGCTAATGACAAAAATGGCGAAGAGCCGTATGAATCGCCAAACTGGGTTTGTAATTCGGAATTACCCATCGCAATGCCGCCGCCGCCCTGAAACCCGGCACCGGCTACTCCGCCCACCACGCCATTTTCCATTTTTGAAAAATCCACATTTTTGGCAAAATATCGGTCAGTCGCAACATTTGGATTCAAATATTTATTTACATTGGAATCTGTTCCAGAAATAACGGAAGGATAGTTGCTAACCGGGATTCTAGTATTTGGCAAATAATTTGTTGCCTTTCCCATATTTTCAAATGTTTCTTGGTTTATTTTCGGAGCATTATTTGTTTTTTTTTGATTGGAAGCAACATACATTGTTCCCAATGCTATAATTGGTAATGCGATTTCCATAATACACTATTACACTATATAAATATTATTATATACTATTATATACTACTTTACTACTATTTACTACTATTAGTATATAATTTATTATATCATACCCACCAACCACATATTCACCAACCTATTTATCCATCCTATCCATACTATCTACTATATATCCTATCCATTCATCCTATCCATTCATCCATCCATCCCATCCATCCTACATTCATTCATTTTCCACGTTCGGATGAAAACAGGGCATTTCCGCTGAATTGCCGAAAATCGCCGACGCCATTTGGCGCACCTGCGCCGCCGCCGTAAATTGTTTCCATAGTTGTTTCCGGGATGCTTGGAACAAAATGGTCTTTTTCTAAAATACGAGTGCTTAAATTGTTTTGAAACGGCATAAAAACATTGGCTTGTGGGTCAAAATGCAACATTTTCCAATTGTCTTGTTCTAAATCACGGAGTTCAAATGCGGGGTGCGTTGCCCGGGTTTGGTCTATGAATGGCGCACAATTCGGGTATTCAATCCGGCTGTTCTCTCTGCTGGCAATGGTAGCGCCGTAGGCTTTGTAGTTGTTGTGTGCCGCATCGCGGTTTAATTTACGGGACAACCCAAACAATTCGGCTTCTATGTCCACGGTGTTTGTCATAATGTTGCCACCCCATTTTTGAGCCCGCATATACGGGTCCATCATATAACACGGCTTATCACCGGGGCCGGGAACATTCAGCACATACCGACCCGTGCCGGTTGCTTGCTGTAATTCTTTCTTAATTCGGTCTGGGTCATCGCGAAATCGTGTAAATGACATTTTATATTTTATGGTATAAAAATGAAATCAAGTATAATATATAAAAATATTGTTTTATGTATTCTTATACACTGACAAGACAAGAAAAAAGAACCTTGTAAAATAAATCCCTGTAAATTAAACCCCCGTAAAATAGAACCCTGTAAAATAATAAATAGAACCCACAAAACATACAATATGATAATTACCGAAGAATACGGAAAACACGAGAGAAAAACAATATGCTTAAATATGATTGTAAAAAACGAGGCACATGTTATTGAAAAAACACTGGCAAACATATGCGAGTATGTGCCGTTGGACTACTGGGTTATATCCGACACCGGGTCCACCGACAACACCGTGGAATTGATTGAAGCATTTTTCCGGGCGAGAAACATCCCGGGGTTTATTGATAATGCCGAATGGCGTGATTTTGGCTACAACCGCACCCGGGCATTGGAAAAGGCGCACAATCTGACCGACTACGTCTTTATATTTGACGCGGATGACCGCATACACGGCAAGTTTGTGTTACCGCCCCATCTCTCTGCCGACGCGTACCAAGTTAAATTCGGACAAGGGTTTGTGTATGTTCGCACCTTGCTGGTAAATAACCGGAAGCGCTGGGTGTATCGCGGCGTATTACACGAATACATCGCGTGTTTGGACCCCGAAGGCGAATTTGTGGAAATTGGCGGTGATTACTACGTGGATTCGGGACGCAGCGGTGCGCGTAACAATGACCCATTGAAATACATTAAAGACGCAACCATACTGGAAAACGCGTACACCGCTGAAATGGAGTCGCCAACCGGCGATAAAGGACTGGCAATGCGGTATTCCTTTTATTGTGCCCAAAGTTATATGGACGCGGGCAATGAACACACCGACAAAGCCATAGAATGGTACAAGCGCGTTCTCTCGCAAAACAATTGGTATCAAGAAAAATATTACAGTGCGCTGTGTATCGGCAACATGTACAACAGCCGTAAAAACGACCGCATGGAAGCGATTAAATACTGGATAAAAACGGCGGAATATGACGAAGAACGCATTGAAGGGATTGCGTCGGCAATGGAACTGCTGCGAAACATGGATTACCACATCATGGTGAATGCGCTGTATCACAAATACAAGAATTACAATAAAGCGCCGGCGGGTAAATTGTTTCTCTCGGAAGACCGCTACAAAGACGTGATTGAATACGCAAATTCCATATCCGCATTTTACATATCCGACAAAAAAAGCGGGTATGAATGCTGTAAATCCATATTGAAAAACGCCGTGATGTCGCCGCATTTATTGCTGAACACACTTTCAAACCTGGGGTTTTATCGGGATTATATACTCCAAGATGACATTATGAACGCAATGGCTTTGTTTGAAAGCGTGGATAATGTCTTGGTGTATGAAAAGGACGACGATATTCCGCAGTCACATTACGAAATATGGGAAATTTTATTTAACAGGTGTCGCCCATTTATTACAAAGAAACTGCGCTTGATTCCCGTTGAAATACAAGAACAACAAGAACAACAAGAACAACCGCAAAAATCGTGGCAAGTGCTTAATCCCAGCGACCGAAAACCCAAACTACTTGTATCCTCAGCCAAACACTGCTCACGTGTTGTCCTCACGTTCACAACGTGTAAGCGCCTTGATTTGTTTCGTCAAACGGTGTGGTCCATTGTCAATACCTGGGTTGATTTGGACGCGATAGATTACTGGTATTGTGTGGATGATAATTCAAGCGATGAGGACCGCGCCGCAATGCAGGCCGAATTTCCGTGGATTGATTTTAAATGGAAAACCGTGGATGAAAAGGGACACCGTGCCAGTATGAATATGATATGGGATAAATTGAATGAAATAAAACCCAAATATTGGATTCATATGGAAGATGATTTTCTGTTTTATTGGCGCGGGTCATATGTGAATGAACCAATTGCGGTGCTCCAAACAAACACACACGCCCACGCGCACAATGTAAAACAGGTGTTGTATAATCGGAATTACAGCGAGACCATTCGTGATTATAAAATTAAAGGACATACACCGATACCGATGCTTGCGGGTTATTGCCTACACGACCATCGCGCGAATTCCGAAGGACTGCATTACAACAACTGCCATTATTGGCCGCATTACAGTTTTAGACCAGGGGTCATTGACGTTGAAGCACTACTGGCATTAGGAAATTACGACAGCCCAAACCAATTCTTTGAAATGGATTATGCGAACAAATGGACGGCGGCGGGATACACTACGGGGTTTTTTAATCGCATTACAAACCGCCATATTGGCCGTCTTACATCCGAACGCCACAATAAAACATTGCCTAACGCATATGAATTAAATACCGAACATCAGTTTTGATTTTTTATTCCTGAAACAATTTCAAACGCAGATTTTTATGAGCAATTATTCGCTGGGAATTATGTAAATTATTGTATCTTTACACATTATATACATTATATACCTTATAACAACGAACCAGTAATAAGAATAACATAAAGAATAACATAAAGAATAACATAAAGAATAACATAAAGAATAACATAAAGAATAACATAAAGAATAAATCAAAGAAATGGAGTCATCGCTTGTAGAACACGACAGATATATACGGA
>Ga0169931_10001817_pt1 | contig 35258 bp, 29 predicted proteins | sample Kivu_15m_20L_FD_129675 | JGI IMG/M metagenome (GOLD analysis project Ga0169931, IMG submission 129675) | Freshwater microbial communities from Lake Kivu, Western Province, Rwanda to study Microbial Dark Matter (Phase II) - Kivu_15m_20L... | ecosystem: Environmental > Aquatic > Freshwater > Lake...
TAAGCACATAAGTAGCCAGGTCGGCCGCTGCTCGGCTGTCAGACTGCTCTTGAAGACTTTTATCTACCCCTGACGGAAATCACCTCAGTCGTGATCCCCAAAGTAACCCCGGACCAGTGATCCCAAAATCACCTATCCCGAAAGTAACCCCGGACCAGTGATAGGTGACCGACACGACGGCGCTCCCCGATCCCCAAAGTAACCCCGGACCAGTGATCCTGATCCCAAAATCACCTATCCCGAAAGTAACCCCGGACCAGCTATCCCGAAAGTAACCCCGGACCAGTGATAGGTCTCCCCGATCCCCAAAGTAACCCCGGACCAGTGATCCCTAATCCCCAAAGTAACCCCGGACCAGTGATCCCAGAATCCCCAAAGTAACCCCGGACCAGTGATCCCAATCCCCAAAGTAACCCCGGACCAGTGATCCCAGGACCAGTGATCCCAGAGCGTGATGTGACCAAGCGTGCAACTCTCGGAAACGCTCAACGCTTTCGGCAATCCAAGCGCCCCGCCCCTTTGCTCTCAGGCACCACTTGGCTCCGCCAGGATTGCGCTCGCTTTGCCATTGCGAGTGACCTTAGCCTACACAGAGAGCGGTCCTTTTTCCGACTCGAATATTTCGGTAGGCACGGGGACTATCCTCTCCACGCTACTGCTAGCCCCGAAAGCGTATCTTGAGTTGAGGATCTCGAACCGTTAAGGTTCAGGGATGGGAATCGCCTCCGATATCATCGCCATCGTGATCGCCGCTTTACTGGGTGGTCTCGTGGCCCATCTTCTCAGACAACCGCTCATCTTTGGCTACATCTTGGCAGGCATTCTCGTAGGTCCGCACACAGTTGGGGTTACGGTGCGCAACATTCAAGAGATTGAGCGGTTAGCAGAGATCGGTGTTGCCCTGCTGCTTTTTACACTGGGGCTGGAGTTTTCGTTTAGCGAGCTCAAGCGGCTTGCTCGTATCGCTTTTGTGGCTGCACCCCTACAGATCGCGGTCTGCCTCTCAGCTGGGTATGGTTTAGCCGTACTGCTTGGAGTTCCAAGCTCAGATGCCATCTGGTTCGGTGGAGCGATCACCCTATCGAGTACCATGGTCGTGCTTAAGACGCTCTCGGCTCGGAATGCGGTAGACTCGGCAGCAGGTCGGGTTATGCTCGGCATCCTGATTGCTCAGGACCTGGCCGTAGTCCCTTTAATGCTCCTCCTACCACAACTTGCTGGTGATGTAGTCAACATCCAGGCGATCGCGCTCGCGGCGCTCAAGTCGTTACTGTTTCTGCTGGTTATGTATGTGGCGGGCACGCGTCTTATTCCACGCATCTTCGGTTTGATAGCGGCTTTTGGCTCACGCGAGTTGCTCTTCCTGTCGACCTTGGCAGCTGCCTTCGGCGCAGGCGTCCTGTCACATGAACTTGGTCTGTCATTTGCGCTCGGCGCATTTGTGGCAGGTATGCTTCTGAGTGAGACAGACTTCAACCATCAAGCGTTAAGCGATGTGTCGAGCTTACGAGATCTCTTTGCACTGATCTTCTTCGTCTCTGTAGGGATGCTGTTTGATCCGCAGTTCTTCATAGAGAACTTCGGAATGATTATGCTGTTAGTGGGTACCGTGCTGATCTGTAAGGTATTGATCGTTGGTGGAGCAGTGAGGCTGGTTGGATATGAAGCTCCGACCTCGGTACTCGCTGCTCTTGGGCTGTCGCAGATCGGAGAGTTCGCCTTCGTCTTACTTAAAGAAGGGGTAGCTTCTGGGACCCTGTCAAACACCACCTTCTCCCTCATGATAGCCGTCACCGTTGTCACCATGATCTTGACCCCCGGACTCTTCTGGGTTGGAGACCGGCTGGCCCTGCTCGTGGCTCGCGGTCCACAAGGACTTCCCTCGCTTCCGGATGGCATGCAGCGGCTTTCAGAACACGTTGTTATCGTTGGTGGAGGTCTCGTTGGGCAGTATGCGGCTAGAGTTTTGGCCACCCTTGAACGACCCTACGTCGTAATTGAATCGGATCACAAGGTGGTCATGTCGATGCGAGACCGCAATGAGCGGGTGATCTTCGGAGACGCAACACAACGAACAATCCTGGAGGCAGCCGGCCTCGCGGGCGCTAGCCTCGTCGTTGTCACAACGAAACAGGATAGCATGCTCCCTGCACTGGTAGGGGAGGTACGCTCTCTGCGCCTCGATGTACCGATAGTAGTACGTGTCGAGGATGTCGAGGAAACGAGGAACCTTTCATTGTTGCGGATCGATGAGGTGGTACAACCGCAGCTTGAGGTAGGGCTCGAGATGGTGCGGCAATCCCTCCTGGCGTTACATGTTGACGAGAGTCAGATCATCCCGCTTCTTGGACAGCTCCGAGCGGAGCGCTACGAGCCGAAAGGGGGCTCCGGTTCTGAACTGTGGCTACTACGCGCAACGCGGTTGCTTGAGTTCTTGTGGTTTGAGGTCAAGGTCGACTCGGATCTAATCGGTGTTACCCTAGAGAACTCGGGATTACGTCAACGCTTTGGGATCTCAGTCGTCGCAGCCTTTCGAGATGGTCAGTTTATCCCTACCCCTTCGCCTGATTTCGCAATTGTGCAGGGCGATATCCTCGGAGTTCTCGGTGCCCGACAACAGGTTGATCTATTCAGATCTCGTAGGTGATCGGCTAGTGTGAATTGGGGTACTCATATGGAAACGTCTGATGAAAAACTGTTCGAAATAAATCGAATCACGCAGGATTCATGGCAGATGTTTCGCATGCTCGGGGAGCTGGCGATAGGTTTTGATCGCCTCAAGATGCTGCCGGCCCTCGTCACCGTGTTTGGCAGCGCGCGGACGCCGATAACCGACCGTTACTATTCGCAGGCCCAAGAGCTCGGAAAGATGCTGGCCGAACAGGGCTACGGTGTAATCACCGGAGGGGGACCGGGGATCATGGAGGCTGCAAATCGCGGCGCTTATGAAGCGGGAGGGGTTAGCGTTGGAGCCAATATCGGACTACCACAGGAGCAGATTCCGAACCGATTTCAGACCCTTACTCTACAATACGAATACTTTCACACGCGCAAGCTGATCCTGATCAAGTACAGCGTGGCATTTGTGGTGTTTCCTGGGGGCTTCGGCACCATGGACGAGCTGCTAGAGGTCCTAACCCTGATTCAAACTCAGAAGATCCGTCCGTTCCCGGTATACTTGGTGAACTCAAGCTACTGGAAAGGTCTGGTAGAATGGTTCAAAGATACCCTGAGTGAACATGGAGCGATCGCTGCTGATGACCTTAATCTCTTCAAGGTCACCAACGATCTGTGCTCTATCCCGCTCGAGATACGAAAGTACTATTCACCTGAATTCGACAACCAGGGCTTTAAGATACCGACCGTCGAGGACCGCAAAAGGGCTCTCGGGGCGTTATAATAAGACACTTGACCGAAAACTTCCTGTTCGCGGTGCGACGATGATATTGCGCTCGGACTACAACTAGCGATATGAGATCCCTATCTATAGTTTGACTACATCTACAGGTGACCTTTATGACCTTTGAACTGAAAGCCCTACCTTACCCATCGGATTCACTAGAGCCTACCATCGATGCTCGTACGATGGAGATCCATCACGGAAAACACCATGCAACCTATGTAACGAACCTCAATAATGCCCTCAAGGACTACCCCGATCTGGCCGCCAAACCTCTCGATCAGATCCTCGCGCATCTCGATCAAGTGCCCGAAGTGATCCGGACTGCTGTCCGCAACAACGGTGGTGGTCACTGGAACCACGACCTCTTCTGGAATCTGATGACTCCGGGCGGAAGCAAGGCACCTACGGGTGAGCTTGCTAAGGCGGTCGACGCTGCTTTCGGCAGCTTCGACGAGCTCAAGGCCAAGTTCAAAGTTGCCGCTCTCGGCCGCTTTGGTTCAGGATGGGCGTGGCTAGTTGCTCACCAAGACGGAACCCTTGCAATCACCTCGACCCCCAATCAGGACAACCCTCTGATGGAGAGTAAGCATGCGATCCTCGGCCTGGACGTATGGGAACACGCCTACTACCTGCACTATCAAAACCGTCGGGCGGATTACGTTGATGCCTGGTGGAACGTGGTCAACTGGGATCAGGTCGCAGCCCTGTACTCAGCACGTCGCTAGGGAGGAGCGGCAATCGAGGTTGGGTTGGTCTTCAGGAGACATACGTACTTACAACTTCTCGAAACAGGTATAGCAAGAGCCCGACTAATCCGCCGACGATAGTCCCGTTTATACGTATATATTGAAGATCCGACCCCACCTGCTCCTCAAGTTTGTTGACAATCGTAGAGGCATCCCAGGAATCAATCGTTCGGGATATGAGATCTGCCACATGCCCACCCTGCTCACCAACGAGGGTGTGCAGCACACTACGGATACCGCGATTGAGTCGGCGCTGCATCTCCTCTGAGGCGCTCATGGTAGTGACAAAATTCGCTAATGTGCGCTCCAATGCGTGGGCAAGGTGAGACCCGTCGCTCGTGATATCCGCCTTGAGCTCTTTCAGCAATCCATCACGTAAGACGGTAATGTAGCCTCGAAAAACCTCATTGGCGAGCAGCATGTCACGTAGCTCCTCGCCCTTCTGTTGGGCTTCCACCGAACTCTCAAGCTTGGTGATGAGGGCACTCATAGCACCGTGTATCCTCTGACGCAGCTCGTGCTGCCGATCGGTGAGCGCCTTACCGAGTGTGTCTTCGGTCTTACTGAGGATAGATTCAAATATTCGTCTATCGACGAAATCCGGCACGAACCAGGGGCTGGCTTCTCGTAGCTGCGACCGGAACCAATCCTGATTCGATCGGAAGAACCCTCGCGCCTGCCGCACAACTTCATCGAGAACTACTTCATGCATGTCGTTAGAGGTGAGCAAGCGTAAGAGTCGTCCGGTTGCTTTGGCTAGATCAACCCGACTGAAAACCTCCTCGAATTGCTTATCGAGAAACGTTCGGAGCTCACCTTCCTCAACACTCTCCAACATGCGCGGCAGGAGAGCACGTACTCGCCGAACGATCCGAGCTCTATTAGTAGGCTGCGACAACCACCGCGCCAGGATCCCCGATATATTGACGACCTCGCCTTCGAGCACCTCGCGCGAAAGAAAGTTCGACTGTACAAACTGCCCTAAGCTGCGTCCAATTCGAGCCTTATTACTCGGAATTATCGCCGTGTGAGGTATCGGGATACCCAAAGGATATCGGAACAGAGCAGTTACTGCGAACCAGTCAGCCAAAGCACCAACCATTGCAGCTTCGGAAAATGCTCGAACAGCGTGAACCCACGCGGCTTCACCCGTCCACAGGTGCGAAACAACAAAGAGCACCCCCATCACTACGAGCAACCCGGTAGCTATCCACCACATCCTGCGTGAAGCCCTGCTCTGATTTAGTCCCTGCTCTTCCATCACACCTACTTTCAGTAGCCAGAGCGCTATAGCGAAAACCTCGCACCTTTACGTATACGCGCCTGCAGCGTGCTCGCGTGGCGGTCGTCAGAGGTCATATCCTGTTGTATTTACAAGAACATAGCTCGACAATCCAAGGTCTTCGCGATCCGCGTTAAGGCCTTATAGTTCACGAACAGCCGAGGCGCAAATTTCCGCTCATCCCGAAACCGCACTCTGCCGAATACTTCTTTATGCATATCGCCCTTTCATTCGTCATCTGTACAGCGCTCGTCATAGAGCTGGTTATACCAGCCATCTGGCGCTCATACAGACGAAGGGAGGCAGCGCAACAGGAGAAGCTCTTCTTCACCAAGCTCCGTATCGTGCGCAAGTACTACCCCGAACTGAACGACTCAACATACTCCGAGATACTGGCCGAATACGACGTTGAGGCGCTGTACAACAACCTCGGTCGTAAGCCGCTCAAACGGCTCAGCTACGGTCCTCAAGCCCGATACGGCACCCAGCCAACCACCAAGAAGACCGGTTCGCGGCGCGTTGCAGCCTAATCGATTCAAACCGACCCTCACGCAGGGACAAAGCTCTGAATTCTGGGTTCCCCCTGGTGATCTTTTTTCTATGAAGCATCGTGGAGTATTGCATTATGCGAGGTATGGTGTTTCATATGCTCCTATGACCCGTTAGCAGGCTGCCGAGGGTCACAACCGAAGGTATGTACGCGCAGCTGGAGCTTGCATCGACGCCCAATGAATCAACCCCCTTGGACACCCCGACCGCTGACCGTTGCTCTCGCCCAGTTCGCGATGAGTGCTGAGCCTGCCGCAAACCTTGAGCGAGCCGTTACCATGATTAGGGAGGCTGCCGCGCGCAAAGCTGCGATAGTCTGTCTTCCAGAGCTGTTTCGCTCGCCGTATTTTTGCGTCCAGGAGCAGTGCGAAAGGGACTATAGCGAAGAGATCCCGGGAACGGTCGGTGCAGTTCTCGCCGAAGAGGCTCGCACACTCGGGGTTGCCATAATCGGCGGATCCGTCTATGAGCGAAGCGGACAGGGCAAGCTCTACAACACATCATTGGTGATCAGCTCCCGTGGCGAGTTACTGGGAACGTATCGCAAGGTCCACATTCCTCACGATCCTGCCTTCTTCGAGAAGAACTATTTCGAGCCGGGTGACCAGGGCTTTAAGGTTTTCGACCTCGGTGTTGCTAAGGTTGGTGTACTCATCTGTTACGATCAGTGGTTTCCAGAGGCCGCTCGTTGCCTTGCACTCATGGGCGCTGAGATTATCTTCTATCCTACGGCTATAGGGCGCGTAGCCGGTCTTAGCGCTCCTGAGGGAGACTGGCAAAGTGCATGGGAGGGTGTACAGCGCGGCCACGCAATCGCCAACAACGTGATCGTCTGCGGTGTTAATCGAGTAGGCATCGAAGGAGCAACCACCTTTTGGGGAGGTTCCTTTATATATAACGGATTTGGTCAACTCCTTGCTCGAGGCACAGAGAGCGAAGGGCTCGTGATAGCGGATGTTGACCTTGAACACTCTCGATTCTCCCGCGAGGGGTGGAGGTTCTTTGCAAGCCGCCGACCTGAGCAATACACTGCCGTAATTAAGGAGTAGCCCTAATACCGTCGTGGAGCGGTGTTAAATACCGCTGCTAAATGTCTGTCGGATTTTTCTAGCTAAGAGTGACACATGGAATCATGGAATATAGGAAAGAGCACTGAGCTGTATCGTATCGACGGTTGGGGTGCAGACTTCTTTAAAATTAACGAGAAGGGAAACGTTGCAGTATCTCCCAACGGAGAGGGTTCGTCTCTGGATCTTCACCATATCGTCGAAGACCTCGTGCGCCGAGGGGTAAAGCCCCCTCACCTCATTCGCTTCGACGGGATAATCCGTCAACGCGCCAAGATGATCTATGACTCCTTCGAGAAGGCTATCGCCGAGTTCGGCTATCAGGGGGGATACGTCTTAACGTATCCCGTCAAGGTGAATCAGCAGCGTCAGGTCGTTGAGAGCGTACGCAAAGCTGCTGATGGTCGCACGATCGGCCTTGAGGTGGGTAGCAAACCCGAGCTGCTACTCGTGTTGGCTCTACACAACCGTCCAAACGGACTCCTGCTCTGCAACGGATACAAAGATTATCAGTTCATCGAGCTAGCCCTGATGGCATCCAAGCTCGGACTACGTCCGATCGTGACGGTTGAACAGTTCTATGAGTTGGAAACTATCATACGCGCAAGCGAAGCTGCAGGAGTCACCCCTGAGATTGGGCTCCGCATGAACCCGACCTATCGAGGAGCGGGCAGATGGGCGGGATCCGCAGGAGAAAACGCCAAATTTGGTCTCGCTCTCGACGAGATCATCGAGGCTATAAAGCAGCTCAAAGCAAAAGGGATGCAGAACTGCGTTAAGCTTCTGCATTTCCACATGGGCAGTCAGATTACCTCTATTAACGCCATTAAACGGGTGATGAAGGAGGCTGCACGGGTCTTCACAGAGCTGTACCGTCTGTGCCCAAGTATTGAGTTCCTGGATGTCGGTGGCGGGCTCGGCGTAGACTACGACGGAAGTAGGACGAACTTTGAGTCCTCAATGAACTACAGCACTGAGCAATATGCACGTGACGTTGTGTGGGAGATTCAGTCTGCCTGTAGCGAGATGGGTGTTCCACACCCGACTATCATCAGTGAATCTGGACGTGCCCTGGTAGCTCACCATGCCGTGCTGATAACCGAAGTCATGGATGTGGCGCAGGTACCGGAGCCTCCAAAGCAGCTAGACCCACCCCCGTCAGATGATGAAAAGCTCCTGGAGCTCGCCACGATCTACCGCGATCTGAGCCTGAAGAATTGTCACGAGATCCTGAGTGACGCGCTCGCCCTACGAGAGGAGTTTCTGCAGAGATTCATCCAGGGAAACATCTCAATCGAAGACCGTGCCTATGCAGAGCGTGCTCTCAAGTTCCTCTTCACACGGATCAATACACTCAAAAGCGATCTTAAGGTCATACCAGAAGACTTCGAGGTTTTGGAGGGGATGCTCAAGGACACCTACTTTTGCAATTTCTCCGTGTTTCAATCTCTATTAGATCACTGGGCGATTGAGCAGCTGTTTCCGATCATGCCGATCCATCGCCTACAGACCTCTCCAACCCGGAAAGCTGTAATCGCTGATCTCACCTGTGACAGCGACGGCAAGATCGACAAGTTCATCGACCTACGCAGCGTGAGACGCTATATCGACCTCCATCCGTATCATGGAGACCAGCCTTACTACCTGGGGATCTTCCTCGTTGGAGCATATCAGGAGTGCCTAGGTAACCTCCATAACCTCTTTGGCGACACCAACGCTGTACATGTAGAGATGGATGAAACCGGCCAACCTCGCATCACAAGTATCGTCGAGGGCGATACGATGCGCGAAGTTCTAGGGTATGTTCAGTACTCCGGAGAAGATCTGCTCTATGGAATAAACGCCTCAATTGATCATGCGGTCCGGGCGGGTAGCATGACTGCCGAGGAATCTGCATGCTTCATGCAGCGCTACAAGGAGAGCCTGGGGGGCTACACGTACCTGCTGTGGGAATCGCCGAACAACAAGTAAGGCGTTATGTGCACGTCCGCATTCGCCTTATCACGCAAATTTTTTGCTCTGGGCAAAATGTTCCCTACTCGAACCTACGGCCTTGGTACGTCGGTATGGTCACTTTTTACTTAACCCCCGACAATTAATCACTTAGTATCGGATGGTTCGTACTAGATTCTGATGCCTCCAGAGAGGCCCACGCTGGCATGCTCCTTGTACGCGTGAAAGGTATGGATATAGAGGAATCTCTTATGTGGTTTGGGTCCCGCATCACGGAATACCTCCTTATGCCCCTCTCTCCGGGGAGCCATGAGCCTTGGCAGGTGATTCTAGCCACTCTTGCGTACCCTCTCGCAATATCCCTGCTTCTCACCAGACATATGGCGTGGCTTGGTGGCGCCTTGGCTCACGTACTCTACCGAACCCTGGAACAGATGTGCCTCCTTGTGCTCATCATCCTCTCAGCGCCAGCCTGGGCGGTTGCAATTGCGTCACGAGGTATGCTGGGCTTACTCATACTACGCAGACCGCGCCCTCAATCTGGCCAGCCAGGCGGGCGCCTTGCACAAGAGGACAGCACATGGCAAAACGCACGCGATATCGTTTCTGACCTGCACCCTGCCTTTGACATCCTCGGAGTCCGTCCGGATGCGAGCCCAACAGAGATACGTAGGGCATACCGGCGGCTGATGAAGCTGCATCATCCAGACCTCTTCATGATGGCCAGCTCGACTGAACAAGATCGCGCGCGTCGGCTTACCGTTGAGATTCGCGCTGCATACGAGGAGGCTTTGACCAACCATCCTTATATTCACTAAACCTCTACCGCGGATACCCTACGGAAGCTACGGAACACGGGCAAAGCCCCTCCCTGCTGCGAAAGTAGGTCGTGCCGCGCTTCCCTAAGGACTGCTCCAGGCTACTCTTTCCCGAAAACGCCGAACGAGGTAGTTTATCTGTCATGGATGGAGCATTCAGGAAATTTCTCCTCGCTAAAATACACGGGGCCACGGTAACCGATGCCAACGTGCTATACGAGGGAAGCATAACGATTCCGAGAGATATCCTCGACGTCTCTGGTCTTATGCCGCATGAAGCGGTAGCTGTTTGGAACGTCACGCGCGGCACCCGTTTTGAAACCTACATTCTCGAAGGTAATCCCGCTTCGGGAGAATTTCACGTAAACGGAGCTGCTGCCCACCTCGTAGAGAGAGGAGACCGATTGATCATCGCGGGATTCATTCATATCCCGGCTGCTCACGCTGCAAAGCATGAACCAATCCTCGTCTTTCTCAATGACGACAACTCGCTTCAGCAGATACGGGCCGAGCGCCCGCAAACCTTAGTTGCCTAGACAAAGCCATTCTGTGTGACGATCGCCGATCTTAGCCTACAACGGAAGATCTTGGGCTGCTCTCCGGCGGTCCAATAAATACCAGCTCTCCATAGGAGTCAGCATCAGTACTTCGGAGCTATCATGATTCATTTCGAGCACATGCCGATCTTCATCGTCAACAAGTAGTCTAATGATGATGCTGCTTACCTCATACAGGCTCATGAGCTCATCCATGCGAATTTGCCTCTCGGCGAGAGACATCGCCAGTGAATTGGAGACTTGGCATCCACGATCCCGTAGCGCGATCTGTAGATCTCCTGCCGTAAGCCTCCGCTTCGGCCAAAGCTCTGCGAGAGCTTCCCTTACCCCTCGTACCAGAGCTTGCATCGCCTCATGAGGGAACGTACTGGTTCTGGCTACATCGTGCAGGACTCCAACACATCCAGACGCGTACAACGCATAATCCTCGTCGGTGCGAAAGAACCTAATCTCTGGCACTGAATGTGGTTCGGGAGTGACACACTCAACTGACAACTTCAGCTTCACACTACCTGGGCTGGTGCGAAGACTCACATCGAGCTCCCTCCGTAGCCGTGATAACATTCCCGAGAACGTGTCGCTGTCGAGCTCGAACTGGGAGAGATCAAAGCTCCTCAGGTGATGGCTCGTGCTCAAGGCAATTATATCAGCAAGCATGCTTTCTTCCTCAAACACGAAGGACGGAAGCAGAACATAGGGCTCTGAAAAATCGATAGACTCAACGAAGTCATCAACGAAACCACGCCTCGGGTCCCAGCGCTCTAGGTATCGATACGCCCGACGAAAATCCTGCTCTGATGAGGCGTCCTCGCCGGGGTGCAAATTCTCTTGCACGTCCCCCTGAATAAGAATCAAGAATGGTTCCTTTGAATACCCCTCTTCCGTAGATTCGTCGCCCGCATTCGGTACGAAGGATATATGGCTTCCCCCTATTCGACGGGCAAAGCCCGAAACAGATCTCAGAATACCATCGAGTGCCACGCGCTCATCATCGAAGTCGAGTACTGATGAGAGCATCATGACAGTGATCTCTTGTTCATCTTCACTATCTTTGACCTTAACGCTCAGCATCTGGCCGTCATGCATCGACGTAATATCATCTAGTATCGTCATATCTCTGGCAGTTATGACGGCGGAATCGTCACAAATTGGCTGCAAACGACCATAGCTGCCGGGAAGACGCAGATCACATGAGAGCTGAACGCGCGAATCTCGCGATTTTGAGCTCCACGTGAGCTCTGCTCCGAGAGCGCGTAAGATGGCTTCCTTACGGCCGAGCGTAAGGAAAAGATTTTTGATAGGCTCTGGCGAGAGGGTCAGTACTATATCAGGGAGATCGAGTGAAAAGCGGACCACTCCCTTCCCCTCTGATGACAGCCTAAGCGGCACACTCCTCGATGAAAGCTCACCTCTTGGAGATAGCCCACCTTCTCCTGGTGTTGCCGCTGCTCCGCACTCCATCAAGCTTTCAAGCTGGTCCAGCGTCATAGAAGGAATCCTCGTGACACCACGTCGCGCTTCCTGCATAACATCGAGCACTATTCCGATCGCGGTAGCTGCTATTTCCGAGGGGATAGCGAGTACTTCACTCAAATCATCAGCGCTCAGATAGACTGAGCGACTACTGAAGGCGGCGAGTAGATCGACGACGGTCTGAGGGCCCTGCTCGCTATCAACCTTTGTGAGGATCCTCATCGCTGCTCTAAGGGTCGCACACGAATTTTTCAATCGCAATCTCATCGACTGACCAGCATGAGCCATGCCTGCATCACTCTCTGCCTCTTCGATCTCTTCGTCCGACTCGTCTACAACCTCGATTGCTGCACCGGAGGTTATGCGCCTCAGACCATCCGCGAGACTCTGCCCAAAATCCTCGACCCATGTGATTGAACAGATGATCTCGAATGCTATCGTTGCAACTCGCTCACCAAGAACAAGCGCTTGCGATTTGGGCACTTGCGCCTTGAGTTCAGGAAGCAGCTTAGCTGCTTTGTCGAAATTTCCCCTGAGGCGTTGATGTATTCTGTTGGCTTGATCCCCCTCCTGTTTCCAGATTTCGTGCAGCTCGGGCGAATCACTCAGTTCTCGAACAAGCGATACCAGCTGGCATAATGTGAGAGGGACTATCTGGGCTGCTAGAAAAAGATAGTGCTGGGCACTGAGCATTTCGCGATCTATCTCCCTGCAGTGTAATGCGCCGTCCGACTCTGTTTCCGAGGATGTGGAATCGAACCTGCGATCAACTGATTGGGGATCTATCACTGGACTACTCCTTATGGCGACGCGATGAATGCTAGGGAAGCGAGGCAAACCCCCTCCCTGCTGCGAAAGTAGATGGGAGTGGTCGTACCGTACCTCGAAGTACTTTTCCAGCTTTCCGGGACATGTAGAATTCTCAAACCGACCTTGAGCTCTTCAACCGCCCAGCTACGAACTGATTATAACCCTGCGCGAGCGACTCTTTACCCTCATTAAGGAGTTATGAGGTCCACGTACACCGCAGAGGGGCCTAGGAAAAATCGATATGATACCCCCTCACTAATCACCGTTCTCTTTGTTCATGGAGACGCTTGAGCAATCGATCACCCTCGTTTAACAGGCTGCGGGGTATTCTCAACCGCAGACCATAGTTCAATGCTTTCAATATATTAGCAACTTCTTTACCTATTCACGACAAGCTTTCTCCTAGGTTGGTACAAACTTTTTACAGCTCTGGCGGCAGCTTGTGACAACTCAGCCTCCCACCTGTGAGAAAAGCTCTGAGCATTGAGTGACAGCACAATCGAAGTCACACAACGAAGAGGGTATCAGGTGGAGATAGTTATGAAGGACTCAAAGAAGATTTCAGATGTCGGATTGGTTGATCAGTTTAAAGCGGGCTCCATAGAAGCATTCGAGGAGATCTTCTCTCGATACGAATCAAAGGTGATGAACCTAGCACTCCGATTTACCCGAAACCAAGAAGACGCCGAAGAGGTCGCCCAAGATGTATTCACCACCGTACACCGCAAGATAGATGGATTCCGGGGCCAGTCAGCTTTCTCAAGCTGGTTGTATCGAATCGTCGTCAACAGTGCCTTCATGAAGCTTCGCAAGCGCAAACAAAATCAAAGTATCTCCATGGAGGATCTGGCTCCAGCGATCAAACAATACTGCATGGAGCGTGACTCGTTAATCGGGATGCACTCTCACAACGTAGCTGTTACTCGTGAATTACAAGAGGTTCTCCAACGAGCAATCGACAGACTGCCAGATCAATATCGAGCTGTCTTTGTACTTCGTGATGTCGATGGTCTGTCAAATCAGGAGACTGGAGATATCTTGAATCTCTCTATTCCCGCGGTTAAATCCAGACTTCATCGATCACGTATAATGCTCCGAAAGAAGCTACAGCGATACTATGAGGATTTCACCGGCAACAAGGCAGTGCTCTCTGAGGAGATCGGCGACGAGGACCTCAATCAACCAGCTGCTTGAGGCCAGGCTTCATGAGGCGGGGAGAATTTCAACTACCAAGTCGAATTCACCCGCTGCACCTGAAGTCGCTCTGTTTGTTGGCGAACGCCTATCTCAAAATGGGAATTCTAGCTTGAGCTCAGGGTTAATCATCGTCTAAGGCTCGATACTCAATCTTCAGCACTTCGAGGTCTTGCTGCCCGCCCGGAGCGTTGAATGAAATGATGTCACCTTCGCTGGCCTTCATGAGAGCCCGTGCGAGTGGGGACATCCAACTAATGCGCCCCCTCCCAACCTCAACCTCATCAACGCCCACAATCGAAAAGATCTTCTCAGAGTCATCGTCGTAACGAACCGTTACGGTCGCACCGAACTGGACATGATTGACTTTGACAGAGGTGGGGTTAATCACTTCTGCTGCCTCGAGACGTTTGGCCAGGAACCTCATTCGCCGGTCGATCTCGCGAAGCCTTTTCTTACCGTACAGGTAATCTCCATTCTCAGAACGGTCGCCGTTTCCTGCAGCCCAAGCTACGGTCCGTGTTACCTCCGGACGCTCCTCATACCGCAGCTTTCTAAGCTCAGCTCTCAAACGCTCAGCACCACCCGGCGTAATAAAATTCCTCCCTCCGGGGACAGGAGCCGACTCCTCAGTAGAATCGGCCTCGACATCTCCATCCTCATCTTCTCGTGTAAATGCCTTGCTCACCGGCTCTAATCCTCGATTAGAATTACCACAGATGTGATCATACAGGCGGCCTCTTAGAAAAATCGACCGCTGAGAACGCCTCCAGCTTTTCGACCAGGATTGATCTGACCGGGAGAGACGTTATCTGTCGCTCATCAGCAATCATGAATATTTTCGGCACTACCTCCCATGGAAAGAATCTCAACAGGGCTTGCCACAGCGTCTCACGCGAAACTCGGCCCTTGTACTGAGTGAGGACCACGACGAAAGCTGCAAGCTCTTGGCCGTGTAGCTTGTGGGGAAACTCAACTAAAACCACATCCTTTACCCCTGCAACCTTGAGCAGAGCGAGCTCGAGTTCGAATAGACTCACTGTCTTTCCCTGTCGTTCAAACAAAACATTATCACGCCCAACGACGACAAGATGCGATCGACCGCCATCATCAAAATGCCAAGCACCGTAATCTCCCGTGACGAGGCATCCTTCAGCGCCACGTTGGGCTCTCCCCTGAACTGGTGCTGAATAACGAGTCATGACCTGCTCGGATTGAACAATGATCTGGCCGATGGGATCGCCTCGGATAGTCCGACTGGCCCTGTCATCCAGTCGCACGGTTACTCCTCCCAGCGGTATTCCAGCTGCTATGATCGATGAACCGCTTGTTGATTTGAATGCGCTGGGGATTAGCGAGCCCTTCGCACCAACACTCACTAATCCTCCAGCTTCTGACATTCCGTAGCAGGGTGCGATTAAATCGCTAATTGTACCCACGTACTCGGGGAATATTGGCTTTGTGGGAAGCAGCAGGAAGCGAAAAACCTCCGGTAAAGACACACGATTAGTTTTTGTAATCTGCGGAAGCTCCTTTATTCGATGTTCGTCTAAAATAACAGCCGTTACCTGATTGTCCACGAGCTCGTCATACAGATTCCAGGTCTTCACTGTTTGATCATAATTGGTAAAATCGAATGCGAGTAACTTTGCAACCAAGGGTACCAAGAGAACGTGTACAAGAGACACGATATGCTTACTCGGAAGTAGTGAGACTGAGTGCTCGAAACTCGCACCTCGAAAGTAAGCCGATGACTGATACTCTGCCGCAGCCAAAAGAGCCTGAATCGAGAACTCGATCCCAATTGAATCTTCGTGTCTTCCTTCCGTGAACACGATTAGAGCAGGGGGAGCCAATTGATCGACATTCCGCTGGAAGTCCTCTAACTTTCCAATTTTTTCGCTGTTCTGTGCCAGCTCTTGGAGACTCAAACCTCCGGCTCCTACCACTGACTCCTTACCTCTCAACTCTCCGCACGCGATTCGATGTGAGAGCCGTGTAACGTGCGGTATAACTTTGGCGAGACGCGCCATCTGTGCAGGTGAGTATACAAGAACCTTCGAATCAGAGCTGTTAAGGTGTTCCGCAATCACCCTGGGAGGCAGAGAGCTGGGTATTGCTACGACCGTCATTCCAAGCAACCACATGGCATGATAGAGCGGAAAAAGCTCTCCGAAGCCCTCACTCAATATCGCCACACGAGTTCCCGGGGGGTGCCCCGTCGTGGCACGAAACGACACCGCAAGCTTCATAGCTGTACGAAGCGCGCTGCTTACCGTAAATGTCACATTTCTGGTCGGATCGGTTGAAAGAGCTTGATGAATGGTGAATGTACTCGCTTCCCTTAACGCTTGCTGCCAAAGCGCCGTCAGAGACCGCCCATCTTTACGATTTGTCGCGCCGATCACTATCGCCTTCTCAATCTAGCGGAACATTTGCCTTAATCCAGGCTATGACATCTTGCGTATGGGTGCCTGGCACAAATATCTCTTTGACACCGAGCTTCTTAAGCTCAACGATGTCGTCTTTTGGGATGATTCCACCACCGAAAACGAGGATATCACTGGCATTTTGCTCGCTTAACTTCTGGAGCAACTCTGGAAAGAGGGTCATGTGAGCACCAGACAGAATACTGAGACCTATACAATCGACATCCTCTTGGATCGCTGCCCTTACGATATGATCAGTGGTTTGATGCAGGCCTGTATATATGACCTCCATCCCCGCGTCGCGCAGAGCCCGCGCGATGACCTTAGCACCTCGATCGTGACCATCGAGTCCGGCCTTTGCGATGAGAGTTCTGATCGGTCGCGTAGAGGGCTCACTCTGCGTCATAACATCCCTGGATCCGTATACACCCCGAAAACCCTTCGATAGACATCTGATATCTCACCGAGAGTAGCTCCTGTAGTTACAGCGTCGATTAACACCGGCACAACATTACGATTTTCGACACACGTTCGTTCTACCTCGTCGAGCGCTTTTCGCCAAGCGATGTGATTGCGACGAATCTTATATTCTCTAATCCTTTCAATCTGTTGGCGCTCCGCTGCATGATCGATCTTTAAGGTGGGAATCTCTTGCTCGCCCCCCTCTACGTATGCATTGACCCCAACAATCACCTGCTGATGATCGTCTACTTGCAGCTGAAATTGATAGGCAGACTCAGAGATCTCCTTTTGAGGAAATCCGATCTCAACCGCTTTGAGCATCCCTCCGAGAGCATCGATCTGTTTTATGTATTCGTGCGCCTCTGCCTCGATCTCGTCAGTCAACCGTTCGATATAGTATGACCCCCCAAGTGGATCGATCACGTTGGTAACCCCACTCTCCTCAGCGATTATCTGCTGCGTCCTCAAGGCTACTCGGACTGCATCCTCAGTTGGGAGAGAGAGGGTCTCATCCATACTGTTGGTATGTAATGATTGAACGCCTCCCAGCACCGCTGCCAGAGCTTGAAGAGCAACTCGAGCGACGTTATTGACCGGTTGCTGCGCTGTCAAACTGACCCCTGCCGTTTGTGCATGCGTTCGGAGTTTGCAGGAAGCCTCTGTTTTTGCCCCGTATCTGTCACGCATGAGCCGTGCCCAGATCCGCCGTGCTGCCCTGAACTTGGCTATCTCCTCGAAGAAATCGTTGTGAACATCGAAGAAGAAGGAGAGCCGAGGAGCAAAGGTATCGAGCTCCATGCCACGTGCTAAGCAATGATCGACGTACGCCAAGCCGTCAGCAAGGGTGAAGGCTAACTCCTGTACCGCCGTGGCACCTGCCTCTCGGATGTGATAGCCACTAATGCTGACAGGGTTAAACTTAGGCGCTGAACCTGCACAGAATTCAATGATATCGCACACTAGTTTCACCGAAGGAGCTGGTGGTGAGATCCACTCTTTCTGGGCGATAAACTCCTTCAGCATATCGTTCTGAATCGTACCGCCAATTTTATCGAAAGATATTCCGCGTCGCTTCGCCAATGCAAAATAAAAAGCAAAAGCTACTGTAGCAGTACAGTTGATCGTCATGGATGTCGTAACCTGATCGAGGGCGATCCCCTCAAACAGTCGATCCATGTCGTCTAACGTTGGAACACTCACCCCCTCTCTTCCTACTTCACCGACTGAGCGAGGGTGGTCAGGATCGTAGCCCATCAAACACGGCATATCGAATGCAGTTGATAGGCCGGTCTGGCCTTGTCCAAGCAGATACTTAAAGCGCCTGTTGGTGTCCTCTGGACTTCCAAACCCGGCGAACTGTCTCATGGTCCACATGCGACCACGATACATGGTGGGCTGTATGCCCCGCGTGAAGGGAAACTCGCCTGGATGACCGAGCGACTCCGAATACTCGACCGCCCCGCCATTTTCAGGCGTCACAAGTTCAGGCTGATCCCGAAAGCTGATTGAGGAGAACTTGTCTTTACGCTCTCTCTGCGACGAATACACCTCCCTTCGCCACTGAGAATACGATCGACTCTTTGAAAATGGAGGTCTCTTATTCATACGACAAGGCTACTCCTTCAGTAGCTGTGAAGCTATCAGAATCCTCTGAATTTCGCTTGTCCCCTCGTAGATCTCAGTTATTTTTGCATCTCGCAAATGCCGCTCGGCCGGATAATCAGTCACGTAACCATATCCCCCGTGAATCTGTATGCCTTTAACTGCTGACATCATCGCAGTTTCAGAGGCGAAAAGCTTTGCCATCGCGGCGTGTCTTAAGAATTGCTTGCCCTGATCCTTCCGTTTAGCTGCATCGAGGGTAAGATATCGAGCACTATCGATATGACAGATCATGTCGGCGAAATAGTTCTGTATCGATTGATGCTCGCACACTCTCTTCCCAAATGCGCGCCGCTCTTGTGAGTAGCTGAAGCTATCATCGAACGCTGCTCGCGCTATCCCCACCGCCTGAGCCGCCACCCCGATTCGACCGCCGTTCAAGGTAGTCATCGCCACTGTAAACCCACGATTCTCATGATGGAGCAAAGCTGTCTTTGGCAAACGCACCTCGTCGTACATGATGCTCGAGGTTGGAGAACCGCGAATACCCATCTTATCCTCGTGCTTTCCACAGGAGATGCCGGGGAGATTCATATCGTGTACAAACGCCGAGATCCCTTTGTTACCCTTCTCAGGATCGGAAGATGCAAATACAACACAGATATCAGCTTCCGGCCCATTAGTGATCCAATTCTTCGTTCCCGTAACGATATAGTCATCGCCATCCTTACGATACGTTGTGGCGATAGCCGCCGCATCACTTCCCGTACTGGGCTCAGAAAGCGCAAAACAGCCGAGTGCTTTACCGGACGCTAGTCGAGTCAAGAAATACTCCTTGTGCTCTTGAGTTCCATACTCAAGGATAGGCGAGATGCACAGGGAGGTGTGAGCACTCACAATAATTCCAGTTGATGCACAGGCCGCCGAGAGCTCCTCAATAATCAGAGCATAGGCCACAGTAGAGAGCCCTGCACCGCCAAACTCCGGCGGAACGATGGCTCCCATAAGCCCCAAATCTCCCATCTTGGGTAGGAGTTCGCGCGGAAAGTAGTGTTCGCGGTCGATCTTAGCAGCGAGCGGAGCAACCTCTTTCTTAGCAAAGGCGCTTGCCGTATCGCATGCAAAGTTCTCCTCCTCCGAAAGCTCAAATGCGAAGCTATCTCGCCATACCATACCAACTACTCCTTAACGCCCTGTAAAAGCGGGCTTGCGCTTCTCTAAAAAGGCCTGCATCCCCTCGGATCTGTCGGCGCTCTCAAAAAGGGTCAAAAACTCCTCTACTTCGAGTCGGAGGCCCGAGAGAAGCAGCGATTCCTGCGCTCGATTGATTACTCGCTTTGCACCTTCAACAGCCAGAGGCGCTTTGGACCCGATCATACTGGCCCAGTTCCTAGCTTCAGCCATCAAGCACTCATCAGACACTACCTTGTCAACGAGCCCCACCGTCCGCCCCTCATCAGCTGAGATCAGCTCTCCGGTGTAGCACAGTCGTCTCGCTGTTCCGATTCCACAGCGCTGAATAAGCCTCTGGGTACCACCAAATCCAGGTATGATACCGAGATTAACCTCCGGTTGACCGAGCTTTGCTCCCTCAGCACAGATAATTAGATCGCACGCTAGCGCCAATTCCAGACCACCTCCGAGGGCAAATCCGTTAACTGCTGCGATTACCGGAACCTTGAAAGTCTCAATCATGCGCATCGTGCGCTGTCCCAACTCGACGTAGTCTGCTAGCGCACGCGGGCCAAGCTGAGACATCGAACTGATATCAGCACCTGCAACGAACGCTTTTGGACCACTCCCCGTGATGATCACAGCCCGCAGCGTTTCATCCCTTGATAGGGAGCTCAGTTCAATCACTATACCCTGCAGAACGTCCGGATTGAGAGCATTCAAGCTCTCCGGACGGTGAATAGTAATAGTTGCCGTCCCATCCTCGCGGCTTACCTGAACATTTCTCTCTTCCATCATAGTTACCATGGCGTTCCCTGATCCCGGTGTTCGACTCCGTCAACACGCGGTTGAGTTTCTTCAACACATTAATAGGATACCCCCGTTCTCCCAATGGTGCTACCTCTTTAGGCACCAGGTCAGCCATCCCGAGGAAGGAGGGGCAAAAACTCACAGCCTACCTCGTGAACATGCTCCTGAAAGTGCTCGTAAACGTACCCGAGACAAGAAGGGCCACCATGTGCGGGCATGCTCAAGTGGTAAGTTAAAGAGTGGCGGTTCTGGAGGGTTTTACCTCGATTCCCTAGCCTGGGGGCCACCCCATATGCCTGCCGCCGAGCAGATGAAAATGAAGGTGCGGCACGGTCTGACCACCGTCATGCCCGATGTTTGTAACCAATCGATATCCACCCTCGGCCAAACCCTCTCTTCGCGCTATCTCAGCAGCTGCCAACACGATTTCACCGATTAATCCAGCATGCTCCGGCTTAAGCGATGCAACGCTGCAGATAGGCTTCTTGGGTATCACAAGGATATGTACCGGAGCCTGCGGGCTTATATCCCTAAAGGCCAACACCGTCTCACTTTCATACACAATCTGCGCCGGGATCTCCCGCCTGATGATCTTACCAAAGATAGTGTCTTGTCCCTCGGTCATATCTCTCCTCAACAAAGCGCTCGCGTACTAGCTCAGACTCTACATGCGCAGCTGGCTCCCGAAAAGAATCAAATAAATGAATTATTTCGGGGGTTTTTACTGGCCACTCAGCCTACGACTGCCCCTTGTACCCTTTAGTCTAATTTGAATTCCTGTTCGATTCTGTGAAACGCAAATGTGCGGCTCTCTATAAACCAAATTGAAAGGATGCCGACTGTCTTGTATGGTTGCGAGGGCTCCTCGCTCCAGCACACAAAGCTACACTACAATCTTATCCTTGGAGGGTATCAATGAGTCATTCACGTTCATCGAATTACACGCGCTCGTGGTGCATATCCGCATTCACGGCCTCACTCCTAGCGTTAAACGTTACAGGTTGCGCTCTTAATGACCGCTTCAGCGTGCAAGCTGAAGCCGGACGCCCAGCAGGATCTCAGGTCGAACAGCTCACGATACCGTATGAACCCTCTAAGCCGCGCTTCGTGCTAGTGGTGGAGCCATTTGAGTCCTCCCAGGGGGCCTTCGCGGTAGCCTTTAATCAGCCCAACGCCGTACCGATCGCAGACCAGATGTCTGCACAACTCATTACGGCTCTGACAAAGGTCGGAAACTTCGCGGTGTATGACCGCAAGCACAAAGGCTCAATCAAACCCAAAAAAGGTGAAAAGGGTCCCTACATCTTGAGAGCCACTTTAACGGAGTTCAACGAGGCTGCAGAGGCTGAGGCCGAGAGCTCGGGGGTCTCGCTCGGTACCATCGGAGCAGTAGCTGGCATAGCGGGTGCTGTAGCTGGCAAGCCTGGCTTGATGTGGTCGGGGGCAGGGCTTGCTGCCGCTGACCCCGGCTATGAGGAATCGGCGACAAGTCGCACCGGCATGGTGGCATTCGACGTTGCGATCGTCGAATCCGCGACCGGCAGGATAGTTGACTCTTTCGAAGCTGCAGGTAAATTCAAGGCCCAGAGCGCTTCGAACGGCATTAGCCTATTCGGTATCAGCAATCAAAAGGCTAAATTCGCCTCGAGCGCGATCGGACAGGCTCTTCGCGTGGCGATGAATGACGCTGTTCAGAAAACTTCTGACGCTCTCAACTAAGGAAATCGAACCCTGCGCGAGTGATTTTTTTCAAAAACCACTCGCGCCGGGTTTATGCTCACACATTATACGCCAAGGCCTCGACCTCAAGCTGCTCATCAGAAGAGCGCACCTCTGCACTTCCGGTCCCCTCGTTGTACTCCACCTGAATGAGGTGCTGAACGCCGTCTTTGACATCGTCAAGATGCGTGATAATCAGGATCTGTTCAAAACGATTGCGTAACTTCTCCAGTAAAGAGAGCACATTGCCTCGTCTGCCTTCATCAAGCGATCCGAACACCTCATCGAGCATCAGAAGGGAGAAATGTTGTCCTGCCCTTTCCGCTAACATGTGCGAAAGTGAGATACGCATGCAGAGATTCAAGATATCTTCCTCTCCTCCGCTGATGATACGCTTGGGTTCACCATCTTCAACTACCGTTGGAGAGAAATCCTCGTCAAGGTCGACCGCCGAGTAGCGCCCATCAGTTAGGTCTGCCAGGTACTCACTTGCAAGCTCTGCCATGCGCGGACGGATCGAAGAGTTGATGAACTTCCTGAAGTCTGTAAGGACTCGGTCGCACTCATCGAAGACACGCACCTTTCTACGCAACTTATCAACCTCGAGGCGGCGCTCATCGAATCGAACTAGGTCATTTTTACTGCGTTCTACCAATGCCTCTTTCGTATTAACCTCACCTTCAAGGCGAACCCTCTGAAGGCGAACGACCTCAACCATGCGTTGCGCTGCATCGTGCGCCCCCTTCTCACGAAGATACTCATCGTCAGAGAAACGTAAGGCTACTAAGCGCTCCTTTGCCCGCGCCATATTTTCCTCAGCTAACCTCATGTCGATCTCAAGAACTCTCTGCTCCTCTTCAAGCGAGGTAATCTTCGCTTGTAACTGTTCGCAGGTCGTAAGCTCAATCAGCTTTGATTCAAGATGCGAAAGTCGTTCGTTAGCTTCCGCAAGCTCTCCCTGTAACGTGGCAACTTCTGGAGGACTCTTCTCAGCTACTCGGATCTCTGCATCGAGCACCTTTACCCGTCTAAGGAGCTCCTTTTGCTCGTCAGAGAAATGCTTCCGCGCCTGATCAAACGAACCTCCAAGCTCCTGCCCGCAGGTTGGGCACTCTCCCCCCGAAGATAGGTCATTTAACTTTGAAGCCTTACCCGCGAGCTGTGCGTGTTGTTGTTTCAGAGCATCTCGCTGCGCGGTAACTCGCGCTACGTCTCCTCGCCAAGCAAGCTCTGCATCCCTAAGCCTTGCGCTCAATGCGTCGCGCGCATGCTTTTCGTTGGAAAGGCGCTTACGTAACTGGTTAAGTGCCTCAGCAAGATCGTGCTCGCCTGTGAGAGGCTTCAGCGCACGGGCAAGCTCCTCCTTGGTCAGTTGATATGTTTCAGAGAGGTTAGCCAAACGCTTCACCCGTTCCTCGTAACGCACCTGAAATGTCTGAAACCCTTCTTTCTCACGTATGAAGCGAGTCCGAAGCTCCTCTTGCTTCACCATCTTCTCTCGCAAGCTACCGAAATCTTCCTCTACCTTTTGTAGAGACTTCGCAACCTCGGTGTGCTTTTCTCTGACCTCTCCCAGCTCCTTAACTTCAAGCTCCAATCGCTGTTCGAGCTCCTCACGCGTGCCCAAGCTAGCTTCATATCCCTGCAACACTGCGCGCTTTTCTTTGCGGTCAGTCCTCAAAAGCTCCTGTACTTCCTCAAGGCGATCATACCCCATCATTCGTACGATGAACTTTTCACGCTCGGTTGCACCTTTTTTACCACTTAGGAACTCAAGCCCTTTTTGCTCAGTACAGTACGTCGAGGTAAACTCCTCGTAAGACATTCCGACTATCGAACTGATACGGCTTGAAACATCGCGATTGCCTGCAGCAACCGCCGCTGACTCTCCGCCGACGAAGAGCGCAGCATCAGACATCGTACGCTCAATCCGAAAGATAACACCCTCATGCTCGAGTGAAAGTGTGACTTTGAGGTCTTGATCACGCTTACCTCTTCCGACCCGTGCCGGCGCGGTCCTCGTTCTCACGTCCTCGACCTTACCTCGCAGCGCTCGCGAACCAAACAGAGCGAAGCCGATAGCCTCAACGACCGTCGTCTTACCGGAACCGTTGGCGCCTATGATCCCCACCAAGCCATCGGGAAATACGATATGACTCGATATGTGTTGTCGAAACAGCTGTAGAGACAGCTCACGAAGCTTCATGTGCAGCCTCTACTTTGGCGAGATATGCCCCGAGGGTTTGTGCGATCTCATCGTTTGATATGCCTGGTACCGTCCCACCTTTACTAAACTCTATGAGCTCCTCCTTGAGCACTCCACGCCCAGGGGTCTTGAGCTTCCCTGCATTGATCGCAGTCGCCTCGAATGCGATATCGAGGGTAAGGTTGAGGGCCTTGGCGCGCAGCGCTCGCAGCTCGCGGTGATCGAGATTTCTGTAACACTCCCGCGAGACACCCTTCACCTCAAGCCTCACTATCTTTCCGTCGATCCCCCCAGCAACCCCTTCGGTTCGTTCCGTAATGAGCTTAGTGAGCTGCTCTGGCTCAAGTGGTGTTGCATCGATAGGCTCGAGCACAACCACCTCCCGCGGAGAGGTGAGAGGATGAAAGACCCGCTTACCTGTAGGCAAAGTCACTTCGAGAAAGCCTTTGAGCGCTGCTGCTTCACCCCAGATATTCGCCGAGGTATGTTCCAGAGCCCCTGAATACGCTGCGTTGAGCCCTATCACCCGTTGCAGATGGACATGTCCCAGGGCGATGTAATCCCACTCATGCGGCGCAAGCGCCTTTAGGTCCAGGTCAATCCCCCCAAAATCACTAATCCACCGTTCATTGACCTGGGCATGCACCACCAATACGTTGTAGGTGAAACGATCATCTGCTCGCAGGATGAGTTTCTGACGATCAAGGAGCGCTGCATGAGGTAGGCAGGTTATCGCCAAGTCTCGCTCTCGAAAGGAGAACACCTCCATTCCAGACTCGGCTACATACACGCCCTCGATCTCGGAGAAAAGCTGCAAGACTGACCCCGTATCAGTTCGCCTCGGTGTCTCATGATTACCGGCTATAACTACCACAGGAGCTTGAGTTTCACGGGACAAGCGCCTCAATTGGCGAAAGCAGTAAGTAACGATTGCATTTGATGGTCGCACCGCATGAAAGAGGTCCCCTGCTATAATCGTCACATCGGGCTTAAGGCCGATAATACGAGTAATAGCTTCTTGGAACGCCAGATTGACGTCAGCCTCACGTTGATTGACACCCGCTTTCGTAAGCTTATTGTATCGTCGATAGCCGAGATGAACATCTGCCAGATGACAGATGCGCAATGGCCGCTTCTTTTCAGAATCAGAACGTCCGGTCATCATCCTTCACCGTGCGGATAGAGAGCCACGCACACATATGCCGTATACGAGGAATCTAGACGATACCGGGGTCAAGTTCAATCGAGCCCAAGATTGCTGGCAAGGCTTTTGCAGAGGGGTCCATCCCGAGCACGTTGAGAACCAAGAAGTGGTAATTTGTGCAAGGAGATCAATGGTCTTATATATATCACCCCTCGATCAGTCACGAGAAACTACGCAGGAGTTGCATAGTGGTGCACGAGCACTACCGCCTGGCTCTATCCTCCTTGGTGTATTGAAATCGGTGGAGAGCGAGTTGGCGAAGCGTGAGCTACTCGGGCTGAAGGGTGAGAACTCAACCCCGCTCTGGTTCTTGGCTGAGACCGAGCGCAACATCTTTTTATGGCGCAACGGAAAGAGTCTCGACGACCAACGGGATTTCAGCTTTTGGGTAGATGTGCCTGCACTGATCGCCAAACGACGCGAGCAGCTCAAAAAACCGGTCGGCTTCAACCCCTTCATCAACCCTCTGGGAGGCTCTCTACCGATGGACCCACGCTCGGTCGACGACGAGGTTGAATACCTCGATACCCTCGAAGATCTTTCAGGAACCGTGCTGCGCCAAGCCGAAGCCCTGAGCCACGCCAGCGAGAGCGTCCGAATCGAGCTCTCAGACGGAGTCGATGGCCGCACACCGGTAGTGCTACCCACCGGCGCCAAGGACACAGCTCCATAGAAGCTCCTACGTGACATCTTTTTAGGAGTTACGGTATCCTTTGCGATGTCTACCCACGCTGCAATCACGGTTGTTGGCGTGCTACCCATCAGAGAGATACAGAATGAACGACTGCGAAGCTGATTCACTCGTCGTAGAAACGGTGGCACGCGTATGTGCCGCAGAGATACCTCACTATCAAAGTGATTCATTCTACAACACGGTTCCGCGTGAACTCTTTAACTCCCTCTGCAAGGTAGGACTCGGGGGTCTGGCTATCCCGGAGGAATACGACGGTATCGCGGCTTCGGCTAGCACCTGCGCAGCGATATTCGAAACCATCGCCTCTCACGACCTCGGGCCAGCGATATTTACCTCCGTCCATGCCATGGTTGCAGGTCTCATCGCACGCTTTGGCTCTGAGGAACAGAAACGCGTTCTCTTGCCCAAGCTAGCATCGGGCGAATACTTAGCAGCTTTCGCATTGAGCGAGCCCCAAGCTGGTTCCGACGCCGCGGCGCTAACAACGGAGGCTCGGCCAGAGGGGGATCACTTCGTCATTCGAGGCAGTAAGTGTTACATCACAAGTGCGGGGTTTGCAGATCTATACCTCGTTTTCGCACGAACCCCGACTACGACCGGCTCGGAGATATCTGCATTCCTACTCCCTGCTGAGACACCCGGGCTTTCGATCGGCAAGCCGGAGAAAAAAATGGGGTGTGAGCTCTCCCCGATAGCTTCTCTATTCTTCGATGATGCTCGAATTCCCTCAACGGCTCTCCTCGGTCCGCTTCACAACGGATTCAAAGTGGCTCTATCCGGACTCGCAGGTGGGCGCGTCAATATCGCTGCCTGTGCGAATGGTATTGCCTCAGCCGCAATTGACCTCGCGGTCAAGCACCTCAAGGAGCGCAGACAGTTCGGTAGGGCTCTAGCGGAATTCCAAGGCCTTCAGTTCATGGTGGCTGATATGTACGCTAAACTCCGAGCTGCGCAGCTACTCACGGCACAAGCGGCACGAGAGCTCGACAACGAACGGATTGGCGGGTCGGCCGTAAACACCAAGCTATCGTCCTCTCTCGCCAAGTGCTTCGCTACCGATGCCGCAATGTTGATAACGACCGATGCCGTTCAGCTCCTCGGTGGAGCTGGCTACATCAAGGAGTACTCGGTCGAAAGATTGATGCGGGAGGCTAAGATGTTACAGATCGTAGAAGGTGCGAATCAGGTCCAGCGGATGATTATTGCTCGAGAGCTTTTAGCCTGAACTCGGTAAGCGCATTAATTCAGCAAATCTCCTCATGTCGATCGTTCCCCCACAGATTATCAGTGCGGTATGACGATCCTTGAAATATTCCTGCTCCTTTAGATACGCAGCGACCGCCAAAGCTCCAGCTCCCTCTACCACCAGACGGTGTTCAAAAAAGAGATACCGCATCGCTGCTGCGATCTCTTCCTCCTCAACCAGTGCCCATTGATCAATCAGAGCACGACAGAGATCCAACGTGATGGAGCCGGGCTCTATAGGCCCCGCCGTGCTATCTGAGAGGGTCGGCACACACGTTCGGTATTCCTGGGGAATAGAAGAGAGTTCATCAAACATCGCTGCAGAGTTTGAGGGCGATACCGCTACTATTTTGATATCAGGCTTAAGAGCCTTGGCGTACGACGCTATGCCTGCCAACAAACCTCCGCCCCCAACGGCGATAAGAATCTGCTCAACTTCAGGCAACTGTTTAATGAGTTCGATCGCTAAGGTACCCTGCCCAGCGATGACGTGTGGGTTGTTGTAGGGGGATATAAAAGCGCGAGAGCTCTCTGCTGCAAAGGATCTCGCAATACGTTCGGTCTCTCCATAGCTACCTCCCATGATACGCAGATCAACCGGAAAACGCTCCAGCTCCCGCTTGCGAGAAGGGTCTACCGTCTGTGGAACGAAGATAGTTGCTCCGACTCCGTGCACCTGAGCAGCGTATGCAACCCCAAGTCCGTGATTGCCAGCAGAGCAGGCAACCACACCTGCAGCTCGCTGCTCATCACTCAGCAGTGCAAAGCTATTGAGAGCTCCACGAACTTTGAACGATCCAGTGACCTGCTGGTGCTCACATTTGAGCCATACACTACCATCGCCCGTTTCCAAATCAGGTGCGTGCTCGAGCGATGTCTCGCGGATGTACGGACGGATCCGGACCTCCGCTTGGCGTATCATCTCGTGCCCGGTAAAGATCTGCGTTTCTACGACCGTTGTCATCGGCACAAGGCTATTCGAAGGGTGCTACTCCTACTCTTGCATTGAAGAGGGAAGCTCAATGTGCTCAAACTTCTGATCGAAACGTAACGGCGTAACAGAATCGCCTCTGACATAAAACTCGTACCTACCATCCGCACTCACCGAGAGAGGAAGCTCCGTAGTATGAAGCGTTACAAATCCAAAAAGGGCTATTAGGGAGATAAACAACAACGCTCCCCCACCGAGAATGAACCGCTGCGTTCGAGGTGACCATTCTAGGCCCTCGACAGGCTCTTGTGTTGCCTCACACACCACAAAGCGCTCTTTGTGAAAACGCATGCGATGACACATCTCGCATAATCTGACCTCACTGCCATCAGCAAGCCCACATTGGTAGCATCCACTCATACCTCTGCCCTCTAGACACCAGATTCGGAACTATCGGATTACGGCTTAAGTGTGTTCATCAGCGCCGACTATCAGTCCACGCAGAATCACGCCCTTTCTCTAGACGCTACACCCGGTTCTAAGGCCGGTCGAGCAAAAAGTGATGCCTGCTATCGCTTACTTCGCGAGGGAGGCCCTGTTAAGCCATCCCTGGCCAACCTCTTGCAGGCTACGAACAATCCGTAAAATTCATTTGTCTCAATTACTTACCACCGCAGTGGTCGATCAGCAGCTAGTAGCGCATAGCCGCTCGGAGAAACCGTAACAGAGAAGCATGTGTGAACCGTGAACCTGTACGTGCTCGTGACCGTGAAAGTACCCGAAAATACTATCTTTAGGGGTCGGTGCGCGTTTCACGATTACGAGCAGGTTCACAAGATGTACCGCTATCCTGTGGAGTTATCGTTACCGCCTCTGCTCGGGCACGCCTCAAGCAGGGTACGAAAATAGCTCCAAAATATGAAGGTATAGCTCTCAGTACCGACAAATGTATGTAGGGAGTTTATCTGAAGGACAGGCCTTCAATAACCCTTACCAGGGTACACCTTTATACGGATGTGAAGGGGACGTTATGACGTACGGAAACGCTCGTTACCAAACTAAGAGAATCTCGATCAGCGGGTTAAGAAGCGCGAGTTCAGCGCCTCATTCTGACCAGGGCTCACCGCAGCCACCCACGCAGCATGAAGCAGCGTCCTCGTTCGCAACGCTTAGTGCGGCATCAGTGAGGCCGACAACCCAAAATCCATACGCACCGCCGCAAAAGCGAGAAACCTTCATGGCTCCGATTCCAGATTCGGACCCCCCCCCTCCAGCTCCGGCGTTTTCGTACATGGAGGCTGATGCGTCGCTGGCTACGGCAGGATCGCAGCACATCGGAGCGACCAGGATTTACGAATTAGCCGAGAAATACGTCAGTGTATTTCAGGCTAATGCCATAGCCAACATGACTCCGGAGCAGCGACACGCACTGATCGTGGAGGTGGCCACGTTTTATTCTGCGCCGTTTCGAGCTGGTCGTCTGGAGGCCCTAGTGAGCGTGTTCGAGGGTTAACATCACTCACCGCGCGACAAGCTACTGCATCTCGTCAGCCATGAATACTAACCTATTCGATTAGCACTGTTGACTTCCGATGCATCGCGATGCATCGATCGGGCCGTAACACACGCCGCCAAAATTCATATAGATTCGGGTACTACCGGTATTGGCGCGCGCGATGGAGGCTACTCGACTACCGTTAAACGGCGTCCCTGAACCACATCCAATTCCTGCATAATATCGAGCTGCCCAACCTGCCCCTTGTGCATAGAGTCCCAGCTTAGCTACCACTTTCCCTGAGGTGTCGAGCGCGTCTACGCAGCCAGGAAAGGGGCCACGCGCATTTGTGCGTAGCACCACACCGATTGTGTTTCGCCGGAGGTCCGTGAAATGCTCTGACCCTATTGTCTTGTAGATGTGACTTCCAGGCCATCCTACGATCTCTGAACACTGTGCGAGAGATCCTCCACCACCGGATCCACCACCTCCACTACCACCGCCGGTGTTACCCGAACCACTCGAACTACCCATGGTATTGATATTAATCTCATCAACCGGTACACCTGCCAGATTAGGTGCTGCAACCATCTCGCCTTTTGCTGGATTCAGGACGCCGGTCTCGGATTCGCCTTGGAACAACACCTCGTACCCTTGGGAGCCCTCAGCGGTATCAAACTGGCCGACCACAACCTCTCCTTTCCCATCAAAGGGCGCATTGGTGACCTCATTACCAGCAAAGGTATATACCCTCAACTCGCTCTCTCCAGCTTTTTCGACGAGAAATCCAAGCAGATCTTCCCCACTCTCTTGTCGGATGGGGAAGGCGCGCGGACGAGCACCGGTACCGGCGAACTTCGGAAGTCGCAGGAATTTCCGCACCTGACCCGTCGAGAGATTCTTCATCTGCGCTATTGAGCGATTACCCCTTCCCTTGCGAATTACACCGATGCAATCAGCAGCACCATCGAGGCGCGCGTAGAAGGCCCGATCACCTGACTTACCAAATGTCTCAAGCACCTCATTCACCGCTTCCGAGGCGAACATATCGTATCGAACACGCCATTCAGCTTTACCTTGGTTAAGCCGCACCACCACCGCATCAGAGGTACCGTTACCGTTGAGATCCGCTCCCGCTATAACGAGATCCCCCTTCTGCCCAAAGGTCCTTTCGACCCGCACCCCTTGATTGTTAAGGATCGACCACACGAGCTCGTTTGAACCGGTCTTTTGTGAAACAACGCCGATCTGAGTGCCCTCGCTCAACCACTGTGCCATGATCACATGGTCCCCCTCTTTACCAATCGTACCAAGGGTCTGTGTCGATTGATTACTTGACAGGAGCGCCTTCCATGTCAAATTTTTGTCTCCTCCGATCTCGATTCGCACCCGATCGGACCGACCATCTCCGTCGATATCACTCGGAACGTCCGCAAATGCCGACATAACTCCCGCGAATAAAGTAGCTGTAAGGATGAGAGATTTACGCATGGCACACCTAAAGTATCGATTGTTACGAACTATACGCCAGGGCAGAGAGCCACGCATTGTTAAGAACACGACTCCCCACCTTCTTAGTCATCGTTGGCGACTAATCAAGCCTTTCCAAGTTTCATGCCATGCGAGGCTACTAGAGAGGCTTGTTATTTAAACCGCCGTCTCAAGTCATATCCTCACTGTTGTTATCCCCGAGCTGAGAAGCTCTGAGCGCGTTAACAACAGCGAAGAGGTCGATACCCTCCTGAATCATCGCTCCTGCTACTGGCGAGAGGAGGCCAAAGCTCGCTACGATCATACCGATAACGCTCAACGCCATCCCACCCACGGCGCTCTGCAACGCTACCAGCCGCATGTGTCGACTAATGTGCAGGAACTGATCGACCTTGCGTAACGACGGTTCAAGAATAACCGCCCCTGCGGCCTCAGACGTGATCTCGCTGCGTGGACCGAAGGCGATACCAACGGTAGCGGCTGCGAGTGCTGGAGCATCATTGATTCCGTCTCCAAGATAGAGGGTGCTACCGAAACGAGATTCATCACGCACGATCTCGACCTTCTCCTCCGGAGACTTTCCACTAAATACACGGGCGATCCCTATCTGCTGAGCAAGATACTGCACCTCGGTGTCACGATCTCCCGAGAGCAAGATTACCTCTCGGAAACCGTGCTGTGGCATCAGATGCGCTACGAAGCTCTTGCTCTCCGGACGTGGCTCGTCTCTAAAACGGAGCAACGCTCTGACTTCGCCATCGAGCAGCACCAAACATTCTAACCCCGTCCCACTGCTCGCAAAACGTTGCTCTGTACCGACAGGTATACCTTTCCTTCCGGTTATTACTACTGCACGCCCCTCAATCTCTCCGGAGAGACCCTGTCCAGGCCTCTCACACACGTTATTAGCATCAGGTATAGAGAGGCCCCGCTCTTTAGCGGCATCCAGCACCGGCTGCGCGAGTGGATGTTTTGAATACTGCTCCAAACCTGCTGTCATCCTCAAGACATCGAGCTCCGCTATACCGTGGGTCTGTATTGAGACAAGCGCCGGCTCACCAAGGGTAAGGGTCCCAGTCTTATCGGTTATGAGAACATTACAGGTGTGCCCACGTTCGAGGGCGATCGGATCCTTGATAATGATACCGCGCCTCGCACACCAGGATATCGCGCCTATTATAGCAACCGGAATAGCGATTATCAGTGGACACGGCGTCGCTACCACTAACACTGCCAGGAATCTCGTTGGTTCTCCCGAGATAAACCATGCCAGACTCGCAATAACTACTGCCAACGGGGTGTACAGCGTTCCAAGTCGATCGGCCAACCGTCGCATACGTGGCCGCCGTTGCCGCGTTACATCCATCACCATCATGATCTTTGCGTACCGCGACTCTACCGCCTTGCGGGTCGCCTTAACCACGACAGCCCCCTCACCATTGATTGCTCCAGAGATCACCTCGCAACCCGGGGTCTTGGAAAGCTTGTAGGGCTCTCCTGTCAGATACGATTCGTCCATCGACGATCGTCCCTCTATCACCACCCCATCAACCGGACAGAGCTCATGCGGCAAGATGACAACCTCATCACCTACTTGAACATCCCCAGCCGCTATCTCCTGCACCCCTTGAGCAGAGCGTCGATGAGCGATCTGCGGCATGCGCTTGGCCAGCGCATCGAGTACCGACGATGCCTTACGCATCGCGAAGTCCTCAAGCGCTGTTCCTCCTGACAGCATCAGCACAACGATCGCGCCGGCCAAATACTCGCCCAAGGCCGCCGCCGTGATAATAGAGATACCAGCCAGGAGATCAGAGCCGAACTCACCTCGCAACATCCCCTGCAGGAGTCGCACGACGAGGATACCGCCACCTACGATCAACACCGTGAGCACCGGGAATTCGGAAATGGGGACTGAAACTCCCCACACATACCGAAACAGCATCGTGCCAAGGATGCCGTTTATTGCCGCGAGAGCTATGATAGTATTGAGGTGCCTCATAATGCGTATCCGAGGACTATAGAGGCTTCCAACGATGAGTAAAAAGGGCCCATGAGAAACATGGTTCAGGGATACCTCGTTAACCCATTCCGGTCTAGCTCAAAACTGGCTGTTTACCTCAGCACTTCAGGAGAAATCTCCAGACCGCAAATCTTATTGTGCCCGTGAGCGACCGAGATCTCAAGCTCACGTGTGCCGTGGATACTCGTCAGGGCGAGTCTCTTAAGGTCAGTGAAGTATGTAGCCCCGACGTGTATACGGTGACTTCGAGCGAGTCAGTAAAGAACGTCGCTGCTCATATGGCAGAGATGGGGTTCGGATCCGCCGTAATCGTTGACGAGCGGGAAAAGGTCATAGGGATCTTCACGGTAACTGATGCATGCCGACTTCTTGCTGAGCGTCTGTGATCGTCGCTGCCACAGGGGCATGCGACGATCACATCATTAAGAGGTTTTCCTCTCCTATCGACCGCGGACGAAGAAACTCGTAGCTGCAATCTTAGCCCGACGTGCTCTCCGCGTTAGCATGCTGCGCAGATCTCGAGAGCACATAGCTCGAGTAACGTCCAACTGTTTGGTGCTGTTATCGGTCTTTACAAAGAGAGGTGCCGTGGCGTTGCGCGCCAACCCCGCGGCGGTCATGTACGAGATAACTGCTTTCGCGGTACTGGACCTTAGCTTGAGCTTGAGACTTGCCCCTCCCGTGCTAGCCCCTACAGCGATAGTCCGCCCGTTAGGATTGAAATCTAACACCTTAACATTTACCAAAGCGCCCAACGGCAGTGAGCGCTGAGACATTACGCTCAAAATTGCGCGGTCCCGGAGGTCAAGAAGAGTGAGATTACGCCCTCCTCTAAGGAGCAACCGACGCGATTGCGTTGAAAATCGCACAACCTTTCCTTTGCCCTTCTCATCAGTAGGACAGAAGGTAAAGTTCACTGTGGTCGGTGTCAGTTGCGGTGGAGGCGTCTCCTGAGGCACTTCTCTGTCTGGTGGTCCACCCGTGTCATCATCTCCACTACCGGTGTCATCTCCCCCCGGAGTAGGCGTCGGCGGAGCTATACCACCTCGATCTGGACTCATGCTTGGGCAGGCCGCGATAGCGGGCTGCTGTACAGCGCCGGAGATCGGCCTGCTAGCTGGAGAATTCGCTTGAATCGCGAAATTTTCGATCCGCACACGCCCGTTTACCTCACCGACAAACACCCCGAATGCGTCTACCGTACCGCTACTCGGAAGGCTCGCGCTGTATGTGAGGGGAACATCAGGTCCGACATCGCCGACGACTACCACAGCTCCATACCGTAGCCCAGCGGGGAAGATGCTCACTGGCTCCCACGCCACACCTCCATTCAATTGCCGGGTACCTTCCTCTGATATGTACCACACACCGTCAATCTGGAAAGCGAGCTGGGTTCGATTCGGCTCCCCCAAAGAATTAATGCCGCTCAGTCGCTGCTCGTATTGCACCACAGTGGTAGGATCAGTAAGTAGCGCTGCATCGAATTTGAACTCGCGGGTAAGGAGTGTCAGCCCGTAGGTGGGGCGGAACCAGAAGCTGTACCCTTGAGATAAACCTATGGGATTGCTGTTGACCGAACCGCCAATTCGAGGCACCCCATAAGAAAACACCTTCAGGTTGCTGAACTTTGCTTTCGGCAGACCACTCTTGAGACCGTACCATCCGGATTCATTGGCAGCTAAAGCGCCCACACTAGCGGTGCAGAATCCGAAGGTCTCTTTATATATCACGGGAGGCTCTGCAAGCACGTCAGTGGCGATGCCGAGAAGCGCTGCCATGACAGAGAGCAGTGATGAAGCGCCGGTAGAACATTTGCGTCGGTCATAGATCATATAAACCCTGCGCGAGTGATTTTTGAAAAAAATCACTCGCAATAGCAGGGCGAGCGCAATCTTGGCGTAGCCAAGTTGCGCCGTAGAAGA
>Ga0169931_10001818_pt1 | contig 35254 bp, 25 predicted proteins | sample Kivu_15m_20L_FD_129675 | JGI IMG/M metagenome (GOLD analysis project Ga0169931, IMG submission 129675) | Freshwater microbial communities from Lake Kivu, Western Province, Rwanda to study Microbial Dark Matter (Phase II) - Kivu_15m_20L... | ecosystem: Environmental > Aquatic > Freshwater > Lake...
AGCGCCGCGACCACGAGCTGGCAGCGCGCCTCGTGCTGCGCGCCGATGCTCTGCAACCGCGCGGAGCCGCTGCTCTCAAGCTCACCGCCTTTCGCAACATCCTCGACGGCCGGCGCACGGCCGAGGCGCTCGGACTGCGCCTGGCGGCCGAGCCCACGGGAAACGAGGGCGAGTACCGCGTCACGCTGCACGCGCGCCACGAGCTCTCCGAGATGGTGCGCCTACGCTGCCCCGGCAGCGCGCTCAAGTTCCTGTCGCTCGGCGTGAGCGAAGTCGGCATCGAGAGCCGCGCTCGGCGCCGCGTGCTCACCGACGCGCTCGCCGACCTCGAGCTCGAGAGCGGAGCGGACGTGGTGGTCGAGCTCGGCACGTTCTACGTGCCCTCGCGCGGGCTCGTCGCCGCGCGCGGCCGCTGGACGCTCTCGACGCTCGGCGGAACGCTCGAGCTCGGGGCACGCGAGCTCCCGGCCAACAGCTTCGACGCGCAGAGCTGCGAGGTCGTGCGCCTCGATCCGCGTCTGCCGTCCGGCGTGGTCGAGCCCGTGGAGTTCGCCCGCTACGTCGAGCGCGGCGCCCCTTCGCTGCCGGCGCTGCTCGAGCGCGCGGGCCGCCTCGCCCCGGAGCGGCGCGATGAGGCGCTCGACCTCGCGACGCCCGCGCTCCTGCGCTGCATCCCCGAGGAACTCGAGCGCATCGCCCCCGCCCTGCGCTGGCTCTCCGGTCTCGACGAGCCGCCGGTCGACGCCCGCGGCTGGAAGGCCTGGCTCGAGGCCCGCGGCGCGCGCGCGAGCGATCCTGCGCGGCCGAGGCTCGACTTGCCGAGCGGCGGACGCCAATCTTGAGCGGCGAGACACCGCGCATGAACGACTTCGACATCCTCACCCGCAACGCCGTCGACGTGATCGAGGCGCACGACCTGCGCAAGCGCATCGAGCACGCCGCGTCGAAGCAGGCCAAACTGCGCGTCAAGTTCGGCATGGACCCGAGCTCGCCCGACCTCCACATCGGTCACTCGGTGCAGCTCCTGCGGCTGCGCGCGATGCAGCAGGCGGGGCACCAAATCGTGCTGATCGTGGGCGACGCCACGGCGATGGTGGGGGACCCGTCCGGTCGCAACAAGCTGCGCCCACAGCTCTCGCGGGCCGACGTCGAGCGCAACCTCGTCACCTACCAAGAGCAGGCCGCGCGCGTGCTCGACATGTCGCGCACCGAGGTGCACCGCAACTCGGAGTGGTTCGACACGATGCGCTTCGAGGACGTGCTGCGCCTCGCCGGCAAGGCGACGGTCGCGCGCATGCTCGAGCGCGACACCTTCGAGAAGCGCATGGAGGCCGGCGAGGCCATCGGCGTGCACGAGTTCCTGTACCCGCTGATGCAGGGCTGGGACAGCGTGATGGTTCGCTCCGACGTCGAGATCGGCGGCACGGACCAGCTCTTCAACCTGCTCGTCGGGCGCGAGCTGCAGGAGAAGGAAGGGCAGGCGCCGCAGATCTGCCTGACGTTCCCGCTGATCAACGGGCTCGACGGCCGCAAGATGTCGAAGAGCTACGGCAACTCCATCGGGCTCACGGAGAGCGCTGCGGAGATGTTCGGCAAGGTGATGAGCCTCGGCGACGACGTGATGGGCACGTGGTTCCGACTGCTGACCGACCTGCCCGAGGCGGAGATCGCGGCGCTGCTCGCCGGGCACCCGCGCGCGGCGAAGGCGCGCCTCGGCGAGGAAGTCGCCGCGTTCTACCACGGCCGCGAGGCGGGCCGCGCCGCGAGCGAGGGCTTCGATCGCCAGTTCCGCGACCGCGAGCTGCCGAGCGACATTCCCGAGGTGGAGCACGCGTGGCCCGCGGATGGCGTGCCGCTCGCGATCCTGTGCCGCGACCTCGGGCTCGCGCCGAGCTCGAGCGAGGCGCGTCGTACGATCGAGCAGGGTGGCGTCAAGCTCGCCGGCGAGGTCCAGAAGGACCCGAAGTACGTCGTGCAGCGCCCGAGCGAGCCGCTGCTCGTGCAGTTCGGCAAGCGCAAGTTTGTGCGCGTGCGCTGAACGCGCGCTCAGCGGCGCGCGATGGGGATCTCGAAGCGCGGGTAGCTGGCGTCGTCCGTGGTGACGATCACGCGCCCTTCGAGCTTGCCGAGCGTGACGTTCGCACCCGGATCGACGGTGATGCGCCAGCGCGCCGAGCGCCCGTCCTGCACGGGCGACGCGGGCTCGGTCTGCACGATCAGGCCCTCGGTGCCCGGCCCTTCGATGCTCGCACCGGTGATCGCGAGCGTCTGGCCCGCGAGGCGCGCGAAGAGCTCCGTCTGCGCGAGCTCGCGGCCGAGCGCGCCGTCGCGCAGGAACAGCATGCGCGCCGGGGAAACCTCGACGTCCTCGGTCGCCGTCCAGCGCACCTTGATCTCGTAGGGGCGTCCCTCGCCAACGCCGGACGGATGCGAAGTGCCGATGCGCACGATGCGCTCCTGCGGTCCGAGCGGCAGCGGCGGGCGCACGGTGACGTGCAGGCTCCACAGCGGCGAGACGCCCATGGGGTTCGCCTCGGCGAGCGTCGCTCCGAGCTCCGGGCTCGTCTCCAGCACGTCGAGCAGGCGCCGCCCCGAGTCGCCGATGGCGGCGATGTCGACGCGCCCGAGCGCGCCGCCGTTGCGCGGGATGCGCTGCAGGTCGAGCTCGGTGGGTAGGCACTGGAAGGCGCTGGTCACCTTCATGCGCAGCTCGATCGAGAGGTACGGGTCGTGCTCGTCGTCGGTCGTCAGGCGCACGACCACGAGCTTGTCCTTGTTGCGCGCGGGCGACAGGCGACTGTCGACGAACAGCGTGAGCTCGACCACGGCCTGCGGCGGCACCACGAGCACGCCCGAGGACGCGCGCGCGTCGCCGACGATGCGCTCGCCCGAGGCGGTCAGCGCGGCGATCGATGGAGTGGTGCAGGAGCAGCCGGCGAGCACGGTGTCGATGGTGATCGGGTGGTCCTCGACGTTGCGCATCCGCACGGTGGTGGTCGCGGTATCGCCCAGCTCGAGGTCGCCGATGTCGGCCCAGTTGGGGTGGGCGGGGTGCTGGGGATCGAGGAACACGAAGCCGCGCTCGTCCTGCCCGTGGACCTCGGCGCCTCCGTACTCCTCTGCGTCGGAGTGCCCATGGTCGGAGGACGCGTGGCCGACGTGGGCGTCCTCGGAGCAGCCGGGGAGGAACAGCGCCAGCGGAAGCAGGCAGGAGAGGATGCTGCGGGGCATGGGGGCGGAGAGCGTACGCGGACGGGCGGGGGAGTGTGCAATTGAACCGCGGGCGGCACTTGGAACAATGTCCGTGCCATGCACAGCACCACCACGACCAGCCCCTTGAGCGCCTCGCCCCTCGCTGCCACCCGGACCGACGAAGCCGTGTGGGCCGCCGTCGCGCAGGAAACGCACCGTCAGGAGACCCAGCTCGAGCTGATCGCGAGCGAGAACCACACCTCGCGCGAGGTCATGGCCGCCATGGGCACGGTGCTCACCAACAAGTACGCCGAGGGCTACCCCGGCAAGCGCTACTACGGCGGCTGCGAGTTCGTCGACGTGGTCGAAGACCTCGCCCGCGATCGCGCCAAGGCGCTCTTCGGCGCCGCGCACGCCAACGTGCAGGCCCACAGCGGCACGCAGGCCAACGTCGCGGCCCTGATGGCGCTCGCCAAGCCCCACGACCGCGTGCTGGCCATGTCGCTCGACCACGGCGGCCACCTCTCGCACGGGCACCCCAAGAACTTCTCGGGCGTGTTCTACGAGTTCCAGAGCTACGGGGTCGAGAAGGGGAGCGAGCTGCTCGACATGGACCGCGTGCGCGCCAAGGCGCTCGAGTTCAAGCCCGCGGTGATCATGGCCGGTGCGTCGGCCTATTCACGCCCCATCGATTTCGCGGCCTTCGGCGCCATCGCGCGCGAGGTCGGAGCGAAGCTCATCGTCGATCAAGCGCACATCGCCGGCCTCGTCGCGGGCGGCATGCACGCCAACCCGGTGCCGCACGCGGACGTCGTGACGATGACGACGCACAAGACCCTGCGCGGCCCGCGCGGCGGCCTGATCGTGTGCAACGACGAGAACGTCGCCAAGGCGATCAACTCGGCCGTGTTCCCCGGCGACCAAGGCGGCCCGTTCATGCACGTGATCGCTGCCAAGGCGGTCGCGTTCCGCGAAGCGCTCGCGCCGGAGTTCAAGGCCTACGCCCAGCAGGTGTGCGCGAACGCCAAGGTGCTCGCCGAAACGCTCGCGGCGCGCGGCCTGCGCATCGTGTCGGGCGGAACCGACAACCACCTGATGCTCGTGGACGTCACGCCGATGAAGCTCACCGGCAAGGACGCCGAGCACGTGCTGCACTCGGTCGACCTGACCTGCAACAAGAACCTGATTCCCTACGACCAGAACCCGCCGATGAAGGCCTCGGGCGTGCGCCTCGGCACCGCTGCGATCACGACGCGCGGCCTGCGCGAAGCACACATGCGCCAGCTCGGCAGTTGGATCGCCGATGTGCTCGCCGAGCCGACCAACGCGTCGGTCGCCGCGCGCGTGAAGCGCGAGGTCGCGGAGCTCTGCCGCGCGCATCCGATCTACGCCTGAGGCGCAGGCGCTCGAGCCAAGGCGCTCAGGCGCTGCGGCGATAGCCGAGGCGCTTCAACACCTCGAGCACCTCGCCCCACGTCGGAAACGGCTTGCGCTCGTTGCGCTTGTAGGCGTCGATCGCAGTGGCGAACTCGAGCACCTCGCCGCGCGTCTCCTGCTCGTCGACGAGCTGGGCCTCGGGCGGCAGGACAGGCTCGGCCTGCGGGGCCTTCTTGGACTTGCGCACGCGCATCGTCGGCGCGCGCTTGGGCCCCTTCTTGGCAAGCGGGGACTTGCGCGGCTGGGTGGGTTCGCTCATGGCTCGCCTGTATCGGCCGACGCACCGTCCGCATCTCAAGCTCGAACGGAGAAAAAAAGCGCGCTCGAGAGCGGCTCTAGAGCACGCCGCCGCGGCGCAGCGCGGCCTCGACGGACTGCTGGTCCGGCCGCTCGATCAGGCCGACCTCCGTGACGATGCCCGTCACCAGCCGCGCCGGCGTGACGTCGAAGGCCGGGTTGTAGATGCGCACGCCCTCGGGCGCCGTGCGCTGACCGAAGCCGCAGGCAACTTCTTCCGCCCCGCGCTGCTCGATCGGGATCTCGGCGCCGCTCGCCATGCGCGCGTCGAAGGTCGAGAGCGGCGCGCACACATAGAAGGGGATCCCGTGCTCGCGCGCGAGCACCGCCACGCCGTAGGTCCCGATCTTGTTGGCGACATCGCCGTTGCGCGCGATGCGGTCGGCGCCGACGAGCACCGCGTCGATGCGGCCCTCGAACATCACGCGCGCCGCCATGTTGTCGGTGATCAGCGTGACGTCGATCCCCGACTGGTGCAGCTCCCACGCCGTGAGGCGCGCTCCCTGCAGCAGCGGCCGCGTCTCGTCCGCGAACACGCGGATGGTCTTGCCCTGATCCTTCGCGACGTACACCGGCGCGAGCGCGGTGCCGTAGTCGACCGTGGCGAGCCCGCCGGCGTTGCAGTGGGTGAGCACCGTGCAGCCGTCCTTCAAGAGCTCCGCACCGACCGCACCGATGCGGCGGCAAATGGCCTTGTCTTCCTCGAAGATCGCGCGCGCCTCCGCGAACAAACCGTCGATGATCCCAGCGCCCGTGCCGTAGTCGCGCGTCGCGCGCGCCGCCATGCGTTCGAGCGCCCAGAAGAGGTTGACCGCCGTGGGACGCGACTTCGCGAGGTAGGCAGCCGTCTCGCGCACGCGGCCGAGCGTGTCCTCGCGGTCGCGCTCCTCGAGATGCTGCACTCCGAGCAGGAGCCCGAAGGCCGCGGCGACGCCGATCGCCGGAGCGCCGCGCACAGCGAGCCTGCGGATGCAGTCGAACATCTCCTCGACCGTGCGCACGTCGAGCACCACGTACTCGACCGGCAAGCGGGTCTGGTCGATCAAGCGCACGTGGCCCGGACGGCCACCTTCCCAGAGAATCGTCGCGACGGGCATGGTTGGGGATGCGGCTCTGTTTCAGGCCGCGCCCACGGGCACGCGTCCGGTGACCTTGCGGCAGATCTCGAGGTATTTCTCGACCGTGCGCTCGATCACCGCGCTGGTGAGAGTCGGCGGCGGATACTGCTTGTTCCAGTCGAGCGTCTCGAGCCAGTCGCGCAGGTACTGCTTGTCGTAGCTCGGCGGATTGCTGCCGGGCTTCCACGACTCGGCGGGCCAAAAGCGCGAGGAATCCGGCGTGAGCGCCTCGTCGATCAGGAGCAGCTTGCCGTGGCGCAGGCCGAACTCGAACTTGGTGTCCGCGAGCAGGATGCCCTGCTTGGCGAGCAGCTCGCCCGCGCGCGCGAAGAGCGCCAGCGACGCGCGCTCGGCGGCCTCGTAGAGCTCGGGTCCGACCTTCGCGCGCGCCTCGTCGGGCGTGAGCGGCAAGTCGTGCGCATCTTCCTTCGTCGTCGGCGTCAGGATCGGCTGCGGCAGCTTCGACGCGAGCACGAGCCCCTCCGGCAGCGCGATCCCGCACACGCTGCGCGAGCGCTGGTACTCCTTGAGGCCCGAGCCCGCGAGGTAGCCGCGCACGACCCACTCGACCGGCGTCGGCTGCGCGCGGCGCACGAGCATGACGCGTCCCCGCAGGCGCTCGCACCATTCCTCGCTCAGTCCTTCGACATCGTCGACCGAGGTGCTGACGAGGTGATTCGGCACGATGTCGCGCGTCTTCTCGAACCAGTGCGCCGCGAGCATCGTCAGCACGGCGCCCTTGAACGGCACGCCCTCGTTCATGATCACGTCGAAGGCCGACATGCGGTCGGACGTGACGAACAGGAGGTGCTCGGCGTCGACGGCGTAGATGTCGCGCACCTTGCCGCTGGCGAGCCACGTGACACCGGGGATCGAACGCTCGCGACCGAGGTAGATCGCTTGGGTCTTGGTCATGGGATACGGGCGGTCCTGCGGCCGCGAGAGTGCGAGTATGCCCACCGCTCCCGCGGGCTACAATCGCGCCGCGTGGAGCCTGCGAGCCGAGTCGAGAGAGCCGTGGAGCCTGACGCCGTGCGCCTGCGCGGGCTGGCGCCGCAGGGCAGGGTGCACGGGGAGTTCCGCGCGTCGGGCTCCAAGTCGATCGCCCAGCGCGCGCTCGTGCTCGCGAGCCTCGCCCAAGGCGAGACGCGCATCGCGGGCCTGCCGCCGGGCGAGGACGTGCGCGCGGCGCTCGCGCTCCTGCGCGCTGTCGGCGTGGAGGTGCGCGAGCTGGCTCCGGCCGCCGTCGCCGTGCGCGGAGCTCCTCCGGGGCCGCACCGCGGCTGGCGCGCGGCGCAGCCTCTGGAGTTGCACGAGAGCGGCACGCTCGCGCGCTTCGCGCTCGCCGTCGCCGGACTGTGCGGTCGCTGCGAGGACCACTTCGAGCTGCGCGCCTCCGGCTCGCTCGCACGCCGGCGCAGCGACGCGCTCGTGCATGCACTCGAAGAGGCAGGCGTGCGCTTCGAGAGTCGGCCTTGGCCCGCGCGCATCTCGCCGATCGGACCGCCGCCGAGCGTGCACCTGCGCGCTCCGCGCTCGAGCCAAGAGGCGAGTGCGCTCGCGCTCGCGCTGTGCGCGTGGCCCGACGAGAGCGAGCTCGCGATCCACGGGGCGCTGCCGAGCGAACCCTACTTCGAAATGACGCTGCGCATGCTGGCGCAGTTTGGAGCGCGCATCGAGCGAAGCGACGCGGTCCTGCGCCTGCGCGGTCCGCTGCGCGCGCCCGAAGCTCCGATCGCAATCGAGCCGGACGCTTCGGCGGCCGCCGTGGCGCTCGCGGCCGCATGCCTCGGCGGTGGGGACGTCGTCGCTTCCGGACTCGCGCCGAACGCGCTGCAAGGCGATGTGCGCATCGTCGAGCACCTGCGCGCATTCGGGTGTCGCGCGGTCTTCGCGCGCCACGGCATCGTCGCCGCGGGATATCCGCAGCGCGCGGCGCACGTCGAGCTCGCAGGCGAGCCCGATCTCGCACCCGTGCTCGCAGCGATCGCGGCCGGAGCGGCGCTCGTCGACCCGCACGCATCGAGCCTGCTCACAGGACTCGGCACCTTGCCGGGCAAGGAGAGCTCGCGCATCGAGACGCTCGCGCGCGGCCTGCGCACCGCGGGCTGGAGCGCGGAGGCGGGCCCCGACTGGCTGCGCATCGGCGCGGGTGAGTACCGCGGCGGCCCCCACGTTCCCGCGGAGGTCGAGCTCGATCCGCACGGCGACCATCGCATGGCCTTCGCCTTCGCGTTGCTCGGACTCGTCCGGCCGGGCGTGCTCGTGCGCGACCCCGACTGTGTGGCGAAGAGCTGGCCGAGCTTCTGGAGGGACCTTGCGGCGCTCGGCGCGCGCACGGTGGCGCGATGAGCGAGATTCCGCGCCTCGCGCCGCAGGAGGTGGCACGCCGCATGCGCGCCCACGACGCGCTGCTCGTGTGCGCCTACGACTCGCCGGTGTCGTTTCCGAAGTTCCCGCTGCCGGGCGCGATTCCGCTCGAGCGGCTGCGCGCGCTCGAAGAGCAGCTCGAGCGCGACCGCGAGCTCGTGTTCTATTGCCGCTGCCCCGGCGATCGCACAGCGCTTGCGCGCGCCCGCGAATACTGCGAGCGCGGATTCGATGCCTGCGCGGTACTCGACGGCGGCTTCGAGGCGTGGCACGGGCGCTGAGCGGGGTGGAAAAGAATGCGCGCGGCCCGTGCGCGCGCCCGGGGCTATCCTAGGAGGCCATGAGCCCTGCACTGACCTCCGTCCAAGGCCCTGTCCTCATCGCTGGCGGCGCCGGCTACATCGGCAGCCACACGGTGTGCCTGTTCCAGCAGCGCGGCATTCCGGTGTTCGTGGTCGACAACCTCTCGACCGGCCATCGCGATGCCGTGACGTGCGACTTCGTGCAGGCGGACTTGGGCGACCGCGCCGCGCTCGACCGCATCTTCGCCGAGCGCAAGCCGCGCGCCGTGGTGCACTTCGCGGCCAAGGCCTATGTGGGCGAGAGCGTCGGCGACCCGGCCAAGTACTACCGCGAGAACGTGGTCGCCACGTTCACGCTGCTCGAGGCCATGCGCGCCGCGGGCTGCGGCGAGATCGTCTTCAGCTCGACCTGCGCAACCTATGGCAACCCGGTGCGCGTGCCGATCGACGAGGACCATCCGCAGAACCCGATCTCGCCCTACGGACGCACCAAGCTGCACATCGAGCACATGCTCGAGGACTACTCGCGCGCCTACGGGCTGCGCTTCGCGGCCCTGCGCTACTTCAACGCGGCCGGGGCGGCGCAGGACGGCAGCCTCGGCGAGCGCCACGACCCCGAGACGCACATCATCCCGCTCGTGCTCGACGCGGCCGCGGGCCTGCGCAAGGACATCGCGGTCTTCGGCGAGGACTATCCGACGCCGGACGGCACCTGCGTGCGCGACTACATCCACGTCGAGGACTTGGCCGACGCCCACCTGCGGGCGCTGGAGAAGCTGCAGGGCGGCGCCACCACCATCAAGGTCAACCTTGGCACGGGCCAAGGCTTCTCGGTCCGCCAAGTGATCGAGGCGGCGCGCAAGGTGACCGGGCTCGCGATCCCCGTGCGGATGGCGCCGCGGCGCGAGGGCGATCCGGCGCAGGTCATGGCCGGGGGCACGCGCGCGCGCGACGTGCTCGGCTGGGTGCCGCAGCGGCCGGCCCTCGAGGACATCGTGGCCGACGCCTGGCGCTTCCACTGCCGCCGACGGGGCCGCTAGGAAACGGCACTTGGGGCTCGATTTGGGCGCCGCGGGCGCCAGAATCTCGGGCCACCGCGGAGGGGCGCGGGCGGCCGGGGCCGAGCGCGCGTGCGCCCGGCGTGAGCGGCTCGTCCGCGACGGTTCCCTCGCGGCGAGACGGCCGCGCGTCGGCCGTGAATCGCACCGATGGCCGAGCGCAAGCAGTCCTCCAGCAAGTCCTCCTACCTCCGCATCGCGCTGATCCTCGCGCTGAACGCGGCGGCCGTGTTCGCGCTGTGGCGCATCTGGCCGCGCGGCTCGAGCGCTTCGACGGCCGGGAGCGTGCAGGCCGCGAGCGCGCCGCGCGTGGTCGAGGAAGTCCCGAAGGGACCGCCGCCGCTCGCTCCGGAGGCGCGCAACAAGCTCGAGCGCGACCTGCGCGCGATCGTCGCGGAGTGGGTCGAGCGCGCGCGCAAGGAGAGCAAGAACAAGGTCCATCAGGGCAATGCGGCCGTGGCGCTGCACGTGCGCGAGGTTGGCTCGGGCGCGGCGGGGGAGATCGCGCTCGGATCCGATCGGCTGATGCGCCCGGCCTCGAACCTCAAGCTGATCACGACCGCGGCCGCACTCGTGCTGCTCGGTCCCGACGGCGCGTTCCGCACGCGCTTCGACGCGGGCGGTCCGGTGGTCGAGGGCGTACTGCGCGGCAACCTCGTGGTGCGCGCGGGCGCGGACCCGCTGTTCGACAGCGCCTCGAATGGCGATGTCGAGCACCTGCTCGCGCCGGCGATCGATCAGATCGTGGCACAGGGCGTGCGCGTCATCACGGGCGACCTCGTGCTCGATGAGCTCACCTACCAGCTGCCCGCAGCCGCGCCGCAGTGGCCCGATGCGGGTCAGCACTGGGCCGAGTACTGCGCGCTCGCGGGCGGCTTCAGCGCCAATCGCGGCTGCCTGACGGCCGTGGTGAGCCCGGGCGCGGTCGGAGGTCCGGCGCGCGTCGCGCTATTCCCGCGCGAGCACGGCCTCGCGGTCAACCTCGGCGTGCGCACCGAGGCCAAGGGCAAGCTCGACGTGCAGTGCGGCGCAAAGCCGACTGGCGTGCTCGTGCGCGGCTCGATTCCCGCCAAGAGCGAGGCCTTCGTGGCGTCGTTCTCGCACCCCGACCCGGTCGAGTTGTTCGGACAGGCGCTCGGAGGCGCGCTCGCGCGCCGCGGCATCGTGGTGCAGGGTCGCCTGCGCCGTGAGCGCAACGCGCCCGCACAGGCGACGATCGCGCAGCTCGAGACGCCGATCGAGCGCGTGCTCGCACCGATCAACGCCGATTCGACCAACGCCGCCGCGGACCAGCTGTTCCTCGCCACGGCCTTCGCCGTCACCGGACAGGGCACGCGCGCCGCGGGCGGACAGGCCACCGAGCTCGCGCTGCAGCGCCTCGGCATCTCGACCGAAGGACTCGCGCAGGTCGACGGCTCGGGTCTCTCGCGCGCGAATCAGGTCACGGCGCGGCAGGTCGTCGCACTCGTGGAGAAAGTGCTGACGCAGGACGGCCGCAGCGCGCGCATGTTCCTCGACTCGCTCGCGGTCGCGGGCGAGCGCGGCACGCTCGACGACCGCATGACGAAGGGGCCCGCCCGCGGCCGCGTGCGCGCGAAGACGGGCTTCATCGCTGGCACGAGCGCGCTCTCCGGCGTCGCCGAGACCGTCGAGGGTCGGCGCTTCGCCTTCTCGATCCTCGTCAACTATCCCGACGTCGGCGGGCTCAACCCGAGCGTGTGGAAGCCGATGCAAGACGCCCTGTGCGAGCGACTGGTCGAGACGCGGCCTTGAGCGAGCGCGACGGGGAGCTCGAGCGCTGGAAGACGGTCGCCGTCGAGGCGGCGCACGCGGCGGGCGCGGTGCTGATGGAGCACTTCGGGCACATCGCGCGCAACGATGTCGGCTCGAAGTCCGCGGCGCGCGACCTCGTCACCAAGGCGGACGTCGCGAGCGAGCGCGCGATCGTCGCGGTGCTCCGCCGCGCGGTGCCGGAGCATGCGATCGAGGCCGAGGAGGAAGTGCGCGACGCGCAGCGATCGGAGGACGAGCTGCGCTGGTTTGTCGATCCGCTCGACGGCACGACCAACTTCGTGCACCAGTTGCCGACGTTTTCGGTCTCGCTCGGCCTCTACCGCGGGCGCACGCCCCTCGTCGGCGTCGTGCACGCGCCGCGGCTCGGCGAGACGTACGCGGCGCGAGCGGGGGGTGGCGTGACGCTCGACGGCAGGCCCGTGGGCGTGTCGGGCTGCCGCAGCCTGCGCGACGCGATCCTCGCCACCGGGTTCCCGTACCGCCGCGAGAGCTTGCGCTGCGACAACGTCGACAACTTCCGGCGCTTCATCCTCGAGGTGCGCGACATCCGTCGCATGGGGTCGGCGGCCCTCGACCTCGCGTGGGTCGCGGCTGGCCGGGTGGACGGCTTCTGGGAGCTGCATCTCGCACCCCACGACGTGGCGGCCGGGGCCCTGCTCGTGCGGGAGGCGGGCGGCATGGTGAGCGACGCGGACGGCGGCGAGGACTGGCTGCGCGGCGGGCACATCGTGGCCTGCTCGCCCGCCCTCCACGCGGAAATGCTCGGGAAAATCGGCCACTAGGAGCTCGCGCGGGGCCCGCTGCGGGGCGTGGACGATTCCCGCCCGCGAGACGCCCGCGCGCGGTCCGCGACGGCCAAGTGGGGTGGACTTTCGGCCACTTGCGGGCGGCGCTACGATGCCTGCTTGCGGAGTTTCCTGCCCTGACTCCGTGAAGCGCTCCCGGCTCGGAGCGCTTTGCGAGCCGCAAGGGAGGAGTCCCGCGCGCACCCTGCCCATGCAGCGCCAAGACGAGGTCCAGCCGCGCTCGGCGGCGACGAGCGCGATCCGCGTGCGCGGCGCGCGCGTGCACAACTTGCACGGCGTCGACGTCGACATCCCGCGCAACGAGCTGGTCGCGATCACAGGCGTCTCGGGCTCGGGCAAGAGCTCGCTCGCCTTCGACACGCTGTTCCGCGAGGGGCAGCGCCGCTTCCTCGAGACGCTCTCCGCGTACGCGCGCCAGTTCCTCGGGCGCATGGAGAAGCCCGACGTCGACTCGATCGAAGGCCTCGCGCCCGCGATCGCGGTCGATCAGGCGGCGGCGAGCTCGAGCCCGCGCTCGACCGTCGGCACCTTGACGGAGATCTTCGACCACCTGCGCGTGCTCTATGCGCGCGCCGGACGTCCGCATTGCCCGCAGTGCAACGTACCCCTGCAGTCGCTCACGCCCGAGGCGATCGTGCAGCAGGCGCTCGACCTCTACGCCGGCAAGGCCGTGAACGTGCTCGCGCCGCTCGTGCGCGACCGCAAGGGCCAGCACGAGGAGGTGCTCGAGGGGCTCAAGCGCCGCGGCCTCATCCGAGCGCGCGTCGACGGGACCATCGTCCGCATCGAGGAAGCTCCGACGCTCGAGCGCTACGTCCGGCACACGATCGAGGCGGTCGTCGATCGCCTGCGCCCCGAGCGCGAGCAGCCCGCGCGCCTGCGCGAAGCCGTCGAGAACGCGCTCGAGCTCTCCGGTGGCGACGTGATCTTCGCGCCCGCCGAGGAAGGCCTGCCGGAGCGCGCATGGTCGACGTCGCGCAACTGCCCGAGCTGCGGCGCCGACACGCCGCCGCTCGAGCCGCGACTTTTCTCGTTCAACTCGCCGCACGGCGCCTGCCCGCACTGCGAAGGACTCGGTCTGCGCAGGCAGGTGAGCGAGTCGCGCATCGTGCGCGACGCCGCGCTCTCGATTCGCGAGGGCGCGCTCGCCGTGACGAGCAAGTCCGGCGCATCGATCAACTACCCGCCGGTCGACTTCGACTTCCTCGAGCAGGTCGCGTCGGCCTTCGACTTCGATCTCGACACGCCGTGGAAGGACCTGCCGCGCGCGGCGCGCCGCGTGATCCTGCACGGAGCGGGAGACGAGCGCTTCGAAGACGACTTCTCTTGGAACGGCGCGAAGTACCAGGGGTCGATCAAGTGGCAGCGGCGCTTCAAGGGCGTGATTCCAGCGCTGGAGAAGGCGGCGGCGGGTGGCAAGGCCGCGGCCAATGCGTTCTTCACGACGGCACCCTGCGACGCCTGCAACGGGACGCGCCTCAAGCCCGCTGCGCTCGCTGTGCTGTTCGGCGGCACCTCGCTGCGCGAGCTGCTCAATCTCTCGATCCGCGACCTCGAGCCGCGCCTCGAACGCCTCGAGCTCTCCGCGCGCGAGGCCCGCATCGCGCGCGACCTGCTGGCGGAAGTGCGCCGGCGCACCGAGTTCCTGCGGCAGGTCGGGCTCGACTACCTCTCGCTCGCACGCGGTGCGGACACGCTCTCGGGTGGAGAGGCCCAGCGCATCCGGCTCGCGGCGCAGCTCGGCAGCGCGCTGCAAGGCGTGCTGTACGTGCTCGACGAGCCGTCAATCGGCCTGCACGCGCGCGACCACGCGCAGCTCCTGCACGCGCTCCAGCGCCTGCGCGACGGCGGCAACACGGTGGTCGTGGTCGAGCACGTCGAAGCCACGCTGCGCGCCGCCGATCACATCATCGACGTCGGCCCCGGCGCGGGTCGCAACGGCGGGCAGATCGTCGCACGCGGCACGCCGCAGGATGTGGCCCGTGCCGATTCGCCCACGGGTCGCTTCCTGCGCGGCGAGCTGTGCATGCCTGCTCCGAAGGAGCGCCGCAAGGGCAACGGCGAGTTCCTCGAGATCGAGGGCGCATGCGCATTCAACCTGAAGGGTGTCGACGTGCGCTTCCCGCTCGGGACGCTGTGCGTGGTGTCGGGCGTGAGCGGCTCCGGCAAGTCGACGCTCGTGAATCGCATCCTGCAGCCAGTGCTCGCAGCGCACCTCGAGCGCGAGGGCGACGAGCCGGGCGAGCACACGCGCGTGAGCGGACTTCAAACGGTGGGGGACATGGTCGCGATCGACGCGAGCCCCATCGGCCGCACGCCGCGCAGCAATCCGGCCACCTACACCGGCGTGTTCGATCCGATCCGCGACCTGTTCGCGGCGCTGCCGGAGTCGCGCGTGCGCGGCTACACGAAGTCGCGCTTCTCGTTCAACGTCGAAGGCGGACGCTGCGAAGCCTGCGGCGGCGCGGGCTCGAAGCTCGTCGAGCTGCAGTTCCTGGCGCCGGTCACGGTGCCGTGCGACGAGTGCGGCGGCGAGCGCTTCCAAGCGGAGACGCTCGACGTCCGCTACAAGGAGAAGTCGATCGCCGACGTGCTCGGGCTGACTGTCGAGGAGGCGCACGAGCTCTTCAAGGACCATCCGAAGATCGCGCGGCCGCTGCAGGCCATGGCGGACGTCGGCCTCTCGTACCTGACGCTCGGCCAGCCTTCGACGACCATCTCGGGCGGCGAAGCCCAGCGCATCAAGCTCGTCTCGCAGCTGCAGAAGCGCGCCCGCGAGCACACCGTGTACCTGCTCGACGAGCCGACGACGGGCCTCCATCCGCAGGACATCGCGCGACTCGTGGGAGCGCTGCAGCGCCTCGTCGACGCGGGCCACACCGCGATCGTGATCGAGCACAACCTCGACGTGATCCGCGCGGCCGACCACGTGCTCGACCTCGGTTCCGGCGGCGGGGATGCCGGTGGCGAGCTCGTCGCAGCGGGCACGCCGGAAGCGCTGATGCGCAACAAGCGCTCTGCCACGGGCGCGGCGCTGCGCGGCGAGCATGTCGTCGCGCGCAAGGCGAAGCGCGGTGCGAGCGAGCACGTCCCGAGCGATCGCATCCGGGTCATCGACGCCACGACGCACAACCTCGACCACGTGTCCGTCGACATGCCGCGCGATGCGCTGGTCGTGATCACAGGCCCGTCCGGATCGGGCAAGAGTTCGCTTGCGCTCGACACCATTCACACCGAGGGACGCAGGCGCTTCGTCGAGTCGCTCTCAACCTACGCGCGCCAATTCCTCGGGAACCGCGACAAGCCGCCCGTCGACCGCATCGAGGGGCTCGGACCGTCGGTCGCCGTCGAGGCGAGCACCTCGCGCGGCCACCCGCGCTCGACCGTCGCCACGACGACGGAGATTCACGACCACCTGCGCGTGCTGTGGGCGCGCGCAGGGACGCCGCGCTGTCCCAAGCATGGCCTCGAGCTCGCCAAGGTCGATCCGGCCCGCATCGCGCGCGACGTGCTCAAGCGCCACGGCGGCGCCAAGGGCTGGATCGTCGCGCCGATGCGCGGACCCGAGGACGGCGGAGAAGCGCTCGACAAAGAGCGCGCCGAGAAGCTCGTCGACGCTTGGAAATCCGCGGGCTTCGTGCGCTTGCTCGTCGATGGCGCCGAAGTGCGCCTCGACGGGAAGCTGCCGAAGCTCGGCGCGAATGCGCGCGTCGATCTGGTCATCGACCGGCTGGGCTTCTCGACGGACTCGCGCGCCCGCATCGCAGAAGCGGCGGAGCAAGCGGCCGCGCAGGCGCACGGACGCGTCAGCGTCGTCGTCGCGGGCGGACCGCGACTCGAGTACTCGACTCAGGGGGCCTGCCCCGAGTGCGGCCATCGGCTCGAGCACCGCCTCGATCCGCGCCACTTCTCGTTCAACACGCACGCGGGCGCCTGTCCGGAGTGTGACGGGCTCGGTTCGTCGAGTCGTTGCGACGCCGCGAAGCTCGTGGTGCACGAGGACCGCTCGCTGCTCGAGGACGCGCTGCATCCGAAGTTCGCGCGCTACCTCGTCAAGGGCAAGGGCTACTACGAGCACCTGTTCCTCACCGTCGCGCGCACGCACAAGATCAAGGTCGAGCTCGCGTTCGGCAACCTGACGCAGTCCCAGCAGGATTTGCTGCTCCACGGCAAGGGTGCGAAGCCGCGCTACGAAGTGAAGATCGAGCGCGAGAGCACGAACGCCGAGATCCAGGAGCGCTTCACGGCCGACTGGCCGGGACTGTGCGGGCACATCGACGCTTGGCACCGCAAGACGGAGGACGCCGAGTGGGCCACGCTGCTCGAGCAGGTGATGACCACCGTGACCTGCCCGACCTGCGAAGGCGAGCGCCTGATGCCGGACGCGCGCCACGCGGTCGTCGCGGGCGTGCGCCTGCCGGAGATGGCGCGCTGGTCGGTGTCGCGCTCGCTCGAGTGGCTGCGCAAGCTCGCGCTGCCGGCAGCGACGCGCGAAGGCGTCGAACAGGTGGTCGGCGAGCTCGTCTCGCGCCTGTCGCTGCTCGAGCGCGTCGGCCTCGGCTACCTCACGCTCGATCGGCCGACCCACACGCTCTCGGGCGGCGAGGCGCGCCGCGTGCGTCTCTCGGCCAACTTGGGCTCGCAGCTCGTCGGCGTGTGCTACGTGCTCGACGAGCCCACGGTCGGACTGCACCCCGCGGACGTGGAGAAGCTCACCGGCGCGCTGCTCGAGCTGCGCGCGGGCGGCAACAGCGTGCTCGTGGTCGAGCACGACGAGAGCCTGATGCGGCGCGCCGACTGGATCGTCGACATGGGCCCGGGAGCTGGGCACCTCGGCGGCAAGGTCGTCGCGAGCGGCACTCCCGGCGAAATCGAGTCGCATCCGAGCTCGCTCACGGGCGCCGCGCTGCGCGGCGAGCTCGCTCCGGCGCGCAACCTCGAGCGCACCAAGGAGCGCGAGAAGCGCGCCAAGATCCGGCTCACGGGCGCGAGCGGCAACAACCTGAAGGGCGTCGACTTCGAGGCGCGCTTCGGCGCGATCAACGGCGTGTGCGGCCCGTCCGGATCGGGGAAGAGCACGCTCGTGCTCGACACGCTGGTGCCGGCCCTGAAGGGCGAGCGCGCGAACGGACGCTGGAAGAAGCTCGAAGTCGGCGTCGAGTCGCCGCGCGTCGTCGTGATCGACGCCTCGCCGATCGGTCGCACGCCTGCGAGCACGCCCGCGACGTACACCGGCCTACTCGAGCCGATTCGCGAGCTTTCCTCGCGCACTCCCGACGCACGCATGAAGGGCTACGGGCCGAGCCACTTCTCGTTCAACTCGCCAAAAGGCCGCTGCCCGGCCTGCGAAGGCAAGGGTGCCACGCTCGTCGAGATGCAGTTCCTCGCGGATCTGTGGCTCACGTGCGACGAGTGCTCGGGCCGGCGCTTCGCGCCCGAGGTGCTCGAGGTGCGCCACCGCGGCAAGAACGTCGCGGACGTGCTCGATCTCTCGGTCGACGAGGCGCTCGAGTTCCTCGACGCGCACCCGCGCGCGGTGTCGATCCTGCGCACGCTCTCGGACGTGGGCCTCGGCTACATGTCGATCGGCCAGAGCTCGACCACGCTCTCGGGCGGCGAGGCGCAGCGCGTCAAGCTCGCGGGCGAGCTGTTCCCCGGCGAGAACTCCGGCCCGGCCGCGATCATCCTCGACGAGCCGTCCACCGGCCTGCATGCCTCCGATGTCGCGCGCCTCGCGCGCGTGCTCGGACGGCTCGCGGACGAGGGCCACGCCGTGATCGTGATCGAGCACCACACGGGCCTGCTCGCCGCATGCGACGAGCTCGTCGAGCTCGGACCCGCTGGCGGCGAGGCAGGCGGTCGCGTGATCGCGATCGGCACGCCCGAGGAGCTCGCGCGCGATCCGCGCTCGATCACGGGACCGTTCCTCTCCGCGGACTCCGCTCCCCGCACCAAGTCCCCGGCGCGCGGCAAGCGCATCGAGGCCCTGCGATGATCCGACCCGACAATCCGCTGATCGTGCAGAGCGATCGCTCGCTCATGCTCCACACCGTGCGCGCGGTGGTCGACGCCAAGGGGCACCCCGTGCGCGATGCGCAGGGGCAACCCTTGACGGAGGAGCATCCGCGCTTCGCGGAAGCGCGCGACGCGCTCGCCGGCTTCGCGGAGCTCGAGAAGAGCCCGGACTACCTGCACACCTACCGCATCACGCCGGTTTCGGTGTGGAACGCGGCAGCGCTCGGCCTCACGGTCGAAAAGATCCAGCAGGTGCTCGACGAGTACTCGTGCGTGCCCGTGCCGCGGCGCGTGCTCGAGGACGTGAAGGGCTGGATCACGCGCTACGGGCTGCTGAAGATCGAGCGGCGCGCGGGGCCGGACGGCAAGAGCATGTTCGAGATCGCGAGCACCTCGCGCGAGGCGCTCGACGATGTCCTCGGCCACGAGGCCGTGCGCAAGCTCGTCAAGATCGATGCCGAGAAGCGCGTGTGGGTCGACGCGCTCGACCGCGGCGGCATCAAGCAGACGCTGATCAAGATCGGCTACCCGGTCGAGGACCGCGGCGGCTACGTCGAGGGCGATCGGCTCGCGTTCACGCTGCGCCCGCAGACGCGCGGCGGCAAGCCGTTCGCGCCGCGCGTCTACCAGCGCATGGCGGCCGAGGCGTTCCACGCGGGCGGCAGCGTGGTGGGTGGCAACGGCGTGATCGTGCTGCCGTGCGGCGCGGGCAAGACGGTCGTCGCGCTCACGGTGATGAGTCTCGTGGAGGCGAAGACGCTCATCCTGACGACGAACACGGTCGCGGTGCGCCAGTGGCGCGAGGAGCTGCTCGACAAGACCACGCTGCGGCCCGAGGACGTCGGCGAGTACACGGGCGACACCAAGACCGTCGCGCCGGTGACGATCACGACCTACCAGATGCTCACGTGGCGGCGCGCGAAGTCCGAGACGTTCGAGCACTTCGAGGTCTTCGGCAAGGAGAACTGGGGCCTCGTGGTGTACGACGAAGTGCACCTCCTGCCAGCGCCCGTGTTCCGCGCGACGGCGGAGCTGCAGGCGCGGCGGCGCCTCGGGCTCACCGCGACGCTGGTGCGCGAGGACGGCAAGGAAGACGAGGTCTTCTGCCTGATCGGACCCAAGCGCTTCGACATGCCGTGGAAGGTGCTCGAAGGGCAGGGCTTCATCGCGACCGCGACGTGCACCGAGGTGCGCGTGCCGCTCGATCCGGGCGCGAAGCAGGCCTACATCGCGGCGGGTGCGCGCGCCAAGTTCCGCGTCGCGAGCGAGAACCCGGCCAAGCTGCGCGCGGTGCGCCGCATCCTCGAACGCCACGCGGGAGCGCACGTGCTGATCATCGGTCAGTACATCGAGCAGCTCGAAGAACTCTCGCGCGAGCTGCAGGCCCCGCTGATCATGGGCAAGACGCCCAACGTCGAGCGCGAGCGACTGTACGCGCAGTTCAAGACCGGCGACCTGCGCGTGCTGATCGTCTCCAAGGTCGGCAACTTCGCGGTCGACCTTCCGGAGGCCAATGTTGCCATTCAGGTGAGCGGTACCTTTGGCTCGCGGCAGGAAGAGGCGCAGCGACTCGGCCGCATCCTGCGTCCCAAGAGCGACGGCTCCGCGGCTGCGTTCTATTCAGTCGTAACGCTGGGCTCGCGCGATCAAGAGTTCAGCGAGAAGCGCCAGCTGTTTCTCACCGAGCAAGGCTATTCCTACGAGATCATCGAGGCCGCGGCGCTCGAGCCGCGCGAGGAGACCGCGCGATGAGCGAGACGCCGACCTCGCGGCCGGCCGACGACGGGGCAGCGCGCGCGCTGCTCGCGCGCCCGAAGATTGCGGACGTGCTCGGCGGGCTCGGCGAGCGCGAGCTGGGCGAGTTGTGCCTCTTCTGGGGCGGGCCCGACGCGCCCCCGCCGCCTCCGGATCTCGCGGAGCGCCGCAAGCGGCTCGCAGGCTGGATGAGCGATGGCGAGGCCGCCGAGGCTCGGCTGCAGGCTCTCGGTCGGCGTCCCCAGCAAGTGCTGGCGATGCTGCTCGACGCACAGGGCTACATGCACAGCACGGCGGAGCTCGCCGACCACCGGCTGCTCGCGCATCTCTCGCGCTACGAGCTCGAGTCCTGCGTGCAGGCGCTCGCGCGCTGCGGAGCGCTGCTCGAGGTGCCCGACCGACGCTCGAAGGTCGCTGGCGCGAAGACTTGGGCCGTGCCGCTGGAGCTCGGCGACGGCCTGCTGCGCCAGCAGCGCGCCAAGCGCCGCGGCGTGTTCGACCTGCTGACTCTGCGCGGTTTCCTCGATCGCCAGTACGACGATCCCGTGCGCGGCAAGCGCATGACGCCGACGCGGCTGCGCGAGATGTACAAGATGTACTCGAACGAAGCCGCCGCGCTCGCGCGCGTCGAGCGCCTGCCCGAGGACGTGCGACCGCTGGTCGAGAAGAGCATTCTGCAGTTCGGCGGACTGCTGCCGCGCGGACTGTTCGAGCGGCTCGAGGATGGCTCGGGCCCGTGGCATGGCGGGCGCTGGAAGCAGGTCCTCGAGGAGAGCCTCGTCGGCACCGTCGAGAAGCTCGAGCTCTCGCGCTACGGCATCGCGCACGCCGACGACACGCTGGTGGTGTTCAACGAGATCGCGCTGGCGTGGCTGCGCCGCGTGGCGGTCCCCGGCGACCCGGACGCGCCGCACTCCGAGCACGGCCTCGGCGTCGACCTCGTCAGCAACATCTCGCGCTTCATGGGCTTCCTGATCGAGCACAACGTGCGCTTCACGGTGCGCGGCGAGATCTTCAAGACGACCGAGAAGCGCATCCTGCAGGAGCTGATCCCCAATCCCGGTCGCGAGCTCTCGCGCGCGGCGGTGCTCGACTTCATCTTCGAGTTCACGCGCGGCATGGGCCTGATCGAGTCGACCGGCGAGCGCACCTTCGCGATCGCGGCCGCGGGTCGCGAGTGGGAGCAGAAGCCGCTCGAGCAGAAGCTGCACGCGCTCGTCGAGTACGCGACCGAGGAGCGCGACGTGGCGGGGGACTGGTACCACCAAGTGCGCCTGCGCCGCATCTTCATGCGCCTGATGAAGCGCATGGAACCCGGCACGTGGTACGACCTGATGTACCTGCCGTTCCTCTCGCGCAACACGTACCTCGCGGGACTCGACCAGCTGGCCGTCGACGAGTACTTCGCGACGCGCTCGCAGGGCGCGAGCTGCGCGCCGATGGAGGACCCGCAGCGCCTCGCATGGAACCTCGCGCGCTGGGTGCGCCAGCGCCTGTACCTCTTCGGCGTGGTCGAGCTCGGCTACGACCGCTCGGGGCGCCCCGTCGCGATGAAGCTCACGCGCTCCGGCGCGCGTCTGCTCGGCGTCGTCGAGCAGGGGCCCGGCTCTGCGCCGCTGCTCGGCAGCCTGATCGTCACGCCCGACTTCGAGGTCGTGCTGTTCCCGACCGGAGATGACGCGGCGCTCGTGCACGAGCTCGACCGCTTCTGCGAACGCGAACGGCAGGGCGAGACGATGCACTTCCGCATTCACGAGCGCTCGGTGCAGCGCGCGCTCTCGGAGGGTATGTTGCTCTCGCGCATGCTCTCGGTGCTGCGGCTGCAGTCGCGCACGCCGGTGCCCCAAAACGTGCTATTTTCGATCCGCGACTGGTCCGGACGCGCCGGCGTGCTGCACCTCGACAGCTCGCTCGTCCTACGCGGCGACGATCCCGACACGCTCAAGCGCTTCCAGAGCGACGCGGGCGTGAAGAACTTCGTGCGCGAGGTGCTCGACGAGCGCCGCTTGCAACTCAAGTCGCGCTACGCGCCCAAGCGCCTGCACGCGCTGCTGCGGGAGTTCGGCTACAAGGTCGAGCTCGACGGCGTGCAGTGATGCGGCTGCCGCCGCCGATCCTCGCTCTCTCGCCGGGAACGCTCGTGCAGGGTGATACGGCGGCTTTCATCGCGCGCGTCCTGCGCTGTCGTGAATCTGGGCTGCGCGGTGTCGTGCTGCGTGAAAAGCAGCTCTCCGACCGCGACTACCTCGCGCTCGCGCGCAGCCTTCGCGACGCTCTGCCGCGCGAGCTCGATGGCTGGCTCGCGCTCCACGACCGGCCCCACCTTGCGCTCGCGGCGGACGCCGATGCGGTGCAGCTCGGGGGGCGCTCCGTGGCTCCCGCGCGAGTGCGCGCGTGGCTCGCTGCGGGGATCGCGCTCGGACTCTCGACGCACGCGACCGACGAGGCCCAGAGCTGGACGGGCGCCGACTACCTCGTGCACGGCCCGGTGTGCGCGACGAGGAAGGGCGAGGCGAGCGTTGCGGGCATCGGCTTCGAGGCTCTCGGCCGCGCGGTCGCACGCGCGCATGTGCCTGTGTGGGCGCTCGGCGGACTCGGTCCGGAGCACGCAGCGAGTGTCGCGGGCTCGGGCGCGCGCGGCATGGCCGTGCTCAGCGGTCTGCTCGCGCACGCACAGGCCGAGCACCGCGCGGAGGAGTACGTGCAGGCGTGGCTCGCGGCCGTGCCGAAGGCGTAGGATCGCGACATGGCTTGGAACGAAGCTTCGCTGCACCGCTGGCTGGCGCGCCGTCCGCGTACGCGCGCGGCGCTCGACTACGGCAATGATGCGGCCGTGCTCGCGAAGGCGCTGCGCCGTCCGGTCGCGTGCGTCGATGCCGTGGTCGAGGGAGTGCACTTCGAAGCGGGCACGTCCGCGCGCCTCGCGGGCGCCAAGGCCTGTGCGCGCGCGCTCAGCGACCTCGCCGCGACGGGAGCCGAGCCGCGCGCGGTGCTGCTCGCCCTGCGCGCGCCGGGAGCCGAGTCCGAGGCACGCCTCAAGGCGCTCATCGGTGCCGTGGATGCGACGGCGCGGGCGCAGGGTGCCGCGCTCGTCGGCGGCGATACGACCTGCGCGCACGGTCCGCTCGCGCTCACGGTCACGGCGCTCGGCGAGTTCATCGCGCGCGGCAAGCCGCCCTCGCGCTCGCGTGCGCGCGCGGGACAAGTCGTCGTCGCGACCGGCGCCTTCGGCGGCAGCCTGCTCGGGCGACACCTGCGCATCGAGCCGCGCTTCGAGGCGGCGCGCTGGCTGCTCGGGCTCGGCGCCACTGCGATGATGGACGTCTCCGATGGCCTCGCGCTCGACCTCTCGCGCATCGCGCGTGCGTCGGGGGTCGCGATCGACATCGGCGTCGTCCCGATCCATCCCGACGCGCGCAGACGCGCGCGGGCGAGCGGTCGAGCCGCGCTCGCTCACGCACTCCACGATGGCGAGGACCACGAGCTCGTCGCCACTCTGCCGGCCCGCTCGGTCCTGCGCGCGCTGCGCGAGGCGCCGCGGCACTGCCCCGGCTTCACGCTGCTCGGCAACGTGCGCAGGGGCAGCGGGCTGCGCGTGCCGCGGGACGAGAGCAGCGAGCAGCTCGTGCCCTTTGCCGGCGAAGGCGGCTGGATTCACGGCACGTGAGCGAGACCCGCGAGTTCCACAGCGCTTCGGCGCGCGACACCGAGGCGCTCGGAGCGGCCTTGGGCGCGCTGCTTGGGCCCGGCGACGTGGTGGCGCTCGACGGCGAGCTCGGCGGCGGGAAGACCTGCTTCGTCCGCGGGCTCGCGCGCGGCCTCGGGATCAGCGCCCCGGTCTCCAGCCCGACCTTCCAGCTGATGCACGCCTACCCCGGCCGGGTCCCGCTCTACCACCTCGACGCGTGGATGCGCGAGCGGGGGGAGGGGTTCCTCGCAGAGGGCGGGGCCGAGTGGCTGCGCGCCGATGGGGTGGCGGCCGTCGAGTGGGCCGGCAACGTCCGTCCGTGGCTGCCCGAGGCCCGCTTCGAGGTCGAGCTGCGCCACGCCGGAGAGGACCGGCGGGAGCTCACGCTGCGCTGGACGGGCCCCGGCGAGCGCCTCGGGGCACTCCGGGCCGGGGAAAAGGCCTGAACCTTGGCGCCGCCCATGCGTTGGGGGGGTGCTTGAAGGGCTCCTGGGACGACGAGCGTGACCCGCTCGCGGCCCTCCGCGGAGGAAACCGGGGGCCGTTCGAGGAGTTCGTTCGCAGCGAGGCGGCCACGCTCCTGCGCTTCTTCCAGCGGCATGGCGCCGCGCTGGGGGAGGCGGAGGATCTGGCGCAAGAAGTGTTCCTCAAGTTGTACCGATCCGCACCGACCTACAGCGCGCAGTCGCGCTTCTCGAGCTACGTGCTGCGCGTCGCGCGCAACGCGTGGATCGACCGTCGGCGGCGGCGCGCGGTGCGGCCGGAGGGGCCGTCGCTCGACGAGGCGGCGGAAGGCAGCGCGAGCCTGCTCGAGCTGCTGCCCGGCTCCGAGCCCGAGGTCAGCCGCCGCGCCGAGCGCCTCGAGGAGCGCGAGCGGGTGCGGGCCGCGCTGGCGCACCTGCCCGAGTCCCACGCGGTCGTGGTCGAGCTCGCGCTCGTGCAGCAGCGGCCCTACGCGGAGATCTCCGAGCTGCTCGGCATTCCGGTGGGCACGGTGAAGTCACGCGTGTTCCATGCGCTGCGCAAGCTGCGCGAGATCCTTCAGGACGAGCAACGCCCGTGAGCACGCATCGCCACTTCGACGAGCCGACGCTGCTCGAAGCCGCACTCGATCCCGAGGCCAGCGCGCTGCGCGAGCAGGTGCGCGCGTGCGCTCAGTGCTCGGCGGCGCTGCAGGAGCTCGGTGCGTTCGCCGACGGCCTGCGCGCGCAGCTGCTCGCGGAGCCCGAGGCGGAAGCGCGCACCGCGCGCCGTCTCGGCGAGAGCGTGCTCGCGCAGACGACGCGCGAGAACCTCGGTCGGAGCGGCGACCTGCGGCTGGTGCTGCGCTTCGCGCTCGAGCGCGTGCGTTCGTCGAGCGCGCTGCGCCTCGCGGCCGCGCTGCTCGTCGCGCACTTGCTCGCGCTGCCCGTGCTCGCATGGATCGTGCTGCGCGCGCCGCGTCGCACGGGCGAGTTTCAGGCGCGCATCGAGGCGCCGAGCGAGCCGTACTACTCCGGGGAAAGCGAACGCGAGCCCGAGCTCGTGCCGAATGCGCCGCTGCCCGAGGGCGAGCCGCGCGCACTCGAGGTCAGCGATGGCAACGACGGCGCGGACTGGCTCGCGAGCGCGCGCCGCACGGAGCGCTCGTCGCTCGCGGCGAACGCGCCGGCACTCTGGGCCGAGGGCCTTCCCACCGAGCCGCTCGCGCAGATTCTGTGGCTGCGCGCGGCACGCCTTGCCGGTCGCGGGCTACCCGAGTGGGTGCTCGCGCGCGCGCCCGAGGGAGCTCCGAGCCGCATGGCGATCTGGACCGAGATCCTGCTCGACGAATGGGCGCTCGCCGGTGTGCGGCCGACGCACCTCGACGCCGCGCTCGCACGGCTCGCGGCCCTGCCGGACTTCCAGCGCTCGCGCCTCGTCGCCTGCGCGCTCCAGCGGGCGGCCGCCGGCGGCGCACTCGAGGCCGCGACGCTGGCGGACTTCGCCCGCGGCAGCGCGGGTGCCCGCGAGATCGCCCGGCGAGCCGCGCGGGAGTCGCTGGCAAGCCTGCAGCGCGAGTCGCTCGGCGACCATCGCGAGTCCAGCTCGGCCGAGCGCGAGGCCGCGCTGGACGCCTGGGGCGCGCCCTAGCGCCTCTCCGGAAGGTCGGAAACCTGCTCCGCGGGCTGCTGTAGGCAGCTTTCGGCGCCTCCACCCGGGGCCCGCCGTGGTCCCCGCGCGCCCGAGCCGTTACCCTCCTTCGCCCATGTGGTCCGTCGCCCTCGCCCTGACCGTCACGCAGTCCGCCCCGCTCGCCTCGGCCCCGGTGGGGCAGGAGTCGGCTCCCGCGCTCGAGCTGACACTCCTCGAAGCGGCCCGCGCCGCGCTCGAGAACGACCTCGGCCTCAAGCTCGCGGAGAACTCCGCGGAGGTCACCCAGTACGCCTACGAGGGCAGCTGGGGCAGCTTCGACCCGACGTGGCGCGCGACCGCGGGCTACACGGACAACGAGAACCGGAACAACAACCCGTTCTTCAACATCGACAGCATCAACTCGCAGACGCTCGAGGTCGGCACGGGCTTGAACCTGCCGCTGCTCACGGGTGGCGCGGTCGATCTCTCGTTCAGCCAGTCGAACACCGATTCGAACTTCGCGTTGTTCCAGCGCTCGGTGTCCGAGCGCGTCGCACTGAGTTTCAACCAGCCGCTGCTGCGCGGGGCGGGGACTGCGTTCGCGACGAGCACACAGCGCGAAAACGAGTTCCGGCTGCGGCGGCAGATCGAGAGCGTGCGACAAGCGCGGCAGGACCTGCTGCAGCGCGTGGCGCAGACCTACTGGGATCTCGTCACGGCGCTCGAGCAGGCGCGCGTCGCCGACGAGACGCTCGCGCTCGGTCGCGAGCAGCTCACGCAGAACCAGCGCCGGCTCGCGGCCGGCGTGGGGACCGAGGTCGAGGTGCTGCAGGCAGAGACGAATGTCGCGCAGCGCGTGGAGCAGAAGCTCGCACGCGAAGTCACGGTGCGCGCAGCCGCGGACAAGCTCAAGGGACTGATGTACCCCGGCACGGAGGCGGCGCGCTGGGAGCGCGAGCTCAAGCCCGTGACGGAGCTGCCCGAGACCGACCCGGCGAGCGTGCCCAGCTGGAGCGCAGCCTTCGCCGTGGCGCTCGTCGAGCGCTCCGAGCTGCGCCAGCAGCTGTTCCAGATCGACGAGAGCGAGGAGCAGCTGCTGCGCGCGAGCTCGCTGCGCCGCTCGCAGCTCGATTTCTCGTTCCAGACCTCGAGCCTCGCGATCGAGCAGAACGAGGGCGACGCGCTCGAGTCGGCCTTCGGCTGGGAGTACCCGACCTACGCGGCGCAGCTCAACTTCAGCGCCCCGATCGGCAACCGCACGGCGCTCGGTGCGGAGAAGTCGGCGCGGGCGGCCGTGCGCGCCGCACGGCTCTCCTACGACCAACTCGAGTCGCAGATCGTCGAGGAAGTCCGCGCTGCGGTGCGCAACACGAACTACTCGATCGAGGCCGTGCGCGCGGCGGCCGCCAGCACCGAGCTCGCGCGGCGCCAGCTCGCCGCGGAACAGGCGCGCTATCGCGAGGGCCTGTCGACGAACTTCCAAGTGCTGCAGTTCCAGCAGCAGCTCGCAGAGTCGCTCTACTCGCAGACGCTCGCGCGCGCCAACCTCGCGAAGGCGCTGGTCGCGCTGCGCCGCTCGCAGGGTGTGCTCGATCCGGAGCGCTTCGGCCTCTAGCCGCGCGCGTTCGAGGAGCGTCCCGTGACCAACCGTCCTGAGCGAGCTCGCTTGCGTGCGGCTGCGCTCGCGTGGTCGGCGCTCGTCGGCGCGCAACTCGCGGCGAGCTGCGGCAAAGAGCCGACTCCGGCCGCGGACGAGGCGAGTGCGACGGCGCTGCCCATCGCGCAGGACGCGCGCATCGCGTACTTGCTCTCGCCGGGCACGCGCCACGAGCACTACGACGTCGACGCCTCCGACACGCTCGGCATCCTGACGGAGACGCTCGAGCGCGGGCATCGCGATCCGCTGCGGCGCGCGCGCGAAGAACTCGCCGCGCGCGGCGACGAGGGACTCGCGGTCGCGAGTCGCACGATCGACGCGCACTTCGAGAGCCTCGACGGCGGTTCGCACCTGCGCAACGCGCTCGAAATCGTGCAGCGCAGCGACGCGCCCGGCGCGCGCGCTCTGTGCCTTCGGCTGCTGCGCCATCGCGACGTCGGCCTCGCCGCACTGGCCGCCGCGGCGCTCGAGAAGCACGGAGAGCCGCAGGACTACGAGATCCTGATGGCCTGCTTCGACGCGGCGGACCCCGAGTTCAAGCTGCGCTTCCTGATGGCAGCCGCGAAGCTCGATCCGGTGCGCGCCCAGCGCCAGATCCTCGACTGGATCGATCGCGGCGAGCTCGACGGCATCTGGGACGAGTGCGGCTCGCTGCTCGCCGGCGCGACCGCGCCCGATGTCGTCGGCCGCCTGAGCCCGCACTGGCCCGCGATGCCACCGCGCTTCAAGGCCCTGCTAGCTGCCCCGTGTGCGCGCGCGGGCGACGCGGAGGCACTCGCGTTTCTGCGCGACGAGGCGCACAGCGCGGAGCAGTGGCGCGCCGAGTCGGCCGTCACGGCGCTCCAGCTTGCGAGCATGCAGGCCGAGCTCGACGAGGTCGCGCGGCGCGGCAAGGTGTCGAGCGCTCGCCTGCGCGCGCTCAACGCGCTCGCCGCGCCGGAGATCGTCGCGAGCCACGCCGAGGCTTTTCGCGCGAACCTGAACTCGAACGACGACGGACTCGCGAACGCTGCGCTCGCGGTGCTCGTGCGCCTGCGCGAATCGAGCGCTGTCGCGCGCGCGCTCGCCCTCGTCGCCGGACAGGACAACGAGGGCCTGCGCACTGCGATGTCGGCGCTGCGCGAGCCGATGCGCGAGGATCCGGAGCTGGCGCGGCGCGTGCTCGCGGCTCTCGAGGAGCGGCGCGCGCCCGAGAGCGGCGCGGACATCGCGGAGCAGATGCGCACGCTGCAGGCGATCGGGCAGGTGCCGCTCGAGGAGACCGCGCGCAAGCTGGTCGAACGCGCGCGCACGGCGAGCGGCGAGGTCGCGGGCATGCGCGCGCGTCGCTGGCTGCTGCAGCAGGCCTCGAACGCCGGTCCCTTGGGACAGCGCGTGCTGGCTGCCGAGCTCGAGCGTTCCGAAGACGAGCTCGAGCGGCTCGACTTGATCGAGGCACTCGCGGCGTGGGGCGGCTCCGTCGGCGTCGACGCACTTTCGCGCTTCGTCGAGAGCGAGCGCGCGCGACCCTACGAGATCCTGCTGGCCGCCGAGCGCCTGACGCGACTCGGTTCCGTCGAGCAGGTCGCGCCGCTGCTCAAGCGCGTCACGCTGCGCGTCACGCAGCCCGACGTGCGCGTGGCGCTGCAGGCGCTCTTGTGGCTCAACTACCCCGGCCCGCGCTGAGCGCGCTCAGCGCTCGACGATGCCGCGCCACTGCGCGTCGCCGCCGAGCTGCGGCGGGGACTGGGGACCGCTCCAGCGGCCTTCCGCGTTGGGATGCGCGACGAGCTCCGTGCCCGCGTTCCACGCGTAGGCGGAGATGCCCGTCTTGCGCCACTCCCACGGCCACGCGCGCACCCACGTGCCTTCGGCGGAGCGGCCGACCTCGAACAGGTAGCCGTGCCGGCGCAGGCGCACGCCGCCATCGAGGTACTCCATGTCATCGAGCTGGCGTTGCCCGGACGGGTCCGAGGCGAGCAGGGTCTCGATGCTCGGCCTCTCGGCTGCCTGCACCTCGCGCGTCGCGAGGCCCGCGAGACGCTTCACGAGCGCGCGCGCGTCCTCCTCGTTTTCGCGCAGCGCGAACTCGCGCAGGCGCGGCAACGACACGAGCAAGACCACGAGGCCGATAGCGACGAGCATCGCGGCGCTCGACAGGCTGAGGCCGCCGCGACGGGACGAGGACACGTTGAGGATCGAGGTGCGCACGGCAGGATCGTGCCGAAGCGGATGCTAGGCTTCAAGCCATGCGTGTCCCCTCGCTGGAGCGAATGCCCGAGCCGCTGCGGCGGGCGCTGCTCGCCGTGGCGCGCGAACTCCGCGAGCGCGGGGTGCAAGCGTGGCTGGTCGGCGGCGCCGTGCGCGACCTCGCGCTCGGGCGCGAACCCAAGGACGTCGATCTCGCGACCGACGCGCTCCCCGAGGATGTCGAGCGGTTCTTCCCCGAGGCCAAGGGCGTCGGCCGGGCCTTCGGCACCATGCTGGTCGTGCACGCGGGAGTCCCCGTGCAGGTGACGACCTTCCGGTCCGAGCGCGGCTACAGCGATGCCCGCCGCCCCGACCATGTCCAGTTTGGGGCCACGGCCGCCGAGGACGCCGCACGCCGGGACTTCACCTGCAACGCGCTGTTCCTCGATCCGCTGCGAGGCGAGCTGTTCGACCCGACGGGCGGTCTCGCGGACCTCGAGCGCGGGGTGCTGCGCTGCGTGGGGGACCCGGTCGAGCGCTTCCGGGAGGACGGCCTGCGGCTCCTGCGGCTGGCGCGTTTTGCGGCGGACTTGGATCTCGCTCCCGACCCGGCGACGCTGGCGGGCGCGCGGGCGAGCGTGGACTCGATCGTCGGGGTGAGCGGCGAGCGCGTGCTGGCCGAGCTCTCGACGATCTTCCTGCGCGCGCGCCCGGCGACGGCGCTGCGCCTGCTCCACGAGCTCGGCGTGATCGAGCACGCGCTGCCGGGCCTTGCGGCGAGCGAGATGGATCGGCGCTGCGCGGTGGCCGCCCGCGCCGGAGAGCCGCTGGGGGTGCTCGAGGGCCTGTGCGTGCTGTTCCTCGCCGAGCTCCTGTCGCCGGACCGCGCGGGCGAGCGAGAGGAGCTCGAGCGCAGGCTGGGGCTCCTGCGCCCGTCGCGCGAGCTCCGCCACGGGACGCTCGAAGTGGGGGAGCTCCTGCGGGCCATCGAGAGCTGGTCCGTGCACGCTCCGCGTCGCTCGGAGCTCTTCCGCGCGGCGCGCAAGCCCGGCTGGAGCGCCGCCGCGCGACTCGCGCGCGCCGCGCGAGCCGAGCTCGGGCAGCCGCTGGCCGCGCTCGACGCGGCGCTCGCGCAGCTTTCAGGCTTCGGTCCACGCGACTTCAACCCAGAGCCCCTGCTCGCGGGCCCCGACCTTGCCGCCGCCGGAATCCCGCGCGGCCCGCGCTGGGGCGAGCTGCTGCTCGCCGCGGAGACGGCCCAGCTCGACGGCGAACTCAGCACGCACGAGGACGCGCTGCGGTGGCTGCGGGAGCGCGCGGCCGACGCACGCTAGGTCGGAGGAAAGACCTTGCGGAGCGCGACGGAGAGCGGGAATCCGCACAGGATGGCCGCGGCGACCACGAGGGCTGTCTGCGCCGACACGAGGGCTTGCGTGCCGTCGCGTTCGACGCCGCGCGCCGGCACCGAGGCGAGCGCCACGAGCGCGCTGAACACCAAGAGACGACGCAGGCCGAGCCCCGTCGCGCGCCCTGCGTCGGCGCGCGTCCACGGACCGCTCCGCGCGACTTCACGCAGCAGCGCAGCCGCCGCGAGCGCGGCGAGTCCCAGCGAGCTCCAGCGCGGCACGACCAGACCTTCGGTCGCGTGCCAGCAGGAAAGCGAGAGCAGTACGAGGCTCGCGAGGCCCAGCGCCCAGCGCGGCAGGTTGCCGACGGCGGCGTCGCTCGACACGTCCTCGAGACGCGCGACGACCGACACGCTCGCGACATAGACGAAGTAGAGCGCGACGAGCAGCGGCGCGAACGCGGGCTCGAGCTCGGGATAGCCGAGTCCGAGCTCGCGCGCGACGAACACGCCGAAGCCCAAGTTGGCGGCGCGGCAGGCGCCGAGCAGGAACGGACCGCGCAGGGGGCCGCGGCCGACGAAGTCGTAGGCCACGACGAGCGCTGCGAGCCCCGCCATCCACAGCGCGGCGCGCGGCGCCACGAGCGCGGCGAGCGCGATGGAGGCCGCGACCAGCAGCAGGCCCGCGAGCAGCGCCGTGCGCGCCGCGATCGCGCCGGAGGGAATCGGGCGGTCTGCACGCGCGACGCGATCCTCGTCGCGATCGGCCCAGTCGTTCAGGACCATCCCGCCGTGGTACACGCAGGCCGAAGCCGCCAGCGCCAGCGTTGTCTCGCGAGCGGCGGGAAATGCTCCGGCTCCGCCGAGCACGAGCCCCGCGGCGACGTCCGCGAGGGCCGACGGCGCCAGAGAAAGCCGTGCGAGACGCCCCCAGGCGAGGAAGCGCGCTCGCGCGCTCACAGGCTCGCGACGCGCATCACGTCGTTGTAGGTGACGTACACGAGCAGGGTCAGGATCAGCACCATGCCGACCACCTGGCTGTAGCTGTGCACGCGCTCGGAGACGGGCGAGCCCTTGAGCTTCTCGATCACGAGGAACAGCAGGTGTCCGCCATCGAGCAGCGGCACGGGCAGCACGTTGATGAACGCGAGGTTCACGCTCAGCATGCACAGGAAGAAGAACAGCTTGGCGAGGCCGAGCTCCGCCCAACTGTAGGCGTACACGCCGATCGAGATGATCCCGCCCATGTGCTTGCTCGAGACTTGGCCGAGCACCATGCGCTTGAGCATCAGCCAGCTGTCGGTCGCGAACTTCAGCGTGGCCTGCACGCCGACGACGATGGCCTCCGAGAGCGATTCCGCGCGGTAGGTGTAAAGCGCCTCGCGCTGGCCGAAGCCGTAGTCCGGCGCGGACTGCGGACCGGGCGTCACCTGCACCTCGAGCGTCGCTTGCGCGCCGCCGTCGAGCTCGCGCAGCACCTTGAGCGTCAGGCTGCGCTGCTCCGCGGCCACGCCCTGCACCAGCGGCAGGAAGTCCGCTTCCCAGTCCTTCAGCTCGACGCCGTTCGCCGAGAGCAGCCGGTCGCCGCTCTGCAGGGCGCCCTCGGCCGCAGCGCGCGGTGCGACGACGACTTCGCACTGCGCAAGATTCGGCGCGAGTGCCACGTCGCGAGCGAGCGCGAACGCGGCGGAGCGCTCGAGAGCCTCGCCGCGCAGCGTGATGCGCTCACCCGCGCGATCGACCTCGAGCGCGAGTGGCCCGCCCGGCAGCGTCGCGAGCGCGAGATCGTTGCGCTGCAGCACGCGCCGACCGTTCGCGCGCACGATGCGATCGCCCGCGACGAGACCGAGCTTCGCAGCCTCACTGCCCGCGCGCACATCGCGCACGATCGAGAGTGCCGGCAGCAGCCCGAGCACGCGCTTCGTGTCGTTGGTAGACCACTCGGGCTCGACCGCGACCTCGCGTTCGTTCCCGTCCTCGCCCGCGACGCGCAGGCGCAGCGGCGCACCTTCGCGCGAGGCGAGTTCGAGCGCCTCCTCGAGCGGGAAGCCCTCCGGTACCCCGAGCACCGCGACGATGCGATCGCTCTCGGACAGCCCCGCCTTCGCCGCGACGGATTCACTGGGCACGAGGATCGCGCCCGCGCGATCCGCGCCCGGCGCGACGCCGATGGTCGCGAGCCCGAGGCGCTCGTCGAACGCAGGCTCGATCGCGAGCCGACGCGGTGCCGACTCCAGCGGCCCTTGCACGAGCAAGCTCGACTCGCCCGGCGGCGCGAGCGCGATTTCTTGAGCGATGTACTCGAAGCTCGCGATCTTGGCGCCGTTGACCTCGAGGATGCGCGTGCCCGGCTCGATGCCGGCGCGCCATGCGGGGCTGCCCGGCGCGACGGAACCGACGACGGGCTCGTTGAACTTCACGCCATGGAACATCACCAGCGGCAGGACGATGGCTGCGAACACCATGTTCATCAGCACGCCGCCGGAGTAGATGAAGAAGCGCGCGCCGACGGACTTCGTGTGCAGCTCGTCGCCGAGCGGCCGCGAGCCGGGCTCGACCGAATCCTCGCCCGCCATGCGCACGTAGCCGCCGAGCGGCAGCAACGCGACTTGGTAGAGCGTGTCGCCGCGGCGCACGCCGAAGAGCTTTGGCCCGAAGCCGAGGCTGAAGGTCTCGACGCGCACCTTGCACAGGCGCGCCGCGATGAAGTGGCCGAGCTCGTGCACGAAGATCACCAGCCCGATGCCGATGGCCATCTGCAGGAGGCGCGAGAGTGAGTCGAAATCCATGGGAATTCAGCGGGCCGCGGGCGGGGACGTGCGCTCGATCTCGGCTCGGGCGATGGCGCGCGCATCGCGATCGGAGGCGAGCAGCGCGTCGATGCCGCCCGTGCGCGCCGGACGGCGCTCGAGGGCGAGGCGATTGATGCGCTCGATGTCGGTGAAGCGAATGCGGCGCTCGAGGAAGGCTTCCACGGCAACTTCATCGGCCGCGTTGAGCACCGCACCGGAGTCGCCGCCCTGCTCGATGGCGCGGAAGCCGAGCGCGAGCGAGGGGAACAGGGCCGGGTCCACGGGCTCGAAGGTCAGACGCGCGAAGAGCTCGAAGTCGAAGCCGCGCAGCGGCGCGTCGACGCGCTCGGGGTAGTGCATGCAGTAGTGCAGCGGCCCCTTCATGTCCGGCGGCCCGAGCTGCGCCAGCACACTTCCATCGACGAACTCGACCATCGAGTGCACGACCGACTGGCGATGGATCACGACCTCGATGCGCGCGCGCTCGAGCCCGAAGAGGTGGTGCACCTCGAGCACTTCGAGCGCCTTGTTCATCAGCGTGGCGGAGCCGACGGTGATGCGCCGACCCATGGTCCACGTCGGATGCCGCAGCGCCTCATCGGGCCCCATGCGCGCGAGCTCGTCGGGGCGCGCATCGCGGAACGGCCCGCCGCTCGCGGTGAGCAGCACGCGCCGCACGCGCGAGACGTCGTCGCCGCCTCCGAGGCATTGGAAGATCGCACACAGCTCGCTGTCGACCGGCAGGATGCGGCCGCCGCGCGAGCGCGCGAGCGCCATCAACTCCTGCCCGGCGACCACCAGCGATTCCTTGTTGGCGAGCGCGAGCTTGCGGCCGCGTTCGAGCACCGCGCGCGACGGCGCGAGCCCGCGCGCTCCGACGATGCCATGCACGGCGAGCTCGTAGTCGGCGCGCTCGCACAACTCGACGGTCGCGCGCTCGCCCGAGAGCACCTCGACGGAGCGCGGCAACGCCGCGCGCGCGCGCTCAGCCGCCGCGCCATCGGACAGCGCCAGCCAGCGCACACCGAACTCGAGCGCTTGCGCGACCGCGAGCGCCCAGTTGGAGCCCGCCGCGAGACCCGTCACCGCGAAGGTCCCCGGGCGGGCGCGGACGACATCCAGCGTCTGGGTGCCGATCGAGCCGGTGCTGCCGAGGACGACGAGGGAGCGCATCTCTGGAGGCGGGTGGGGCAGCGCCCGGTCCCTGGCCTCGCGCTCGCCGGACGGCCGAGTCGATTGCCTGCGATCGCTGCGCGCCGCTAGTCTAGGACGCCGATCGGGGCGGTGGAACAGCGCCCCGCTGCCCCGCATGAGCGCCCGCATCGCCCGCCATTGCCCGCAGTGCGGGTCCGCGCTCGGTCGGGC
>Ga0169931_10001819_pt1 | contig 35245 bp, 23 predicted proteins | sample Kivu_15m_20L_FD_129675 | JGI IMG/M metagenome (GOLD analysis project Ga0169931, IMG submission 129675) | Freshwater microbial communities from Lake Kivu, Western Province, Rwanda to study Microbial Dark Matter (Phase II) - Kivu_15m_20L... | ecosystem: Environmental > Aquatic > Freshwater > Lake...
CAAACGGGCCGCCTCGCAGGCATTGCGGATCGCCTGGGTGATTCAAATGCTCAAGGTTTTCGGGTGACAGCCTTCGAAGGCTGCGGCCTGAGATTCCAATTTGCGTTAACTACATACTCCCGAAAGAAGTCGCAACCGGGAAAAAGAAATCCCGGAACGCGTTGGCGTTCCGGGAGTTTCGGGAATGGCCTGCTCATTGCCTGCCGGCAGAAGGCTGGATCCGCTTACTGGAACAGCTGGGGGGCGAATTCGTTGAGGTAATCCCGCCACTTGTCCCAGGTGTGGGCGCCGTCGGTTTCCCGGTAGATCACGTTGAACTGGTGCCCTTTGAACATCTCCACGGTCTTGCGCGTGGTTTCGACGAGGAAGTCATCCTTGCCGGTGGCGAACCAGAACAGCTTCAGCCCTTCCTTCAGTTTGGCGTCGTCGAGGATGACCTTGTTCTTTTCCTCGAAGCTCGGTCCCTGCGGGGCAGGCGCGCCGGGTCGCTGCACGATGCCGAAGATGCCCGAGCTGTAAACGCCGAGGTAGGCGAACTTGTCGAGGTGCGGAATGCCGATGTTCAGCGTGTGCGCGCCGCCCATCGAGAGGCCGGCGATGGCGCGGTGTGCGCGGTCGGTGTGGACCCGGTAGCGCTTTTCGACCAGCGGCATGATGTCGCTGACAAAGTCCGGCTCGAACTCGCCCGACATGGAGCCGCGACCGAAGCTGAACGGCCCCGTGTGTCCGTGCGGCATCACGACCACCATCGGCTTCGTCTTTCCGGCGGCGATCAGGTTGTCGAGGATGATCCCCGCACGGCCCACGGTGCTCCACGAATTGTCGGAGTCGAAGGCGCCGTGCAGCAGGTAGAAGACGGGATATCTGTCGCTGCCGGCCTCGTAACCGGGCGGGGTGTAAACGTGCATCCGACGGAACTTCTTCAGCGTCGAGGACCAGTAATTGACCTGTGCCACGGCCCCGTGGGGCACGTCCTTGGTGTCCTGCCAGTCGGCGCCGGGCACATTCACGAGGCTCCAGGTGTTCTCGTTCGATTCGCTGGTCTTGGGATTGCGCGGGTCGATCACCGAGACGCCGTCCACGCTGAAGTTGTAGCGGTAGCTGCCCGCGGGCACCGGCCCGAAGGTCACTTCCCAGACGCCGTTGGTGCCCTTGGTCATGTCCTTGCCCTGGCCCAGTTCGGGCAGATCACTGCCGGCGAGTTTCACCGACTCCGCCTTGGGAGCGGCGAGGCGGAAGGTGAGGGAACGGTCGGCCGCAACCTCCGGCGAATTGGGCGGAGGAGTCTGGTTGGGACGCTGGGCCCAGGCGGCGGAACTGAGGGCGAGCCCGGCCAACAGGCCGGCGATAAAGCGGGACGAGTTCATGCAGGTGTCCCGGAGATGACCGGGGCAAACGGGGGCGGTTACGCGACGTTCGCGGCCGAAAGAAGCGATCGGGAGCCTTGCGGGCGGTGGCCGGCCAAAAAATTACCCGGCCTCTGCACGGGGGTGGCAAAGGCCGGGTCGAGTATTTCTCGGAGTGGGGGGACCGAGGACGCGTCGGACTATGGGCGTCCGGGTTGGAAAGCCCAGAAAAAGTTTCGGAATCGGCCGGATTTGGGGCGTTTTGGCGGTGGAAACCGGGCACACAGCAGCGGCAAAGGGCGGGCGCGAACCTTCGCTGACGCGCGCCTAAGCGGCGTGTTGTCAGTTGTTTGTCGCCGACCTTCCGAGGGGCATGTTCACGCGACAAAAGCCGCCGTCCTCAGCGCGTTGGGCACTGGCGTTGGCGAATGGTTTCTGCGACGGGGAGCGGAGAAATCGTCCAAGCAGTCACCACGCGCGCTCGATGCTGCGGCGCTGCCAGAGGAACTCGAACATGTTGCCCTCGTGCGGCTGGTCCCACGAGATCGCCATGGTGGAGACGGGGCCGATGTTCAGGCGCTCGATGTGGGAGAAGGCTTCGAGCTGTTCGATGAAGGCGTGGTCCTTGGTGATCGCGGAGCAGGCGAGCGTGTAGCCGATCTGGCCGAGCATCTCGGACTGCGGACAGGTTACCACGCTGGCGTAAGGGCAGAGGAATTCCTTGTTCGCCAGCGGATGGGCGAACGAGTCGCAGCGCACGATGGTCGGACGCATGTAGGTGCCGCCTTCGAACACGGCCTTGCGGGTGCCGTGGCGATACTTGGCGGTCACGTCCTCGGCGCCGGGCGTCCTCAGGCCGTCCTCGATTTGGCTGTCGATGAAGTCGGCCATCTTTGGATTGGCGAAGCCGGACAGGCGCGCCTTCTCGTCGTCAGGCCGCGTCGGGGTGATGGGGCCGAGCTTCTGCGCAAGGGCGTCGGCGATTTCGGCGGCATACTTCGGCACGACGACAGCGCTGGCGTTGATGCAGGAGCGGCCACCGTTGTCGCTGATAGCGCCGGCGATGACGTCGATGTATTCACGCCAGTTTTCGATCTGGTCGTCGCCGATGAGGAACTTGCTCCAACCGGGTCCGTGAACCTCGATGGCGGGATTGTTGGCGTAGAGATCGGTGGTGCTCTTGTCGCCGAAGATCAATGCGCGGCCGCAGGTGTTGAGGATGGTCGCTGCACCGTCGTGGTCGGTGGGATAGAAACCGAACGCCTCTGCCGGCACGCCGGCGGCGATGAAGGCCTGGATGAGGCGGTAGGGCGTCCAGGGCTCCTCCTTGCCGGGCTTGATGACGACGGGCGTCTTGAGCGCGACGGCGGGGAGCCACAGCGAGTTCACCGCCGGCGAATTGCTCGGCATCACGAGACCGAGCGCCTGGCAGGTGGGAAAGAAGCTGAGCTTCGTTCCGAACTGCTCGCCATAGCCGCGGTCAATGATCGAGAAGTCGAGCCCGCGCGAGAGGCCGTTGAGCACTTCACCCAAGTGCGTGAGGGCGTAGTGCAGCTTGCCCATGTTGCGTCGGACCATGACGTGCGGCAGTCCGGACGTGAGGCTGAGCGTTTCGACGTATTGCTGGGCGGTCTGCGTGTGGCCGCGGTCGCCGAGCTGGAGGGTGCCGTTGAGGAACAGGTCGCCGGCCTTGGCGGACAGGGCGACGAGTTCGGCGACGGTGAACTTCTTCAGCGCGGCGCGGGCGGAGGAAAGCTTGGCGAAGTCGCGTTTGAGGATGCCGCCGTTGACCTGGGAGACGAGGGCCTTGACCTCGCCGGTGCGGTGGTCTTTGACCTCGATCTTGTCGAGGGATTCGTAGCTGCGGCCGAGACGGAGGGCGGGCAGGTGGGGTAGGGAGTCAGACATGGCGACGGTTCGTTAGCGGCATTAAAGTGATACGTCTGCGTAGTATTGGCAACCGGGAGTTTAGGTTGGTGGGGAACCACTGCACATGAGCCGCCAGAAATCGGACGCTACGGCGGAAGCCGCGCGCTTCAGAGTAGCGCATGCCTCCAGCTTGCCGTGTCGCCGGCATCCTGCCGGCCAGGGTGTCAGAGCAGCGTCCGCACCTTCGCCAGCGCCTCGTCGAGCTTGGACACGTCCTTGCCGCCGCCGCGGGCGTTGTCGGGCTTGCCGCCGCCCTTGCCGCCGACGATCGGGGCGATGGCCTGGATGATCTTTCCGGCCTGCGCCTTGGCGGTGAACTGCGGTGTCACCGCGGCGATGAGCGATACGGAGGTCTCCGAGCCGCCGCCGAGGACAATCACGCCCTGGAAACGCCCCTTCAGCGCGTCGGCGACCGCCTGCAGGAAGTCCGCGTCGGTGTCGCCGAGGTTATGCGCAATGAGCGGGATGTCGTTCACGGTCTGCACGCGGCTCAGCAGTTCGCTCGCGGCGTTGGACGCGTTGCGGGCGACCGCGGTCTTGAGCTGCCGTTCGAGCTCCTTCTGCTGCGCGAGCAGGGCCTCAAGCTTCTTCTCCAGCTCGGCGACGGGGGCGCCGAGGCGGCCGGCGACGCTGCGGATCAGCTCCACGTCGCGCTTGGCGACGTCGTAGGCGCTCAGGCCGGCGACGGCCTCGATGCGGCGGACGCCGGCGGCGACGGCGGCTTCGCTGACGATGCGGAACAACCCGATCTCACCGGTGGCGCGGGTGTGGGTGCCGCCGCAGAGCTCCATGGAGTAACCGTCCAAAGAGTTGGACTTGCCGCCGATCTGCACGACGCGGACGACATCGCCGTATTTGTCGCCGAAGAACTGCATCACGTCCTTGCGGTTCTTCACGTCGGCGTGCGGCACCTCGGTCCAGCTCACGCCGGCGTTCTCAAGGATGCGTTCGTTGACGAGCTTCTCGATGTCGGCGACCTGCGCGGGGGTGAGCGCGGCGCTGTTGAAGTCGAAGGTCAGTTTCTCCGGCGTGACGCTGGAACCCTTCTGCGACGCCTCCTTGCTGGCGACCTCGTGGATGGCCCAGTGGAGCAGGTGGGTGACGGTGTGGTGGCGCTGGATGGCGGCGCGGCGGGCGCGGTCCACGCTGAGGCTGAGGCTGGCGCCGACGGCCGGGGCGTCGCCGCCCTCGATGAAGTGCAGGAACGTGGGGCCGGACTTCTGCGTGTTGACGATGCGCCAGAGCTGGCCGGAACCGGCGAGTTCACCGGTGTCGCCGAGCTGGCCGCCCATCTCGGCGTAGCACGCGGTGGTGTCAAGGATGACGGCGGTCTTGTCTTTCAGTTCGACGACGTCGAGCACCGTGGAAGAGGTTTCGAGGTGGTCATATCCGACGAATAGGGTCGGCTGCGAATCCTGTTGATCAGCAAGCGAGATCACCTCGCGCTTTTGCGCCGCCCTAGCCCGGGACCTTTGATCTTCCATCAACACATCGAAACTTTCGCGATCCACTGCCCACCCATGCTCCGCCGCGACGATCTGAGTTAGATCCAACGGAAAACCATAAGTGTCGTAGAGCAAGAATGCCTGTTCTCCTGGGAGCGTCGGCACATGCCCCGCGGCGATAACGGGTTCTTGCTCGGGCACCTTGCCTAGCTGAGAAATGCCGAACTCTACTTCGGTGGCGACTGAGGTTAGTTTTTCTGCGATTTCATTGAGTTGGCTTGCAAGGAAAGTAGGGCTTTCTGGAGGAGCAGCCTGCCATCCATAGAACGTGTCCCTGACGACATGGAACGATTCAGAAAGCCTTTGATACCAAGACGGGAGAACTCCGTCGAACCGCGGTTGGACGCTCTTCAGTGCGTAATCAACCGTTTCAACAATTTTCGCAAACCTGACCAAAGGCTTGTCAGGGTCTATCCTCCCGAGTTGAGCATCCTGAACTGCTGTTCTCAAGGCGGCGATGCCAGATGAAACAGCTCTACAAACTTGAGGTGCCATTTCGACGACTCGTAGCGTCTCTTCAAGAACAGCAAGCCCTCTGTCAATCGTTCGATTGAACGACTCTTCCTCACGTTTGATGCAATCAACAATCTGAGTTTTGCGGTTCCGAATTTCAGGGAAGACGTCGCCCATCGTGCGGGCAAGCACTTCCACCAGCTTGTAGAAGAACGGTTCCTTGAACCCGAGGGTTCGGCCGTAGCGGACGGCGCGGCGCAGAATACGGCGGAGGACGTAGTTGCGGTCGTTGTTGCCGGGTTGGATGCCGTCCGCAATGGCAAAGCTGAGGGTGCGGATATGGTCGGCAATAACGCGGAAAGCCACGTCTTGTTTTTCTTCGTCGGAAGCCCACGACGCCACGCCTGCTTCGCCAATCTCAGGCAGCGTCGAACCATACTTCTTGCCGCTCATCTTCTCCAGCTCGTCAAAGATCGGCCGGAAGATGTCGGTCTCGTAGTTGGAGATCTTGGCGTTCTGGAAGTCGGTCAGGCCCTTCGTGCCCTGGATGATGCTGGTGACGCGCTCGAAACCCATGCCGGTGTCCACGTGCTTGGCCGGGAGCGGGCTGAAGGTGCCGTCGGGGTTGGCGTTGTATTGGATGAAGACGTTGTTCCAGATCTCGATGCAGCGGGCGTCGGAGCCGTTGACGAGGGCGCGGCCGGAGGTCTGGTCCTCGACGTTGGTCTCGCGGGGGCCGGGGCGGAGGTCCACGTGGATCTCGGTGCAGGGACCGCAGGGACCGGTCTCGCCCATCATCCAGAAGTTGTCCTTTTTGCCGCCGTTGACGATGTGGATGTCGGGATCGAGGCCGACGGAGCGGAACTTCGCGGCCCACAGTTCCCAGGCTTCCTGGTCGCGGTCGGCGGGGTCGTTCTTGGCCTTGTTCGGCTGGTAGATGGTGGCGTAGACGCGTTGGGCGGGGAATTTCCAGACTTCGATGACGAGCTCCCAGGCCCAGTCGATGGCCTCCTTCTTGAAATAGTCGCCGAAGGACCAGTTCCCGAGCATCTCGAAGAAGGTGTGGTGGTAGGTGTCGAGGCCGACGTCGTCGAGGTCATTGTGTTTGCCGCCGGCGCGGATGCACTTCTGGGTGTCGGCGGCGCGGGTGTCGAGCGACGGGATCGCGCCGGCCCACTTGGAGACGTCGGCCTTGCGTTCGCCTAGGAAGATCGGGACGAACTGGTTCATGCCGGCGTTGGTGAACAGCAGGTTGGGGCTGTCCGGCATGAGGGACGACGAGGGGACGAGGGTGTGTTGCTTCGACTTGAAGAAGTCCAAGAAGCTCTGGCGGATCTGGGCGGACGTCATCATGGGGAAAGGGGAAGTTAACCGCGAAGACACGAAGGGCGCGAAGACGAGGACGAATCAGGAAAGCAGGAAAGCCAGAACGGAGCAGAACATATCCTGCTTTCTTGGTTTCCAGATTCCTTTTCCGGACTGCGCCTCGTCGTGGCTTCGCTGTTCACCTTTGGCTTCAAAACGGAGCGCGGACGCTAGGCCAAGGCGGGCCGGCCGGGCTAGGCGGAAGTTCGCGTGTGGAATACTTTTGTTTTGACTGGCCCTCCGTCTTTTGAGAAACGAAGCGGCTCAGTTTCTCGACCTCGTGTCAGGAATTCGGAGAAGTCCGTCACAACGCGGGAGGGCCAAACGGTCCGTTTGAACCGCATAAATACATGCCTAGCAAACGTTTCAAAAAGGCGCTTGAGCAGTTCGACGCTGCCAAGACCTATTCTTTGGCCCAAGCCGTTGAGGTTCTGGCCAAATTCCCCAAAACCAAGTTCAACGAAACCGTTGATTTGGCATTCCGCCTCGGCGTTGACCCCAAGCAATCCGACCAGAAGGTGCGTGGCACCTGCTCGCTTCCCCACGGCAGCGGCAAAGTGGTTCGGGTGCTGGCGTTCACCAAGCCCGGTGCGGCGGCCGAAGCGGCCAAGGCGGCCGGAGCGGAGTATGTCGGATTCGATGATTTGATCCGCAAGTGCAACGAAGGCTGGGCGGACTTTGACATCGCCGTCGCGACTCCGGAGGCGATGACTGAGGTTCGTAAGCTGGGCAAAGTGCTCGGACCTCGCGGTTTGATGCCGAATCCCAAGACCGGCACCGTGACCGACGACTTGGCCAAGGCGGTCAAGGAAGTGAAGGCCGGCCGCGTGGAGTTCAAGATCGACAAGACCGCCAACGTTCATGTGGCGGTTGGCAAGGTGTCGTTCAAGGCGGAGCAGTTGGTTGACAACGCGCGTGGTGTGATCGAGGCCGTGGTCAAGAGCCGCCCGGCGAGCGCCAAGGGTGTGTTTGTAAAATCCTGCACCATTTCCTGCACTATGAGCCCCGGTGTCCGCGTGGACGTCAAGGAGTTCGGAGCCAACTAACCAGCTGGAGGAACCAAATCATGCGTCCCGAAAAGAAATTCATTTCCGCCGAATACGTCGCCCGGTTGAACGCTTCGCCGTTCTTCCTGGTGGTTGACTACCGCGGCATGTCCGTTCCGCAGTTCAGCGAACTGCGCAAGCGGCTTCGCCCGAGCGGAGCCGAGCTCCACGTGGTGAAGAGCACCATCTTCCGCGTTGCGGCCAAAGAGGCTGGTCTGGCCGACCTCTCCGGTGTGCTGGCCGGGCAGATTGCGGTGGTGACAGGTTCGAAGGACATCGCGGCAGCCGCAAAGGCGATCAAAAGTTATCAGGCTGACAACGACAAGCCGAAGCTACAGTTCGGCTACTTGGGCAACCAGCGTCTGGCGGCGGAAGAGCTCCGTGCCATCGCCGAGCTGCCTCCGTTGGAAGTGCTGCAGGGCAAGATTCTTGGCCTGCTGCAGGCCCCGGCGCAGAAGCTCGTGGCCCTCGTCAACACTCCGGGCAGCCAGTTGGCTCGGGTGATCAAGGCCAAGGCGGACAAGGGCGCGTAAACATTCAACTTTCGGTGCTGGGCCGCGGATTAGTGTCCGTAGGCTTGGCCGAAACACAGGGTAAATCGTCGGTTCACAGGCGGTGAACTAATTAGGGGACGCCTTCCCGAAGTCGAGACCGGTAAGAACGAAACAAAAATACGTAACATGGCTGATATCAATAACCTCGTCGAAGAACTGAGCAAGCTGACCGTGCTGGAAGCAGCCGAGTTGGTAAAGGCTCTCGAAACCAAGTGGGGCGTCACCGCCGCTGCTCCAGTCGCGGTTGCCGCAGCTCCGGCTGCCGGTGGTGCTGCTGCTCCGGCAGAAGCCGCCAAAGACACCTTTGACGTCATCCTCGCGTCGGTGCCTGCCGACAAGAAGATTGGCGTCATCAAGGCGGTCCGCGAAGTCAAGGCCGGTCTGGGTCTGGCGGAAGCCAAGGCGCTGGTCGAAGGCGCGCCGAAGCCGGTGCTCGAGGGCGCTCCGAAGGCAGAAGCCGAAGCGGCCAAGAAGAAGCTGGAAGAGGCTGGCGGCAAGGTTGAGCTCAAGTAAGCGGAATTTCACCGGGGGTGGCCGCGGGTTGCGGCCACCCTTGTTTGGTCAGGATAAGTTTGCGGCCTCGTTCCAAGTGCCTATTTTCCAGCGCGTAAGCTGCGGGCGATACGCCAATAGGACGAGTTCGGGTGACTTCCAAATTAGTCTCCCGAGCTCGTCGTATTGCATTTTTCAGAACTGCCGGTTCGAGTCGGGCCGGCGAAGCGATTCAACGTAAAGACTGCCATGCCACATACAGCCACCGAGCGCCTCAACTTCGGCAAGATCAAGGAAGTCATCGCCCCTCCCAATTTGATCGAGATCCAGCTCGATTCTTATAAGGAGTTCCTTCAAGCGGAGATTTCCCCTTCCAAGCGGAAGAACACCGGCCTGCAGGCGGTCTTTACCGAGGTATTCCCGATCGAAAGCTACGACGGGAAGACGGTCTTGGATTTCCACAGTTACGATATCCAGGAGCCGAAAATTGATTGGCTGGAATGCCTCCGAGAGGGTCTCACCTACGGAGCGCCCCTTTACGTGACCTTCCTGCTCAAGGAAGAGAAGGGCACGAAGGAGGAGAAAGTGTTCATGGGCGAGATTCCGCTCATGACCCCGCAGGGCACGTTTGTCATCAACGGCGCGGAGCGGGTGATCGTATCGCAGCTCCACCGGTCGCCTGGTTTGGCTTTTGAGACGTCCCAGCATCCCAATGGCAAGATGCTGCACAGCTTCAGGATCATCCCTGATCGCGGTTCCTGGTATGAAGCGCAGTTCGATACCAATGATCTGCTCTACGTTTATCTCGACCGGAAAAAGCGCCGCAGGAAGTTTCTTACCACGACCTTCTTCCGTGCGTTGTTCGCGATTCCAGAGGCGAAGCTCAATGCGAAGTCCGAAGGCAAGATTGATCCCGAGCAGGTCGGCAAGGACGGGGAAATCCTCAACCTTTTTTACAAAATCGAGGATTTGACGGTTAAGGAAGCTGAGAAGCTTGAGGATATCGGCAACAAGGTTCTCGTGGAGGACGCCGTTGATCTCGACAAGGGCATTGTCGTGGCCCGCGCGTTTGAGCCGCTGTCCAAGGCCGTGGTGAAGCAGATCGCCGATCTCGGCGTTACGAAGATCCGGGTGGTCGATACCTCCTCGGACGAAGGCATCATCATCAAGTGCCTCAAGAAGGACCCGACCAAGAACGGGGACGAAGCGCTCAAGGACATCTATCGCCGTCTGCGACCTGGGGATCCTCCGACCGCGACCAACGCGAAGGCGCTGATCAAGCGGCTCTTCTTCGACGCGAAGCGTTACGACCTCGGACGGGTTGGACGCTACAAGATCAACCAGAAGCTGAATTTCTCCGAGAGCGAGTCCCGCATCCTTACGGGCAAGGACCTGCTCGAGGCCACGAAGTATCTCCTGAAGCTCAAGAAGGGCGAAGGCAGCGTTGACGACATTGATCACTTGGGCAGCCGCCGCATCCGGACTGTGGGTGAGTTGCTGGCGAACCAGTGCCGCGTAGGCCTCGCCCGCACCGAGCGCTTGGTGAAAGAGCGCATGACACTCTTCGACCAGAGCATGGACACGATGACGCCGCAGAAGCTCATCAATCCGAAGGCGCTGTCGGCGGTCGTCCGCGACTTCTTCGGGCGCAGCCAGCTGAGCCAGTTCATGGACCAGATCAACCCGTTGGCCGAGCTGACCCACAAGCGCCGTTTGTCAGCCCTTGGACCCGGTGGTCTTTCGCGCGACCGTGCCGGCTTCGAGGTCCGCGACGTTCACCCGTCGCACTATGGCCGAATCTGTCCGATCGAGACCCCGGAAGGGCCGAACATCGGTCTGATCGCCTCGCTCGCTACCTTTGCGCGGGTCAACGAATACGGCTTCATCGAGACGCCTTACCGCAAGGCGGTGAAAGGCCGCGTGACCGACCAGTTGGACTACCTGACCGGCGACCGGGAAGAAGGCTTCATCATCGCTCAGGCCAACGCTCAGCTCGACGAAAAGGGCCGGTTCATGACCGATAAGGTGACCTGTCGCCAGAAGGGCGACTTCATCGACGTCGAACCCGAGAACGTGCACTACATGGACGTGTCGCCGAAACAGCTGGTGTCGGTGGCGGCGGGCCTGATTCCGTTCCTCGAGCACGACGACGCGAACCGCGCGTTGATGGGTTCCAACATGCAACGCCAAGGCGTGCCCCTGCTGGTGACCGAGGCGCCCTTTGTGGCCACCGGCTTGGAAGAGCGGGTTGCCCGTGACTCGCGCGCCGTGATCGTGGCCGAGGAGGCGGGCAAGGTGGCCAGCGTCGGCGGCAGCAGCATCATCATCACCAAGGATGGCAAGCTCCCCGAGGGCAAAAAGAAGATCAAACACGCCCCGGAAGACGGCATCTTCGTCTATCAGGTCCGCAAATTCATGCGGTCCAACGCTGCCACCTGCATCAATCAGAAGATCCTTGTCTCAAAGGGCGAGTCGGTGAAGAGGGGGCAGGTCATCGCAGACGGTCCTTGCACCCAGGGCGGCGAACTGGCCATCGGGCGCAATGTGCTCGTCGCGTTCATGCCGTGGAACGGCTACAACTTCGAGGACGCCATCCTGATCTCCGAGAAGATCGTCAAGGACGACATCTTCACCTCAATTCACATCGACGAGTTCGAGTGCATCGCGCGCGACACCAAGCTCGGACCTGAGGAAATCACCCGTGACATCCCGAACCTTGGCGAAGAGGCCCTCAAAAACCTCGGTCTTGACGGTGTCATCCGGGTTGGCGCGGAAGTGAAGCCTGGCGACATCCTCGTCGGTAAGATCACGCCCAAATCCGAGACGGAGCTGGCTCCTGAAGAACGACTGCTGCGGGCGATCTTCGGTGAGAAGGCCGCCGATGTGAAGGATACCTCGCTGAAGGTCCCCTCGGGCACCTACGGCATTGTGATGGACGTCAAGGTCTCCGCAAAGGCGGATGGCGTGAAAGGCGCCAAAGCGCCGCGCGACGACAAAGACTCACCGAAGAAGGCCCAGAAGGAGATTGATGACGGCTTCAAGGCCAAGAAGGAGGAGCTGCTCGACCAGTTGACTGAGGCCCTCTCCAACATCCTGCTCGGCGAAAAGATTCCGCTCGATGTCGTCAACAGCGAGACCGGCGAGATCATCATTCCCGCCAATCGGAAGATCACCAAAACCCTGCTGAAGAAGCTCGCGACCGTTTACGACCGCATTGAGATCGATCCGTCGCCAATCCGGAACAAGATCAACGAGATCATCGGGCAGTTTAAGAAAAAGTTCGACGACCTCGAATCGCAGCACTCGGAAGAGGTCGAGCGAGCCGAGGCGGGCGAAGACGTGGACGGTGGCGTGGTCAAGCAGGTGAAGGTTTACGTTGCGTCGAAGCGCAAACTGTCGGTCGGCGACAAGATGGCCGGCCGTCACGGCAACAAGGGCGTCGTCGCCAAGATCGTTCCAGAAGAGGACATGCCTTACCTGGCTGACGGCACTCCCGTCGAGATTGTGCTGAACCCGCTGGGCGTGCCCTCCCGCATGAACGTCGGGCAGTTGCTCGAAACCCACCTTGGATGGGCGTGCAAGATGCTGGGCATCAAGATCGCCACGCCGGTCTTCGACGGCATCAAGGAGAAGGAGATCCGCGGTTACCTCAAGCAGGCGGTGGACAACCAGAAGAAGGCGCATCAGCCGGTCTTGGTTGGTGAGCACGGCAAGGCCCAACTCTTCGACGGCCGGACCGGTGATCCATTCGACCAGGAAGTCGTGGTGGGCTACATCTACATGCTCAAGCTCGGCCACTTGGTTGCGGACAAGATCCATGCCCGCGCCGTTGGTCCTTACTCGTTGGTCACGCAACAGCCGCTGGGCGGCAAGGCGCAGTATGGCGGTCAGCGCTTCGGCGAAATGGAAGTCTGGGCCATGGAAGCCTATGGTGCGGCTTACACGCTACAGGAACTGCTTACCGTCAAGTCCGACGATGTGCAGGGCCGCACGCGGATCTACGAAAGCATCGTCAAGGGCGACAATTCGCTCGAGGCGGGCATCCCCGAGTCTTTCAACGTGCTGGTGAAGGAAATGCAGTCGCTCGGTCTGGACGTGAACGTGGGATACACCAATCCTGCGGAGGCGCCCCAACAGGGGGGCAATGCGCTCGCCGCGATCTGAGCGGCCATTCCTTTTCAATCGCCCGTTCCCAAGTTGGAACGGGCGTTTTTTTTGTGACTGCTTGGGGCGGCCCAGAAAAATTGTGCTTTGGGTGAGGGCGGGTTCCGGTTTAAACTTTCAGCATCGGTGAGTCTCATCACCGCGAGGATAAACACACCACCCCTGTGTCAGACACTACCTACACATGGCGCTTCTTTCGCGCCGGCGGTTTCGATCAGGTCAAACTGGAGACCGGAGCCGATTTGATGAACTTGGACCAGCTTGACCAGAAACTCTGGGTTGCGTTGGCCTGTCCCGTGAGCGGACTGGAATTTGATAAGCAAACCTTGGCGCTCATTGATTCCGATAAGGACGGTCGCGTTCGGGCCCCCGAACTGATCGCCGCCATCAAATGGGCAGGTGGGCTCCTCAAGGATCCTGACCAATTGATCAAGGGTGGAGACTCCCTTCCGCTCTCGGCGATCAACGACTCAAGCCCGGAAGGAAAGGCTCTCCTGAGTTCCGCGAAGACCATCCTCGCGAACCTCGGCAAAAAGGATGCGACGGCGATCGGCACCGCAGAAACGGCCGACGTGGGGAAGATTTTCGCCCAAACTCTGTTCAACGGGGATGGCGTGATCGTGCCCGAATCCGCTTCGGACGAAGCCACCAAAGCGGTGATCAACGACATCATCAGCTGCCTTGGACCGGTGGGAGACCGTTCGTCCAAGCCTGGCATCAACGAGGGCAAACTCGACGCATTCTTCGCCGATCTCGCCGCTTTCGACGCTTGGATCAAGAAGTCCGAGACTGATCCTGCGGTGCTTTCGCTGGGTGCTGGGACAGCCGCTGCCGCCTCCGCTCTCGCCGCGGTGAAGGCCAAGGTGGACGACTATTTCGGGCGCTGCCGCTTGGCTGCCTTCGATGGGCGCGCCATCGCGGCCCTGAACCGCGAAGAGAAAGAATTCTTGGCGCTGGCGGCCAAGGATCTGTCCATCACGGCGGCCGAAGTGGCAAGTTTTCCGCTCGCGCAGGTGGCGCCCGGCAGGGCTCTTCCCTTGGGTGCCGGGGTGAATCCCGCTTGGGCGGGTGCACTTGCGAACTTGCAGAAGGCTGCAGTGAAGCCCCTGCTCGGCGACAGGAGCGAACTTTCCGAGGCCGATTGGGCCACGCTCACCGGCAAGCTTGGCGCATTCGAATGCTGGCAGTCCGGGAAGGCCGGCGCCGCGGTGGAGAAGCTGGGCATTGCGCGGGTTCGGGAAATCCTTGGCGGCGGTTCCAAGGCCGCAATCGCGGCCCTGATCGTCCGGGACAAAGCGGAAGAGGGAAATGCGAACTCGATCGTCAGCGTGGACAAACTGGTCCGCTATGTGCGCGATCTGAACCGGCTGGCCACGAACTTCGTGAACTTTGAGGATTTCTATGGCGGCCGTCAGCCCGCCATTTTCCAGGCCGGCACGCTGTTTCTGGATCAACGGAGCTGCAATCTCTGCCTGACGGTGGAAGACGCCGGCAAGCACGGCTCCATGGCGGGTATGGCGGGCACCTACCTCGCCTACGTGGACTGCGTCCGCAAAGGCACGGGCGAGAAGCTGAACATCATGGCCGCGTTCACCGACGGGGACAGCGACAACCTCATGGTGGGGCGCAACGGCCTCTTCTACGATCGCAAGGGCCGCGATTATGACGCGACGATCACCAAGATCGTCGACAATCCCATCAGCATCCGGCAGGCATTCTGGGCACCCTACAAGAAGCTGGTCCGCATGATTGACGAGATGGTCGCCAAACGTGCTGCTGCTGCGGATGCCGAGGCCAACGCCAGGCTGACTGCCGCCGCGACCGCGGCCGCCAATGCGGACAAGGCGAAGCCCGCAGAGCCGAAGAAGGTGGATGTCGGAGCCGTTGCCGCGATGGGCGTGGCGTTCGGGGCCATTGGCACGGCACTGGCCGCCATCGCCGGCTATCTGGGCGGCATTCTGAAGCTCCCGTTCTGGCAAGTCTGCCTCGCGCTCGGTGCCATCCTGCTCGTCATCTCCGGCCCCTCGATGCTCATCGCGTGGCTCAAACTTCGTAAGCGCAACTTGGGTCCGATTCTCGACGCCAATGGCTGGGCCGTGAACGCCAAGGCGAAGGTCAATGTTCCATTTGGAACGTCGCTCACCGGTGTGGCCGTGTTGCCTCCGGGAGCACAGGCTGCCGCCGTCACGGACCGGTTCGCGGAACGGCCCGTCACCTGGCCGAGGAAGCTGCTGGTCATTGTCGCCATATGCTTTGTGTTCAGCCTGCTGAATCACTTCTACGTCCTCGACCTCATCGCGGAAAAGGTGACTGGCAAGCATTATCCGGCGCTCTTCAGGCAAGCCCCGGCTCCTGCACCCGCTGCCGACTCCAAAGCCGCAGCGGACGACGCGGCGAAAAAGGCTGCCGACGCACCTCCGGCGCAGTAGACATCGGAGCAGATGCTGGCCCGGCTTCTTCACGAAGCCGGGCTTTTTCTTGCCGACTTCAACCGTCCTCGCTCGCGGAGACTTTCACGGTTCTCCGGACCGCTGGGCGATCTCGTTGAACAGCCAGGCGCGGGCGTAGGTCCACCAGCGCTTGGCGGTGGCCACCGAGACGCCTTGCACCGTGGCCGCCTCGTCCAGCGTGAGGCCGACGAAATAGCGCAGCTTGACCAGTTCGGCGGCCCGCGGCTCGAGCGCAGCGAAGCGATCAAGGGCTTCGTTCAGCGCGAGCAGTTCCGCATCGGGCGTGGGCGCGGCGATTTCCAGCTCGTCGGCATCCAGATGCTCGATGCCGCCGCCGCGACGCTGGCGGTTCCGGCGGCGCGCCCGGGCGATGAGGATGCGGCGCATGGCCTCGGCCGCGGCGCCGAAGAAATGGGCGCGGTTCCTCCAGGTTTGATGCCGCGCGTCCACCAGCTGCAGCCAGGCTTCATGCACCAGCGCGGTGGGCTGCAGGGTGTGCCCGGGCGCCTCACGGGCGAGCTTGTGCGCGGCGAGCCGGCGCAGTTCCTGGTAAACGACCGGCAGCAGCGTCTCCGTGGAGGCGGCGTCCTGCTCGAGGGCGTCCAGGATGTGGGTGAGATCCTTCATCGCGGTGCCGCGGTTTCCTTCGCGAGGCCCTCCCAAAACTCTTCGGCGAACTGCGCCGGTTCGCCGTCCGTATCCCGGCGATAGGACACGCGGATCAGACCGGGCAGGTGTTGCAGCACGGCCAGGTCCCGCGCTCCGCTGGGCAGGACGAGGCTTTGGAGCGCCCGGCTTGACCGCAGTGGCGAGAGGTCCGTCACTTCCGTGCCGAACAGGTCCAGCACGGCCAGCGGCATGTCGGCCAGTGGCGAGAGGTCGCGGACCTGGGTGTGCGCCACGCGCAACGCGGTCAGTCGGAGGCCGCGTAGGAATTCGAGGGAAGTCAGTCCGGTGCCCGAAAGCGTCAGCGACTTGAGTTTGGTGCAGGTGGCGAGGGGGACGAAGTCCACGGCGGGTGCGAGGGCGACATTCAGCTCCTCCAAGGGCAGCCCGGCGAGGGGTGTCAGATCCCGCACTCGGCTGCCCCAGAGACGCAGCACGGTAAGGGATGTCCCGGCCAGCGGGGCTAGGTCGTCCACGGCGATTCCCTGGGCGCTCAACCAGGAAATCCGCGATCCCCGCAAGGGTTCGAGGGAAGTGACCGGTGTAAAATCCAGTGCCAGGTCCCGCAGGGTCGCCATGCCGCGCAAAGGTTCCAGGCTGTGCACCCGTGAGCCGGACAGGTCGAGGGAGGTTAGGGGCAGCCCCTGGAGCGGCTGCAGGTCGGCCAGGCCGGTGTTGCGCGCGTTGAGGCGGGCCAAGGGCAGCCCGCGGATGGCCTCGAGGTTGGTGACGGCCGTATCTGCGGCCTCGAGCGTCAGCAGGCCGTAGGGGAAGTGTTGCAGGAGTTCTTCCGGGGGCCGGCCGGCCACGGTTGCGAGCCCGGCGAGGCGGTGCCGCGAATTCTCCAGCACCAGGTCGCCCAGCCGCTGGCGTTCCGCCTCAGTCCGGCCTTCCGTGGTCATCGTCAACAGGAGCGCGGCCAGGGAATCCTCCCATGGCCGGTCCCGGACGTTGTTGCCGGCTAGGAGTGATTCGCAGCGGGACAGGCTGGTCAGCCACGCGGGGTTCCGGGGCTCGCGCCGGACCACCGCCTGCCAGGCAGCCCGGGCATCGGCCCAGCGGAACTGGGCTTCCATCAGTTGCGCCCGGGCTTGGAGGAAGCGGGCATTCTCCGGGTCTAGACCAAGGGCGTAATCCAGCTTTTCCATCGCCTCGGGGAACTTCCCCATCGAGGTCAGGAGGCGCGCCTGCTCGGCGAACGCGGGCGCGCTGGCGCGCAGTTCCGCGAGGGCCGCGTTCACACGCTGTTCACCCCGGTGCGCCCGGACCGCCTGCCACACGCTGAGGATGGTCCCGGCCACCAGCGCCAAGCCCATGGCAGTCAGCGCGGCGAACGTGGTGCGGTTGCGCCGGATGAACTTCTGCAGCCGGTAGAGCTGCCCGGGCGGCCGGGCGGCGATCGGTTCATGGGCGAGGTGCCGCAGGACATCCGCCGCCAGACCGTTGGCCGTCTCGTAGCGGCGGGCGCGGTCCTTCTCCAGACACTTCATCACGATCCAGTCCAGGTCGCCACGCACGGCGTGGATAAGCTCGCCCGAGGGCGTCACCCGCTGGGGCGCGGAGCCGGCCCGGTTGCGCTGGAGGTCCTGCGTCAGACGGGTCGAGGGCCGGGTCGGCTCCTCGTGGCGGATCACGCGCCGCAGTTCATCGAGTCCCGAGCGCAGGAGCTCGTCGCCGTCGAAGGGCGTGCAGCCGGTCAGCAGTTCATAGAGCAGCACGCCCAGGCTGTAGATGTCGCTGCGCGTGTCCACGTCGACGCTGCTCATCTCGGCCTGCTCGGGGCTCGTGTAGGCCGGCGTGCCGATGAAGGCGTGAAAGGAGGTGAACAGGGTCTTGTCGGTGAGCCGTGCGCCGGTGGCCTTGGCGATGCCGAAATCGATCACCTTGGGCACCGGCACGCCGTCGTTGACCGTGACGAGGATGTTCGACGGCTTAAGGTCGCGGTGGATGACGCCCTTCTGGTGGGCGTGCTGGACGGCCTGGCAGACCTGCACGAACAGGCGGAGCCGCGCCCCGGTTGCCAGACGACCCTCCGTGCAGAACTCGGTGATGCGGACGCCCCGCACCAGTTCCATGACGAAGTAGGGCCGGCCCGTCGGGGTCGCCCCGCCGTCGAACACGCGGGCGATGTGCGGATGATCCATCAGCGCAAGCGCCTGGCGCTCCGCCTCGAAGCGCGCCACGACCGCCCGCGAATCCATGCCGAGCTTGATCACCTTCAGCGCCACGCGCCGCCGCACCGGTTCCTCCTGCTCGGCCAGATACACCACGCCGCAACCACCTTCGCCGATCTTCTCCAGCAGCCGGTAACGGCCGATGCGCGCTCCAGCCTGTTCCTCCGCCACCACAAAATCCTCCGGCCGCAGCCCCAACGCGGGATTGCCATCGCCATCAGGATCGTCCGCCAGCTCCACCGGTGGCCGTTCCAGAAAATCGCCCGCCCCATCTGCGGCCTGCACCAGCGCCTCGATCCGCCGGCGCAAAGCCTCGTCGCCGCCGCAGGCCTGGCGGAGATAGGCCGCGCGGGCTTCAGGCGAAGCCTGCTCCAGCGCCCCGGCGAACAACGCCTTTTCGGAAGGGGAGGATTTCATGGACGGCCGCTCACTACCATGAATGCGCCATTCAGCGCGAAAAGGGCTCAGGCGGCGAAGCTGAAAATCAGTTGGCCTCCGCGCCCGCGGGACGCCGGCGCCACCCCAGGCGTCGGCGTCCTGCCGTTCCCGGTTGCGGTTCGCTGCCCGGCATCCCCGGGAGGGACCTGAGAATTGCGTGAGCCGTTTTGCCGGGAATTGGCTCATGAAGGGATGAGCGGGTGCCGGTGCACCGACCTCTGGAGCATGCGGCCGCGCGTCACGATGTCCGTTTCATGAAAACCTGCCCTGCCTATCTGGTCTGGCTGTTCGGAGGCTTGCTGTGCTTGGCCGCCCAGGAACCCGCACCACTCAGCGCCTTCACCTATCAGGGCAGCCTGGCCGACGGCGGCACTCCGGCCGGCGGTCCGCATGATTTCGAGTTTCGGGTGTTCGATGCGGAAACGGCCGGCAACCAGCTCGGACCGGTGCTCCTGCGGGATGACGTGAGCGTGACGGCGGGCGATTTCGCCGTGGCGCTCGATTTTGGGCCATCGGTCTTCAACGGTGGAGCGCGCTGGCTGGAGATTGCGGTGCGCCCGGGGACGGGATCGGGTGCCTTCATTCGGCTGACCCCGCGCCAGGCGGTGCTGTCGGTGCCCTATGCGCAGTTTGCCGCCGGCGGGAACCCCGGACCGGCCGGCCCCAAGGGTGACCCTGGCGGTCCGGGGACCCAGGGACCGGCCGGACCCCGAGGTTTGCCGGGAGAAGCGGGTGCCGCGGGTGTTGCCGGTCCCCGGGGCGACAAGGGAGATCCGGGTGAACCCGGCCCGCCGGGCCCGCCGGGACCGCCGGGATCCGCGGATGGCTGGAGCCGTGGCGGCAATGCCGGCACCAGCCCGGGCGTCCACTTTGTGGGCACCACCGACAATCAGCCGCTGGATCTCCGGGTGGCCAATCAGACTGCCCTGCGGCTTCAGCCGAATCCCATCAGCCCGAACGTGATCGCCGGCTACGCGGGCAACTCCGTTGCCGCCGAGGTGGAGGGCGCGTTCATCGGCGGCGGCGGCAATGTGGAATTCCCCAACCGGGTGGCCGCTCCCTATGCGGCGGTCGTGGGTGGAGGTGGAAATACTGCCAGCGGTTCTGCGGCGCTGGCCGGGGGCTACAGTTCCACGGCCAGCGGCTTCGCCGCGCTGGCCCTCGGCTATCAGGGCAAGGCGGAGGGCAATGTGTCCATTGCCTTCGGACAGGAGACCGTGGCCTCCGGCATTCGTGCGACGGCCTTTGGTGGCCGGACCACGGCCAAGGGCGGTGATTCGACGGCGCTCGGCTGGGACACCAAAGCCTCCGGGGCGCAGGCCACGGCCATGGGCAACCAGTCGGAAGCCCGGGGCCAGGCGTCGACGGCGATGGGCTGGGCATCTTTCGCCGGGGGCGACCACGCGGTCAGCCTTGGCTACCTGACCCAGGCCAATGGCCTTAATTCCCTGGCCCAAGGTTCTCAAAGCGGCGCCCTGGGCAGGAACGCCGTGGCATTGGGGCACAAGGCTTCCGCGAACCTCGACAACTCCTTCGTCTGGGCGGACTCGCAGGACGAATACTTCCAGGCGGCAGCGCCGGATCAGTTCAACATCCGCGCGGCCGGCGGCGTGCGGGTGCGGTCCGCGCGCGGGCTTCTGCTCGACGACGTCAACGGTCCGCTGATCACCCGCGGCTGGGATGCCTTCGCGAGTTCAGCCCCGGATGAGAAGCAGGGGCACGGTCGCTGGGGTTTGTTCATGGAACCGGGCCAGCTTGTGTGTGGGATTCCGGGTGACGACGTTCCTGGCCGCCATTTCCAAGTGGCCAAGTATGCCACCGGCGGGAGCCGCACCGCGCTGATGACCGTGGACCAGACTGGGGCGACGGCGACAGGAATCGGAGCCTCGGCCACCGGCGTCGCTTCAATCGCAGCGGGAGTCAGTGTGGCCAGCGGAAGTCATTCGGTCGCGATGGGGCGGGGTGTGGCCAGCGGAGATCATTCGGTCGCCTTGGGGCGGGACACGTCCGCCGAAAGGGACGGCTGCATCGCCATTGGCTCGGAATCAAGCGCGACGGCCAGCGCCGCCACGGCGATTGGTCATTACAACGTCGCGTCAGCCGGATTCTCCACCGCGATGGGGGTTCATGCGGGGGCAACTCACCTGGGCAGCTTTGTCTGGTCCGGCCGGATCGGTGGGATTCGTTCGCCTAGTCATGCCAGTTCCCAATTCCACATCAACGGCTTTAACGGACTGTCGGTGGATTATCACACCCAGCGGCCCGATGGCGGCGGAACGCGCTGGGTTCATGTCGGCGCACAGTTCCCGGGCCAGACCATTGCCACCTGGACCGGGGCGTGGCTCTCCGACGGTGGTGTGTGGAACAACGCCTCCGACCGCAACCGCAAGCGGGACTTCGCCGTGGTGAATCCCCGTGAAGTGCTCGACAAAGTGATCGCGCTCCCGATGCAGACCTGGCGCTACACGAACGAGGCTCCCTCCATCCGCCATCTCGGCCCCATGGCGCAGGACTTTCACGCCGCGTTCGGCCTCGGTTCGGACGACAAGTCCATCGGCACTGTGGACGGTGACGGCGTGGCGCTCGCCGCCATCCAGGGCCTGAACGAGAAGCTCACGGCGGAACTCCAGCGCAAGGATACGGAACTGGCCGGACTGCGCCGCCGCCTGGAACGCCTCGAACGATTGCTCGACACCGCATCCGCGAAATAGCCCAACCTGCCGAGTGCGACCATGAATCTGAAACTCCATCCACTCCTGCTCATCGTGCTCGGCGGCCCGCTGCTGTTGAGCGCGCAGAACTACTCCCTCAATCGCAGCCGCCTCACCTCGGGTGGCGGGCAGAGCGCCGGAGGAAACTTCACGCTGCGCGGCAGTCTCGGTCAGGCCGAAGCCGGAACGCCGCTGACCGGCGGCGGCTATTCGCTGACCGGCGGTTTCCGCGCCAAGGTCGGCATCATCCAGACGCCCGACGCGCCGAAGCTGACCGTCGCGTCAAACCCGGACGGCACTGTAACGATCCGTTGGTCCTCGGCTGCCGGTTGGTCGCTGCAACAGAGCGATCAGCTTACGGCGGAAAGCTGGGCTGGCTCCGTGCAACCCGTCACCGAGAACGGTCCGGACCGTTCCGTCACGCTGACCCCGCCGGCCGGCTGGCGCTTCTTCCGCCTGCACAAACCGAACTGATCGGCAGCCTTTCCACCCTCCCGCCCCATGAAACCCATCCAAAACCTCTCGGCACTGCCGCTGCCTTTGAAAGCAGCGGGGATCACTCTTCACGCTGGCGCAACGCGCGGACGAAGACCGCCTCCGCTCCGGGTGAACTGCGTCGGCGCTGGGATCACGCTGCTCACCCTGCTCCTGCTGCTGGGTTCGCCTGCGCCGCTGCGCGCCCAGACGACCGCGTTCACCTACCAGGGCCAGCTCGTCGAGAACGGCACCCCGGCGAGCGGCCAGCACGATTTCGAGTTCCGTCTGTTCGATGGCGCGGGTCAGTCGGCCGGGCCGGTGGTGCTGCGGGAAGCGGTGGAAGTAGCCGGCGGTGATTTCACGGTGGCCCTGGACTTCGGTGCCGGTGTCTTCGATGGCGGCGAACGCTGGCTGGAAATCGGTGTGCGTCGCCGGGGCACGGAGAACTTCACGGCGCTGTCTCCGCGCCAGCCGGTGCTGGCGGTGCCGCATGCGATCTTCGCCGACACGTCGGCCAGGGTGGCGAACGGTTCGGCGGTCCGCAGCCTCAACGGCCTGCGCGACGACCTTCAGCTCGCCGCGGGCGCGAACATCACCATCACGCCCAACGGCAACACGCTCACGCTCGCCGCAACCGGTGGCGGTGGTGGCGGCGGCGGGGGTGACAGCTTCTGGTCCCACAACGGCGTGGGACTTTCCTACAGTGGCGGCAACGTGGGGGTGGGCACCGCTTCGCCGGCCGCCGCGCTGGAAGTCAGCGGCGCGAACGGCAACACGTTGCTCTACGCCACCGCGCCGCGGCCGAACCTGGTCTTCCGCGATACGGCCGCCGGCGGCGCCCGCAGCACCATCGGCGGCGTGTCCGGCGGCCTCAGCTTCACCACCGAAAACTTCCAGAGCGGCGTAAGCGCGACGGCCTTTATGACCTTCGACCGTGCCGGCCGCCTGGGTCTCGGCACGGCGTCGCCGGCCAGCGCACTGCACGTCAGCGGTGCGGAAGATGCGCTGCGGTTCACGGGCGTCCGCCCGCAACTCACCTTCGAGGACACCGTCGGCGGGCTTTTCTCACGTATCCAGGGCGACGGCGGTGGCTTGTTCCTGCGAACGCAGGGGGGCGTAACCGGCAGCGACCCCAGCGGCGTGCTGGCATTGACCGGCGCGGGCAAGGTGGGCATCGGAACGGCCGTTCCCGCCAGCAAGCTGGAGGTCGCCGGGGAATTTGATGGCAACTTCTCCGCCACTCTTGCCCTCACCGGCACCCAGCCAACCCAGTTATGGTCCCAGGAGACCGGCCTCGCGACGGGCCAGGCCCCGGGCAGCCGTCACTGGGCCGGCCACCTGGCGCCGAACGGAAGCTTCGGCTTCTACCACCGTCGGCTGACCTTCGACTTCCTCGGCACCACCGACTCGGGGTGGGAACCGCGCCTGGTCTCGGACGCCGCCACGGGCGATCTCACTGTGACGGGCCGGGACCTCCGGCTTGGCCACCCGGAGCGCCGGGGCGCGCCCGGCAGGGCTTTGGTGGATTGGAACGACGGGGCTGGATCCCGCGCTCTCGTGGTCAACTGGGCCGCCGACTGGCCAGAGACCTGGATCGGCGGAACTGTCACTCAGGTGAAAACGCTCCGCATCACGGGCGGGGCAGACCTTTCCGAACCCTTCGCCATGAGCCAGCCGGCGGTGCCGGCGGGTGCGGTGGTGGTCATTGACGAGCGCCACCCCGGCAAGCTGCGCCTGAGCACGTCCGCCTACGACAAGAAGGTCGCAGGCATCGTCTCGGGTGCGAACGGCATCCAGCCCGGCATCTCCATGATTCAGGAAGACACGCTGGAGGCGGGCGAAAACGTCGCGCTCTCGGGGCGGGTTTACGTGAAGGCCAACCGCAATTCCGGCGACATCGCGCCAGGCGACCTGCTCACCACCTCGGAGGTGTCCGGTGAAGCCATGAAGGCTGCCGACCACCAACGCGCCCAAGGCGCGATTCTCGGCAAGGCCATGACAGGACTGGACCCCGCCACCCGCATGGTGCTTGTGCTGGTCACCCTGCGATAAGGTTGTCCGATGAAACCTTTTCCAACCTTGCCGCGCCTACATATTGCCCTGCTGCTTTCCGTGGTCAGCATCTGGACGCTGCACGCAGATATCACTGTCCGTCTTTCGGTGAAGTTCATCCTGAACTCCGACGGAACACGTCCCCTAGGCATTGGCACGAACCCCACCTTCCAAGCCGAGGTGGACCGCGGGAACGGTATTCTCGCCGCCACCGGCCGTGGGTTTCGGCTGACCGTGGAGGAGTATCTCGACATTCAACCTCCTGCCCCTGCTGGTGAAGACCCGGGCTATTGGTTTGTGCTCGGAGCCCGGTCGAACCGGGATACCATGGAGAACGCGGCGATGGCCGACCCGGCGCAGTGGCGCTGGAATACCCGTGCCATCAACATTTACGTGAACAACTCTTCCAGCGGACAATGCTCGTTTGTTGGCAACGGGAACGCGATCAGCCTGGGAGCAAACATCGTCACTGGCACCGTGCTGCACGAGATCGGTCACTTCTTCGACCTGCGCCACACGCACGCGGGTGATCCAGACTGCTCGATAGCCATGCCACCATTTGCGCCTTCGGATGGCGACTCCCTTGCCGCCACGATTGACGACCACAACTGCCTGTCCACCCGGGACGATCTGAGCAAGGCGTTGTTCGGGGGCAAGGTCTTCAGCAGCCTGAGTCCGGGCGAGTTGGCATGGTTCAACACCGCATGGCTGAACGTCATGTCGTATCATCAGGAGGATCAGTTGCTTGGTGAACAGATGGACATCTGGGCTCACCACGCGAACAACGGCCGGCTCTTCGTGTGTTCGGGCAGAACCTGGTTCGTCGCGGCCACCGGAGCAGACATCTTGGCCGGCGACCATGCGGCCACACCTTTCGCCACCGTCTCACGCGCCATTTCTTCGGTCGGGACGGCAGACGATGTGATTCTTCTCCGGGCCGGGCACTACGCTTCGCCCGGCACCATCGCCGCCGCGTGCACTTTGCGGGCTACCCACGGTGAGGTGGTCTTGGGAAGCCAATCACCCGCAAACCGCGCTCTCACCGGAAGCCCGACAATCATACCGTTTACCGTCCCATCTGGCGCCGGTAGGTCCAGCGTCGGCGGTAGGTGAGTTGTCTGCTCCCTTACGTGGTGCTTCAGGCTAAAACCCATTCGCCCGTCCGTCGGAATCCGGTATCCTTCCGCCCGTGAGTTCCGCCACCAACGCCCCTGCCGGCACGCCGAAGCAGACCAACCGGCTCGCGCAGGAAAAGTCGCCCTACCTGCTCCAGCATCAGCACAATCCCGTGGACTGGTTCCCGTGGGGCGACGCGGCGTTTGAGAAGGCCCGCCGGGAGGGGAAACCGATCCTGCTCAGCATCGGCTATTCGACCTGTCACTGGTGCCATGTGATGGAGCGCGAGTCGTTCGAGGACGAGGCCACCGCGAAGGTGCTCAACGAGCACTTTGTCAGCATCAAGGTGGACCGCGAGGAGCGGCCGGACGTGGACAAGATTTACATGGGGTTCGTCCAGATGACGACCGGCAGCGGCGGATGGCCGATGAACGTGTTCCTCACCCCGGAGCTGAAGCCCTTTTACGGCGGCACCTACTGGCCGCCGGAACCCAAGCATGGGCGCCCGGCCTTCACCCAGGTATTGGCGCGGGTAGCCGAGCTCTGGAAGGAACGGCGCGCGGACATCGTGGAGTCCGCCAACGACATCACCCTTCGCCTGAAGGCGATGGCGAATCACGATGCGGCGAATGCGTTTCCAACCGGCGAACGGGAACTGCATGGAGCCGGCCAGTCGCTCCTCCATGAGTATGATCCGCAAAACGGCGGTTTCGGAAGCGCTCCGAAGTTTCCGCGGCCGAGCCAACCGCTGTTCCTGCTGCGTTATGCCCGCCGATTCGGCGATACCGAGGCGATCAAGGCGGTGCTCCATACCTGCGATGCCATGGCGGCCGGCGGCATGAACGACCAGCTTGGCGGTGGCTTTGCCCGCTACTCGGTGGACGAACGCTGGCTTGTGCCCCACTTCGAAAAGATGCTCTACGACCAGGCCCAGCTCGTGCAGCTCTATCTTGATGCCCACGTCGTGAGCGGCGAGGCGAGGTATGCCGACGTGGCCCGGGAGGTGGTCAGGTATGTTCTCCGCGACATGACGCATCCCGAGGGCGGTTTCTATTCCGCGGAAGATGCCGACAGCGAGGGCAAGGAGGGCAAGTTCTACTGCTGGACCCACGAGGAGCTGTCCAAGCTGCTGACGGTCGAGGAGTTCAATGTCGCCACGCGTTATTTTGGCGTGACCAAGGCCGGCAATTTCGTGGACCACAGCGATCCTGAACCGCTGCCACACCAAAACGTGCTCAGCATTGCTGCCCCAAAGCTTCAGGAAGCGGACCGGCCTGTGCTCGCTGCCGCCAAGGCGAAGATGCTGGCCGAGCGCGCCAAACGGGTTCGGCCGCACCTCGATGACAAGGTGCTGGCGTCGTGGAACGGGATGATGCTCGGGGCCATCGCCCGCGCAGCCGCGGTGCTTAAGGAGGACGAGTTCCGCGAGGCAGCCGAACGCAATCTGGCGTTCCTGCGTTCCAAACTCTGGGAGGCGCCGACCAAGACGCTCTGCCATCGCTGGCGGGAAGGTCAGCGCGACGACGTGCAACTGCTCGATGCCTACGCCAACCTGCTGGCCGGGGTCGTGGAGCTCTACGAGACGACGGTGGATCCGCGCCACCTCCAGTTCGCGGTCGAACTGGCGGAATCCACCATCAAGCGTTTCTACGACCCGGAAAACGGCGGATTCTGGCAGACCACATCGGACACACCGCATCTGCTCCTTCGCAACAAGGAGGACTACGACGGGGCCGAGCCCAGCGGTAACAGTGTCGCGGCACTTGCGTTCCTCAAGCTCGCGGCGATCTGCGGACGCAAGGACTGGCGGGAAGCGGCCGAGAAGACGATCCGGCTCTTTGCGCAGCGGTTGCACCAGGTCCCGCAGGCCGTGCCGCACCTGTTGCTGGCGTTGGATTTTGTCCTCCAGGAACCGAAACGGGTCGTGCTCGTCGGCGACTTCACCTGTGGCAGCACGGCCTCGCTTCTGCGGGCAACCCAAAGCGTGTTTGAACCCCACAAGGTCGTCCTTGGAAATGCGGGCCCGGTCGAGGCCTTCGCCAATACGTTGCCGGTGAACGAGGAGTTCACCCGGGCCTTCTGTTGCACCGGAACCGAATGCCAGTCGCCGACCCGGGATCGGGAATTCGTCGCAGAATTTCTACGTAAATCTGCCCTCGTCGCCGCTGGCCGTTAGGAAATGGCGGTCACGGGACGGCGGTGTCCCAATCTTTCTCGTTCTCCTGCTCTATGTCTTCACCTTCCCTGATTGGGATAACGAGCGGCAATTCAGATTCGGACACTGCCCGCGAAATCGCCCCCGCTTGGGTGAATTCGGATCCGGATATCGCGGAATCACGATCGATTCTAGGTGCTGAACAGAAGCGGGCGGTTGCCGGTTCCCCCGACTTCGGGCTTGCGGAGCTGGGCGCTTCACGCTGACCGTTTTCAAGTTTTCCACGACATCGTTATGGCCAAGAAACAACTCCGCATCGGTCTCATCGGCTACAGCTTCATGGGCCGCGCCCACAGCAACGCCTTCCACCAGGTCAACCACTTCTTCCCCTCCTCCTACGAGGTCGTCCCGCAGGCCGTCTGTGGCCGCGACGCGACGGCGGTGCAGGCCTTCGCCGACAAGTGGGGCTACAAGTCCATCGAGACCGACTGGCGCAAGCTCATCGAGCGCGACGACATCGACGTGATCGACATCGCCACGCCGAACAACATGCACGCCGAGCAGGCCATCGCCGCCGCCCGGGCCGGCAAGATGATCCTCTGCGAAAAGCCGCTCGGCCTGAACTCCAAGGACGCCGAGAAGATGCTCAAGGCCATCGAGAAGGCCGGCGTGCCCAACATGGTCTGGTATAACTACCGCCGTTGCCCCGCCGTCGTCCTCGCCAAACAGCTCATCGATTCCGGCAAGCTCGGCCGCATCTTCCACTACCGCGCGAACTTCCTCCAGGACTGGACCATCAACGCCGACCTCCCGCAGGGCGGCACCGGCCTCTGGCGCCTCGACGCCAAGGTCGCCGGTTCCGGCGTCACGGGCGACCTGCTCGCGCACTGCATCGACACCGCCATGTGGCTCAACGGCGGCATCAAGGACGTGAGCGCGATGACCGAGACCTTCGTCAAGGAGCGCAAACACAACCTAACCGGCAAGGTCGAGAAGGTGAGCATCGACGACGCCTGCCTCTTCCACTGCCACTTCAACAACGGCTCGCTCGGCCTCTTCGAGTCCACCCGTTACGCGCGCGGCCACAAGGCGCTCTACACCTTCGAGATCAACGGCGCGAACATGTCCCTCAAGTGGGATCTCCATGACCTGCACCGCCTGCAGATCTTCGACTACACCGACGAAGGCCCCGAGCGCGGCTGGAAGAGCGTCCACGTCAGCGACGGCGACCATCCCTACTGCGGCAAGTGGTGGGTGCCCGGTCTCCAGCTCGGCTACGAACACAGCTTCGTGCACTCGATGGTCGAGTTCGTGCAGGGCCTCGAGAGCGGCAAGGGCTGCAAGCCCGACTTCAAGGACGGCCTCGCCACCGACTACGTCGTGGACGCCGTGCTCGCCTCGGCCAAGTCCAGGAAGTGGGCCAAGGTGAAGCAGGTCAAAGCCTGAGCCTCCCCGATGGGGCGGAGCTGCTGCTCCGCCGTAGATTCAAGGCCTGCTCCGAGCAATCGGCACGGGCTTTTTGCTTTTGGTCAATGCTCGCTCCGGACGTCGGAACCCTGTAGTTTTCGTCCTGCGGGCATCGTCCCGCCCCGCCGATGAATCCTGCCGTCAATCTGTTCGCCGTGATCTCCGCGTTTCAGGGATCGCCCAACGTGGTGCGTTTTGTGGACCGCGAGTCCGGCCGCTTGGTGGCCGTGGACCTGGAACTCTACCGTGCGGCCAAATCAAAACGGCCGGTGGACGAGGAGTTGGCAGAGACCGGCAGCCAGGAGCTGGAACTGGCCCGGAGTCTCGTGGCGGACAAGGGCCGGCGGTTCGTCACCGGTCCCGGGCCGGCGGACTTCCCCGAATACCAAACGATGCAGGATTACGTGGCGTCGCTGACCGACCGCACGCTGGCCTTTGAACTGGCGCAGGCGATCAAGGCCCGCGGTGCCTTCCGGAAGTTCAAGGAGGCTCTGGACCATTTCGGGATGCGGCATGACTGGCTGGCGTTCCGGGATCGGGCCCTGGACCGCTGCGCCCGCGAATGGGTCGCCAAACGGCAGTTCGCCCTTGATGAGACGCCTCCGCCGCCGAAGCCCGTTCGTCCGACCATGCGGTGGAGCAGCGGGCGCCCGTTCTGAAATTCAGCCGCCGGCGACGATCTTCACGATCTCAAGCCGGGCCCCGTCGGCGAGCGCCCGGCCGGCGAACTCGCTGGGGGCGACAGCCTCGCCGTTGAGTTCGACCACCACGGACCGCGGAAGCAGCCCTTGCCGGACCAGAAACTCCTCCAGCGTGCAGGGAGCGGCGGTCGTGACCGACTGGCCATTCGCGGTGATGTGAAGCTCAGCCATGTTTAGGTTCCCGCGGAAGCTGCCGGCCCAGTTGGCGGAACCACGGCGCGAACATTTCGCGGATGTCCGGCATCTCGGATTCGGGTTCGGTGCGGCTGCGGAGATATTGCGGAAAGGCGAGCCGGAGCGTTTCCGAGCCCGAGCGCAGGGCTTCGCCGGCGGCATCCGTGACGAGGTAATCAAATTCCACCCGGGCGGGCCATTGGTCGGTGACGATCCGGACCGGGCGTTGGGCCAAGGGATCAATCCATCCGGCGCGGTCAATGTCCCGGAACGTGATGCGGACATTGCTGCCCTCCGGGATGAAGGCATCGGCCAACTCGATCAGCTCATTTTCGAGCCGGCGCTGTTCAGTGATGAGCGAGTAACTGGCCTCGGAGCGGAGCGGGACGAAGTCGGTGAAGTTCGCCGGTTCTTGCCATTTGACCGTGACGGTGCCGCCGCCCTTGGGCGCGGTTGAGGCGCAGCCGGCCAGCATCAGCGCGAGCAGCAAACCGGAAATGACGTGCAGCAGCTTCATGCCCGGAAAGACTCAGAGCGGTTCCTTGAGCAGTTGGATGAACTGCCGCATCGCCGGCGAGAGGACCTTGGTCTTCTTGGCAATGATGGCGAGCGGACGGGTGGGCAGCGGCTCGGCGAACTTCAACGTGACGAGAGTCTGCTTCGAGACCTCCTGCACAACGGTGCTTTCCGGCACTATGCTGACCCCGGCCTCGATCTCCACGGCGCGCTTCACGGTCTCGATGTTGTCGAACTCCATGGTTGTCTTCACCGCCACCCCGGAGTCCCGCAGGATCTTGTCGATCGCCTTGCGCGTGGGGATGTCGGATTCGAAGGCGATGAACTTCTGGCCCTCGAGGTGCGATAGTTTGAGATGTTTCTCCTTCGCCAGCGCATGCTTGGGATGGCAGATGAGGACCAGTGTCTCCTCGCGCAGGGGAATGACCTCGAGGCGCGAATCCTTGTTGGGATAGGCCACGAGACCGAGGTCCACGACGTTGCCAACGACATCGTCGTAAACCTGGTTGGCACGCTGGTATTCAACGTGGACCGTGACCGTGGGGAAGCCCTTCAGGAACTTCTTCAGGTAGGGTGGCAGGTCGTGCAGGCCGATGGAATAGATCGTCGCGACGCGGATGGTGCCGCTGACGATGTCCTTCACCTCCTGGAGGCGGCTGATGAGCGACTCGTAGGTGTGGATCACCTGCTTGCCGTATTCGTAAAGCAGCTCGCCTTCGCGGGTGAGGCGGAACTTCTTCTTGCTGCGCTCGATCAACAGCGTCTTGAACTGCTTTTCGAGGGAACTCACCTGCTGGCTCACGGCGCTCTGCGTCACGCCGTTGATCTGGGCCGCCTTGGTGAAGCTCTCGGTTTCAGCGAGATCACAGAAGACCTTGAAGCTTTGAATCTGCACGGCGTCAGTAAATCACACCTAGCAAACGACGCCAACCGGGAGAATCCGGTGATCCTCCGGCTGTGCGGTCAGGCTCCCTTCAGCTTGTCGAGCAGGCCCATCCGTTCAACCGCCGCCAGCAGCGCGAACGACGTTGCATCGAAGAATCCATGCGCCAGCACTGCCACCCACAGCGAGCGGTGATACAGCAGGATCGCCCCCAAACCGAGCCCGAGGGTGCCCGTCAGCGCCACCCCGGCGAGACCTTGCGGCCAGTGACCCAATCCGAACACCACCGCAGCCAAAATCACGGCGGTCACCTTGCCCCGGGTCGTCTGGCCTCGGTCCGGCAGGAGATCGAACAGTTGCCGCAACACGCCGGCCCGCCAGAGCTCCTCGCGCAGTCCCGCAACCACGAAGCTGATCAACGTGGTCGCGACCAGGAGGTAGGCCGGATCGCGGAGCGCACCGGGATCGACCAGCTTTTCCACGTTGGGCCGGAATTCCTTGAGCGCCTCCGGGCTTTGACCGGCCAGGTGTCCGACCGCGAGGAGGATTCCCATCACCGTCAGCACGACCACAGCGACTAGGATTCGCAGGGCCACCGAGTGTAGCAGTCCCCACGCCCACGGCCGCCACCAACAGCTTATCCGGGCAAACAGGTCGTTCCGGTTGAAACCGCGGAACGCGCAGGCGAACAGGAAAAACAGCGCAAAAATCACCATATTCTCAGCGCCGACCACGAGGAGATCACTGACCGTCTTGGGCAGAATGGAACCCGTTGGGGCGGATTCCTGGCCCGTGAGCTGAAGGAACCACGGCTGCTTGAAGACCCAAGGCAGGACGATGCCGAGCAGCAGCGGATAAGGGGCGAGCACCAGCAGGGCGGCCCAACTTCGCCAGCGCGCATGCCGCGGCGGCGGCAGCGGTTCGGCCGGGAGCGTCGGCGGAGCGGTGTCCAAAGCAGGCGGGGCGTCCATCGGTGGCATAGTGCCGTGCGATGAACGCCCCGCCAAAAGAAAACCCCGCCATGGCCGTTAGAAACAGGTCCCTTCTACCAGAAGGCACCAGGTGGGAGCAGCGGGCAACGCTCGCCTTCCTGTTATGGAGGCCTGGCGTTGATTGCTTGGAACCGCTTCAACGCTCCCTTTCGGATTACAAGGTCGAAGGACGTTGTCTCGATACACGCACCGGGCAGGGAAATTTGAAAAGAGCCGGCGAGCAGTGCTCGCGATGAGCAAGTAATCGGTTGAGAACGCTTTGGGCTCAAGCGGGAATTTCTGAGGCCGACGCTTCGGGCGCGCAGGAAAATGGGGCAATGGACGCCCGAGGGTGTCCCGGCTGCCACCGGTTCATCACTTGCCGGTGGCGGCATAAGTGACCGTCACGGCGGCGGTGACCGTGATTTCCCCCAACCCGCCGGCCTCACCGGTGCCGGCGGCGGCGGGTTCCACATTGGCCACGGATGAGGCCAGGGTCTTGACCGCGCTGCCCGCAAAGTTGGGGCCGCGAAACAGCGGCAAGGGGCGCGGGAAACCGGCATCGGCGGTTTGCACGCTGCGGGCCTTCAGGGCGATGCCCAGCGTGGATTCGATGATCTCGCGCCGCTTCTCCGCATTCTCGATGGCCTTGCGCAGGGCCGTCAGCTTGTGCTGCTCCACGTCGCCGGGTTGCGGTTCGATGCCCTGAAAATGGACTTCCGGCAGACGATCCACTGCGGACGCGAGGGCCTGGAACTGCTGGTCGTCGGTCACGGTCACCTGCACGAGGTTTTCAATGCGGTAACTCTTGGCCTTTTCCCCGAACAGGCCGTAGTTCGGCGACGACGAGAACTTCGATCCTGAAATGGCTTCGGCCGGAATGCCCGCTTTCTGGAGCTGGGCCGCGACCTTGCTCCGCAGTTCCCGGTTTTCGCGGATTGTGTCGGCCAAGGTGCGGCCTTCGGATACGACCCGGAGGGTGGCGATGGCCCGCTCAACCGGAACCTGCACCTTGGCTTCGCCAGTGAGCGAAACAGTCTGGGTGCGCCCGGCAAGGAAGGATTCGAGCTCCTGCGGTGCCCCGGAGATTTCCGGTTCGGCCCGCAGTGCGATCGGGACCAGTAGAGCGGCGCAAAGCAGGAAACGCAGTGAATTCATGGAAAGTCTTGCAGGTTGGACGAGTCAATGGAGCCGGCGGGGCGCGTCTTGTTCAATCTTTGCAGTCCATCGACCGTTCGCGACGTATGCCGCCCGCGGGCAAGAGCGCAAACCGACGGGGTGTCTCGTCACCCACTCACTTCGCCTTGCCGCTCATCGGTTTCGAGCGCGTGTTGCCGAAGCCGACATTGGTCTGGGCCTGCACGGTCACCTCGTCGTCGGCGAACCGGAACGTGAAGGTGGTCTGGTAAGGCGTCTCGCGGGCGCACACCTTGAGGGTCAGCGTGTCGTCGGAGGTCCAGGCGCCGGCCGCCGCCATCGGTTCGGCGGGCAGCGCCCCCAGCGGCCCCCGCGGCGAAACGCCAAGCACGCCAGAATCGTTCAGCCAGCGTCCGTGACCGCAGCGCAGCCGGGTTTCGGTTCCGCTGATGGTGCGGGTCAGCAGCCAGCCGTCGCTGGCGAGCGCGGACACGTTCAGGGATTCCCAGCCGAGCTCGTTCATGGGCAAAACGTAGGTGCGGCCCAGCGCCGTCGCGCCGCCCGGCGCACTGCCTTTTCCGGCGGGCAACTTGACGGTGAGCGAGCGGAGTTTGGCGGCGAGTTGGTCCTGGGCGGTTCGGTTGGCGGCGAGTTTTCTGGCGCCGAAGGCCAGCAGCAGGCGGTCCCAGACGTGGTTGAGCACGGCCTGCATGTCGCCGAGGCCGCTGGTGATGGCGACGACCGCGTCCTGTTCCGGCAGCACGAGGCAGTATTGGCCAAAGGCGCCGTCGCCGCGGAAGGCGTTGTGCCGGCAACGCCAGAACTGGTAGCCGTAGCCCTGATCCCAGTCGCTGGCCGGATTGCTGCCGTTGGAGACCTGTTTGGCGCTCGCCGCCTCGATCCACGCGGCGGGCAGCAGTTGCTTTCCGTTCCAACGGCCCTTTTGCAGGTAGAGCTGGCCGAACTTGGCGATGTCCTCCGTGCGGACGCGCAGGCCGTAGCCACCGAGGTTGATGCCCTCGAAATTGCTGTCCCAGGTCGCGCCCTCGATGCCGAGCGGGGCCAACAGCCGGGGCTGCAGGTAGTCGAGCACGGTCTGCCCGGTGACCCTTTGCACGAGGGCGGACTGCATGAAGGTCGCCGGGGTGTTGTATTTGAAATGCGTGCCGGGCTTGTGCGCCACGGGCGTCGCGAAAAACGACTTCGCGGAGATCTTGTCAGGGCCGGAGGGCGGTTCGTCCTGATGCCCGGTGGACATCGTGAGCAGATCCTGCACCCGCATGGCCCGGAGGTTGGCGCCCGGTTCCGCCGGGGCCTCCGCGACGAAGTGTTTCAGCACCTCGTTGGTCACGGCCACCTTGCCTTCGGCGACGGCGAAGCCGACGGCGGTGGCGGTGAAGCTCTTGCTCAGGGAATACAGCTCGTGCTTCGTCGCCGCGTTGTAGGGCGCCCACCAGCCTTCGGCGATCACGTGGCCGTGCCGCACGATCATGACGCTGTGGACCTGGTCGAGGCCGTCGAGCGCCTCGACGAACGTCAGGACCTGGGCGGAGGAGACGCCCTGTTTTTCCGGGGTGCTGCGGGGCAGGTCAGCGCCCAAGGAGGCGGTGGCGAGCAGCAGCGCGGGGACGAATCCAAGCGAAGCCCTGAAGACGGGGAAGAGCATGGGGAAAGGGTTTCGGGAGCCGGCCGTGCTGCCAAGCAAAAGCCCCGTGTGATTTGGCTCGGCTCTTGCCCTTGTCTGTCCAAGCCGCCCAAGTGAGCGCGCATACAATCCGGTCTCCGGCAGCGAAACTCGCTCGATGTGACTGCCCAAAAATGCCGCACATAGACGTAGTTGATGATCCCCACCCGACCGACTTTGGATTCCTTCTGCGGGACGCCCGTCCGCACCGACAGCTACACCTGGCTCAAAGGCTTTGTGTGGGCCCACGCCGATCGGGCCGGGATGACGCGCGCCGCCGACGGGCGCAATTTTTCATCGTGGCTAACCTGGGTGAGATTGGCCCGCAGCAGGCCTTGGGGAAGCGTTCGGACCGCGGCGGACGGGCGGGCCGGAGCAAAGTGCTGCCGGCATCTTGCCGGCAGCGGCGGCACCGGACCGCCACCGGCTTGCACAAGGCCCGCGGATCGGGCCAGTGGCTCTGGCCGCAGGCCACCGCCCCCCGGGTGGGCTTTCGCCCAGAGCCAACGGCCCGATCCGGCGCCCCCAAGGAAAACGGAGCCCCCACCCTTGCCGGCCCCTGCCGGCAAGATGCCGGCAGCACTTTGACTGGCGGCCGGAAGCCACGGTGAAAAAATGC
>Ga0169931_10001820_pt1 | contig 35244 bp, 35 predicted proteins | sample Kivu_15m_20L_FD_129675 | JGI IMG/M metagenome (GOLD analysis project Ga0169931, IMG submission 129675) | Freshwater microbial communities from Lake Kivu, Western Province, Rwanda to study Microbial Dark Matter (Phase II) - Kivu_15m_20L... | ecosystem: Environmental > Aquatic > Freshwater > Lake...
ATCACGCCGTTCAACTTCCCGGCCATGGTGCCCATGTGGATGTTCGCCAACGCGTTGGCGTGTGGCAACACGTTCGTGCTCAAGCCCTCCGAGAAGGATCCGTCGGCGTCGATGTTCATCGCCGAGTTGCTCAAGCAGGCGGGTCTTCCCGACGGTTGCTTCAACGTGGTGCACGGCGACAAGACCGCGGTCGATCGTCTGCTCGACCATCCCGATATCGCGGCGGTGTCGTTCGTGGGCTCCACACCCATCGCCAAGTACATCTACGAGACCGGAACCAAGAACGGCAAGCGCGTGCAGGCGCTCGGTGGTGCGAAGAACCACATGCTCGTGTTGCCCGACGCCGACCTCGACATGGCGGCCGACGCGCTCGTGAGTGCGGCGTACGGTTCGGCCGGCGAACGCTGTATGGCGGTCTCGGTCGTTCTCGCGGTCGACACCATCGCCGACGAACTCGCCAAGAAGGTTCAGGATCGCATCCCCAACGTGAAGGTGGGCCCGGGTGCCGAACCCGATTCGGAAATGGGACCGCTCATCACGAGCGAGCACCGCGACAAGGTCGCGTCGTACGTGGCCAACGCCGCCGGCGAAGGTGCGAAGGTTCTCGTCGACGGTCGCAACGGTGCGCCGTCCGATGGTTTCTTCCTGAAGCCGAGCCTCATCGACAACGTGAAGCCCGGTATGAAGTGCTACGACGACGAGATCTTCGGACCCGTGCTGTCGATGGTTCGAGTGAAGAGTTACGAAGAAGGACTTCAGCTCATCAACGACAACCAGTACGGCAACGGCACGGCCTTGTTCACGCGTGACGGCGGGGTGGCTCGCCAGTTCCAGTTCGATGTGAACGTGGGCATGGTCGGCATAAACGTGCCGATTCCGGTTCCGGTGTCGTACTACTCGTTCGGTGGTTGGAAGGCCTCGTTGTTCGGCGACCTCCACATGTACGGACCCGACGGCATCCAGTTCTTCACACGCAGCAAGGTGGTCACATCGCGTTGGCCCGATCCGCGGACGAGCAAAGTCGATCTCGGCTTCCCGCAGAACAGGTGATTCGTGGACATCGGCGTCGTTCTCCAAACAACTCCACCGGCCTCGCGCGTGGTCGATCTGGCCAAGCGGGCTGAAACATTCGGCTTCAGCCACGTCTGGACCTTCGACAGTCACATCCTGTGGGAGGAGCCGTTCCCGATCTTCACGCAGATTCTCAACGAGACGCGCAACGTGATCGTCGGCCCCATGGTCACCAATCCGGCCACTCGCGACTGGACCGTGACGGCCAGTGCCTTCGCCACTCTCAACGAGATGTTCGGCAATCGCACCGTCATCGGCATCGGCCGCGGCGACTCGGCGGTGCGTGTCACCAACGGCAAGCCCACCACCTTGGCCACTCTGCGTGAGAGCATTCACGTGATCCGCGAACTCGCCAACGGTCGTTCGGTCGATTACAAGGGCTCGTCGTTGCGTCTGCCGTGGGCCTCGAAGTCGCGCGCCGACGTGTGGGTGGCCGCGTACGGCCCGAAGGCCTTGGCTCTCACCGGAGAAGTGGGCGACGGATTCATTCTGCAGTTGGCCGACCTGAGCATCGCCGAATGGACCATTTCCGCGGTTCGCGAAGCCGCCAGAGCAGCCGGTCGTGATCCGAAGAGCGTCAAGATCTGTGTGGCCGCACCGGCGTACGTGACCGACGGAAGCAGCGAGCACTTGGCGCACGCGCGCGAACAGTGCCGTTGGTTCGGTGGCATGGTGGGCAACCATGTGGCCGACATCGTCGAGCGTTACGGCGAGAACTCCAACGTGCCGAAGGCGCTCACCGATTACATCAAGGGCCGTCAGGGTTACGACTACAACCAGCACGGTCAGGCCGGTAACACGCACACCACGTTCGTGCCCGACGAGATCGTCGACCGTTTCTGCATCGTCGGTCCGGTGAGCACCCAGATCGAGCGCCTCAAGCAGTTGCAAGAACTTGGTGTCGATCAGTTCTCCATCTATCTGCAGCACGACGCCAAGGACGAAACACTCCAGGCCTATGGCGAGAAGGTCATTCCGGCCATCGCCGAACACGTGACGGCCAAGAGCTGACGTACATGACCGCCACTGTCACCACCCCGCAACGCACTTCGGCTCTCCAGCGCCGTCTTCGTCGCGTGGTGTTGTTCGTGGTGTCGCTCCTTCTGGTGGCGGTGGTGTGGGAGGTCTACAAGGCGATCGGCCCGGCCGACGGCGGGAAGATCTTCGGCTGGAAGTTGCTACCGCGTTCCAACGACAACGCCATGCCGCACGTGTGGGAGATGCTGTCGCGTTACGCCGACCCGGAACTGCGCGGTTCGAGTCGCGCCATCTGGCGGGTGGTGCTTGCCGGCGCGTGGTTCTCGTTCCGTCTCGCTTTGGTGGGCTTCTTCATCGGAACCGTGCTCGGACTTCTTCTGGCCATCCTCATGGCGCGTTTCAAAGTGGCCGAGCGCGGCATCCTTCCGTACCTCGTGGTGTCGCAGACGGTTCCGCTCATCGCGCTCGCACCGCTGGTCGTGTCGTGGGGCGGCAAGCTCGAGATCTTCGGGTGGGAATGGCCGCGGTGGTTGTCGGCGTCGGTGCTCGGCGGATTCCTCGCGTTCTTCCCGGTGGCCGTGGGCGGACTGCGTGGCCTCACGTCACCGCCGGCCGCGTCAGTCGAGCTCATGAACAGTTACGCCGCCTCGTGGACGCAGACCCTCTTCAAACTGCGCTTTCCTTCTGCCGTTCCGTTCATCGTGCCCGCGCTCAAGTTGGCGGCGTCGTCGGCCGTGATCGGCGTGGTGGTGGCCGAGATCTCCACCGGCCTCAAAGGCGGCATCGGCCGTCTGATCATCGAGTACGCGCGTGAAGCCACCAGCGACCCGGCCAAGGTGTTCACCGCGGTGTTCGGCGCTGCTCTTCTCGGCCTGGCCATGTCGGGCTTCGTCACCCTCGCCGACATCTACATGATGCGCAATCGCCCCAAGGAGGCCACCACATGAGTGCCGTCGAGATTCGCAACGTCGGGAAGATCTTCAATGTCGGCTCGTCCAATCAAGTGGACGCGTTGGTCGATGTCGATCTCTCCATCGCGTCGGGCGAGTTCGTGTCGCTCATCGGCCCGTCGGGCTGCGGCAAGTCGACGCTGTTGCGACTCGTGGCCAATTTGCTCGAACCCACCTCGGGTGACATCGCCGTCAACGGCAAGTCGCCCAAGCAGGCGCGTCTCGATCAGGACTACGGCATGGCGTTCCAGCAATCGGGTCTGTTCGATTGGCGCAGCGTGGCCAAGAACATCGAATTGCCGCTCGAGTTGAAGGGCTGGGACAAGGCCAAGCGTCGTAAGCGGGCGATCGAGATGCTCGAACTCGTGAAGTTGGCCGATTTCGCCGAGCACTTCCCGTGGCAATTGTCGGGTGGCATGCAGCAGCGCGTAGCCATTGCGCGCGCACTCGCCGTGCATCCGCAACTTCTCCTCATGGACGAACCCTTCGGCGCTCTCGACGAGATGACGCGCGAGCACATGCAGGGCGAGTTGTTGAGCATCTGTCGCCGCACTGGCAGCACCGTGATCTTCGTGACCCACTCCATTCCCGAGGCCGTGTACTTGTCGAATCGAGTGGTGGTCATGTCACCGCGGCCCGGCCGCATCACCAAGATCGTCGACGTCAACATCGAAGGCGAGCGCACCGATGCCACTCGCGACAATGCGGCGTTCTTCGCGGGTATCACCGCGGTGCGTGAAGCGCTTCGTGGTGTGGAGATGACGGCGCACGTGCGGGGGATCGAGGACCGGTGAGTTCGCGGGCCGCTTCCATCGCGCGTAGTGCGCTTCCGCCGGCGGTGTTCGGCGTGGGCTTCATCGCGCTCTGGGAGCTCGTGGTCAAGGGTTTCGATCTCAAGCCCTACTTCCTCGCTCCGCCGTCGAAGATCTGGCAGAAGTTCACCGAGAACTTCGACTTGATCTGGGGTGCCACGAAGGTGTCGGGCACCAATGCGCTGGTGGGTCTCTTGGTGGGCACGGCGTTCGGCATCGTGATGAGCCTGGTGCTCAGTCGATATCGCGTGTTGAGCGATCTGGTCACGCCGCTCGCCATCGCTCTCAACGCCATTCCGATCTTCGTGCTCGTGGCGGTTCTCAACAATATGTTCGCCATCACCAGCGAAGTTCCGCGCCGCATCATGGTCACGCTGGTCGTGTATTTCATCGTGCTCGTCAACGTCGCGCGCGGGCTCACCCAGGTGAGTTCCACCCATGTCGAACTCATGCGCTCGTACGCGGCCAGTGAGGTGGCCATCCTGCGCAAAGTTCGGGTGCCCAATGCGGTGCCCTATCTCTTCACCGCGCTCAAGATCGCGGCGCCGGCGTCGGTCATCACGGCCTTCGTCAGCGAGTACTTCGGTGGTTCACAAAACGGACTCGGAAGTCGAATCGCCAGCAATATCGCCAATTCGAAGAACGCCGTGGCTTGGGCCTATGTCCTGGGGGCATGTCTGCTCGGTCTAACGTTCTATGTGATCTCCAGCCTGCTGGAGGGAGCCGCCACACCCGGTGGAGGTTCCAAACGGGCCAAGAAGAGTCGCTGACTCGACGCGGTTCACAAGACCACGGGCGAGAGCCCATGGGGAGGAGCAAAACAGAATGAGAAGGATCAAGGGATGGAAGGCGGCCGCTGCCGGTCTCGTCGCTCTGTCGTTGGTCGCAGCCGCTTGCGGTGGTGACGACGAAGAGTCAAGTGGTGGTTCGGCTGCTCCCGCCGGAGAGTGCGAAACGACCACTCCGGTCAAGCTGCAGTTGCAGTGGTTCACCCAGGCTCAGTTCGCCGGCTACTACGCCGCGATCGATCAGGGCTTCTACGCCGCACAGTGTCTCGACGTCGCGATCGTCGAGGGTGGTGTCGACATCGTTCCGCAGCAGCAGCTCGCTGACGGCGCGGTCGACTTCGCTCTGTCGTGGGTGCCCAAGGCTCTCGCCAGCCGCGAGGCCGGTGCCAACATCGTGAACATCGCCCAGATCTTCCAGCGTTCGGGCACCTTGCAGGTGTCGTTCAAGGACAAGGGCATCGCCTCGCCGGCCGACTTCGCCGGCAAGAAGATCGGTAACTGGGGCTTCGGCAACGAGTTCGAAATCTTCGCCGCACTCACCAAGGCCGGTCTCGATCCGGCCGCCGATGTCGAGTTGGTGCAGCAGCAGTTCGACATGGCTGCTCTGCTCGCTGGTGACATCGACGCCGCCGAGGCCATGACGTACAACGAGTACGCCCAGGTTCTCGAGGCCGTCAACCCCGACACCGGTGCGCTGTACACACCTGAAGACTTCAACGTCGTCTCGTACGAAGCAGAAGGCGTTGGCATGTTGCAAGACGCCATCTGGGCATCGGGCGAGCGTCTCGCCGACGAGGCCTACCGCGCGACGGCCGTGAAGTTCGTGGCCGCTTCGATTCAGGGTTGGGCTTTCTGCCGCGACAACGTTCAGGCTTGCGCCGACATCGTCGTGAGCAAGGGTTCGAAGCTCGGTGCATCGCACCAGTTGTGGCAGATGAACGAAGTCAACAAGCTCATCTGGCCGTCGAAGGGCGGAGCCGGAATGATCGATGCGGCCGCATGGGATCGCACGGCGAAGCTCTCGCAGGAGACCAAGAACCTCGAGGGTTCGACCGTGCTCACCAAGACTCCCGATGCCGAGGCGTACACCAATGACATCGTGGCCGATGCCATGGCGCTGTTGCAGTCGCTCGGCGTCGACGTCATCGGTTCGAGCTACGCCCCGATCACCGTTGAGTTGAAGGAAGGCGGCGCCTGATCGATCAGGCCTCTCCTTCGGAGAATGCAGGCGGGCGGGCTTCGGCCCGCCCGCTTCGCGTTTCCCCGGAGAATCTTGCGCCGGTGCTCTTCGTGCTCTTGTGGAGTACGGGTTTCATCGTGGCGCGCTACGCCACGCGTGATGCCGGTCCTCTGACGTTCATCTCGGTCAGGCTGATCGTGGCCGCCGTGCTACTCGTTCTGGTCGCCGCCGTCATGCGGGCGCCACGGCCCGATCGTCGTCAGAGCGGCTGGCTGGTGCTGTCGTCATTCGGCATGCACACGATGTACCTATGTGGTGTCTTCGTCTCCATCGATCTCGGGATGCCCTCTGGCGTCAGCGCATTGATAGCAGGGCTCCATCCGGTGGTCACGTCGCTTCTCGCGCATCGGTTACTGAACGAGCATCTGAAGCGACTCCAGTGGGTCGGTGTCGCCATGGGATTCGCCGGTGTGGTTCTCGTGGTCATCGATCGGCTGGCGGCCAAGTCGACCGGCATCACCGGTTGGACGCTTCTCGCGGCAGCGTCGAGCGTCGTCGGGATGTCGGGAGGGACTCTCGTGCAGCGCCGATACTCGCAGGATGCTCCGCTGTTGTGGGGGTCGGTGGTTCAGTATTCGTCGTCGGCCGCGACGCTTTTCGTTGGAGCGATCGTGATCGAGCATTTCGACATCGAATTCACCGCTCAGACACTCTTCTCTCTCGCGTGGGCGGTAGTGATCCTGTCACTGGCGGCAGTGTTGGTGATGTTGTGGCTGCTGCAGAGGCGAGCGGCCGCGAACGTGAGCAGTCTGTTCTTCTTGACCCCGGCCTTGAGCGCGGTCGAGGGGGCAATTCTCTTCGGAGAAAGACTGGGACTCTTGGCGATACTGGGCTTGGTCGGCGGACTCGTCGGTGTCGCGCTCGTGACGCGAACCTGAAACGGAGTCAGGCCAAAGCCGACTTCAGCGCTCGACGAGCCGCGATCCCACTCGGTGCTCCGGTGTAGGCGCCGATATGGAGAACGAGAGCATCGAGTTCTTCACGGGTGACGCCGTTGCGGATGGCCCCGCGCGCGTGCAGTTCGAACTCTTCGGATTTGCCAAGTGTGGCGAGAATCGCGAGGGTCACGAGACTGCGCTCGCGACGCGACAACCTCGGGTCGGTCCACTGTCCCCAAGCCGTCTCGGTCACGAAACGTTGAAAGTCGAGATTTTCCTTCGACTGGTCGACGAACGCCTTGTCGACGTACTCGGCTCCCATCACGTCGCGACGAACGGCAAGGGCGGATTCGAAACGGTCGGATGAGGAGTTCGACATGTCGTCAGACTACGGCCGGTAGGCCTCCGTTCAGGATTCGGAAATCTTCCCCAGGAGTCGAACGAGAGTCTCGCGCTCACTGGCCGTGAGTGGGGCGAGTGTGTCGGCCGAGATCTCCTCACCGCGAGGAAGAAGATGCTCGATGAGATCGCGTCCTTCGGGCGTGAGATCGATGATCGACAAGCGGTCGTCGTCAGGGGAGGCACTGCTCGTGACGAGTCCGCGCTGGTGGAGTCGATCGATCACTCCGGTGATCGTGGCCGAATCCATCGCCGTGCGTCGACCCAACTGGTTCTGGGACGTGGGGCCTTCGGTGTAGAGGCTTGCCATGGCGGCGAACTGAGTCGTGGCAATGCGAGCACCGATGGACCGGGAGAAGATCGACCGGTGCCGCTGGTGGGCCTTGCGCAACAGGAACCCGATCTGGTCGTCGAGTCGGTACGAAGACTTCGACGCCGAAGTGTCTGCGCGTTTCGGGGTCGACATGACGACTTGAGCGTAGATGACCTGCGAGGTCTGCCTAGTCTCCGAATCATGGATTCGTTCTCCTCGCACCGACACGCCGCCAATTCAGTCGTGGTCGACCCGTGCCGAACCGCGGTGGTCGTGGTCGACATGTCGAACGACTTCTGCAAGGACGGTGGCCTCATGGTCCTTCCCGGAGCCGACAGTCTCTACGCACCGCAACGGGCGATCATCGACGCGACCCGTTCGGCCGGTGGGGTGGTGGTTTTCGTTTGTGACAGCCACCGACACGGGATGCGTCGCGAGCGTGAATTCATGAAGCGAACTCCGCATTGTTGGGCCGACACCTGGGGATCGGCCGTGGTCGACGAACTCGCGCCTCGGGGCGACGACCACATCGTTCTCAAGCGGCGTTACTCGGGCTTCTTCCAGACCGACCTCGACCTGACCCTCAAGGACATGGAGGTCGACACCTTGATCGTGATGGGTGTCGTCACGAACATCTGCGTTCGCTCGACCGTCCACGACGCCTTCTTCCTCGGTTACCGGGTCGTCGTGCCTCAGGACTGTGTCGCGGCAACCGGCCCCCGCGAGCAGGAGTCGTCGTTGTACGACATCGGAACCCACTTCGGAGTGGTGTCGCACTCCGCGGCGGTGGTTGCTGCCTTGGTCGACGGGCGCCCGGTGGCCAACGAGATCGACGAATGACATCTCCCCAGATGTTCAGGGGTCCGGCACACCGATAAGTGACACCAACTTCACTTGCGGGCGAGTGATCCTCTGACTACTGTCCTCCTCGTCAGGGGGAGGGGTCATGGAGATTCGTCAGACGTCCGTCGTCGTCGGCGACCTCCATCGTGAAGCGGGCCGAGTTGTCGAACCACCGATTCGCAAGGTGGTCGCGGCCGCCGTGATCAGCAACCCGTTCGCGGGTCGCTTCGTCGACGACATCTCACCGTTGATCCAGATCGGCGCCGAACTCTCCGCTCTACTCGCTGCGCGGGCCGTCGAGGCCTTGGGAGGGCCCGTGCACAGTTACGGCAAGGCAGCCATCGTCGGCCTCGCCGGAGAGCTCGAGCACGCTGCCGCAATTCTCCACCCGAACTTCGGTCAACCGTTGCGCGACGCAGTCGGTGGAGGAAAATCGATCATTCCTTCCGCGAAGAAGCGTGCGGCCGCTGGAACGCCCATCGACGTGCCCCTCCATCACAAGGACGCTGCCTTCGTTCGCAGTCATTTCGATGCCGTCGAGTTCCGTCTCGTCGACGCACCGTTCGAGGACGAAATCCTCGTGGCATTGGCCATCACGTCGGGCGGTCGGCCTCTTCCTCGGGTGGGCGGGCTTCAGGTCCACGAAATCGTCGGAGAGGATGGTTTGCGCTGATGGAAGTAGCAGCTGGCGGTGCACCGACGGGGAGCATCGTTCTTCGCAACATCGGCTCGCTCGTTTCCGGTGATCTGGCCGCCCCTCTTCTCGACGCCGACACAATCGTCGTAACGGACGGTCTGATTCGATTCGTTGGCCGTTCGTCCGATGCTCCTGATGTCCCCGGGGCCGAAACGATCGATGTCGGTGGGGCCACGGTCATGCCGGGTTATCACGACAACCACATTCATCCCGTGATCGGCGACTGGACCCCGAGGCAGAAGACGTCCGACTGGATCGACTCGTGCCTCCACGGCGGGGTCACCACCATGCTGTCGGCCGGTGAGCCGCACATTCCCGGCCGACCGACCGACGCCGCAGGTACGAAGGCCCTCGCGATCCTCGCGCACAAGTCGTTCGCCAATCTCCGACCGTCGCGGGTGAAAGTCCACGCTGGAGCCGTGCTGCTCGAGAATGGTCTCACCGAAGCCGATTTCGACGATCTGGCCGCAGCGGGTTGTCGTCTCGTCGGTGAGATCGGGATCTCGGGCGTCAAGGATCCGGGCGTCGCCGCTCAGATGACGAAGTGGGCGCAAGCGCGCAACATGAAGGTCATGGTCCACACCGGCGGTGCGTCGATCCCTGGCAGCGGAGTGATCGGCCCCGACTTCGTGGCTGAGGTCCAGCCCGACGTGGCCGGCCACGTGAACGGCGGCCCAACGAGTCTGAGTGTCGACGACGTGGCGAAAATTCTCGACTCCACTCGTGCGCACATCGAATTCGTTCACAACGGCAACATGACCACACTCGGCAAGATGACCAACTTGGCGCGTGAGCGCGGAGAACTGCACCGCGTCGTCGTCGGAACGGATTGTCCGGCTGGGTCCGGTGTGCAGCCCCTCGGAATTCTTCGCGTGATGGCCACTATGGCAAGCACTGGTGGAATCGCGCCCGAAATCGCTGTCGCGACCGCAACGGGCAATGTGGCCCGCCTGCACTCCTTGAACCGCGGTGTGATCGCCGTCGGCACCGAGGCCGACTTGGTCGTGGTCGATGCGCCACTTGGTTCGCAGGCCAAGGACGCGCTCGGAGCACTCGCTATCGGAGACACACCTGCGGTGGCCATCGCGATGATCGACGGTTCCGTGCTGTTCACCAAGAGTCGCAACACTCCGCCGGCCACTCGTTCGATTTCGTACACCACCTCCCACTAGGAATTCATGTCACCTCGCGAACTCAAGAACCTCATCAATGGCACGTGGACCGCGAGTACGAGCGGTGCGTATTCCGACGTCTTCAATCCGGCCACGGGTGAGGTCATCGCGCGGCACCCCCTCTCCACGCCCGACGAAGTCGACGCCACGATCGAAGCCGCCGCGGCAGCATTCCCCGCTTGGAAGCGGACTCCTGTGCCCACTCGCGCAGCATTTCTGTTTCGTTATCGACACGTGCTCACGGCGCACTCCGACGAGTTGGCTTCCATCATTTCGGCCGAGAACGGTAAGACAACCGACGAGGCAAAAGGTGAACTGCTTCGCGCGATTCAGTACGTCGAGCACGCGGCGGCCGCTCCCGAGACGATGAAGGGCTCGGTGACCGAGAACATCGGCACCGGCGTGGACATCGAGTACATCCGCGAGCCGCTCGGTCCGTTCTCGGTGATCGCACCGTTCAACTTCCCGGCCATGATCCCGCTCTACTTCACATGGGCGGTGGGCACTGGAAACACCATCGTTCTCAAGCCGAGCGAACTGTGTCCGCTGACGACGATTCGCATGGCCGAGTTGGCGGCCGAAGCGGGTTTGCCGGCTGGGGTCCTGAACGTGATCCTCGGAGACAAGACCGTCGTTCAGCGACTCGGCACGCATCCGAAGATGGTGGGTGCCTCGTTCGTCGGATCTTCGGAGATCGCAGAAGTGGTGTACAAGCTCGTGACCGGAGCGGGCAAGCGTTGTCAGGCTCAGGGCGGCGCGAAGAATCACATGGTCGTCACCGACAGCGCGGCGGTCGATCAGTGCATGGCCAACATCGTGTCGTCGATGTACGGCAACGCATCGCAGCGTTGTTTCGCTGGTTCCAATGTGCTCGTGTACGACGCGGTCTACGACGAATTCCTGTCGAAGTTGCTCGCTGGAATCGACGCCTTGAAGATGGGAGATCCTCTCGATCCGAGCACCACCCTCGGACCGGTTATTTCCGCGGTTGCGCGTGATCGCTTCACCAAGATGGTCGACGACGCCGAGGCAGCTGGCGCGCGAATCCTGCGCGATGGCCGGGGTGCGCGGGTGACCGGTTTCGAGGGCGGATTCTGGCTCGGGCCGACCCTCATCGATGCCGATCCGCGCTCACCAATTTTCCGCGACGAGCTGTTCGGCCCGGTCCGTTGCATCGCTCGAGTCTCAGGACTCGACGAAGCGGTCGACATCATCAACTCGAGCCCGTACGGGCACACGGCTGTCGTCTACACCGAACTCGGAGGTGTCGCGCGCGAGTTCCGACAGCGTTGCGATGTGGGTCAGATCGGCGTCAATGTGGGCACGCCGGCACCCATCGCGTTTTATCCAGTGGGAGGTCGACGCTCATCGTTCTACGGTGACCTACGGGGTCGTGCGAACGACGCCGTCGACTTCTACACCGACAAGAAGATCGTCGTGTCGACATGGCACGGAGATTTGGTGCAGGCCAAGCCAGTCGATCCGGCCTTCACCGGCAAGGTCTGAGACATGGAGTCTCAGAGAAACAGAAGGGGAGAATCAATCGTGGCAACAAAGAAAACGAGAGCCAAGCGAGTTCTGCTCGGACTCGTTGGCGTCACCGCGCTCATGGGGGGCCTCGTCGCCTGTGGTGGCGACGACGATTCCTCGGGCTCAGGCGGCGAAGCCAGCGGCGAGCCGATCAAGATTGGTGTGGCAGCTGACCTCACCGGTCCGTTCACCATCTACGGAACCAGCATGCAGCGCAGTGCCCAAATCGCTGTTGATGAAATCAATGCCGCGGGCGGTGTGTTGGGTCGTCCGCTCGAGCTCGTCGTCGAGGACACCCAGACCGACGTGGCCGTGACTACCGACAAGGCCCGCAAGCTCATCGAGAGCGACAAGGTGCCGATGGTGCTCGGTCCTATCGGCTCCGATGCTGCCGACGCGCTGTTCAAGACAGTGGCCGAGGACGGCAAGACCGTTCTCATTTACCCCGAGACCTACGAGGGTGGTAAGTGCCACCCGCTGTTCTTCTCGACGGGAGCCGTGCCGGCTCAGCAGATTCGTCCGATGCTCCCAGTTCTTCAGGAGGAGTTCGGTCCGAAGGTGCTCCTCTTCGGAGCCGACTACGTGTGGCCGCGCCGTAGTTTCGAGATTGCCAAGCCGATCATCGAGGAAATCGGTGGCGAGCTCGTGGGTGAGGTTTACCTACCGCTCATCGCCGACGATTTCACCGAATTGGTGAATGCTGTTCGTGACGCTCAGCCCGATTACATCTACACGCTCTACCCGGCCGTGTGGGGCGCTGCTCTGAAGGCACTCGAAGACGCCGGTGTTCTCGAAGGAGTCGGAATCGGAACGACGTTCGTCGGTGACCCAGGCCTCGAGGGCCTGAGTGCTGGTGCGGTCGGTCAGTACACCGCTCTTCCGTTCTTCACGACCGCCAAGGGCGATGGTGTGGCCAACTTCTTGAAGGCATTCCAGGCCAAGTACGGCGCCGACCAGATTCCGTCTGGTGGTGAGGGGCTCGGTTCGTACAACGCGATTCATCTGTGGGCCCAGGCCGTGGAGAAGGCGGGTACGACGGATCCGTCCAAGGTGTCTGAGGCCATGGTTGGACTGGAGTTCAACAGCCCCACCGGCAAGGTGACGGTCGAGCCGTCACATCACGTGACGCAGACCATCCAGTTGGTCAAGGTTGGTGCCGACATGAAGCACGAATTCGTGCAGGCATTCGAGAACCAGCCGTCGGAAGAGAGCTGCTCCCTCTGAGTCGCTGGTCATTCGACTCGATGCTGGCCGCCCGTTCGCGGGCGGCCAGCATCTCTCGATCACGGAGAGTTCGCTACGCCGAGGTGATTTTCGGCGTCGTTCTTCTTGCACTTCCTTTCATCGCGTCCGACGTCTTCCTGATCGACCGGTTCGGGCGTTACTTCACCTGGGCGATCTTCGCCATTTCGGTCGATCTCATCTGGGGGTTCGGGGGAGTCCTCACGTTCGGCCACGCTGCGTTCTTCGGTGCGAGTGGTTATCTCGTCGCGATCTTCACCGAACGCGCTGGCTGGTTTCTCCCGCTGCCGCTTTGGCCCGCCATCGGTCTGGCGGTGCTGTGCGTGGCGATGTTCGCTTTCTTGTTGTCGACCCTGGCGTTTCGCGGTCCGTATCCGATGCGAGGGGTCGAACTTGCCGTCATCACGCTGGCGGTTGCCTACCTTCTCGAGCAATATGCGCGAGCCGGCGGTCAGATCACCGGCGGCCAAAACGGCATTCTTTTCGGTGAGCGACTCGAACTGTTCGGTCTCGACATGCACCGAGGCCGGGGCTTTTACTGGCTGGCCGGCATCGCTCTCGTGGTCGTCTATGTCCTGGTTCGAGTTTTCGTCAATCGCCGTATCGGGTTGGTGGTGCGGGGTATCCGGGAGAACGAGGATCGGGTCGATCTCCTCGGCTACGACGTGCCCTCTATCAAGATCGAGGTGTTTACTCTCTCGGCGGCCCTGGCCGCGTTCGGTGGAGCGTTTTTCTACGTTCACGAAGGGATCATCACGCCAGCTGCGGTCGGCGTCGCGGCGTCCACCCAAGTGCTCCTGTGGGTCGCACTCGGAGGTCGTGGCACTCTCTTGGGGCCGATCATCGGAACCGTCGTGTTGCAACATCTCACCGCGACGTTGTCGGGCACGATGCTCGACACCTGGATCTTCGTGATCGGGGCGTTGTTGATCGTGGTCGTCGTAGTCTTCCCAGCCGGAGTACTCGGATTCCTCGATCGGGGTCCGGCGCGATGACTGCGATCGTCGAAGTTCGCGAGGTGAGCAAGTCGTTCGGCGGCTTCATGGCGGTTCACGACGTGTCGTTCGATCTATCCGAAGGAGAGGTCACCGGTCTCGTGGGTTCAAACGGAGCCGGCAAGACGACGCTCCTGAACCTCCTCTACGGCCGACTCGAGTTGTCGGAGGGTCGCATTTCCTTCGACGGCAGCGACATTTCCGACTTGCCCGCTCACCAGCGCGTGCGGCGCGGATTGGGCATGGTCTTTCAACACACCACGGTGTTCCCTGAACTCGGCGTCCGCGAGAACTTGCGACTGGGGGCGATGCGAAAGGGTCGCGGCACCGATGCTTCGTCTCCGGCCGAGATCGACGCAATGCTCGAGATGATCGGACTCACTGCCAAGCAGTACGACATCGCCTCGAAGCTCAGCCACGGTGAGCAACAGTGGCTCGAGATCGGCATGGTGCTCCTCACCAAACCGGCGCTCCTTCTCCTCGACGAACCCACCTCTGGAATGACGCGTTCCGAAGCGGCTCGCATGGCCGACCTGTGTCGTCGTCTCGTCACCGAGCGAACGGTGCGGGCGGTCGTCGTGGTGGAGCACAACATCGACTTCATTCGCCGGGTGAGCAACCGGGTGCTCGTCATGCACCGCGGCACCATCATCGCGTCCGGGACCATCGACGAGGTGCAGCACGATCAGGCGGTTCGTGACGCGTTCTTGGGGCGTACCGTATGAGCGATCAGATCCTTTCGGTTACGGGCCTGGGTGTGGGTTACGGCCAAACGACGATCGTGTCGAACCTCGATCTCACGGTCGAGCGTGGGGAAGTTCTCACGATGCTGGGTCTGAACGGTGCAGGCAAGACCACGGTTCTGAAAGCGATCGCCGGTCTCCTGCCTCACTCTGGTCAGGTGATGTTCGACGGCCATGATGTATCCCGATGGCCCGGTAACCGCATCAATCGAGCCGGTTTGGCCTATGTGCCACAGGGCATGGGTGTGTATCCCGGCATCTCGGTGGGGGAGCATCTTCGACTCGCCCGTCATTTCCAGGACGATCGGCTCGACATACAGAGCGAGGTTCTCGACTGGTTTCCCATCCTGAAAGAGCGGCTGAAGCAGGACGCGCAGAGTCTCAGCGGTGGTCAGCGCAAGATGCTCAGTTTCGTGATGGCTCTGTCGAGTGCGCCATCGCTCGTGCTCCTCGACGAGCCAACCGAAGGGGTCGCGCCTGTCGTGCGTGAACAACTGGTGGAGGCCCTGGCCCAAGTCGTGCGGCGGACATCCGTGCTTCTGGTCGAGCAAAACCTCGACACCGCACTGGCCATCGGCGGGCGGTGCCATGTCATCGAGCAGGGAGCGATCGTCGAGTCGGGCATGATCCGCGACTTGCACGCCAGCGGAGTGATCGAGGCGAGGTTGTCGGTCTGATGTTGGCCACTCTCTTGCCCGTCGATTCGTTCACTGTCGTGGCCTTGGTGGCCACGTTCGTTCTGGCTGCCATCGGACTTCACTTCACGCTCGGTCTGCTCGGTGTCGTGAACATGGTGCACGGCGAGTTCATCCTCATCGGCGCCTTCGCCACGTACCAGGTGCAGGACTCACTCGGTTCACCGACGTGGGGCTTCGTGATCGCCCCGATCGTCGCGGGTCTCTTCGGCGCGTTCGTGGAAATCGTCCTCGTCAGACGTCTCTACTTGCGACCGCTCGACACGTTGCTCGTCACGTTCGGATTGTCCCTGATCATTCGGCAGGGAGTTCAGCTGATCTACTCACCCAACCCCAAACAGGTGGACGATCCGATCGGTGGTTCATTCCTCGTCGCGGGCTACAACGTGCCGTGGTGGCGGCTCACGGTCGTGATCGCCGCGATCGTTTTGGTGGCCGCATGGTTGCTGTTCGACCGCACCACCATTGGGCTTCGTTGGCGAGCCGCTGTTCGCAACCCGGAACTAGCCGAGGCGATGGGCTACAGCGTGCGTACGGCTCGCACGTGGTTGTTCGCAATCGGTTGTGCGACGGCCGGACTGGCCGGGGCCATGCTGGCCCCGATCAACACCTTGACCCCCCAGTACGGCCTGCGTTTCCTCGTGAACTCTTTCTTGGTTGTGATTCTCGGCAAACCGGGTTCGCTCAGAGGGCTCGCGATCGCGGCGGTGGTCCTGGGTGGCTCACTCGGTGTGCTGCAGTTCCACGTGTCGACCGTCTATGCGCAGATGATCATGCTCGTGATTGCGGTGGTTGCGGCACGACTCCGCCCGCTCGTGACCGCCAAGCGGAGCTGACGGCTCGGGATGTCATCGAACGACGACTCAGTCGATGGATTCGACGATCGCCACACCGGCGGCGGCGAGCTGCTTCAGGGCGGCTTCGGTGGTGGCGGGGGCGACTCCCGCGCACATCGAGAGAATGAGGCGAACGCCGAAACCTTCCTTCACCGCGTCGAGAGCAGTGGCTCGGTCACAGTGATCGGTGGCGAGGCCCACGACGTCGACATCCGTGACTCCGTGCGACTTCAGGAAGTCTGCGAGTGTGCGACCGTCGTCGGTGGCTCCCTCGAATCCGCTGTACGCGGCGGTGTAATTGCCTTTCGAGACCACCACGTCGATCGAGGAGGAGAAGTCGACGGCTTGGTTCAAGTTGGGGTGGAATTCGGCACCGACGGTGTTGGCCACACAATGGTGGGGCCAGGTGTCGACGTAATCGGGTTGGTCGGCGAAGTGACCCTTGGGATCGATGTGCCAGTCGCGAGTGGCAACAACGACGTCGTAGGACGAGCGGGAGTCGCGCAAATATGTCGACACCCGAGAGGCAACGGCCGAGCCGCCGTCGACGGCCAGCGACCCACCTTCGCAGAAATCGTTCTGCACGTCCACGATCACCAGCGCCTTGCCCATCGTCGTCCCCCTCGTTCGGCGTTGAAACGAACACTAGTGCCTGTTGACTCACTTGTGTACGAGTGGTAGGAGGAGGGGGTGACGAGCGTGGCCGAATCGAGGTATCAGAGACCCACCTCGCTCGACGCCGCGGTGTCGGTATTGGCTGAAGGCTCCCTGACCGTGGTCGCCGGCGGAACCGATGTGTACCCGGCTCTGGTGGGCCGCGACGTTCCCGTCGCAGTTCTCGATGTCTCAGCCGTGCGCGAGTTGCGCGGCATCACGATGTACGACGACGGACTCCGAATTGGCGCCGCTGTCACGTGGGACGAGGTCGCTACCGCTTCTCTGCCATCAGGCCTGCGAGCCCTGCAACAGGCGGCGGTTCAGGTGGGAGCGGTGCAGGTTCAAAAGGCCGGGACGGTGGCGGGAAACATCTGCACGGCCTCGCCCGCGGGTGATGGAATCCCTGCGTTGCTCGCGCTCGATGCCCGGGTCGAACTCCGGTCGACCCGCGGAACACGGGTCGTTCCTGTGGACGAATTCGTTGTTGGCTACCGGGCCACGGCCAAAGCTGCCGATGAATTGGTGACAGCGATCATCGTCCCCCACGACGCAACCAGACGGGTGTCGTCGTTCGTGAAACTTGGGACCCGCGCTTATCTGGTGATCTCTCTGGCGATGGTTGCTGTATCGATCGGTCGCGATGAGCGCGGCCGCGTCACCAGTGCGCGAGTCGCCGTAGGGGCGTGCTCTCCCGTGGCCCGTCGACTTGCATGGGTCGAATCGTCGGTGCTCGTTGGCGGCCCGGTCCGAGTCGCGCGGAGCGATCTTCACGAGCTGTCTCCCATCGACGACATTCGTTGTTCGGCGGGGTATCGCCTCGACGTCGTACCCGAATTGGTGCGTCGCGGATTGACCGAGTGTGGGGTGATGGTCGCATGAGTCGCGTGTCGCTGAAGGTCAACGGAGTGCGCTTCGACACCGAGGCGTCGGCGCGGCGCCTCACGACGTTCCTTCGTGAGGAAGCACGACTGCAGGGAACAAAAGTTGGTTGTGATGCCGGTGACTGCGGTGCGTGCACCGTTCTCGTCGATGACGATCCGTTCTGTGCCTGCATGGTCCCGATCGGACGGCTCGACGATGCATCCATCACCACGGTCGAGCACTTGGAGGCGACTGAACTCGGTCGGCGACTGCAGGATTCGTTCGCTCGCCACGGCGCAGCCCAGTGCGGTTTCTGCACTCCGGGCATGCTCATGAGTGCCTACGCGCTCTTGATGACCGATCCCCACCCATCGGCCGAAGCGGTCGAGGACGCGCTGGGCGGTGTGCTGTGTCGATGCACGGGATACCGCTCGATCATCACCGCCGTGGTCACCGCCAACGACGACGCGGTGCCACTCGAGATTCCTTCGCCGGGCAAGGCGGTCGGTGCCCGGATTCCTCGCGTCGACGCCATCGAGAAACTCACGGGAGTCGACGTTTTCGGCGACGACGGGATCGACGTGGCAACTGCTTTCGCGATGATCGTTCGTTCGCCTCACCACCGAGCCTCGTTCTCGTTCGGTGATCTCGACGCATTCGTTGCGGCCGAATCGGGTGTGATCGGTGTCTTGACCGCCGCTGATGTTCCCGGGCGCAACGCGTTCGGAGTGATCCCAGCGTTCGTCGACCAGCCGGTCTTCGCGGTCGACGAAGCGCGCTACATCGGAGAAGCAGTGGCCGCGGTCGTGCTCGAACCGGGTTCACCCCTCGAGGTTCTGTCACGCTTCCCGATCTCCTGGACTCCGCTGGAGGCCGTCCTCGACGTCGAGGACGCTTCGCGCCCGTCGGCACCGCTCGTTCATGCGAATCGTCCCGACAACGTGCTCGTTCGGGGTTTCGTGCGCACGGGAGACGCCGACGTGGCACTCCGGACTGCGCCGCATCGCGTGAGTCGGACCTTCACCACTCCGTTCATCGAGCACGCGTATCTCGAACCCGAAGCTGGTTGGGCGTGGCTCGACGGCGATGTGGTCGTCGTACAGGCCACTACCCAGGCGCCGACGATGGACCGCGACGAACTGATGGCGATTCTCGACCTACCGCAACACCGCGTCCGAGTGATTCCGACGGCTGTGGGCGGTGGCTTCGGAAGCAAGCTCGACCTGTCGATCCAGCCGTTCGCGGCGTTGGCGGCGGTCAAGTTCGGTCGGCCGGTGCGCATCAGGTACAGCCGACACGAATCGATTCGTACGACGACGAAGCGTCATCCGTCGCGCATCACGGTCGATGCCGGCGCCGATTCCGACGGGCGATTGCTCGGAGTTCGCCTCGACGGAGAGTTCAACACGGGCGCGTATGCCTCGTGGGGACCAACCGTGGCCAATCGTGTTCCGGTTCACGGATCGGGTCCCTACGTCGTCCCCAACTATCGAGCGGCCACTGTGGCCGTCCACACGAACTGCACACCAGCCGGAGCGTTTCGCGGATTCGGTGTCCCACAAGCGGCAGTGGCTCAAGAGACCGTGTACGACCTGCTGGCCGACGAGGTCGGACTCGACCGCCTCGAGTTCCGACTGCGTAACGCTCTGGTTGCCGGCGCGCCAACCGTCACCGGTCAAGTCTTCGAATCGGGGGTCGGCTACCGCGATTGCCTCGAAGCGTTGCAGCCGTACTGGAAGGACGCTCGTGAGCGCCGTGGCCCGGCGGCTGGCGGCGAGGTTCGCGGCGTTGGCATCGCTGGAATCTGGTATGGATGCGGCAACACTGCTTTGCCGAATCCGTCCACGATCCTTTGCGGCGTGACGTCGTCGGGTCGCATCGTCCTGCATCAAGGCGCCGTCGACATCGGTCAGGGTTCGAACACCGTGATGACACAGATCTTCGCGCAGACCTTGGGCGTTCCGATCGATGCAATCGCCCGCGTGGGTGCCGACACGTCGGTCACTCCCGATGCTGGCAAGACCTCGGCGTCCCGTCAGACGTTCGTGACCGGTAATGCCGTTCATCGGGCCGCGGCTTCGTTGCGAGCCAAACTTCTCGCGCGGGCCGGCTGCGACGATGCGGCGGCCGAATTCGGTGTCGATGTCGACGCTGCTGGGTACCGATTGTCGGCTCGTTCGAAAGGTGTGTCGTATCCCGTCGACCTCTCGGGGTTGACCGACGACAACGGATACGTCGTGTCGGCGGTCGAGACCTACGATCCGCCGACCACACCGCTGGACGCCGACGGCCAGGGTGCCCCGTACGCGGTGTACGGATTCGGTGCGCAGATGGTGGAGTTGGTTGTCGACACGGCCACGGGTCGTATTCGGCTCGAGCGCATCGTCGCGGCCTACGACGTGGGTCGTGCTGTCAACCCCACGCTCGTCGAAGGTCAAATCGAAGGTGGAATCGCGCAGGGGATCGGCCTCGCTCTTCTCGAGGAGTACGTGCCGGGGCGCAACGACAATCTCCACGACTACCTCATTCCCACTATTGGTGACGTTCCACCGATCACATCCATCCTCATCGAGTCGAACGATCCGCATGGGGCCTATGGCATCAAGGGCGTTGGTGAGCACACTCTCATTCCCACCGCGCCAGCCATCATCAACGCGGTTCGCGATGCCACGGGCGCTCTCGTCACAGCGTTGCCGGCTACGCCCGAACGTGTCCTTAAAGCGATCAGGGAGGTCGCGTCATGACCATCGAGCACGTGCCCGCGGTTGACGACTTCGATCAGCCGGGCGAGGGAAAAGTTCGCTGCGAGGCGTGTCCCATCCGCTGTTTCATCAAGCCGGGTCAAACCGGTTCGTGCGATCGGTACGGCAACGTCGATGGTGTCCTCACCCGCATGGATCCGGTCGTTGTTCTCGAGCGAGCCATCGAACGAGGTGATGCTGTCGTGCCGTTCACTGGCGAAGCTTCGGGATCGGTAGTTTCGTCCCGCCTCATCGCTGCGGGCGCTGGCACCACGTATCCCGATTACAAGCCAGCTCCGTTCATCGTCTCGGCCGAGTACGAGGGGGTCGACACGGTCACTGTGGTGACCGAAGGCATTTTCTCCTACTGCGGTGTGAAGGTGAAGATCGACACCGATCGCCACGTGGGCGACGAGACCTCGGCCGTGATGTATGAAGGTCAACCGGTAGGGCATGTGAGCACCACCGAATACGGGTCGCAGATGCTCTCCCTCGGTGGGGTCCATCACCTCACCGGACTCACGAAACACGCGGGCTTGGCCACGATGCGCGCTCTCGAAGAGCTCTGCGAGAAGCGTGCGGTCGAGCTTCAAGTCGAAGGTGGCGCCCGTCTGGTCGTTCAGGCCGGGCGGGCTCCGATCATCAATGGGGTCACCGAACGGCGAATGCGTGTCGGATGCGGTTCGGCCACCGTCGGGATGTTCGCTGGGCAGTGGCACGAACTCGTCGACGAAGTCGTCGTGGTCGATGAGCACATCACCGGTGTGTTGTCCGAGCATCAAGCGGGCGCAGTTCTCGGTATGCGTCCCACCGGAATCAAGATTCGCGGTCGTCGTTCCACTCCAGGCCGAATCTTCAACGTGGCCGGCCCAGGAACCGGTTGGGGTGGCACAACCATCACCGATCCCCTCGAGGTGTTGCTGCCGTTCAACAAGAAGCACGCCTGGCCTGGCCTCCGGTTGTTGATGACGAGCACGACCGGTGAGGACTGGGCGTACTACGTGCTCGACGAGAACCTCGTTCCGGTGCCCACACCCATCCCGGCCGATGTGTTGCCGACCGTCGAGCAGATCAGCGTGAACTGCGAGCCAGCCCTCACGAGTGTGGTGTTCATGGCCGGGGCTGGCGGCAGTCTTCGAGCCGGAACGACGACATCTCCGATCGCGCTCACTCACTCCATCCATAGCGGAGAAACCCGTGTCACCGTTGGTGGCGCACCGGTGTACCTATGGCCGGGTGGCGGGATCACGATCATGGTCGACGTCGAGCGAGTGCCTCCTGGCTCCTTCGGCCACGTACCCACACCGGCCATCGTTGCGCCGCTCGAATTCACCGTGCCACTCGACAGGTATCTGGCTCTTGGCGGCCACGAGTCGTCCATTCGTTCGTTCGATGACGTGATCGCTCACGATCGCGTTCGATTCGTTCGCGAACAGAGCAAGTACACGGGCTGAACCATGTCGGGCCCGACTGTCGGCCGACTCGGTGATGGACGACTTCATCTCCAGTACGGACCCATCGATCTCGTCATCATCGCTGACGGAGACGACGATGCGGTTGATCGGTCCGAATCGGCGATGCGAGAACGCTTCGCCACCATTCTCGATGAACTGGTCGACGAGCTCGACCTCCTGAGGGCCGACATCAAATTGCTGCCCACAGTGGAAGGCGAAACAGCTCGCCGAATGGTGACCGCAACCGGCGACGTCCGAGGTGACGACTTCGCTACATCGATGGTGGCGGTGGCCGGTTCGGTGGCCGACACCATCGCTGACGCTGGTTGGAAGGGTGCCCCTCTCCGGCGGTTGATTGTGAACAACGGGGGCGATGTCGCTTTGCGCCAACTCCCTACGGAAACGATCACGATCGGTGTGGTGGACGACGTGATGACCGGGCAACTGGCCGGGCGGCTACACGTCGCGGGCGACTCGGGTGTGGGCGGAGTCGCAACCAGTGGATGGGGAGGACGAAGTTTTTCCTTCGGAGTTGCCGATGCCGTGACGGTTCTAGGGCGGACGGCGGCGCATGCCGATGTCGCGGCCACGTTGATCGCCAATGCGGTCGATGTGCCGGGTCACGCGTCAATCATTCGTCGTCGTGCCTGCGACATCAAGCACGACAGCGATTTAGGCGAGCGGTTGGTCACGTGTGGGGTGGGTGAACTGACTGACGATGACGTCGAACGTGCCTTGGCCTCAGGCGAGCGACGGGCCCAGACGATGCTCGTGACCGGTCATGTGAAGGGCGTCGTTCTGTGCTTACGCGGTCATCGCCGAGTGGTGCTGCCACCGGGCGTCCACCTCGCGGCGCGCTGACCCCGGTGTGTTGGTTTGGGTGTTTTGGTGTTTGGGTGTTTTGGGTTGGGTGTTCTGGTGAGGATTTTTCACCCCCAGGGTGAAAAATCCTCACCAGAACACCGGTTCACCGAGCCACATACACGCACTGCGTGTGGGGTCAGCCGGTGTAGCGCGCGTCGGCCAGGCTGAGTACCTCGTCGATGATCGCGATGCCCTGACGCATTTCGTCGTCGCTCGTGGTGAGCGGCGGAACCACATGGATGCGGTTGAAGTGCGTGAACGGCCACAGGCCGCGGGCCTTGCAGGCTCCGATGAGTTCGACCATGGGCGCGTTGGCCTCGCCAGCGGCGTTGAACGGCACGAGCGGCTCGCGCGTCTCGCGATTCTTCACCAGTTCGATGGCCCAGAACACGCCGATACCGCGTACGTCACCCACGCTCGGGTGCTTGGCCTTCAACTTCTCGAGTTCGGGTCCGATCACGTCGCGACCGAGATGACGCGCGTGATCGATGATGCCTTCCTCTTCGAAGATGTTGATGCTCGCCACTGCCGACGCACACGCCAACGGATGGCCCGAGTAGGTGAGTCCGCCCGGGAACTGGCGCTCCTTGAAAGTGTCGGCGATGCGACGGCTGATGATCACGCCGCCCAACGGGATGTAACCCGAGTTGACACCCTTGGCGAAGCAGATGAGATCGGGCACGACGTCCCAGGCATCGACGGCGAACCACTCACCGCAGCGGCCGAAGCCCGACATCACTTCGTCGGCGATGAACACGATGCCGAACTCGTCGCAGATGGAGCGCACACCATCGAGATAACCGGGCGGCGGCACGAGGATGCCGTTGGTGCCCACCACGGCTTCGAGCATGATCGCGGCCACGGTGTTGGGGCCCTCCACCATGATCACGTCGCGCAAGTGCTGCAGTGCACGCTGCGTCTCTTGAATGTCGTCGGTGCTGTGGAACGCCGAACGGTACGGATACGGTCCCCAGAACTTCACGATGCCGGGCATGCCGGGTTCGCTCGGCCAACGACGCGGATCGCCGGTGGCCTGAATCGCACCGGCGGTAGCGCCGTGATAGCTGCGGTACGTGGTGAGAACTTTCAGGCGCCCGGTGTGCAGACGCGCCATGCGCATCGCATTCTCGGTGGCTTCGGCGCCGCCGTTGGTGAAGAACACCATGTCGAGATCGCCGGGTGCGCGCTCGGTGATGAGACGAGCGGCTTCGCTGCGCGCATCGTTGGCGTGAATGGGTGCGATGCTGCACAGACGCGCGGCCTGCTCTTGAATGGCGGCCACCAACTTGGGGTGCTGGTGTCCGATGTTGACGTTCACCAACTGACTCGAGAAGTCGAGGTAGCGCTTGCCCTGGTCGTCCCAGAACCAACTGCCTTCGGCGCCGGCGACCACGATCGGGCTGATGAGCCCTTGGGCCGACCACGAGTGGAAGACGTGGGCGCGGTCGTTGACGAGAGCGTCGGACGGACGAGTTTCGAGGCTGGTCATGCTCAAACACTATTCGTCACACCACCGACTGAACAGACCCCTCTTTGATACAGGACAAAGGGTTGACGCCTGTCGTCGTGATGTTGCTACGGTCGCGCGCATGGGTGAACGAGTTTCTTTCGCATCGAACGGTGGAACCTGCGAGGGCTACCTCGCCGACGGTGGTGGTCCGGGTGTGATCGTCATTCAGGAGTGGTGGGGTCTCGTGCCGCACATCCACGACGTGGCCGATCGATTCGCGGCCCGGGGCTACACCGCCCTCGCCCCCGATCTGTACCACGGACGCGCGTCGTTCGAACCCGACGAAGCCGGCAAGTTGATGATGGCGCTCAATCTGCAGAAGGCCGCCAAGGACCTCGGTGGCGCGGTGGATTTTCTGCAGGCCACGACCGGGCGCACCAAGGTGGGTGTGGTCGGTTTCTGCATGGGTGGCGGGCTCACGTTGGTGTTGGCCACTCAGCGGCCCGATGCCGTGGCGGCCGCGGCTCCGTACTACGGCGTGATTCCGTGGCCCGAGGCGCAGCCCGATTGGTCGAAGCTCTCGGCCAAGGTGGTGGGCGAGTACGCCGAGAAGGATGGCTTCGCCGGACCGGCTGCGGTGAGCGCGCTCGAATCACAGTTGAAGTCGCTCGGCAAGGACGTCACGTTGCACGTGCACGCCGGTGCCGATCACGCGTTCTTCAACGACACGCGCCCCGATGTGTACGACGCGTCGGCGGCGGCCACGGCGTTCGCGCGCACGCTCGACTTGTTCGCCAGCACCCTGTAACGCGTCGCGCCTCAGCGGCTACGGAAATCAGCCGGTGCAGAGATCGCCCGGCGCGCTCGTGCACAGGAGATCGAACGTGGGTCCGTCGACGATGCCGTCGACGGTGAGGTTGTTCTCCTCCTGGAACGTGGCGACAGCGGTTTGCGTGTCGGGTCCGAAGTCGCCGTCCACCCGTACGTCGTAACCGAGAGCCACCAGGAGTTCTTGCACCAGGCGAACCGTCGTGCTGCGGTCGCATTTGATGAGCGGCAATCCCGGCGGCATCTTCGTGATGGCGTCGCACGGCGAATCATCGAGCACGACGGGCTCGATGATGTCGACCGCGGGGCCACTGTCACCCGACGCCACGGCGAGCGCGTCGTCGCTCACGGGCGCGAGTGTGGTGGTGGTGCTCGGCGCAGCGGCCGTGGTGACCGAGATGAAGTTGTACTTCGGGGCTTCGTCGTCGTTGCCCACCACCACGAGGCCGATCACGATGCCGACAATGAGTCCGAGAGTGCCCCCGACGAGACCGAATCCGGTCTGCTTGTCGAGGGCCATGTGTTCACCCTAGGGCGTCGATGGCCGCCTGAACCGACAACACGCGCCGTGCGTTGTCGACGTGAAGGTTCTCGATCATGCGCCCGTCGACGGTGATCACACCGCGTCCCTCGGCTTGTGCTTCGTCGAACGCGGCGATCACGCGACGCGCGTAGTCGACGTCGGCATCGGTGGGAGCCCACACCTCGTTGCAGATGTCGACCTGGCCCGGGTGGATGAGGGTCTTGCCGTCGAAGCCCATCTGCATTCCCTGTTCGCATTCGGCGCGGAAGGCATCGAGATCCTTCACGTCGTTGAACACACCGTCGAGGATGATCTTGTCGGCTTCGCGCGCCGCGAGCAGCGCAGTGGCGAGATGGGGGACGAGCGGAGAGCGCCCACGAACTTGAGTAGCGCGCAGTTCTTTGGCCAAGTCGTTGGTGCCCATGATCAGCACGGCCACGCGCGGGTGAGCGGCGATCGCGCGAGCGTTGAAGATGGCGGTGGGCGTTTCCACCATGGCCCAGATCTTCATGTCGGCGGGCGCTCCGGCCGCGGTGAGATGTTGCGACACGGCGTCGAGTTGCTCGGTGTCGGCGATCTTGGGGATGACCACCGCCGACGCGCCCGACTTGGCGGCAGCGGCGATGTCGTCGGCACCCCACTGCGTGTCGAGGCCGTTGCAACGGATGGTCACTTCGCGATGTCCGTACGCACCGCTCTTCGCGGCCGCCACGGCGTTGGCTCGAGCGGCGGGCTTGGCGTCGGGTGCGACGGCGTCCTCGAGATCGAAGATGAGCGCATCAGCGGGAATCGTCTTGGCCTTCTCGAGTGCCTTCTCGTTGGACGAGGGCATGTACAGCACGGAACGGCGAGGACGCAGGTCGGACATGGCGACTCCTTTTCGAAATCGAGATCAGAAACCGTAGGACTGGGCGAGTTCGGGATCGCGTGCGGCGAGTTCGCGCGCCAACTGCACGACCACCTTGCACTGCTTGACCGATGCGTCGTCTTCCATCTTGCCGTCGAGCATGATGGCGCCGGTGCCGTCGCCCATGGCGTCGATCACGCGCATCGCGTGGGCCACGTCACTCGGCCGCGGGCTGAACACGCGGCGCGCGATGTCGATCTGTACCGGGTGCAACGACCACGCGCCGACGCAACCGAGCAGATACGCGTTGCGGAACTGGTCTTCACACGCGGTGGTGTCCTTGATGTCACCGAACGGCCCGTAAAAGGGGAGGATGCCATGCATCACGCAAGCGTCGACCATGCGCGCCATCGTGTAGTGCCACAAATCTTGCTGGAAGATCGTGCGCGGCGCGTCGGGGTCGGACGGGTTCGGGTCTTGGCGCACGAGATAGTCGGGATGTCCGCCGCCCACGCGCGTGGTCTTCATTCGGCGATTGGCCGCGAGGTCGGCCGGTCCGAGTGAAAGGCCTTGCATGCGCGGTGACGCACCGCAGATCTCTTCGACGTTGGCGACTCCGCGCGCGGTTTCGAGAATCGCGTGAACGAGGAGTGGCTTCTTCAGCCCGGCCTTGGCTTCGAGTTGAGCGAGCAGACGATCGACGTAGTGGATGTCTTCGGGTCCCTCGACTTTCGGGATCATGATCACGTCGAACTTGTCACCCACTTCGGTGACGATGGCAGTGAGGTCGTCGAGCGCCCACGGCGAGTCGAGACTGTTGACGCGCGTCCACAGTTGCGTGCTGCCCATCGGAACGGTCTGAGCCACTTTCACCAGACCGGCGCGCGCGGCTTCCTTGTCGGTGGCCGGAACGCCGTCTTCGAGATTGCCGAGGAGGATGTCGACGGTGGGGACGATCTCGGGGAGCTTCGACACCATCTTCTCGTTGGACGGCGGGAAGAAGTGGATCATCCGGCTGGGGCGGAAGGGGATCTCGCGGACGGGTTCGGGGGCGCCGACGGCGAGCGGTTTGAAGAAGTCACGGGCACTGCGCACGATTCGAGGGTACGCCCTACCCTGGGTGCGTGGCTAGTTCCGTCGTCATTCATGGTCACGAGGTGGATGCGGTGCTCTTCGACGCGGGCGGCATCTTCGTGATTCCCGACCCGCACGTGCTGGCGCCGTTGTTGGCGTACTACGGAGCGAGCTCCGACCTCGACGTGTATCACCGTGCGCACTACGCCGGGATGGCGGCCAAGTCGCGGGCCGGATCATCCGAGTCGGATTGGTCGGTGTACAACGCCGAGTACGTGGCGGTGGCCGGTGTGCCCGAACACGATCGGGCCGAGGCGGCCGAGGTTCTCGGGCGTACCCGTAACGCGTACACGTGGCGTCATCCGTTGCGCGACAGCGTGGAGGCGTTGCGTGCGTTGCACGAGCGGCAGGTGCCGATCGGTGTGGTGAGCAACGCCACGGGTCAGATCGAGTCGGTGTTGGCGCGCTCGGGCGTGTGTCAGGTGGGCGAGGGTGCGGGCGTTCCGGTTCGGGTGGTGGTCGACAGTCACGTGGTGGGTGTGGCCAAGCCCGATCCGCGCATCTTCGATTTCGGGATGGCGGTGTTGCCCGGGATCGATCGATCGCGCGTGGCGTACGTGGGCGACAGCGTGACGATGGATGTGAACGGGGCGCGTAACGCGGGGTTGTTGCCGGTGTTGCTCGATCCGTACGACGACCACGAAGGCGCAGCGTTTCTCCGCCTCACCTCCCTCTTCGACCTCTTGTGACCGCCTTGCCGCCTGATGGGTCCAGTGGCGGTGTGCCGGGGGAGATGGTGTCGGCGCGTTGGGTCGAGTGGCGGCGGTCGGTCGATCTCGACAAGTACGACGCTCGATGGGAATCGATGGCGGCGCGTGGAGAGTCGGTCCATGGTGAAGCCGATGCGGTGTCACGTCTCGCGCGCGATCACTTCGACGGCGGCACCCTCACCGTTCTCGATGCGGGTTGCGGCACGGGTCGCCTCGGAATCGAACTCGCGAATCGCGGCCATCGAGTGGTCGGCGTCGATCTCGATCCCGACATGATCGACCGCGCCCGCCGCAAGCGCCCCGACATCGAATGGCACGCGACTGATCTCGCGACCTTTACGACATCGACGAGGTTCGACCTCGTCGTGATGGCCGGCAACATTCCGAACTTCTGTCGTCCCGGCGAACAAGCACGAATCGTCGCCAACCTCGCGCAGCTGCTCGCACCACACGGCTTGCTCGTTTGTGGCTGGTCGCAGGAGTCGACCGACGACTCGTATCACGCCGAGCAGTTCATCGCCGACGGTGAAGCCAACGGGCTGTCACTCGTGAGCGCGTGGAAGAACTGGGAGGGTGACGCGTTCGACGACGGCGACTACGCCGTGATCGTTCTGTCGTAGCCGGTCTTGATTACGAGACGAGGCGGCGGGCGATGACCTTGAGGCACAAGGTCTCGTCGGCACCTTCGAAGATGCTCAACACGCGCGCATCCACGAACAACCGGCTCACGCTGTATTCCTCGGCGTAGCCGTACCCGCCGTGAATTTGCATGGCCTCGCGCGTGACCCACTCGGCGGCCTTGCACACGTACGCCTTCACCATCGACGCCTCGGTGGCGCCCTCGCCCTTGGCCATCAACTTCGACACCTGATAGCTGAACTGGCGACCGGCCTGGATGAGCACGGCCATGCGACCCAACTTCACCTTCGTGAGTTGGTACTCGGCGATGTTGTTCCCGAACACGTTGCGGTTGTGCGCGTGGTCGTAGGAGGCTTCGTACGCGGCCTGCATCACGCCCACCGCGCGCGCGGCCGTCTGCAGACGACCGTTCTCGAAACCTTCCATCTGGTAGTAGAAGCCCTTGCCGAGCCCACCCTCTTCACCGATGAGATTGGTCGCGGGCACCCACCAGTTGTCGAGAGCGATCTCGTACGAGTGCATACCGCGGTAACCGATGGTGTCGATCGGGCGGCCTTCCATCTTGCCCACCGAGCCATCGGCGCGAACGTTCTGCGTGAACTCGAAACCGTGGGCTTCGCCGCGCGGCTTCGGCACGATGAAAAGACTCAGACCCTTATGCGTGAGCGAGCGATCGGGGTTGGTGCGAGCGAGCAGCATCAACACGTCGGCGCGACCAGCGAACGTGCACCACGTCTTCACGCCGTTGATCACGTAACCGGGCCGTCCGTCGGGGCCATCGGCCGGCGTGGCGGTCACCTTGAGGCCAGCCACGTCGCTGCCGTAGTCGGGCTCGGTCACGGCAACCGCGGCCATCACGTCGGCGGTGGCCAACTTGGGCAGCCACTCCTGCTTCTGCGCCTCGGTTCCACCCTTCACGAGCGCGCGGGTGAGGATCTCGGGACGCGTGATGAGCGAACCGCCGATTCCGAGCGAACCGCGGCTCAACTCTTCGGTGGCCACGACCATGGCGAGGTATTCACCTTCGCCGCCTTCGGAAAATCCGCCGTACTCGCTCGGCACCGACAAACCGAACGCACCCATCTCGGCGAGACCACTGATGATCTCTTCCGGAACGTCTTCGTTGAAACGGTGTACGTGCTCGGCGCGCGGCGCGATCACTTTCTCGGCGAACGAGCGGAACGTGTCCTGCACCATCTCGAACTCTTCGTCGAGGTGACGCGGACCCTGAACATCGGCGAGCGACGCCACGAAGTCCGGATCGCGATACGTACCGATGAACGACAACGCGGAGTCGAGCGCACCACGCTCGAGACCCCACAGCGATTCGCGACCGAGGAACTTGCCCATGAGATCGTGCGCCATGTCGGCGGTGTATGCGCAGGTGATGAGACCTTCGTGGTTGCCCTTGGCGCCGTAGTCGAGCAGCGAACGTGCGGTCTCGACCGCCGACGCTGCGTGCGCGAGGTCGTAGGCCAGCACTTGGTGCTTGTCGGGGCCACCGATCTCGGAGAGGTGACGAAGGGCTTTGCCGACGGCGCGCGACGCGAGATCGATTACATCGGCAGCGGACTGGAGGTCGGGGGCGACGATGGTGCTCATCGGCGAGAACGCTACTGGTGGGCCTTCGACCACCCCGAAGTGGTGACCCCGTTCGTCCACCCGGTCGTGCGTCACCCCCGGGCCATTCGGCGCCGGTGTGGGAACATGGGTTCATGTCGGGGCTCATCTGCGTCTACTGCGGTTCGAGTTCGGGGGCCCGGCCCGAATTCGCCGACGAGGCGCGGCGCCTGGGCACCGAGATCGCCCGGGCCGGATTCGGTCTGGTGTACGGCGGCGGCCGAATCGGGCTGATGGGCATCGTGGCCGATGCGGTGCTGGAGGCGGGCGGCCACGTGCACGGAGTGATCCCCGAGCACCTCGTGCGGGCCGAGACCGCACACACCGGCCTGCCCGTGCTCGACATGGTCGAGTCGATGCACGAGCGCAAGGCGCGCATGGCCGAACTCGCCACGGGTTTCATCGTGATGCCCGGCGGCTTCGGAACGTTCGACGAAGCGTTCGAAATCCTCACCTGGAACCAGTTGGGTCTCGTCACCAAACCGCTCGTGTTCCTCGACGGCACCGGCTTCTACGGTCCGTTGCTCGCGGCCCTCGATCACGTGGTCGAGTCGGGATTCGTCGCACCGCAATTCCGACGAATCGCCGCGGTCGCGCGCACACCGGAAGAAGCGGTGCGCATCGCGTCGGGTCCGGCCCCCGATGTTCCGGGCAAGTTGAGTTCGCTCGACGTGACGGCGAAGAGGAGTTCGTTGTGACTCAGCCGGCCGGAGTTCCGTGGCCCACCCATCAGTGGCCCGACGGCGACGTGTCGACGGTGGCCGATCCGGCGCGGCTCATCACGGCGAGCACTCAGTTGTTCGACGAACCGTCGTCCGATGCTCACGGCACATCGCTCGCCCTCGTGGTGGTGCATCGTGGTCGCGTCGTGCACGAGCGCTACGGAGTCCAGCCCGACACGCCGTTCGGCCCAGGTGGTCCCGTCGATGCCGACACCACTCTCATTTCGTGGAGCATGGCCAAGAGCATCACGCACGCCTTGGTTGGTTTCCTCGTCGACGAACAACGGCTCGATCCCTCGGCGCCGGCTCCGGTACCAGAGTGGACGAACGACGATCGTCGCAACATCACGCTCGAGAACTTGTTGCAGATGCGTGACGGACTCGATTTCGTGGAGGAGTACGTGGCCGGCGAGAACGCGCCCGTACCGCACGTGATCGACATGCTGTTCGGCTCGGGGGCCGACGATGTCGCCTCGTTCGCCAAGTCGCGTCCGGCCAAGCACGAACCCGGATCGGTCTGGAACTACTCGTCGGGTACCACCAACATCGTCTCGAGCATCGTCGCGCAGACGATCGCCACCACGCACGACATCACGTCGTTCGTCCAGCAGAGGTTGTTCGCGCCCATCGGAATGACGAGTGCGACCGCGCGACTCGACGCCGCCGGCACCTTCATCGGCTCGTCGTACGTGTACGCGACGGCTCGCGATTTCGCGAAGTTCGGTTACCTCTACTTGCGCGACGGCGAATGGGATGGTGCGCGACTCCTCTCTCGCGAGTGGGTCGCCGGTGCGAAGCGTCAGCACGCGGCCGATCCGGAAACGAACCACGGGTACGGATCTCACTGGTGGATCTGGAAATCGATGTCGGGTGTGTCGGCTGCACTCGGTTACGAGGGCCAGCGCATGATCGTCGATCCGCGGCGCGACACCGTGGTGGTTCACCTCGGCAAGTGGGTGCACGACACGCAACCGCTCCTCGATCGACTGCTCACCAATGTCCTCGAGGCCACGGCCTGATGCGCAACCACCCGGCCGAGTCGGCCGGAACTGCTAGGAAATAGGTATGACGGACGCGGGAGGGACGGGCGTCGGCGAGGGTCGGGCCAAGCGCACGCCCGCCGAACGTGCGGCCGGTCGTCGTCGGGCCGCGGCCCGCACCTTCAAGGTCGTGGCCACCGTTGCCGTCGTCTACTTCATCATCCTCAACATTCCCGGATTGCGGAACGCCGTCGATCAATTGGGAGAGGTGAAGCCCGGTCTGCTCGTGGTGGGCCTCGTGCTGTCGTTCGGTGCGCTGCTGTGCTACTCGGTGATGACTCGTCAAGCCTTGGGGCCGGTGGGCGCGCACCTGTCGTTGTGGCGGATGTTCCGTATTCAGTTGTCCACGCGTGCGTTGTCGAGTTTGGTGCCGGGTGGAAGTGCCGCTGGTTCGGCTCTCGGCTATCGATTGCTCACGGTGTCGAACGTCCCCGGACCTGATGCTGGGTTCGCACTCGCGACGGCGGGCCTTGCGTCGGCCGTGGTCCTCAACTTCGTGTTGTGGTTCGGGTTGGTGGTGTCGATTCCGTTGCGCGGGGTGAACCCGGTGTACGGAACGGCGGCCATTGCCGGAATCATCCTGATGGGAATCGCGGCGGCGATCATCTTCGGTCTCATCGAGGGTCAGCATCGGTCGGAGAAGTTGCTGCGCGCGATCGCTCGCAAGCTGCACATGAACGAAGATCGCGCGGGCGAAGCGGTTCGTCATATCGCGGCTCGCATGCAAGAACTGTCGGAAGATCGACCACTGCTCCGCCGACTCGTGATGTGGGCCACACTCAATTGGCTCATCGATGCAGCGGCGCTGTGGGTGTTCTTGCGCGCGTTCGGTGGCGACCTGCCCATCGATGGTCTCATCGTCGCGTTCGGCTTGGCCAACGTTCTGGCCGCGGTCCCGCTCACTCCCGGCGGGCTCGGTGTGGTGGAGGGTGTGTACGTGCCGGTGATCGTGGGCTTCGGCTTGCCGCGCGCGACGGCGGTGGTGGGTGTGGTGTCGTACCGCATCGCGCAGTACTGGCTGCCCATCGTCGTGGGTGGTGGTTCGTATCTGTCGTTGCGAGTCGGACCGTGGTCGATCTCGAAGGATCGTCTCGAGCCGCTGCGCGACGTGGTGGCGGCGGTCGGAAGCTCCGAGGAGAACATCCTCGACTTCTCCGAGCGCTACCCGGCCCGCGAGCGCACGCGGGAGATTCCGATGCCCCCGCAAGAGCCCGAGGTGCACGACCCCACTCGCGAGTGGACGAATGGGGAGCCGCCGGCCGACCAGCGGTAAGTTGCCCTCATGACCGTTCATGAGCGTCCCTTCGGCCGTTGTCTCGAAGATTTCCAGGTGGGCGATGTGTATCGCCATTGGCCCGGCAAGACCATCACCGAGTACGACGATCACCTGTTCTGCATGATCACGATGAACCATCACCCGTTGCACACCAACGACTGGTTCGCGTCGAAGAGCGTGCAGGGTCGCAACGTGGTGGTGGGCAACCTCGTGTACTCGCTCGTGCTCGGCATGAGCGTGCCCGACGTGAGTGGTGCGGCCATCGCGAATCTCGAGGTCGAGACGTTGCAGCACAAGTCGCCCACGTTCCACGGCGACACCATCCACGCCGAGACCCGCGTTCTCGACGTGCAGGAGAGCAAGTCGAAGAACGATCGCGGTGTGGTGACGGTCGAGACCAAGGCCTGGAATCAGGACGGCAAGGAAGTGTGTTACTTCCGTCGTCGTGTGATGGTGTGGAAGCGCGAGTTCGCGCCGTCGCGTGAGCGGCCGTACGACACCGATGCCGCATGGGGCGAAGCCTGACCGACGACGTGCGCGTTCAGCAGGACGCGCTACTGGGCTGGGCCACTCCGCGCCTGCGCGAGTTCGTGTGGCGAAGTACTCGCGATCCGTGGGCCGTGTTGGTGAGCGAAGTCATGCTCCAACAGACCGGTGTGGGTCGTGTGATCGCGAAGTGGGGAGCCTTCATGGAGGCGTTCCCCACGCCGCGTGACTGTGCCGAGTCATCGTTGGGAGACGTGTTGCGGCTGTGGCAGGGGCTCGGTTACCCGCGTCGTGCTCGCAACTTGCACGCGGCGGCCGGGGTGATCGTGCGCGAACACGAGGGAGATGTTCCCGGTTCGCTCGATGCGTTGTTGGCTTTACCGGGCGTGGGTGCGTACACCGCACGAGCGGTGCTGGCCTTCGCATTCGAGTACGACGTGGCGGTGGTCGACACGAACATCGCACGAGTGCTCGCACGACTGCAGGGCGAGAGGCTCACTCCGAAGCGGGCGCAAGTGGCGGCCGACGAGTTGCTGGCCGAGGGAACGGCGTGGTTGTGGAACCAAGCGTTCATGGACTTGGGCGCGACGGTGTGTCGACCGGTCCCGTCGTGCGACGAGTGTCCGTGGTTCGAGTTCTGCGCGTGGCGCGGTGAGGGTGACGACCCGGCCGTGGGTTCGGCCGGAGTGAGCGTGCCGCAGGGCCGTTTCGAAGGGTCCGATCGGCAAGCACGTGGGCGTTTGATCAAGGCCTTGGGCGAGGGCAGTGTGCGGATGAAGGATGCTCCGAAGGTGATGGATCGTCCGCGCGATGTGGCGGAGCGATTGGTGTCGGCGTTGGCGACCGAAGGCCTCATTCACCTCGACCCATCCACCTCCACCATCCACCTCCCCTAGGCGATCCGGCCGGTGGTTTTGGTTGATGTTTTGGTTGGTGTTTTGGTTGGTGTTTTGGTTGTGGTTCTGGTGGCGATTTTCAACCCTATGGGTTGAAAATCGCCACCAGAACCACAACACACTCACACACACACGAACGAGTGAAGAGGTCAGGCGCGGTAGACGTAGATGGTGTCGGTGTCGCTGCGGGGCGATGTGCGCGACAGGCACACCACGATCAACTCACCGTCACTCACCAGCCCGGCCCGCTTGGCCGAGTGCACGGCCAACTCGATGGCTTCGTCGGTGGAATGCGGGCGCGGTGCGAGCACCGG
>Ga0169931_10001821_pt1 | contig 35243 bp, 31 predicted proteins | sample Kivu_15m_20L_FD_129675 | JGI IMG/M metagenome (GOLD analysis project Ga0169931, IMG submission 129675) | Freshwater microbial communities from Lake Kivu, Western Province, Rwanda to study Microbial Dark Matter (Phase II) - Kivu_15m_20L... | ecosystem: Environmental > Aquatic > Freshwater > Lake...
ATTATAGACAACTTATATTGATATTTTTATTGTATTATAAGTGAATTATATTTGTATAGATATCATTAATATTATGTTAATTATGATATAATAATAGTGAAATAAGTGGTTTGAAATATTTTTGACAAAAAAAATCGATCAAAAAATAAATCATAAAAAAAATAAATTTGATTCCAAAAAATTAGAAAAAAAATTCGAAAAAATTAGAAAAAAATTTTGCAAAAAATTCTTATTATCTGACATCATAAAATTTAAACTTAGAATAGATACATTTTGAACTATTAGTAGCAAAATAATTATTCAAAAAATTTACGATGCAAAAATTGTAAAATAAAAATGAAAAAAAAATCAAACTTCTCCAAAAAAAAAAAAAATTTTTTTTAAAAAATGAAATCGAAAAAAAAAATCTCTCTCTCCCGAAAATCGTTGTGCTGTGTTAATTTATCCAAAATTTTATATACATACATCCGTCTATGTTTTTTTCTATTTATTATCATCTTTCATCATAAATCAGTGTCAAAAACATTTTGGATAAATTTACCACAAATTTATCCAAATTTATCCAAATTTATCCACTTTTTCCACACTTATCCACAAAAAATGTGGTAAATTTGGATAAATTTTTTTCATGATGAGAATCAAAAAATCGTCATAAGAAAAATTTCTATTTTTTGATTTATGAGCATTTGCATCATATTCGCATTTTTAAGAATCAAGATTTACCAAAAACATGATCTAATTTCAATTTTGCATCATAAAATGAAAATAAAAAAAATCACAATCAGTGCATAAGCATCAGTTTCACTTTTTTTGATTTTTTTAAAATTTCACAAAAAATGAAAAAAACACGAAAAAATTTATCCACAAAAATTGTGGTAAATTTGGATAAATTTTTGGATAAGTTGGACAAATTTTTGGATAAGTTGGATAAATAGTTGGATAAATAGTTGGATAAATAGTTGGATAAATAGTTGGATAAATAGTTGGATAAATAGTTGGATAAATAGTTGGATGGATAAATAAATATAGAAATATTATAATGGATGAATAATATTATGGATAAATAAAATGATAGAAATAATATTGATTATGAAAACTAATTTATCAAAAAAATTGAAATATTATATTTAATAAGATGACGTATATTATAATATAATAAAACCAAAAATGAAAAAAGTAAAAAAAGAAATTATAGATGATACATTGTTAAATTTCAAAAAGTCGGATATTTTTACTCCTGAAAACATAAGTAAAATTATGGCAGGATTTTTGAAAGAAAATGGAAATTTATTAGAGCCTGCTGTTGGTGACGGACAATTATTGAAATTTATAAATTTTGATAAATACGATAATATTGATATATTTGATATAAAAGAAGAATATTTGGAAAGATGTCCAAAACATAAGAAAATAAAAAAACACTTTAATGATTTTATTAAGTGTGAAATTACAAAAAAATATGATAATATAATTCTAAATCCACCATACATTAGAATTCAAGATTTATCACCAGAATATAGAGATTTTTTGAAGAAAAAATGGGAAATTCTTTCTGATGGTAATATTGATTTTTACTATGCATTTATATTGAAATCTATTGAACTATTGTCGGATGATGGAATAATGATTGCTATTACACCAAATAGTTATATTTATAATAAATCAGCAGTAGAATTGAGAAAATATTTAATGGAAAACAAATACATCCAACAAATTATTGATTTCAAATCCCAAAAAGTATTTCCAAACATTTCTACATATTGTTGTATAACTATCTTTTCAAAACAACAGAAAAATTCACTCATTTATAATGATAAAATTATTGATTATAGTAATTTAACCGATAGTTTTTTCGAAAAAAAAAATACTTCCGGAAAATTATTGAAAGAATTATGTTCAATTAAAAATGGAATTGCTACTCTTAGAGATAAAATTTATATTCATAAAGAAAAAAAATATGATGAAGAATGTTGGAAAATAATTACAAATAGCAGCAGTGATTTATGGGTAATTTTTCCATATGATGATAATGGAAAAATAATTGATGAAGAAAAATTTAAAAAAACAAATCCAAAAACATATGAATTTTTAGAACAAAATAGAGAGGAATTAGAAAAAAGAGATAAAGGAAATAAAACATACGCTTCTTGGTATGCTTTTGGAAGAACCCAATCTTTAATTAAACCAAAAGCTGAAAAAGTTTTATATATTTCTACTTTTGTTAATCCAAAAAATATTAAATACAAAATAGACATACCAAAATTATTTGTTTCATCTCTTTGTATTGAACCAAAAGAAGACGTAGATATTAATGATATAGTTGAAATATTAAGGAATAATGAAGATTATATTGAAGAAAATAGTTCAAAACGTGGTGGCGGATGGATAAGTTTATCTGGAAGTATATTAAAAAATATTCCCATTTAGAATATATTATAAAATGATATGTGCGGAGTTTCATTATTAAATCCAATTATTATTGGATCTTTATCATAATTATCACCGATATTATTTTCATGTTTAACGTCAATAATATAATCAATAGTCATTTTGCATAAATTCCATTCCACTAATTTTTTATAAATTTGAAAAGATTCTGAATATTTTATATTTTCAAAATGTTTTATTTTTTTATCTTGTGATAAATATGGTATAGTATTACATATTATATTTATAGGTATGATATCTACTAAATCATTTTGTTTTTTCAAATGTATCATTTCTCCTGTCAAATTTTCCCATGCATTATTTTTATTTTGTTTATAATTACTCATTATAAATTTTACAGGAAATATATATACAAGAATATTTTCACGATACACAGTTATATCACACTTTTTTTTACCAACCATATTACAAGAACTCACAGTATCTTCTAATTTTACTTCATATTTATCTTCATATTTATCTTCAAGACATTTAGTTATTTCAGATTTCAAAAAATTATGGAGAAAATTAACTTTCTCTGATGAACGACTTCCATGTGACATATATTTTTTAATGGTTTGTCTTATACATTCTATAAATCTTTCTTCTTCATTATAATCTTTTTTTTCTTCTTTCTTTTCTTCATTATCAGCAGGTTTTTCCATTTATTTTATATTTTATTTAGTAATAAAATTAACATTTTTTTTTCAATTTTTTTAATATTTTTCTATTATTTCACAAATTCTTTCACTTGTATTTATTATTGGAAACAAGTTATTTGATATTATTTTTTTCTTACTATAACTTTCATAAGCATTTTTTAATATTTCAAATTCACAATCACAATTAATAACACTGTTTATTTCTCTCCTTCCTTCTTGTCTTACTCCGATATTTATTACATATTTATTAAAATAAGGTATTTCATATATTCCACTTGATGAATTACCCATAAATAAATCACTATGATATGCTAATCTTAAATATTCTTCTCTTTCCAAATTATCATAAATAACCAAATATTTCTTTTTCACATATAATTTCCGTATCAAATCATTATTATTATCCATATTTGTCCCAATACATATTATTTTAATATTATTATTATGTAAATAGTCAAAAAACAATTCTATTTCACATAAATACCCTTCTAATTTATCTATATTTTTAGTTTCTACATGATATACAAACATAATGTAATTGCCATGCTTTTTTTCACCACAATTAAAATTTCTAAATATTTCTAATCCAGGATTTCCAACAACATAAACATCTTTTTTGCCCATCATTTCTACTCTTTTTTTTGCTTCTAAACAAGAAACAAAGTGTATATGTGACATTTGGGTTATTGAATTTCTAAATTCATTATCATATGAACCATTTGTTATATCTCCACCACAAAAGTGTATTATTTTTATTTGATATATAGTAGCAACAAAGGCTACCGCCATTATTTCATATCTATCTCCTAAAACTATAATATAATCAAATTTATTTTCAGAAAAATATATTGCTAATTCTGTCATTTCATTTGCTATTGACGTAATTATATTTTTACTATCATATTTTACTTCTATTGTTTTTATTTCATAATCTATTTTTATTTTATCATTTTTTATTAATTCTACTGAATTACCATGGATATTTGAAAAATGCGATCCACATACTACTAATTTTAAATCAAAACATTCCCGCATTTTTATTATAATATTTTTTAATAACCCATATTCTGCCCTTGAACCTGTAACTATACATAAACGTTTAACCATAATTTTATACATATATGGAACAAAAAAAGAAATATCCACAATACACAGATAAAATGATAGATGATGTTTCTGACATTTTGAAATCTGGCAGAGTTAATTATTGGACTGGTAATAAAGTAAAAGATTTTGAAAAACAATATTCAGAATATTTTGGTTGTAATTATTCTATTGCTGTTTCCAATGGTTCTATCGCTTTGGAATTATGTTTAAAAGCTATCGATTTAAAAAAAGATGATGAAGTTATTGTAACATCAAGGAGTTTTATTGCATCTGCAAGTTCTATCAATTTATGTGGCGGAATTCCCATTTTTTGTGATGTCAATTATTTCACTCAAAATATAACTTTATTTGATATCAAAAGAAATATATCAGAAAAAACAAAAGCTGTCATTTTGGTTCATTATAATGGCGTTCCATGTGATGAAATATATGAAATATGTAATTATTGTAAATCTAATAATATTTTTGTAATTGAAGACTGCGCACAATGTCATGGAGCTAAATATTGTGACAAATATTTGGGAACTTTTGGCGACATTAGTGCTTGGTCTTTTTGTCAAGATAAAATTATTTCTACTGGTGGTGAAGGTGGCATGATTACTACTGATAATAAAGAATTATATCAAAAAGTATGGTCTCTAAAAGATCATGGAAAAGTAATGAATGAAAATAATTATGATATTACAGATTTTGGTTCTAATTATAGAATGACAGAAATACAAGCTTCTATCGGAATTAACTCTTTGGTATTACTTGACGAATGGGTGAAAATAAGAAGGAGAAATACTATGATGCTAAATGACGTATTTAGTAAATATGATTTTATTATTACAAATAAATCTTTTTTTTATAATAGTAATAAATTCTATTGTTCTTGTTACAAATATTATTTCTATATAGATAAAAGCTATGTCGGATACAAGAAACTTAGAGAAATTATTATTTCTGAATTTAAAAAAAATGGCATAAGTGAAGTTTTTTCTGGTTATAGAATGGAAATTTATGATGAAATATGTTACAAAAATAAAAAAAATTTTATATTAAATAATGAATGTCATAATTCAAAACAAATTGGAGACACTTGTATTATGTTATGTTGTGATCCGACTTATACCGAAGATATTATGAAAATTTTTGTTGCTAAAATAGAAACTATTCTTGATAATATATGCGAAAATAGTATTGCTATTGTTGGTTGTGGTGGTCATTCTCGTGTTATTACTGATATTGCAATAAAAAATGGTTTTTATATTATTGGTTATATTGGTGATATGATATTTGATAAAAATTATGTATATAGAAATATTAGCTATTTGTGTTCCAATTATTTTTTATCTGGAAATAAAATATTTTTTAAAATAATTATTGGTTTTGGTGATTTAAAAAAAAGAAATGATTTAATTAATAATTTAGAAGATAAAAATTTAAAATATGCAAATATTATTGATAAATCTGCTATTATTTCTGATACTGTAAAAATCGGATTTGGAAACGTTATTATGCCTAATGTTGTTATCAATAGTTCTTGCGAAATTGGTAATCATTGTATATTCAATACAAGTAGTATAATAGAACATGACTGTATTATTGGCGACAATACTCACTTTTGTCCCGCTTCTGTTATTTGTGGTGGTATAAAAATCGGCAATAATACTCTTTTTGGTGCCAATAGTGTTTGTAAAAATTCTACTAATAATAATAAAATAACAATTGGTAATAATGTTATTATTGGATGTGGTTCTGTTGTTTTAAATAGTATTTGTGATAATAATACAGTACATGGCGTTATTTAATTACTTGCAGTGACAATTACAGTGGCTATGATAACGGTGTGATGATACAGAAGATGCACAAGATGCTGATGAAGAACAACTTGTTGCAGTTGTAGTTCCACAACATGGTCCAGAATTATATTTGCAATTATCACAGCAAGTTTTCTTTTCTTTTTTACAACAAGATAATAATTCTTCTAATTCTTCATCTTTACAACATGCTTTCTTATATAAATATGCATAAAAATCCCTATATTTCTTCACTACATTTTTTATAAATATTAGTGAATCAGTATTTACTGTTTGTGGTAAAATATCATCATTTAAATCTGGCAATGGATCATCATATGTCAATAATATTCCTGTACAATCATCTCTAAATTCTACATAACTTAGTGTAGTAGATAGTGTGCTACCATAAAAATTTGTATAATATGCCCTAATATTATCTTCTGTTAGAGCTCCAACTTTTCCACTATATAAATCAGATATACTTGTGGGAACAGAAAAAGATATCCCAAATTTATTAGCTCCTGCAATTAAAGATGTGTTTAATTCATAAGTGAAAGTTATATTATCAAAATCAGCAAAAGTTGTAACATGTTTTAAATATTGGCTTAATTTTATTACATTTTTTTCATATATACTACACAAATACTTATTTTCTGTGCAACTCATTATATTTATACTCTATGAAAATAAAAATATTAAAATTATTTATTTTCGCATGACAAAACGGTATGTTGCGCAACTCTTTATATTTATAATATTTATATAGAGTAATTTTATAATGATAATAAATGAAATTGTAGAACGAAAAAATATTGAAACAGTGCAGAAAAATTTTTTTGATTATTTTTTGTTATATCATGATAAGCTTTTTTCTATAATTAAATATTTATCTTATGATTTCATTTCTGGAAAAAGTGTAGAAAAAATCGAAGGTGATCACTACAATTTAAATAATTTATTAAAAAAAAATGACATAAATAAAATATTTGTTATTATTACCGATATTACCGATATTAAAAAAATATATCAAATGAAAGATAAATTAATGTTTATTAATCTTGAATTTGAATTTGAATATTGCCAAAATGATCCAAGCTATTATTACAATTATTTAAATCATTATATTAATAAATTGATATCTTTTGATAATTGGTGTTATTATAATTGTTTATCTTCTTTATTAGTAAAAATTAAAGATAATAATTACAAAAAAATAATAATATTAGATGATAATGCTATTTGTAATGTTGATATTCATGACAAATTGAAATATAATAAAGATTTTTATGCTAATTATGATATTCTAAAATTCACAGAATCTTGTTTTATTATTAATAATATAGATACTATTATCGATAAAATTATAAACAATATTTCTACTATTTTATTATCGGGTGTTTTCATTAATATTTTTACTGGAATTCAAAAAATAAATCATATTGGGCAGATATTTATTTCTAATATTACAAAAAATGATATTACTCCACAAAATTCTAATAAATATATATTACAATATAAAAGAGAATATTATTATTTGTCCCTTTCTTATGAAAATTTTTTAAAAGATCATAGAAAATACTATAAATATTTGAATAATAAAACTGTTGCTATAATTGGACCTTCACCTACTATTAAAAAAAATATCAATTTTGATCATATTAATAAACAAGACATAATAGTCAAAATTAATAATTCTATATTTTCTGATAATGATAATGTTTATACTGGTAATAGAATAGATGTATTATATACTCTTAGTCTTGCTCAAAATTTAAATCAAATAGATATTAGTTTTCAAGATAAAAAATTCCATGAATATTTTTTCGATTTGGTTGATAAAAAAAATATTAAATTTTTAGTTTTTTCAAATGAATTACACTCTATAATACATAACCAACGTCTTTCGCTAAATATTTATAAATTTACACAATTATATAACAAAAAAAACATACCAATAATTTTTTTGCCGAAAAATATAATTGAAAAGCATGTTACAAATGCCAGAAAAATACCGTCAGCAGGATATGGAGCTATAATTAATCTTTTGACTTATAATATAAAATCTTTATATATCAAAGGCTTCACTTTTTTTAAAGATGGACATAGCATGTCATATATCGGCGAAGAATGGAAAAAAAAACTTGATGATAAAAGTATTAGCAACAATAGCCAAGAAATAAAAGAAAAAATGATACATACATTAGTAAAAAATTCATTTTCAAATAATTCTCCACATAATTTTAATTATGAATTTGAAAGTTTAAAAAAAATTGCAAAATCAGATGATAGAATTGTTTTCGATAGTTCTATTAAAGAATTATATGAATAATAAACATACAGTTTCAAATGCCGATACTAACATCTTTTTATTTTTTATGTTTTTACTTTCTGATATTAATTTATTGAACATATTAATAATTTTTTTAAAATCTATCTTTCTACATTTTACTTTTTCTACTTTTTTTATTTCTTTATTTTCCATTTCTTTATTTTTTTCAATAATATATTTATTCACATTTTCATAATTTTTATTATTTTCTAAATAATTATCACTATATACAGTAACATCTGTTTCTATATCGCTATCTATTTCTATTTCATAATTATTATCAAATAATTCACTATATATTTTATTCAAATCATAATTATATGTTTCAATGTCTGACATTCTACAATCATAAATATCTAAATTAAATATTCCAACTATTGCTTCTTCTATATTTAAAATTTGTTTTCCAGTATTTATATTTACTATATTATGTATATCTATCAGCCATAATATTAATTTTAATTTATTACTAACTATTTCTTCCGTTAATTTATAATTATCTATAATTTCAACATAGTGCTTCCTACACTTTGAACATGGTAATATTTTTGAAATATCTTCTGTAAAATATTTCATTATATATTCTTTATCTTCTTTATTTGGATTTGACTGATATGTTATTGTCATAAAATGCATCATTTTCCAATATATTGGTCCCCATAAAGAATTTATAATTCCTTCCATATATAAAAAAATGAACTATTAATTATATTATTATGGACGAAAAAGAAGAAGAATTGCTTTTCGAAAATTTAAAATCATATGGAATTATCAGACTTATTGATTCTGAATATTTGTATTGTATCAAAAATCAACAGAAAACAAAAATAAAAATTACAGATTATATTGCCAATCCAAGTTTATATACAAAAGATATCGATATGAATTTAAATTTCCTACTTATTTCTTTGGCTAAAATTAATGATATTGATAATATTAAATTAATTGTTAATAATGAAAATTATACATTAGATCCAATATATTATGATAATATTATTAGTGAATTAATATCTTGTGGTGATATTAATATTGATGTTTTTGATATTTTTTATGATAAAATAGGGAATAAACACAAAGAAATTTTATTTTCACATTGCATTTCAAAAGCTAATAATACAGAAATTATTAATTGGACATTTGAAAAAATTAAAATTGAATGTTTTATTGATATAGAAACTGTTTTCAAAAGTATTGAAGATATTTTTTTACTTGATTATGTTTTACAAAAGATTATAGACAATAATTATTTCCACTTAATTTATCAAGAATTGTTCATTATCATGTCTTGTAATAGTGAAAATTTATTGAAATTTGTTGCTTTAAATAAAGGAAATTTAAATAATATTAATAAAAAAATTATTAATCAAGTTATTATTGTTGTTGTTATAAATGGTAAAAATACAGATGTTTGTGATATTATTGCTAATAATTATGTTTATGATATTAGTGATGCCTATATGTTAATAAATTTCGCATTGGTTAATAGAAAGTTTGCTATTTTAAAATATTTCCTTGATAAATTTAATATTTGTAATATAAATAAAAATAGTTTCGAAACTATTATTTTTACTATCAAAGAAAAAATAAATGTTGAAATGATTGAAGAATTATTTAAATTGCAAAAATATTTTGATTATTTTGATTTTACATGTTGCCATAATACTATTTTAAGAACTTGTGTTATAAATAATAATCTTCCTGTTATTCAATTTATAGTTAATAATAATTTATTTAATAATTCTATTGAAAGTGATGAATTATTATTAGATTGTATAAACTATTTTGCTACTAATGAAATTAAAATTATTTTTTCAAATATTATTAACACTGTAAAGCTTCCAACATAGCATTAAATATTCTTTTTGACTCTTCCACTATAATTGTTGCACCTCTAATTGCTCTGACAGTTGGACCATTTGTTGTTCCCGTATTTTTTATTAAATTTACAGCTTCTGTGTTTGCTGAAGCCGAAAAAGTATTTGATAAAAACGCTTCTATTTCCAAAGTATTTCCTGTTGATGCAAAACCATATCCATCAACATCATGATAATATAATTTTTGTAATACAGATAATCTTGAACAATAACATCCTACTAATAATGGAATTCTCAATTTTATTGGACTTGCTGCTGTATTGAAAACATTATTTAATCCAAATTTTGTATTGAACCCTCCTACTACGGTAGCTGTTGTTGTTGCTAATGCTGATTTTGATAACTGATCTTCTGAAACGCCGATTAAAATAGGACGCAAATAACATTGATATGCATTTAATCTTTTCAATAAAGATTGTAAAATAGCTTTTTCTTTGTAGCAACAAACACATTCCAAAGGGGCAGGCGTTTTGCAAGAATCACAATAATTATATGACATAATATTATAATATTATAATATATTATTTTGTAATATTATGCATGATGATAAAAAAAATTGATTTATTAATGACATATTAATATATTTTTATTTAATATTTAAAATACAAGAAAAAATAAAAAATGTCTTTTTCTGTCTATGCTGATCCTTGTGCTAACTTGCAAACACAAAACACAAATTGCAGTGAATTAGAATTATCATCTGATGATTTTTATAATATTGCCGAAAAAGATATTTGCGAAAATATTTCTACTGAACCAGCTGTTCTTGTTACAAAAGATAATGATAATTATGAAGTAAATAAAATCGAAAATAAATTATTTTTGTCTCTTAGTGATCAGTTTTATCTTAAAAAAGAACTCATTAGAAATACACATTTATATATAATTTGTATGAAAAATGATTATAATAAAGATTTCGATTATAAAATTTTGTTTGAAAAATATGTTGATACAGATGTATTTTTGCAATTATGTGGAGAATTAGTTATTTTTAAAGCGCCATATAGTATGATTTATAACAATGAATTTAAGAAAATGGCGAAATATATAGATGGAGATTTTCTCGGAACTATATTTTCGGAAGAATTTGAAAACCAAGAACTTGTATTATTACAGTTTAATTTAATCGAAAAAGATGCAAAATTAAATGTTTCATTATATAAAACATCGTCTAATTTTTCTGATATTTCTGCTCTGTGTGAATTTATTGCCGAATATTATAAAAATTATGGTAGTAGTGCTATTATTGAAAAATTTAGTGATTTTATAAATGATTTGCATATGTGTAGTTATTGGAAAAATGGAGAAAATGGTAAGTTGTTTAATATGGATGAAATATTTAAAAACAGAGATTTCAAATACAAAGCCCGCAGAAATGAATTATTCCAAAAATCTGTCGAGGCTATGTCAAAACAAGAAGTCAAAGAAATGAACAAAATTTTCAAATGTACAAAAAGTAATTCTGTTTCTATTAATTATCCAACAGAATTATTATTTGATAAAGGTGATGAAAAACAAGAAGAAAGTAAAGTTTTTGATACACAACTTGTTAATAAAAACCAAAAACTTTTGACTTCTTTTGTTGAAAAAGCTGATTTATTTACATCTCTTAAAAGCAAAAGTAAGAGAACTTATTATTTAAAAAATGAACCGGAAATTCAAGTTGAAATGGTTAGAAGACTGTTTGAATTAACTACTGATAAAAATGTATTATTCCACTTAATAAATATGGTTATTGTGTCAAAAGATATTTGTCATTACCTATTTGATCCGGTTATTTATGAAAAAGCTATTCCCATAATTACAGATAATAAACCTTTTTACAAATATACAATGGGATATATGTGGCTCGCATTATATACAAATGAATGTATTATGGGAACACGGACAACTAAAAATAACACTTTTGTTATAGATATTCATTCTGCAAGTAAATTGCCTATATTCCCAACACCACATAATGATATTCATCAAAATCCATATGTTTGTTTGCCTATCAGTGAAACAGTAGCTGATTTAAAAGAAAATGTTATGTCAGCATTTCCACCTGTTTTTGATTGCGAAAATTATAATGGTATTTCTACACTTGAAGAATTTAGAATTAAAATGAATATTTTTATGACAGGATTTGCAAATAGCGGTTTCCCATTACAAAATATAGATTGGAAATATTTTGCTATTTCTGGCAGTATTATACCAGCTTGTTTGCAAAAAAATCCATATATTATGGCTATTATTGGAGATAAAAATTGGAATTATGAATATAAATTTAAGTGTTTTTGTGAAACGTTTTATTCTAATTCCGATATAGATCTTATATGTCACGCTACAAATCTTCCTGATTATTTCAAACACGTTAGATCAGTTATTAGATGTCTCAATGATTTTTTTGGCGCAAATACAACAAAAGTTGATAAAAATAGAAGTATGGCAACATTTATTACAACTTCTTTTGTTTCTAAAATTATTAATATATTCAATAAGAAATTTATAAAAAATTACACTTGTGAAAAACTTGTAGAATTGGCGCGAGAACAAAATCCTAATGAATTACACGAATTTTTATATGAATATTATGTTCTTTATAAAACAAAATCTAATGCTAATTTCAGAAAAAATAATATACATTTTTCCGAAACTGATGCTAATTTGGAAAAATATTTCCTTGAAATTATGGCAATTGGAGATTTGAATATTAATTTGATTAATAATGAATTAAGTGGAAATACAGAAGATTGCGATATTACATTGAGAATTAATGATTTTATTACTGATGAAACCGAAAAAGTTCCCGACAGTGAAAATATAGTTGTCGCAAAATTTTCAGAAGGAGTTAAATTTAAGATTTCAAATCCAAAAATGTTACACGACATTGAACTTTTCAAATCAAGTTCCCCTGACTTTTTTGGATTGGTATCTAAATTTCACTTGCCTTGTGTTAGATCATATTACCAAGACAATAATGTTTATATGTTACCATCTTGCATAACAGCTTTGATGACAGGAATTAATATTGATTATAAGTATTTTGCTGGTGTTCGTGATCCTATTGATATTATTAATAAATATAGAATGAGAGGATTTTCCTCCATTTTATCTAAAAAAGAATTGGAATATTTTGTTGATTATAATATGAAAATTAAAACTTTTAATGGAATATTTCATGGAAATATTAAAGCCGAAATTGTTGGATATAAAAATTTACATCACAAAATGTTTAAGCCTTTAAATACACATGTTAAGGAAAATAATATAGTTCCACCAAATGATACACAAAAAGATCTTGAAAATTATTATTCCAGATATAAGACAAATGGAATCATCAATTTCTTAAATTTGTGTTCTATCAATAGTGATGGCAACGTCAGAAAATATAATCATTCTATTGCTAAGTTATATTTGGAATAAAAAATGTAATTTACATATTTTTTTTACTGAAATATGCAATTTAATGTTTTTATTTATTATTATTTTTAATCAAACATATGTGGATTAAGTGTTCCTGTAAGTGTTGGACAAATATGTTGGGCATTCAGCCTTGACATAAGTGTAGAAATAAATAAGCCTAATGAATAAATACCTATTGCGTTCATTATAAATTTTGCTCTTTCTGTCAATCCGTTTCCTGGAATATGTGCTCCGATTGATGTATCGTACATATTTGCCATAATAAGGAAAATAAGAGCAAACAATCCTGTTATAGGAAGAGAAATATAATATATTGAATGATATTTTGTTGCACATTTTGAAATTCCATTTGCTAAACAGAAAAATGATATAAGTCCAAAAATACCTGCTAATATTGGTCCTGCAACATTCATTCCTGCATTATCTTTGGTTAATGTCCATGTAACCAAAAAAGCAAATGCTACTATTACTGTTATAAGTCCCCATATCATATATGTTGTTGGGGCACGTTCTGTTAACCCTGGTAACCATGGTTTTTTTGTTTCGTTTCTGGGTAAACCATATATTCCTGTATAATATGGAATATTTTTATCGTTATCGACAAGCTGGCTGGGGTGCATAATGGGGGGTATACGTACATCTTGTGCATTTTCTCTATCCCTATCAAGATAATAAACATCAAAATAAGAAGTCCCAATTGCATCTTTTAGTGTCCTATTTTCTCTATATAAACTTATTGAATCCATTGGTGTTCCAGTGGCGCCCGCTGGCAACGTTTCTTGATACAATTTTTGTGCAGGCGCATCAATATTACTGTTAGTTTTTTTTGTTGATGTGCCTGGCTGCGACGACGTTGGGTCCTTAATTTTCAATTCCGGAAAAATTGTTTTGTCTGAGTACGTTGTGCGATACATATATAATATAAGCTATATATTTTATAAATCTATTTTTAAAAATATTTTTTAACATAAATCCGCATAATAATGAAAAATATTTTTTGCTATTTCGTAATCTATATTATCATCAATATCAATTCCATATATTTTTCCCATTATATATATGTCGGATTTTTCTATATTTAATTTTTGTTCGGAAATATATTTGCTACAATTCACGATATAAATACTACCATTTAAACAATATGATTTCTTATAATTTTGTCTATTTCCAAGTTCGCAATCAACTATTCTAACATATTCCCCAACGTTTTTTTCTATTATTATATGACTTGGATGGTTTATACATTCGGAAACACTAACCAATGAATTTTTCAGAGATTTATTGTATATTTCAAAGGCTGTGTCAATATGTTTTTTTGTTCTAAGAGGTGATGTTACTTGTAGTATGATTATATTTTCAACACTAATATCTATATTTTTTAAAAAATTAATACAATCATAAACATATTCATAAACGGTTGAATTATCGCCGGATATTTCTTCTGGTCTCATATATTCATGTGAAACATCTTTTGATAAATTTAATTTTTTATACAAATTTATGTATTCTTTTGAATCAGAACTGAAAAATATTTTATCTATATTTTCTGATTTTTCCGCATTTTCACATGCAATTTCTATCAAACTTTTACCGCCTATTTGCAAAATATTCTTATTAACCAATCCTTTCGATCCAGATCTTGCCGGTATTATCGCTAAATTTTTTATTAACATAATTATTAATAAAAAATTATATTTATATTATAATTGAAGTATAGTACTTTTACAATCTAAACATACTATAAATTTACTTGCAGGTTCATCTGCTGATCTCAATTGTTGTTCATATGAATAGAAATCAACTCCGCCACAACTTTGACACTTATTTTCATAATCTTTATAAGCAGCTACGTGGTTTATAGCTTCTATTTCTCGATCTCTTTTTTGATAATATGGAAACCAGCGTTGAATATGCATTTGTTGTGGCGTTAAAAATCCAACTCTAAATGGAGATATCTCTTTATTTAATATCGCATATTTCAAAAATTGATTATTTATTTTTTTGTCATTTGTATCTAAGTTTGCACATATATTAAATAATTCATGAAAATAATCTCCAATAGTATTTCTTGATATAATTCGCCTTTGATAAATATTGATTAGAGTAGCACAAAATATCCCCCGTTCTATTTCAGTTGATATTTCAATATTATTCATATATTTATTTATTTCTTTTACTCCAAAATTTCTATCAATATTTGTTTCCATATTTACTAATAATTCATGTGTAACTTCATTAACAATATTATTTAACATATTTTCATCAAAGCCATGTTTTTTAAAATATTTTTTCTTCTTGTATTCTTCATACCATTTTTCCATTTTTTTAACAATTATCCCATCTATCTTTTTACAATAAGTTTCTATTGCATTTTCAACATTTATATTAGAACTAAGAAAAACATTCATAAAAACATCATTTTCAGCTTCATTTGACATCATATTATTATTGAAACATTTATTGATTTTTTCAACGTAATTTTTCCTATCTATTGTTTCCATCAATAATAATTTTTCATAAATATCATTTTTGTAATCATCTTTAACGCCATAAATTTCCAATTTTTTTCTTCTGACAAATTCTTCTGACAATTGTTGTTGTTGTTGTTTTTTCATTATTATTTTTATTATGATAAATATTTTTATATATTTATATTATCTTTTTTTATCAATTTTTTATTTGATTATAACATCACTAACATTTATTTGTTCGCTTTTATAAACCATTTTTAATATATTTTGAAAAACCAAATTCATATTAGTATTATTTGTCACGTCAATATTTATCTTATTATAATAAGAATATTTCATCTTTAATTGTTTCATATGTATTTCATATAGTGATTTTATATTTTTATTTAAAATAGCATTTTCATTACTAATATCTAATATTGGAACTATTGATTGAACATCTTTTATTGTATTATAATAATTTGCAATTTTATTTGCCGTATTTAATTCTGACAAATCATTTATCATTATAATTCCATCTATGTACCGTAATTTATTGTAAATAAATATTGTTCTTTCTATTTTACCCATATTCAAACCGGAATCAATATTGTGGAAAATAATTTTAGGCGTTTCTGGTGTTCTTATTGTATTGTTATTTTGTTGGTTTCCATTTGTAATAGTATATACTTGATTTACAGGAATTTGGTGGGTAGATATTATTTTTCCCCTTAATTTTATTGGAACAGCCACAAGTTTTGTCGTTGTTGTTTTTAATTCCATATTTTTTTTTAAACGCGATGTAATGCATGATTTTGCATCACTTGAAGCAGAACCAATTATTGCTATATTTATCTCCATAATATAATACAAAAATAAATAAAAAAAATAAAAAAAATTGATTTTTAAATGTATTGTTGCAATATTTAAATAATACCATAAATATATTAACATAAAGGAAAAATGTTTTATTCTGAAAAAAACGTTGCAGATTTGAAACAAAAATCACAGGAAATTAAACGCGCTCTCGAACAACAAAAATTCCAATTGATGGAACCGTCACATGGAGAACAAATTGCTATCCATAATATTATCAAAGAATATTGTATTTCAAAAAAAAGAAAAATTTGTGGCGGATTTGCTTGGAATTTACTTATTTCCAAAAAAAATATCCAAGATAAATTTTATAATGAAAATCTTGAAGTTCCAGACATAGACTTTTACTCATTTGAACCTATTACTGATTTGTATAATATTTGTAATTTATTACATAAAAAAGGATTTAAATATGTATTGGGTGATGAAGCAGTACATATTGAAACATATTGTGTAAAAGTTAATAGAAAAATATTTTGTGATATTTCTTATGTTCCCAAAAATATTTACGCTAAAATTCCATTTATCGATTGTGATAGACTTATTTGTTCTCATCCCAGTTTTATGACAATAGATTATCTAAGGATGGCTTCTGATCCATTAGTTAGCTATTGGAGATTTTTTGATTGTAATGAAGAATTGCAAACTTTCAAAAGATTTTTCAATTTACAAAAATGCTATCCATTACCATATAACAATTCGCCATTAGAAATTGAAGGCGATATTCCATTAAATATAAAAAAAGGGATAAATCTTATTTATAATCATGTTTTAGAAAAACAATCTATTGTTACTATTGGATATTATGCTTATAATTATTTTTGCTATGAAGCCTATTACGAAACTATTGAAATCCCATTTTTTGAATGTATTTCCATAAATTATAAAAAAGACTTTTTTGATATAATTAATATTTTAAAAAAAGAATTTCCAGAAGAAACTATCACCTGTGACGAATATTATCCACTATTCCAATTTTCAGGATATTGTGTCGAAATATGTATTAATAATTTATTATTATGTAGAATTCACGATGATAATAAGAAATGTATCCAATGTCAAGATATTGATGCCGTTGATTTTGCAGGAAAAAATAAAATTATAAGAAATGGTGGAAAAATAAAAATAGGCTCTTTTACAACTGTTTGTCTTTATTTTCTCATAGATGTTATGAGACAAAGAATACGCGATAATAAAAAATTGGAATTTACAAATTATCATATTATTTCACATTGTGTTCAAGCAAGAAACAAATATTTACAAGAAAATAATAAATCTTTTACTGATAATACTATATTCCAAGAATTTGGATTAAATTATATCGGCGAAAGTATTACTCCTGAAAAAGAAAGAATGTTTATTATTGAAAAACGAAAAACAAACAAAGAACCGCTTGTATATAGATATGATCCAAAAACAGAAAAAGAACCACCTAAATTTAGGGGATTTAGAAATACTTCCGGTAATAAAATTATTGGCGAAAAAAATTTAAAACTTGGCTGTAATGATTTTGATGATTGTGGATATGATGAAGAAACAGGTAATTTTGATGATAAAACCCATCAAGAAAAAATAAACTCTGATTATTTTGACAAAATTAGTATTAATATTGATGAAAAAAAATATTGCGCTTTTATGAATAAAACTAATTTCAAAAAATTCAATATTTCGGATTTTATTATTTGGGAAAATAATTGCGGAGAAACTTTTAAAACTTTTGTTGAAGAAATATTATATTACAAAACTTTTGCAGGCGCTTTAACAGACATTGGTTCTGATAATATTAGTATTATTTGTGAGAATGATGGCGAAGAAAAATATGGTGTTATTGTTACGAAATTAGTTAAAATATAATTATGTAATTCATTATTATTATTTTAAATATGAAAAGTGTTTATAAATACAAAAGTAATGAATGCTTTATAAAAAATTATAACTTAATAAATTTGGCTTATAATTTTAATCCTAATTTTAAAAATTTCGACAAAGAAATAGTTAAACATAGTTTTTCATTGCTTGTTGAAAAAATAAAGACAAAATTTTTTAATACGCCTTTTTATATTAGAAATTTACAAGAAATTGACAATGAAGTTTTATCTATTATAAGTTCTCTTAGATTATGGAATAGAAAAGATTTACCAATGACTTTCATATTCGATACTCAATTTCAAATTGATTCTGTTAATAGAAAAAGAAAAGAAATTGCAAGATTAAAAAATAATATAAATATATTTTATGATATTCTACCATTTTGTTCTGATTATGATTATTATTATAATTAAATAAAATCAAAACATGTTATTCTGGAATTTTCTGCAACATCTTTGTTTAATATTTTTCCAACTATATTTTCGGCATATAGTGGTGAAATACCCATTTCTATTGGTCTTATTGCTTCTAAATCAGAAAAATTTATTATATCCCCCTCCTTTTTATTATTTTTATATATTAGTTTTTTTCTTGCTACATTTTTTGTATCTATTTCACACTCCATACACCTTTTTATGCCATCCCCTATCATATTTTCAGCTTCCCTTATTGACTTAACATATAATGTAAAATTTTCAGGATTTAAAGATGATTTATGATCAGGTCCTTCCATATTATTATCAAGTGTTATATGTTTTTCTATACAAGTAGCTCCATATGCTACTGATAATATACCTGCTGTAATTCCAATTGTGTGGTCAGAAAAACCTATTGGAACACCAAATTTTTCATTAAGAGTTTTAATACAACTTATATTAACCATTGTATCAGGTGTTGGATATGTTGATATGCAGTGCATAAATATATATTTATTTTCATAATTATTATTTTTTAAAAAATTATTTATTTTTGTAATTTCATCTATATTTGTCATTCCAAGTGATATTATTATTGGTTTTTTTGTTTCCATAATTTTATATAGCAATATTAAATTATCACAATCTCCTGATCCTACTTTATAAATATTTACTCCTATTCTTTCTAATAATTCTACTGATTTTGTATCAAATGGTGTTGCCATAAATTCTATTTTTCGCATATTACAATATTCTTTTAAAATTTTATGATTTTCTTCTGACAATTCTAATTTTTTTAATAATTCATATTGTGTATTTATTTTTTCTGTTTTTTGATATTCAGCCAGTGGAGCATCTTTTTCTACCATTTTGTTACTATCAAATGTTTGAAATTTTACTGCATCAACACCTGCATTTATTGCCACATCTATTAATTGTTTAGCTATTTCTATATCTCCATTATGATTAACGCCTATTTCAGCTATTATTAATACTTTATTTTTATCCATATATAAAATAATTAAACAATTTTATTTATATGATATATTGTTATTCATGTGATGTAAATTTCCATGTCTTATAAGTAATATATGCCCAAAATATAACAACAGCTGCAATTAACATTGTTGGTAAGCTAAATAAGCCATTTTGTGAATAAAAATAAAATAATGCTAATAATCCAACTATTACTATAATAACATTTGCCTTAAGGGAAATTTTATTGTTGATTTTCATTGCCCTTCCCTTTATTCCGGAAGGAAATTGAATAATAGTTACAGGAGGTTGATAATATTGTGGTTGCACATAATTTTCTGGTGCTTGCATTATATAATATATTATATCAAAATAAAAAATCCATATTTATATATATTCTTCACAAATTGAATCTGAATCAGACATTTCTCCATAATAATCGTCATTATTTATATTTATTGGATTTTCCATTTTATTTATTTGTGCTAATGCTTCCCGGGCAGCTAATTGTTCAGCCTTATTTTTTGTATTTCCTTTTCCAATACCTATCACTTTTCCATCATTATTTAATACTGCAATAATATATTCCCGCTCTTTTCCTTCACTTATTTCGTCATTATTTTTTTTTTCAACATATAATGCTTCTCTCCATTTCATTTTATGGAAATATTGCATTAATTTTTCTTTATAATTGTCATCCCTTTGTAATAATTCTGAAAAATCAACTTCACTTTCCAAAATTTTTATAATAAATAACTTGCAATCTTCATATGATATTATTAGTGATAATGCTCCTATAAATGCTTCAAATAAACTTTTTAATAGTCCTACATCTTCTACTCGCGAATTATTTATTTCCATATTTCTCGCTATCAGTGCATATTTATCTAAGCCAAATTTGCATGTTAATTCTGATAAATTTTCTGCCCTTTCTATTTTTGTTCTGAGTTTTGTAAGAAACCCTTGATCTTGATATTTTGATGTGTATCTTTGTGATAAATATTCAGTTAAAGCAAGTCTCAATATTGCATTTCCTAAATGAGCTAATCTACTATTGTCTTCTTCTTGTAAAGAAATTGTTTTTTTTATATGGCATTTTTCTATACTTGGAATATCTTTTAATAAAATCGCTGTTTTTTCTTTTAGTGCTATTTTATTTAAATAAGAAACATGTGTCATTGCTTTTTGAAAATTAATAATATTGGTTTTTATATTTTTTAAACCATATTTTGATAATATATTATTTACCAATTCTTGTGTTATTTGCTTATTTTTTTCATTAAGCATATGATTTCTATGATCGCCATCTAAAAACCATGTTTTCCATTCTTCTTCTTGTTTTTTTTGTAATTCTAAATTTTCTTCATTAATATTACAAAAAATATTAATATTTTCCCTTATATTTTCTATTTTATATTCTAACAAAATTTCAATTTCTATGTTATTTACATTAATATTGGTACCATTTGTTTTATTAATAATTTCCATTGCATTTTGAGCAGCATTTTGTTCGGCTTTTATTTTTGTATTTCCTGTCCCAACACCTATTATTCTTCCATTTTCTTGTTCAACTAAATTAATAACGAATTCTTGATAATGACAATTTACAGCTGTTTTTCTATGTTGGATATTTTCTATATATTTTGGATCTTGTAGTTTCATTTTATGGAAATATTGCATTATTTGCTCTTTGTAGTTTTCATCTTTTTTTATTATTTCCGCAAAATCAAGTTCTCTTTCTAATATTGAAATTAACAATTTCTTACACAACAAAAAATTAGTTTCTAAAAATACCGCCCAAATGAATGCTTCAAATATATCTTCTGTTAAATGTACATCATTTTCGCGAGAATTATTTATTTCCATATTCCTACCTATTACAACATATTCATGTAGTTTTAATTGTTTTGATAAAAATGATAAAGTTTCAGCTCTTTCTATCTTTGTTCTCAATTTTGTTAAAAACCCGGTGTCTTTTGATGGGTATCTATCATATAAATATTGTGTTAATATCAAATGAATTACTGAATCACCATAGTATTCAAATGTATTATAATCTATTTGTTGTAGTGGTATTGCATTTCTCTTATCTAATTCACTTATTGGAGGAATATCTAATAGAATTTTTGCTGTTTTTTCCTTCAAAAATGTTTTATTCAAATAAGAAACGTGTGTCATTGCTATTTGGTAATTTTGTAAGTTTTGTACTCTATGAGAAAAATTATATGTTTTGAAAATATTGTTAATAAAATTTTCAGTTATAAATTTGTTTTTTTCATTTAAAATATGATTTTTGAAATCCCCATTTTTAAAATCCATTTTCTGATGATAATTTAGCATTTGGCTTTATATTTTATTATATATTTTTTATTATTTTATTTACACATATTTTTTTTCAATTTTTTTAATTTTTTTTCTTTTTTTCTTTATTTTTTATATACACATATATATGGACGCCAATAAAAACAAAGATAATTATATTGATTTAAAAATCAATGGAAGATTATTTCCTTCCTGGTTATTAGCTAATTATAAACAATATAAACTTGATAATATTGTTGATGATGGCACTGATAAATGTAATACCAAGAGAGAAGAAAAAGAATTAACAAAATATCAAGCTTTCTTAGGTAAATATTTGAATTTTAATAGCCGATATAAAAATATACTTATTTGTTATGGTACAGGTTCTGGTAAAACAAGATCTGCAATTAATATCTATAATATTCTCTATAATTATACTCCTGGATGGAATGTATTTGTTTTATTACCAGCAGCTTTAAAACCTAATTTTGAAGCAGAATTAAATCAATATTTGGAATCAGAAGATAAAGACGCAAGAAAAGGCAATATTAATTTTATTTCTTTTAATGCTTCTAATGCTGATAAAATATTTATCGAAAAAATGCAAAAATCAGATTCTTCCAAAAAAAATATTTTTATTTTTGATGAAGTTCAAAAGTTTATTAGTAATGTATATAGTAATATAAGTTCCAAAAAAGGTAAAAGAGCCCAGTTTATTTATGATTATATTATTCAAGATCAACAAGAAAATCATGATACAAGAGTTATCTTATTATCAGCCACGCCTGTCCAAAATAATGTTTTCGAGTTTGCATTATTATTCAATTTATTAAGACCAAACTCTTTCCCTAAAAAAGAAACAGTTTTTAATCAAGAATTTATTTCTGGTGTTGGATTTAAAATTTTAAGTCCATTAAAAAAAAATATTTTCCAAAGAAGAATTCTTGGATTAGTTTCATATTATGCCGGTGCTACAAAAGACGTTTTTGCTACAAAAAAAACAGAATATGTTAATGTTAAAATTGATAGTTATCAAGAAGATATTTTACGTTATTTTGAAAGTGTCGAAGAAAAAATCGCAAAAAAGAAAAAAAGCAGTTCTGGAATTGACGTCCAAAAATTGAAAACTTATACCAGACAAGCTTGTAATTTTGTATTTCCATATTTAGAACAAAGTGTTAATGGTGAAATGCGTCCCAGACCTAAAAATTTTAAAATTTCAGAAAAACTTGCCGATGATTTAATGAAGGGTAAATTAGATGAAAATACAAATAAAGAAGTTTATAATGCTACAAAAGAATATTTTAATGCAATGAAAAAATATACAACTTTATTTGAAAATTATATTGATGAAGCTAATAATTATGATAATATGCAAAATTATACCCTTAAAAATGATATTGATAAATATATTGATAAATATGATTACAATTTTGATGAATTTAACAATAATGAAACTAAAAAATCAACAGTTTATAGCAAATTATATGCTTGTTCTGCTAAAATGATTTGTATTTTATTTAAAATGTTACAAGCCAAAGGTCCTGTTCTTTTTTATTCCAACTTTGTTCTTATGGAAGGTATCGAAGTTTTTAAAATTTATATGAAATATTTTGATTATTATCCCTATGAAGAATACAAAAACGATAAATCTAAAAATGGAAAACGTTTTGTTGAATATCATGGCATGGTTGATATGACAAAAAGAAAAAAAATAATCGAAATTCATCAAATGCAAGAAAATAAATATGGCGAAATTAATAAAGTTATTTTAATGAGTCCTGCTGGTGCAGAAGGTTTGAATATATATAGCATGCGACAAGTTCATATTCTTGAACCTTATTGGCAAGAAACAAGAATTGAACAAACTATTGGACGTGCTGTTAGATTGTGTGGTCATAAATTTTTACCACTTAATGAAAGACATGTTGATGTATTTAGATATAAAAGCGTTAGACAAAATTATCCAAATGCAAAAATTACCACTGATCAATATATTGAAGATGCTTCGAGAAGTAAGCAGGGACTTATTGACTCATTTTTAGATGCAATTAAAGAAGCTGCTGTTGATTGTGAATTATTTAAACCACATAATAAATTAAATAGAGATCATAAGTGTTTCCAATTTAATGAACCATCACTTTTTGACAAACAAATTGGGCCGGCTTTCAAAGAAGATTTTGCGGATGATAAAAAAATTGATAATGGTTCTAATTCAGTTAATTCAAAAACTCTTAAAATTAAAGTTTTTAAAATACAAGCAGTTAAACAATTAGATAGTGAAGCTCAATATTTTAGTAAGCCAGAATTTTATTACTATTATCCTGATACTGGTGTTGTTTATGATTTTGATTTGCATTTTGCTATTGGTAAAGTTAAAGTTGATGATAGTAATATTCCTATTAAAATGGATACTGGTATTTATATTATTGATAAATTAATTCCAATTCCAATATTAAATTAAAATAATATAAATAAATAATAATAATAATTTTATTATGACGAGTTCAAGAACACAATACGTTTATTTTCCAATATCTGGCAAGTCTTCCGAAGCAAAAGTTTCTATTGGTAAGCCATTAATCAAATTACAATCTATTGTTACAGAAAATGATAGTAAAAATAACATTATAAAAGATAAGAACGATAAAGACATTCCTAAAATTAAAAAAGTTGGAGTTGAAAAAAGTTCTAAAATTAGGATTTTGCGAGAAAAATTAGAAATGTCACAAGATGAATTTTCCAGACATATTGGCGTTACTAAGAATTTAATTACTAAGTATGAAAAACCAGGTGAAATTTTTGTTGGATTAGAATATGATATTATTATGAAGAAAATAGATAAATTAAATACAAAAAGTAAAAATTGATTTTTATATTGTATTATATATAAAAAATACAATATTTAATACTTTTATTATGCTCTTTCAAAATGAAATTAATATTAAATTAGGAAATAAAATTATTGTTTCTGATAGCAAAATTACTATCAATCAAAAAACAAAATATTCCATTATTGGACCAAATGGTGCCGGAAAAACAACTGTTTTAAACCATATTTTCAATAATATTGATAAAAGTTGTTTTGTTCTATTTATAACTCAATCTGAGCAAATTTCCGATTATGTTACTATTTTAGATTATATGCTCAAATCTAATTCTAAATTACATGATTTATATGTAAAATGTGAAGATTGTAAGTTAAATAATAATAGTAAATATGATGAATATTTGGCAGAATTGTATAACATGGATTTTGATGGTTATAAAAGTGAAATTTTAAAAATATTGCATGGTATGGGTTTTAATAATTGTCAAAAAAATGTTAGAGAACTTTCTGGGGGACAACAAACAAAACTCGCATTATGTAAAGCTTTATTATTACAACCTGAATTATTATTACTTGACGAACCAACTAATCATTTGGATTTGAAAAATATTTTTTGGTTGCAAAATTACCTTTTAAATTACAAAAAAAGTATTATCTTAGTTAGTCATAATATTGACTTTTTTGATAATATAGCTGATACTTTTTTGTATTTTTTCAATATAGATCCATATTGTCCAAAATTACTACAATGTAAATCTGGATATGATAATTTTGTCAAAATGCATAAACAAATGAAAAATACATATGTTGAAAATTATAAGAAATATGATCGGAAAATATCTGAATTAAAAAAGAAAAATGATAAAACAGAATTAGAAAGATTTATACAAAATAACAAATTAAATAAACCTATTCGAGATTATGATATTTCTATTAAATTCAATATTGTTCCACTTTTAAATTCTGACGAATATTCAAATGTTATTAGTTTCAATGATATTTGTTTTTCTTATAGTAACAATCTTATTTTAAATAATGTTAATATTGGGATTAGTATGAAAAGTAGATATATTCTTGTTGGTGATAATGGTTCTGGAAAATCTACTTTTTTCAATTTATGTGTTCAAAATTTACAACCTCAAACTGGAATTATTAATTTCAACAATAGAATTAGAATTGGATATTTTAACCAACTTTCTATTACACAATTAGATGAAAAACTTACTCCTATACAATATTTACAATCGATTGATAAGAATTTAGATGAACAAAATGCTAGAATAATATTATCTAAGGTTGGATTTAAGAAAATGTTTGATGGCGATGATTTTAATATTTCAAAATTAACTATTTCTGATTTATCTGGTGGGCAAAAAGTAAAATTAGTATTGTGTGGTATTATGATTAATTCTCCACATGTTATTTTATTTGACGAACCTTCTAATCATCTTGATATATATTCAATTGATGAATTTATCAAATCAATTAATGAATATAATGGTGGTGTTATTATTATTACCCATGACAAACATATCATAGAAAATATCAACAATTATAAATTATTGGTTTTGGAAAATAAAACAATAACTGAATATAATGATGGTTTTGATAAATATTGTGAAAAATTTTTATATGACTAATTCAAATTCTATTTTATGTTTATGAGTTCCTAAATTTGCAAGATCTTCATCTCTATCATTATTATTTTTTTCACATGTTTTAAACTGTATTACTAAATATTCTAAATCTAATTTAGTATCCAATTTTTTTATCAATTGTTGGTAGCTACCATCTTGATTTATTACAGCAAATGGACTATTTTTATTTACATTTACTATATATAAATACACTTTTTTATTAAATGCATGTTTCTTTTCCGATACATACTTTGATGCTCCTGTATATTTCTTCTTACTAAATCCAAAATATGATCCAAGAGAATTTTCTATTGTATTGTCAAATATAAATTCTTCATTATTATTTATCGTTATTATTCCATCTTTTTCTGATAAAAATATTTTACATCCTTCGTTTTTATAATTTTCATTAATACCTTCTATAATTTCTTCTAATGTATAATCTTCTGGTGTTAGTGATATATCAATATCTTCATTACCATTACAAATGACATTAAAATTACAATTAGTTTCGTTTATTTCAGGAACTATTTTCATATTAATATTTTTTAGATTTATTTCTTTTATTGCTGTAATCATATTATTTTTATTAACATGATTTTTTGTTTGGCTTATTTCTGCAAAATCAAATAAATAATCATTATAATATTGCGAATCTTTTTCTATTTCATCTACACAATATTTTACTTTTATTATTTTATCATCTGGCTCATCCACTATTGTCACCTTCTTTCCTGTTTTTTTTTGCGGTTGAACCTTTTTATTTTCTACTTTTTTATTATTATTATTTTTATTATTTTTTTCTTCTTCGGAACTTGATTCTGAACTTGATGTTTCATCACTATCTGAACTGCTTTCTGCTTTTTTATTTGATATTGTCATTGATTTCTTTTTTGTTTCTATTAAATTTTCTATTTCTTTCGATGTTAATGATAATAGGTTTTGCGGGTTCATCCCTAACTTACTTGCTATGGACTTTTTATATTCAGAACTCTTTTTAATATATAAATTATCGTCTAATTTATCATAATTAGAATTTGATGCATTTACAGAATTTATTGCATTCATTGTATTCATATTAGAAGTCATCATTGTCATAAATGATTGCATCATATTCATCATTTCATCTAATTGTTTTGATTGATCGATATTTATATTATTCACTCCATTCATTCCTCCATAATCCATATGATTATACATTTTCATATTGTTATTAACATCAACTGTTTTTGTATTTATCATATTTCTCATATCAATATTATTTCCCATATTATTTCCCATATTATTCATATTTCCAAATGTTTCATAATTAGATCCATCTGATAATCCATCATATATTCCCATTCCCATTCCACTATAACCATCATACATATTATCACTTTCCTTCACTTGTCCATTCGCTTTTGAATTCATAGCTTTCATTCTTGTATCACCGCCATTAAAACAAAAATTTATTTCTTCACGTTTTTCATTTGCATTTTGCATGTATCTCATATTTTGATTTTGATTTTGATTTGGATTTCCTCCATATGACATTTTACGTTCTTCCATTTGTTCTGCCATCTTTCTTTCAATATCTTCTTGGGCATCAGCTTTCATTTTTCCAGCATCATAATAGTCATTTTGATTTATATTTGTTTGGAAATTCCTACCCATACTACCATCAGCTGTAATAAATGCATTCTCACCAACATTTCCATCTAATGCACTAAAATTAGCAAAATTACTAAGTCCGGAACTAAAATCAGAACTCATAATTTTCTTTTTTGGATTATTATTTTCACCTTGAAGTCTTGATGAATGTGGATGTTGAACAAATTTATTACTTCTTGAACCACTTATTTCCTTTTCTCTTTCCATACTTATGTCACCCATCGACTTTTCCTTCTTTTGAATTTTATTTGTAAAAACATCATTGCTTAATTCTAAACTTTTCTTATTTAAATAATCTACAACTTTTTTTGGCGGATGTTTTGCTACACTTTTCTTATATTTTTCCCATATATTTGGCATAATTTTCTCATGTAGCATCTTTGAACAATATTTTACTCCACGTTGATCTGTTCTGTCTATACCTAAATTATTTCCTAGAACTGATGTTAATCTCGATAAATTTTGGTCGGAAAAGAAAACGTTCATTACTTCCATTATTTTTTTATATATTATTCTAAATATATTTTTATATGCGTTTTAAACCCGTCGTTTTATATTTTGTTAGTATATAATATAATTATGTTCAATAAATTTGGTTCTACTAATAGCAATATTAATCATCAATTTAGCGAAAGTAAATCATTAATTGAAACTACAAATTTTACTAATAAAAGAAATACTTTACATGATAATCTTAATGATAAACTAAATAACGAACGTGTTGTTGAATATAAGGTTATTATCAATAGTAAAGATAGAAATGTTGATATGTTTCCTTCTCCATTTGATTTTAAAGTTTCTCTTGGTAGCAATAATTTTACTCCAAATTTAGAAAAATCTTTTACTAATATTAAATATGCTACTCTCAATAGTATTTTCTTACCTAAAACACGTGCAATAGTTACATCTAATATTGATATTGGTGATACTACATATGATATTTATCCAGAGAGATCTGTTTTCGATAGTTCGACACCTTCTTCTGATTATTATTTTAATGCTTTTAATATTTATCCATATGTTATTGTTAGAATAAAGGAATTTGACGATTACCATTTGATGGGTTCTTCGCCTTTGTATCAAAATAATACTTTGATTTTTATTCCAGATCAGTGTCACAATGATTGTGTTTGTTATAAGCCTAAGCGTTCAAGCGTAGTATATCCCAATTCTTTATTGAAAAATATGAGTAATCTTTCACTTTCGGTATTAGATTTTGAAGGTAATAATATTGGTGTTGTTGATACGAGCGGCAGAGATATTTTGAGAAATGAAATTAAATCAGGAGTTGGACTTAATTACAATGAATATGTCAGCACTTATTCTAATAATAAATATGTAAATTACACAAACAATATTATGCAGGTAACTTATGATTTCACTTTTGGTGTCATTGAAACAGAGTTAAATACTTTGACTTCATATAACAAATTTTAATTTAATTTCACACACTTTTGTAATTATAATCCGACATTGATGTTTCTGATAAATGACGGCTTTTTCTACTTATTTTTATTTTTGGTATTTTTGCATTTAATACAGGTTTTTGTATATTACTTATTTTATTATTAATATCCACAGGCTTTTTATATTTCATTATTATTTTTGATAAAACATTTTGAATTTTATTAATATCTACTTTATAATCATCTTCTGATAAATCCCCCTTTTTACTATCAAATAAACTTATCTCTTCATTATTTAAATTAATATTTGTATCATCAGTTGTAAAATAATCAAACGTTAATTCATTTTCCTTTATTTTTTCCGATAAATTATTATATAATTCCCTCTTTTTTCTCAATAATCTATCATATTTTTGTTTTTTTTCTTTGTCGTTTTTTATTTTTTCTATTCTTAATAAAAAATCATTGTATATTTCCTTCTTTTTTGATTCGTTTTGTTCATTCCTTATTTTATCATAAGTTATCTTTTTTAATAAATCTATTTCTAATGAAATATATTCTATTTTCTTTATTATTTTTGTATATTTGTCTAACAAAGTAATCATATTATATAAATTTTATATTTTATTTATCGCTTTCTAAACATATTTATTATTTAATATTGGACTTTTATTATTGCTACTTCTGATATTTGACGAAAAATTGAATTTACTAAATTTTCATATTCAGATTTTTGTTTTTGAGCCTTTTTAGCCTGACTTTTAATAATACTATTTAACTGTACTGTTTTGACTGGAATATTTTCAATTTCTGTGTCTTGCAATATTTTATCCCACATATAATCTTCCTCTAATAGTGAATTATTGCGGAAATCATTTGTTTCCAACATCATATTAATATTATCTATTTTTTATATATTTCTTTTTCATTTCTTATCATCCATTTTTAATTTTCTAATTCGATTTCTTTATCTATTTTTTTAAAAGTTTTTTCACAATCTTTTCTATATAACGCCCTATTTACTCCTCCATTTTTCCATAATTTACATCTTTCTAAATATTCTTCATATGATTTCAAATAATAATGATTTATTACTAACGGTATTTCATTTATATTTTCTTTTTCACATCTATTTGGAAATCCGTCTTTTTCATAATTCAGATAGCTATTATAAATTTTTCCATTTTTATTTTTATAAACATAATCATGTACTCCATAGAAATTAACTCCTTTTTCTATATAATCTATATTTCCCATTGTTTTGTATGATGAACATATTTTTTCTTTTTTTGTATAATTCTCCATAACTCCTCCTTCTGGTTTTTTTATATGTCCATTCGAATTATAGTTAAATCTTTGAACTTTTAGTGCTTTTGTTGTTTTTTTATCGAGAGTTTTTATGAAATTCTTTGTTGTTGAATTATTTGTATTTTCTATAAATTCATCTAAGTCTAACATCAATATGTATTGGTAATCATTTCCATACGTATCTATACAATGTTTATATGCTTGTCTTTGAATTGAATTACTACCTATATTTTCCTTATTAATCCATGGTATTATTGTTATATATTCTTTATATTTTGTTAAATAATTATATTTTTCTATATTTGGGTCATTATTGTATAAATAAAAATGATCAAATCCTTCTTTTATATGATGTATCAACCATTCTTCCATGTATTCTTCTTCATTTTTGAAAATAGCCATTATACATAATTCATATTTGATTTTTGTTTTTATTTTAATTATTATTAGTATTATTATTAGAAATATTATTATTAAAAATATATTATTCATATAATTTACAATATTAAAATTATATATTTATTCATCTCTGAAAAAAAAATCTCTCATTTCATTCATTTTTTTATCTGGAATTCTCCATTTACAAACTTTTTCAAATGAATTTCCCTTCAATCTTAATAAAATAAAAACCATACTATATACTCCACATTCGCTATTTTTATATTGAGCTCTGTGTTCATTTATTTTTTTAGTTATTTTTTTTCCTGTTATTTCTTTCATAACGCTTTCTAATAAATCCATATGTTCAAGAACTTCTTTTTTTACATCAACGCTTTCACCGTAACTGTCAAAAAACTCTATTGTTCTTTCATTTAAATCTACAAATAGAGCATTCCAATGTTCTCCTGAATTTCCCAATTTATCAGTATTATAAACCATTCCCAATTTTGGTTTTTTTGATAATAATTTTTTATAATATTGTGCATTGTGCCGCAAACCTTCATGATTTTGAAAGTCTCGAGGCATTGTTCCTAAATATTTAAAATCTTTAAATTTTTTTTCATATTGAGTTAGTACATTATCAATATTTGTTGTATTTAACCATTTTTCACTTTTTGATGGTCCTTCTGGTCTGAATACTTCTGTTTTAAATATTTCTCTATCTTCTTCTGATAAATGTTTTGCAAAATCAGAATTCATCCATTCATCTTGATCTAATCCTATTTTTTTTTTTAATTCTTCCGCCAAATATTTATTTATTTTTTCACCATATTTTGAATACATATTTTTATAATTTCTTTCTATGTCTATTTTTCTATCACCCGAAACAGTTTTATTATAAGCTTTTACTATTTTGAATAATTCACTTGCTTTATAACATGTTCCATAATTATTATTTCTATCAGGGGCACATTTATCTTCATCATCCTTATTTTTAACCATATATAATATAAATACAAAAAAATTGATTTTTTTTTTATTTCACCATAATTATTTTACTATTATTTTAAATATTATAATGGGACGCAAAAAAAAACTACAACCATTAACAGACAATTTTGATTTTCAAAAATTTTACAATGATAATTATGTAGTTCAACTTATTTATGAAACAGAAGATAACAAATATTATAAAGATAAGAATAATTTTGTTATTGATAAAAATGATAAATTAGTTGGATTTATTTCTAATAAAAATCCAGAATTATTTTATATGTTTGATTAAAAAAATTTACTTATTTCTTTTTTATAATTATCATTATCCACATTATTATCCGGTGGATTACATAATATATCTATAAATCTTTGAACTTCTTCATTATCTTTTATTTCTTTTTCAAAATGCACTTCTTTTGTTGGCAAACTATCAATATATTTCTTTAATAATTCAGCTTTGTCTTTATTTTCCCGTAGAAATAATATATTCTTCCACATAGTTTCAAATTTAGGTAAATTTAACTTAAACCATTCTCTATCTCTCTTTACCAATTCACAGTGGGTTTTTTCCATCCTCCAATAATAAACCCTATGAAATGTATATTTTTCAGCAAATTGTAATTCTTTCATTAATTTGCATAGTTTTTTTAAATTTTCTACTTTTCTTATTTTTTCTCCAAATTCTTCATCTAAATCTAAATCTAACATTTTCTCTAATAAATTTTCACAATTGTAATCAAAAGTTAAATCACTTTTAAACTTTGTTATCAAATATTTTACAAATTTTAGTTCCAATAATTTTTTTGAAACATTTGTTACATAATCTTTCCGCATTTTTTCTAAAATATCTACATAATATTCCTTTTTTTTCTTTTCTGATATTTTATATCCCATATTTAATACAAAATCTACTTTGCTTTGAACTTTTGCCATAATTTCTTCAAGATATTCTTTTTCAAATTCTTCATTCATAATATTCATCTTAATACCAACCATAATATCTACATTTTTACCATAAATATCTTGTGTTAAATATTCTTCCATATTATTTACTGTTTCTGCTATCCATACGTCTAATTCTAATGGTGTCATATCTATTCTCGGCGGATACAAAAATTTAGAATATCCCCAAATTACTTCATTTGTTATATTTTGCATTTTTTCCTTTGGTAATAATTGTATTAAACATCCTTTTTCCATTCCTGTTGTTTTTGATCGAAATGGTTCTTCTGGTGAAGTATCTTCTATAAATTCCTTCCTATTATCATATTCTTTTATTATATTTTGCCAAAAATCACATTCTTCTAAATCACAACATTCTAATTGTAATTGAACTTGAACCCAATAATATTTAATATGATCGAATGGATCTTTATCATTGATTTGCCTTGATTTTGGACACTTTATTTCTAACATTCTTCCAACATATTTTGTCTTTTTATCACTATTTAACATATATTTTCCAATAATTCCATCTGGACTTGCTCCGATACAACTTATTGTGGGATGTCTAACCAATCCAAATTCTTCTATTTTTACATTCATCCTATATTCATATACCATTGTTGCTATTTGTTCCAATTTTGTTCCATGATAGCATGCTCCATTAGGTTCAAATGGTAGTTCAAACAGTTTTTTTAAATATATCATATATGGTGGTTCATGTTGATTATAGCTAACTACACAACCACCATCACTTGCAGAAATACAGTTTTTTCGCATATCGAACCATGCTTTTGATCTTTGTTCTGGATATTCTATTTCTAATAGTTTTGTTACTTTTTTTGATAGATTTTTTTGTTCTTGTGTCAATTTATCTGAATGATTGTCATCTTCGTGAAACCATACGGTTCCAAATGGTTCTAATTTTTTTTCTGTTGGTAGATTTAATTCATAACTTTTTCCAGAATATTTACAATTCATGATGTGTTTTGTTTTCATATTAATATTATAATAATATATTGTGTTTATATATATAATTCAATTTTTTTTTTTTTTTAATATTATAATTATAAATGAAAAAAGTTGGAAAATCAAATGATAATACTTTCCAAAAAAAAGATGATAAATCAGAAAGATCTATTAACTTAAATGTTCAAATGGAAATCAATGAAAATTCAGAAATACTTGAAAATTCAAATCCGTCCATTGTTTCAGGAAATATGAGTTCAAGATCATCACCAATACCTATTTTTAATCAAAGTGGGGAAATAAAGAATATTGATTTAAATACAGCCAACGTGTTCAATATATTAGGAATAAATTTAGAAATAAATCTTGAAAAAGATATAGAAGAAAAATATAATAAAAAAAAGTGATTTAATTTTGAATATAATTCATTTCATCGTTTATTTCATATCCGTATTTTTTGAATGTTGCGATAAATTTTTTTTTTAATTTTTTGTATTCATCTATTCTATTTTTATAAAAATTACATTTTCTAGTTTTTTCAAAATAATATTCATGTATATAATATTCTTGAAAACCTAAATATTTTGGAAACGGTTCATCATCTAAATACAAATTTTTATTTTCTCTATCTATTTTTTTA
>Ga0169931_10001822_pt1 | contig 35231 bp, 28 predicted proteins | sample Kivu_15m_20L_FD_129675 | JGI IMG/M metagenome (GOLD analysis project Ga0169931, IMG submission 129675) | Freshwater microbial communities from Lake Kivu, Western Province, Rwanda to study Microbial Dark Matter (Phase II) - Kivu_15m_20L... | ecosystem: Environmental > Aquatic > Freshwater > Lake...
GGCAATAGCGGGTGCAGTAGTAAATCGAAGGTCTGTGCTTCTAAGAAACATTGTGCTAAACGGAAAGTTAAGTGCTTCTAATCCGCTACTGCACATACACGCAAAACGTTATGGGCAAGTTTATGAAACGACAACTAACCTGAGCCTATCATTCGTTTAAACATTAGGTTGTAGATTCAACCCTATTTTTGGGGAGTACTACATATCGGGTTTTTAAAACCGAATATAGCAGTCAAATCATCCTCAAAAAAGTGATTCATTTTACTCCGGAATAGGTGGTTCACTTTACTCCGGAATACTCACTTTAAGGAGCTTCCCGCATGAACAGGAATAAATTTCTGAAAATGAGTTTACCTTTAATGGCATCCATGCCGTTTATACCTTCGGTGATAAAACTATCTTCGCTGGAACGGGATATGGAATCGCTAAGCAATAGCCCCAAGATGCCGGTTCTTTTTCTTGGACACGGCAGTCCTATGAACGCCATTGAGGAGAATGAATTCGTTACCGGATTTCGAAATACAGGCAAAAACATACCCAAACCCAATGCCATACTTTGTATTTCAGCGCATTGGGAAACAAAAGGTACCTTTGTTACCGCCATGGAAAAACCGAGAACGATTCATGACTTTGGAGGCTTTCCCAAACGGCTGTTTGATGTGCAATATCCCGCACCAGGAAGCCCGCAGCTGGCAAAAGAAACCAGGGACCTCATCACGCAGACAAATGTTGGACTGGACCACGCATGGGGCCTGGACCATGGTGCATGGAGCGTCATCAAACATTTGTACCCCGATGCCAGTGTACCCGTAGTACAGATGAGCATTGATTACACCAAAGGCCCACAGTATCACGCACAACTTGGTAAAGCACTGGAAAAATTAAGAACAAAAGGCGTTCTCATCGTAGGCAGCGGAAATATGGTCCATAATCTTGGCCTGGTTGCGTGGAATAAGCTGAATGAATCCTTTGCCTTTGACTGGGCTGACGAAGCCAGCAGCTTAATGAAAAAATATATTCTCGACAACAATATAGAAAACTTAATTAACCACAAAAGTCAGGGAAAGGCTTTTGAACTTGCTATTCCTACCCCGGAACACTACTATCCCCTGCTCTACAGCCTCGCACTAAGAGATAAAAAAGATGAAGTTAAACTATTTAATGACAAGCCCATTGCAGGTTCACTGACCATGACTTCCGTTCAAATCGGGTAAATATTATCCATTCTGGTCAAAAAAAACTAAACACCAGATTTGTAATTCTTTAATGTCGTAAAATAAAATCGTTAAAGACCGTTTTTCCATCGGCGCTTTCAAATAAAGAGGGGTGGCCGAATCCCGGTATTTCAAAAACTTCTACACCTCTACAGGAATTACACGCCTTAACCTTGTCTCTGAATACCGGCCAGGAATACATTTGGATTGGACTGTCATCCATACCCTGAACAAATAAAATATCAGACTTAAATCCTTCCGTAAAATTTAAGAGCGATCGTTGAAAATAGGCATCCGGATTCTGCGCTGTTGTTCCGTACTTGTTTTTAAGGGCGGTACAATGAATACCCGAAGCAATTTTTCCATCCTCTTCGAGCTGGCATCTGAAAACCATGTTGAGCGGACCGGGGGCATTGGCTATAACACCATCTGTGGCATGCATTGTATTGAGTCGGGTTACAATATAACCTCCCTGTGAATGTCCGGCAAGAAATATTTTTCCTATTTTTATACCCAGCTCCTTTTCTCCATGATTTTTCAACCAAAGTAAGGCAGCTTCTGCATGGACTACATTATCGCCCATCAGCAGATTGTCTTCAGGATAGACCACACTGACTATCATCATATCACTGCGGTCAAGTATTCTGTCAAAACCATCAAGCGTTTGATTAGCCGCTTCAAGGATCTTAGAATCACTGCCTGTGGTACCATGATACACCATCAGGACATCTACATTGTTTTCTTTTGGCTTCGAAATGACAACGCCAACCTCAACTCCTCCATAACTTACCTGACGGGTTGCCCTGTACGGGACACCAAATTCATTGGTCATAGGAGAATTGTCTACTTTTGAGCATGCACTGATCATGACAATCATGAGTAAGGAGCATATTTTTACGGGAAGCATTTTCACCTCAAGCGTTTTTACAATTAAAAATTTTATTTCTGACGACTGCCTTTAAATAATCAATCCTATTGCACTATCCCATTTAGACAGCCAAAAATAATAAAAGTTTAATGGAATGTTGATGTAAAAGTCTTTTGAATTTGTTTTTAAAATTCAGCATACCGGCATTATTTTTTAAATAGACATCCGGAATAGTACAATTATCTGGGTCTTCAAATATTCTAAGTGGCGGATTCGTAAAGTAGGTTAGCCAATCTTCAGAAGCCTGAAAATGATGCGTGAAGATTTGGGTTAAGCCAGAATTTCCTTCCAGAAAAGGGGCAATGCTTTGAGTTTATCTTCTGCCATCTGTAATATCGTCCGTCGATCTACAGTGGGGTTGACAACCGAAATTTCAAGTGCTTTGGGTTCCGTAATGGGGCTTCCGATCATGGAAACTATATACACCGTAGCTTCATCAGCCATTTTAGCTTCAACAATATCGCGGCTTAGCCCGAAGGCAAAATAATTATAAATTTTCCCAACATGACTTACAGGGTTTTTTCCCGAAACGGCTTCCAGGCTCATTGGTCTGCGAGGAGTTATCAGTCCGTTCAGCCTGTTGCCCCTTCCCACCTGACCATCGTCACCGGCCTCAGCGCTTGTCCCTGTTACGGTCAGATAAAGCGATTCTAAAGCATAGTTATCTGCAGCGTTGATAAATATTTCGGCATCCTCAAAAACAGCATGCTCTTTAATGGCAGATTTTATTTGCTCTACCTTAGAAATGTAGTCCCGTACATCAATAACATATCTGTCTACCATCGCGATGGACACTGTAAACTGACTTCGGTTATTGTCATCAACGCCCATCACCTTAATATCCTCGCCTATCCACGGAAATGTCATTTTGATTTTTGTGGAATTAAGCCAGCTTTCAAGTTCTAAAACGCTTTGTTCCAGCCTGGAATTCGGATAATATCCAATGCCAAAGGAGGTATCGTTGGCAAGCGGGATTTTTCCTTCACCAAAACCTTTAAACAATTTTATCAGTTCGGTGCTACCTGCCCTGATTCTTGGAATTATACTGATATCATTGCTAATATCGACAAACCTAAGATTTTCAGAAATCCATTTTTGGGCTGACGATACAGCAATTTCTTCTACAGGAATAGCTTTGCCTTCAAAGTCACAGGTAGAGCCCTTCCTGCTATGTATAATTCGATTGATCTCAATACCTTACCGCCGCCAAAACGGGACTGTGACTGACCGCCAACCAGCAAGGCCTTGTCCACATTGTGGTGATAAATTGTGCCAAAATTTTCCAGGTAATACCGTGAAAGCGCACGGGAGACTTCCTCTGCAATGGCATCACAAATAGTATCCGGATGGCCTTTGCCTTTCCGCTCGGCCATGTCAATAGTTCCTGTCACCCCTTTAATATGAAAAGAAATCACACCGCCATTATTATCGTTGAAAGGAATTAAAACGTAAAGGATTATCAGACTTTTACGCCAAACAGATATCCAACCAGGGCAGAAATTCCCATAGCCAAACTACCCCAAATCACAATCCTGACAATGCCATTTTTCATGCTTGACCCACCGGTTTTTGCCGAAACTGCCCCTAAAACAATTAAAGAAACTATCGTAAATCCGTAGAGGAAGTATTCCATATACCTGACAGGAGCAAACAAGGCAACCATTAAAGGCAATACTCCACCGGCAGTAAAGGCCAGACCTGAAGCAAAAGCAGCCTGAATAGGTTTTGCCTGACTTACTTCGTTGATTCCCAGCTCATCGCGGACATGGGCACCAAGTGCATCGTGCTCAGTAAGTTCCCGGGCTACCTGCAGCGCAGTCTCTGATTTCAAACCCCTGCGTTCATAGATCTGAGCAAGTATCTTCATTTCCTGTTCTGGCATGGTCTTGAGTTCATGTTTTTCTCTCTCAATATCTGCGCTTTCTATATCCGTTTGAGAACTGACAGAAACGTATTCACCTGCTGCCATGGACAGAGCACCTGCTACCAGACCAGCCACTGTCGCCAACAGTGTGGGTTCCCTTGTAACACTGGCCGTTGCTACACCTATAGCGAGACTTGAAATCGATATAATGCCATCATTAGCCCCTAAAACCGCGGCTCGCAGCCAATTGCTTCGATGAATATAGTGCGTTTTTAAATAGTTGTCAATGGTAATCTCTTCTGGTTTTTCCATGTAATTTCGTTTTGACTACTCCAAAGATATGCCAATATATTTTTTGGAGGCATGATTAAAATCACTGTATTTGAAAGTTATAGCAATGGGCCTTTTTTATGAGTAACTACAACTTCATAACATACGAGCATAATTTCTCCAATCTTTTCCGGGTATAATTTGTTACGTTACATAAAATCTCCTCATGGAACTTGGAATAGACAGTTTTGTAGCGAAAATGAGCGATATCGGTCAGGACGAAATTAATGATACTATTGCCGTTCAGCAACTTCTGGAAAGAATTGCGTTTGCTGACCAGCAAGGTCTCGATTTTTTTGGCATTGGTGAGCACCACAGGAAGGGATTTCTTGATGCTGCTCCTCCAGTATTGCTGGCTGCAGCGGCATCAAGAACCAGCCAGATTAGGCTGGGAAGTGCCGTTACGGTCCTGAGTGTGGCCGATCCGGTCCGTGTTTTTCAGAGTTTCGCCACCCTTGACCTGATTTCTCATGGCAGGGCGGAACTGGTTGTGGGAAGAGGATCATTTATCGATGCCTATCCTCTGTTTGGATATAATCTGGAAGATTATGATGCATTATTTGCTGAAAAGCTGGAATTACTTCTGAAAATAAACCAGGAAACAACCATCACATGGTCCGGAAAATTCAGACCGGCATTGCGTGAACAATCTGTTTTTCCCCGCCCCCATCAGGAAAAATTACCTGTATGGCTTGGTGTTGGCGGAACACCTGAGTCTTTTGTGAGGGCAGGCGTACTTGGATTACCCCTCATGGTGGCAATCATAGGGGGCGAAACACACCGTTTCAGACCACTTATTGATTTGTACAGAGAAGCTGGCATTAAAGCAGGACACAGTGAAGACAAGCTTAAAGTAGGGCTACATTCCCTTGGATATGTAGCCCGTACTCATGATGAAGCTATAGGAGATTTCTTCCCGGGATATGCGGGAGCCATGACACGTATCGGCATGGAAAGAGGGTGGCCCCCGATGACATACAACAGATTTATGGCGCAAATGGGGCCGGGAGGAGCGCTTTTGGTCGGTAGTGTCGATGAAATTGCCGAAAAAATTCTACGCCATTCCAAGGCACTTGGCGGAATCTCAAGGCTTACATTTCAACTTGATACTGCAGAACTTCCTCACGAAAAATTATTGCAATGTATAGCATTGCTGGGTTCAGAACTAAAGCCGGCACTGCAATAACAAATCGCATTTAAGTGCTTTACTGATACTGAATATATACTGGCCTGGGGCGCAGACCCAATACTTCTTCCGGAGTCATAAGCCTGTAGGGCTTATCTGCCTTATCATTTTTATAAAACAATTTAAACCCGGTATACTGAACAGGCTGACCTGCTATAAACCTTTTGTAAGTGTCTTTTTTCTTGGCTGGAAAGCCAAAACCGTCCATATTCATCACTATCTGCACCTCAGGACATTTTTTGATTTTGTGAGAATTGGTCACCATCCCGTTTGTAAATCTATGCACTATGAGTACTTTCGGAGGCAGGTTGTTTTGCTTTACAATGCTGGCGAGATAATCGATGACCCAGTTTATATCTGACGCATCCATTGTTCCCACCTTTTTACCTGGAATAGCTCCATCTTTCATGGACCACTCCGGGTCTATACCTAAATGAATGTCAGACTGTACCAGGTACTTTTCAAGCTCAGGTACTTCTTCCATTAGCGTACTGTGACCTACCTGAATATCCAGAAAAGCAATTCCATTGATATCTCTTGCCAGGCTAACTGCTTTATCAATCTGATGAAAAGGCATTCGGAGGCGATGTTTGCGGGAGGCGCCCGGATTGCGCTGTGCCGTAACGGCAATATAATGTATGGCAGGCAATACCGTGGTAGATGTATCTGCAACACTCCAGGCTTCCACTTCATTTTTTAGCATTTGCTTGAGCACTGGAATGTCGTACTGACCAAGGACACCCATGCTGGCAGAATAAAAATTGCCATAATATGCCAGAATTCTGTTGTACGGCAAGATAGCTCCGGTTTTGGTAAAGGAGTCTCTCACCGGCCATATATGGTCAGCACTGTCGTGCGCCAGATTCAACAATCTTTTTTGGTAATCCAAACTGTCAATCCCGGGTCCGGAAGACAAATTTTTATCAGCATCAGTCCCGTTTAAAGTATCTGAGGGATAAATTATATGCTCTGCTACTCCTTTGAATTCACATGAGTAAAATGAAGCAACAAAAAGTAATAATGCACACCTGAAAATAAGTTTATTCATACACCACGCGATAGATAATACTTCATGAACCATCCTGCAATATTTAAAACGAGCTACTTAAATTACTACATCCGGAATGCCAATAATGTTCAGAGCGTTCCCATTGAATACCAATAATAAAATATATATGCATAGCCTTTTGATGTATAGCCATAAAGAAAATTGAATTCATTAGTATTTAACCCGGAATTTGCATTTGCAACCAAAATCCAGCGCATAAAACCAAAATTTTGTCAAAGCTAATTCGTAAAACGGTCCTTTAATCATAACTCTTCATGGTGTCGATTATATTCAAGATTCCCAGGTCTTGGATCATAGACCTAATTCATTAAAAACATAAAAACTATCAATTATACCCCATATCTGATCAGCCAAAAAGCACATATCGGGCATGACCAGCGAATTGTAGTAAAAATACATTTATGCCTCATTCATGCAAATTGTATTTAAAATTGAGCTTTCGGCATATTTTTTTCACAATATAAGTATATCTTTATCAAATAAATTAGTGTTGACACTTCACTAAAAGAAAGCCGCATGTCAAAAAATCTTGGTTATCTTTCCGGGCGTAAAGGTTTGAATTACAATCTGTTTGAAGAGCTTGGTATTTCTGCCAAAGCTACAGGCACTCCGGATCCCGACAAAATGGAAAAACTAAAAAATGAGTTTTTATTTGGTTCGGCCAATATTTATGGCACCGTTTCTTTTTATGATTTTCTGAAAAAAGAAAACGAGGGTAAAAAGATTTATGTTTGTAACGGATCGGCATGCATGACTGCAGGAACTCAGGCTCATGTTAAAGACAAACTTGAGAAACATTTTGCCTCCGCTGAAATCGGTGAAATGTGCTGCCTGGGTCGGTGCCATGAGAATCATGCATTTCATTATGAAGGAACTAATTTTTCCGGAAATTCCATACATCATATCTCCGACATTCTTGAGGGAAATGATTCAGGTGCCGACGCCTATAATGTATCCTGCTCAGGCACCCCGGTACTTACATCGCCAGATCTGAATCATGACGAAATATCATTATTACTTAAAAAATGTATTACCTCAGGCCATAAAAAGCTTACAGAAGCCTTAAAAACTTCGGGTTTACGGGGGCGTGGAGGTGCCGGATTTCCCATATCGTTTAAACTTTCATCATGCAGGGATACGCCATCAGACACCAGATTTATTGTATGCAATGCAGATGAAGGTGATCCGGGAGCCTATTCCGACCGATATATCATGGAGCATCAGCCCTATAAATTACTGCTGGGCATGATGGCAGCCGGATATGCTGCGGGTGCTGAGTGGGGCGTATTGTACATACGTGCAGAATACCCTGAATCCATTGAAGTTGTAAGTGCTGCAATTAAAAATCTTTACAACCTGGGCTTTTGTGGTGAGCATATACTGCAATCGAGCTTTACATTTCATTTCAAGATCATCAAAGCTCAGGGTGCCTATATATGTGGGGAGGAAACTGCTTTACTTTCTTCTATTGAAGGACAAAGGCCTGAAGTCAGAGTACGGCCACCCTATCCCACACAACAGGGACTTTTCAATATGCCCACTGTGGTAAATAACGTCGAAACTCTGGCATGTATCCCATATATCTTAAAGGAAGGCGGAGAGGCATTTGCTCGTATTGGAAGGGGACGATCCACAGGGACAAAACTTGTTTCGCTGGATGGATACTTCAACAGACCGGGTATTTACGAAGTGGATATGGGTACGCCATTGAATCAAGTGATTGATCTCGGCAAGGGTTTTAGATCTGCCGTAAAGGCCATGCATATTGGCGGCCCACTCGGAGGAATCGTGCCCGTGCAAATGGCAGAGGTACTGACCATGGATTTTGAATCGTTTCAGCAAAATGGCTTTTTACTGGGCCATGCCTCCGTAGTCTGTATTCCGGAAGATTTTCCGATAGTAGACTACATCAGACATCTCTTCCAGTTTACAGCTCATGAAAGTTGTGGCAAATGCTTTCCCTGCAGACTGGGATCTACCAGAGGAGCTGAAATGCTTGAAAAAGCTATGAAAAATGGCTATAAAATACCGACTGACCTTTTCCAGGATCTCCTGGAAACCCTGGAGACAGGTTCCTTATGCGCACTTGGAGGAGGATTACCGCTTCCGGTGAAAAATGCATTGACCTATTTTGAGAACGAATTGTCACCTTATTTTCAAAAAAGTGAGCTATGAGTTTAATTGCATACATCAATGATCGACCATATGACGTTCAATCAGGAGAAACAATCCTACAGTTTGTAAAACGACAACATGGACAAGCTGATATTCCAACACTGTGCGACGCTCCAAACCTTGAACCGTTTGGTTCATGCCGGGTATGCAGCGTGGAAGTAGCCCTCACGCAGGGTGGTCCTGCCCGGGTACAGGCATCATGTCATACGCCTGTAATGCCGGGAAGCTATATTTATACAGATTCGGAAAAAATCAAGAAATTACGCAAAAACATTATTGAACTGGTACTAACAGACCATCCGCTGGATTGTCTGACCTGCGAGGTCAATAACAATTGCGAATTGCAGACTGTCGCTGCCAGAGTTGGTATCAGAGACGTGAGATATCCGGACGGAAAAAATCACCTGGACAGAAAAAAAGACCTGAGTCACCCCTACATGACTATGGACCTTTCAAAATGCATCAATTGCTATCGCTGCGTCAGGGCATGCGATGAGGTACAGGGACAACTGGTGCTCAGTATGTCGGGAAGGGGATTTGATTCTAAAATCATCAAAGGCAATGACGTTTCCTTCTTTGAGTCAGATTGTGTGAGTTGTGGCGCCTGTGCCCAGGCTTGCCCGACATCAGCGATTTCCGATGTTTTTGAATCGAAATCCGTTGCCGCAGATAAAAAAGTAAGAACTGTGTGCACCTACTGTGGTGTAGGGTGCAATCTTGAAGTAAGTGTTGTCAATGGAAATGTAAAATCAATCCAGGCGCCTTATACCGCAGAGGTCAATCAGGGGCACACCTGTCTTAAAGGCAGATTTGCCTTTTCTTTTTACAATCACCCTGATCGAATCAAAACGCCCCTGATCAGAAAAAACGGAAAACTCGAACCAGCCACCTGGGATGAGGCATATGGCTTTATCGCGGAAAAACTGAATAGTATAAAGGCTACATACGGGCCTGATGCCATTGCAGGTATTTCATCCGCAAGGTGCACCAATGAAGAAAATTACCTGATGCAAAAATTTATCAGGGCCGTTATCGGGACCAACAATATCGACTGTTGTGCCAGGGTTTGTCATTCACCTACAGCGCTTGGCATGCAGCGAACATTTGGTACCGGTGCCGCAACAAATTCAATTGAGGATATAAAACATACCGATTGTATTCTGGTCATCGGCGCTAATCCGACGGATGCCCATCCGGTAACCGGTGCCAAGCTGAAGCAGTTTGCCATGAAATCCAAAACGACCATTGTCGTTGATCCAAGACGAACAGAGCTTGCAAAATATGCTACATATCACCTCCAGCTGAGACCGGGAACCAATGTAGCAATGCTCAATATGATGCTTTATTACATCATCCATGAAGGACTTGAAGACAGCACATTTATTGAAGCAAGGACAGAAGGCTACAATGAATTCCGCCAGCAGATTATGTCGCAAAGCATAGATGAACTGGAAGAAATTACGGGTGTATCCAGAGAACTTGTGCGGGAAGCTGCAATAGCCTACGCCACTGCCCCAAATGCCATGTCGTTCCATGGACTTGGCGTAACAGAACATACACAGGGTACGTACACCGTTATGCTTATTTCGGATCTGGCTATGATAACCGGAAATATTGGACGACCGGGTGTCGGCGTAAACCCGCTCAGAGGACAAAACAATGTTCAGGGCGCTGCAGATATGGGGTGTCAGCCACATCAGGGTGCCGGATATCTCAATGCCTATGACCCTGAAGTAAACAAGCAATATGAGGCATTTTATGGCACCAAAATCCCCCTAGGCAAAGGATATAAAATTCCAGAAATGTTTGAGGCAAGCATACATGGCAAGCTGAAGGCACTCTGGCTTATGGGCGAAGATGTCGTGCAGACAGATCCAAACACCCAAAAAGTTATAGCCGCTATGGAACAGCTTGATCTTCTCGTGGTACAGGAACTTTTCATGACAGAAACAGCAAAATATGCAACTGTCATTTTACCGGGGGCATCATTTCTGGAAAAAAGCGGAACGTATACCAACGGCGAAAGAAGAATTCAAAGGGTACAAAAAGTAGTTGAGCCGCTTCTTGGCACAAAACCGGACGGGCAGATCATGGCAGATATCATGAATGTAATGGGATATGCCCAGGAGGATTATATTCCTGAAAATATACTAACAGAAATTGCACAAATTGTCCCGTTTTTTGAAGGGGTTACCTGGGAAAATCTGGGTGATAACGGAAAGCAATGGCCCGTGAGAAAAAATGGAACGGATACTAAAATCCTTCACCGGGAAACCTTCCAGCGAGGTAAAGGTAAATTTCATTTTTTTGATTTCGAAGAATCCAATGAAATCGTAAAGCATGCCAAATCCTATCCTTATATCATTACGACAAACCGCGAGCTGGAGCATTATAATGCCGGAACAATGACCAGAAGAACGCGAAATGTCCAGATACTTAAGGAAGATGTTTTGTTGATTCACCCGGATGATGCCGCAAAGCACTTTATATACGATGGAGATATGGTATGTGTTGAATCTCCCAGGGGCAAGGTAGATATTAAAGCTAAAATAACGAATGAGGTAAAGCCTGGAGTGCTGAGCACTACTTTTCACTTTCCGGAATTAATGCTCAACATTATTACGTCGGACGAACATGACAAGGAAGCCATGTGCCCGGAATATAAAGTGGTTTCCGTAAACATCAGAAAATCAAAAGGCAAAAACCGTACGGAAGCTATAAATCATTGAAAAAGTTGTTAATTTTATAATAAAATTGGCCATTCAGATGTTTTTAATTCTTATGCGGTGGTATATTTGATTGTAAAATGAATTGAAAAATTGTATTTATATGGTTACAACAATAACTATTTTAAAAAATAAAGCCGGTATAATTGGTGGTGCATTATGCGTATTGTTTTTCTCCTCGTGCCTGAAGGAAGGTGCGGAGGTGGAAACATATTATTATGGAGATGCCGATGAAAAAGTACTGGATGCCTATCTGACTTTACCCAAGGCTCCGTATGATTATAATTTTACACTGCCGACACACACTGCCCTTTTTGCACCGCCTGTAGACAACGATATGGCAACGCTTGGAAGAGTACTTTTTTATGATAAAAATCTCTCCTCCGATAAAAAAATATCTTGTGCTTCCTGCCACAAACAGGAACTTGCTTTCTCAGATAATACAGATCTTTCAACCGGGGTTGCAGAGAAAAGAACTTCCAGAAATTCTATAGCTTTAGGTTCCGTACTCAATTTTTCAGCCTATTACGGGGAATTTGGAGGAATTCCTTTTTTCTGGGACAATAGGGCATTCAGAGTACAGGATCAAAGTCGCGCCACATTGGGGAATCCAAGCGAAATGAACATGCAAATGCACCAGGTCAAGGATGTTGTAAATAAATTGCCATATTACAAGCCCCTTGCCAAAGCCGCCTTCTCAAAAGAGTCACTATCCGAAGAAGAAATCCTCAATGCCATTGGGGCATTTGTCAATTCTTTGACCAACTACCATACAAAATTTGACAGGGAGCTGGATAAAACGGGTATACAGTTTATCAGAACAAATTTTAATGGTTTTACAGCCGCAGAAAACAGGGGTAAAACGATTTATCTCAACAGATGTGCCATATGCCACGGAGAGAACGCAGGCAGGCCTCCAAAGATTATGGCCAATAATGGTCTGGATATGGATTATAAAGACAAGGGAGTCGGTGGCGCTTCCAATAACGCGTTTGAAAATGCCAAATTTAAAGTTCCTACCCTCAGAAATATTCTCAGAACTTCGCCGTATATGCATGACGGAAGGTTTGCTACCATGGAAGATGTTCTAAATCATTACAGCGCAGGTATTAAAAACCATCCTAACCTTGACAGCGAACTCAAATTGGGTGGAGTACCCATGAAAATGAACTTTTCAGCTCAGGATAACGCAGATTTGATTGCTTTTTTAAATACACTTTCGGATGAGCAGATTACAACGGATAAGAAATTTTCAGATCCGTTTATAAAATAAAAGCATCTGGAAAATGGATTTTTTCAGTATTGAAAAATTTTCATTTTTTAAAACATGCTCCAAAGTTGTCCGATAAATCAAAAGCCTTACTGCATTTAAATCTTTAGAAGCACGAGAACACAGCACTAAGCACATGAAAAAATGGAATGCAGGTTGGGCGACAATCATATTTTTTAGCCTTCTATCGGGGTGCGGTATCAATCGCGGTATATATAGCCCATCTATTGATGGGTTGCAATCGGTCAGCAAAAAAGGTCAAACGCTGCATTCAATTACCTACCTTGATGCCCCCGGAAGGTATATTGCCTATAGCCCATGGAAGCATGTTGCTATGTTTGGTGATTTTAAGTTAAGACAACTAAACCCTTCAGGAACTGCAGGAATCGGCATGTACTGGAGCAGATACAAAGAGGTTGAGCAATATAATCCACATGGTATCACAGAAATTACAGAAACAGGATTTCATGCCGATGTATACGGAGGTTACGGATGGACTAAGGGATTTGAGCTGGTGGACGATCAGCCGTTGGTTTCATCCTTTTTCAACCCCGATCAAAGTGAATTGAATTATTTGTCTGAGCGATATTTTTTGCAGGCGGGATTGCATTTCAAGTCAAGGCGTTTCCAGGTAGATGGAGTTTACAGATATAATCTGATGGATATTGAATCTATTAAAGTTAAACCTGCATCTGAGAAAATATTTGAATATATCAATTTCATAAGAGAAAAAGACCCAATTCCCATACCGGAGATTGCCATGATGTTTACTTCAGGTACTTCTTCACTCAAACATTTCATAGGTTTTAGTATTGCGATACCCGTGTCCGGCTATAGCAGCAGGTTAAATTATGGTCAATTCAACAGTTTTAGTCTGGGGAGCACCTATCTGATTTCAGCAATCAACCAGAAATCATCTTCGAAACGAGGAAAAGGTAAATTATCGCGAAATTAGCGTTTTTATTTTTTCGGTCAATGTGGTAGAAACCGATGTCCTTCTGTAATGATCCCGAATCATTCCTTTAAATGTCTGGTACTCCTCCATAGCTTGATAGATAGAATCCCGGACATCAGCATTTTCTAAAAACTTCTGCTGTTCGGACTCTGTCATTCTGCCTGCAAAAAAATCCTCCAGTCTGATCTGAAAATCCTGAGTTTCGTGATTCAAATTGTTGGGCATCATTTAATTTTTGTCTAATGTATGAATAAAATAGAAACCTTCATTGTATATTGAATGATCATTTTAAAACAGGTTTTCCCCGCTTATCTTCAAAACCAAGGTTTTCCGCATATGTTCTGAGTTTTTCCTTGAGTTCGTTTCGGGCCCTGAACAACCGTGACCTGACTGTTCCCAATGGTAATCCGGTAATTTCAGCAATTTCCTCGTAGGAAAAATCTTCTATATCACTAAGAATAATAATTTCTCTGAACTCATCGCTTAATGAATTCATGGCAAGCGTCACTTCATCACCAAGGGTATTTTCCTGTTCGCTGACGAGATCCTCACTGCCGGGAGAACGAACCACTTCATTTTCTTTAAATGCCATAACGTCTTCCATATCTACCCTGGAAGGCATCTTTACCTTTTTGCGGTAGGAATTGATATATGCATTCTTCAATATCTTAAACAACCATGCCTTGGCATTCGTTCCCAACACATAATGATCCAGAAATTTATGGGCTTTCAGGTATGTTTCCTGTACCAGATCTTCCGCATCATCTTCCTGGTAAGTAAGGTGATAGGCAAAAGCTTTAAGTGCCTCCATGTGGGGGAACAGCTCTTCTTCGAATATTTTGGATTTACTGTCCTGCATGCGGAAAATTGAACTACAAATATAAGCTAAAATAGCATTGATTGCCAGAATATCATTCGCAACGCTTGTATAAATGTCCTTTCAGAAAGCTGATACCAGGCCATCAGCAACAACATAAATACGATCTGACTTTGCAGGTTCTATGATAAAGGTGCCTGTAAAATGACCGAATGCCGGTAAAACAGCAAATTGCCTGGAAAACCAGAAACAGGGTAATTTTAGTGACTGTTTGCCTTTTCCGCGCAACCTCACGGCAGGATGAATATGCCCGGAAATGTGATAAAAATCATTGTGGACTTCTCCTGGTTGGTGTTCAAATAGAATTGATCCTGCTTTAAAATGAGGCATGGATTCCAGACCAATTACTCTGTAATCGTCTACATGGTAGATATCGTGATTGCCCAGAACCAGCTTAAAAGACACCGAATTACTCCAGGTATCAATCCAGGATGCAAATGTATCAAAAGAACTATTCTTCACGGAATGGAACAAATCTCCCAAAAACAAAACCGTATGAAATGTGTATTTTGAAAGAAGAATATTAAGATCAGTAAATATTCTATCGCCAACCTGGGGTGGAACCGGAATCCCGGAATTCCTGAAATGGACATCCTTACCCAAATGAACATCAGAAATAACCAGCAAACCAAATTCAGGAATCAGGATAGCTTTTTCAGGAAGAATTTGCACCAGTGTCTGGTCTTTACCTACGCGCAAATCCATGGCGAATCAACAGGATTTCGCAGCAAAAACGAAAACTCCTATCCATACCAGACCTTTTAAAAAGAAGAATAGAAAACCTGCAATGCCTACTTTTTTAAGCCATGATTTCCAATCCGTTTTTGATGTCTGGGCCGTAATCTTTTTATGTTCTTCCATCTTTTTATCTTGACCGGGTTTTATGGCAATATAACCTGAAAAAATAAAGAATGTTTAAATCCAAAACATTAAAAAAAGCCTGCACCTTGCCAGTCTGATACATATAATTATATCTAAGATTACTATTTTTTTTATGTATAAAAAATTGATTTTTATATATTATTATACATTGGTTAGAAAATTATTTCTATGCAAACTGAAAACAGGATAATTTTGTATATATCTTTACTGAAATGAAAATCAATATTTGACAATCAGATGACAATTCTCAGAAACCGTTGGATATGCTTGAAAAAATAAATGAACTGAGATCTTCGCCACAGTTGCAGCAAAAATTATTTGAGGCCGGAACGATGAAAACACTTGAAAAAGGTGACATTGTCATGCAGGAGAACACCTATATCAGGTCTATTCCCATCATTATCAGCGGAAGTTTAAAAATAATTCGCACAGACGAAGAGGACAAGGAAATCCTGTTGTATTACATCAAGCCTGGAGAGAGCTGCATCATGTCATTCCTTGGAGGCATGCACAATGAGAAAAGCAAGGTAAAAGCGATAGCTGAAGAGCGCAGCGAAGTATTGTTTGTACCTGTAGAACGCGTCAGGGATCTTATCCGTGAATTTCCGCAGTGGCTGGATTATATTTTCAGATTGTATCATATAAAGTTTGAAGAATTGCTTGAAGCTTTCAATTCAGTTGCCTTTAAAAAGGTGGACGAACGACTACTCAGGCTTTTGGAAAAAAAAGCTTCTTTAACCCATTCCAGAACGCTTGAGGTAACACACGAACAACTGGCAAATGAACTGGGAACAGCAAGAGTTGTGATTTCGAGGCTTCTGAAACAACTGGAGGACGAAGGAGAGGTAGAACTTGGAAGAAATAAAATTACCCTTTTGAGATAAGCACCGGTAAGTTTGTAACTTTGGTGACAATAGTTTGAACGTACCGGAATTATTTTTGCCGGGACAAATCGAATCATATGAAGAAGTATATCCCCAGTCTGGAATGGCTCAGACACTACAGAAAAAGCTGGCTTAGCGGCGATATTTCTGCAGGCCTGACAGTGGGCGTTATGCTTATTCCTCAGGGAATGGCCTATTCGATGCTGGCCGGATTGCCACCTATATATGGATTGTATACGGTGACGTTGCCATTGATACTTTACGCTATGCTGGGAACGTCACGTCAGCTGGCTGTAGGCCCGGTGGCTATGGTCAGCCTGCTGATTTTTTCAGGGATCAGCCAGTTTGCAGCCCCTGAAAGCGAAAACTATATTCAAATGGCCATTTTACTGGCTCTAATGGTGGGTATCATGCAATTGAGTATGGGTGTTCTAAAGCTTGGCTTTCTGGTAAATTTTCTGTCTCACCCGGTAATTTCCGGCTTTACATCAGCTGCTGCCGTAATTATAGGAACAAGTCAGCTCAAACACCTGCTGGGCATTAAGGTAGAGGGCGAGCGATTCATTGAATTAGTCCAACAGATTTTCAGCAAGATTCATGAGTTTCATAATATCTCCCTGATCATAGGAATAGCTTCCATAAGTATGCTGGTTGCAATCAGAAAATGGAATAAAAAATTTCCGGGAGCACTTATAGTTGTAATTTCAGGGATACTGGCAGTATATTTTAATCAATGGCATCTGGAAGGTGTCAAAATAGTAGGCAAAATACCCGAAGGCCTGCCTTCATTTTCGCTGCCGCAGTTAAATTTAGACAACCTCCAAAATCTACTTCCTACTGCTCTGACCATTGCCCTGGTGGGATTTATGGAATCCATAGCCGTTGCCAAGGCGATGCATCTCAGGCATAAAAGTTATCACCTTGATGCGGACCAGGAACTCAGGGCACTGGGAATTGCCAATATTGCCGGGGCTTTCTTCAAATCCTTTCCGGTGACAGGCGGGTTTTCCCGCACTGCAGTGAATAATCAGGCTGGCGCTCATACTGGTCTGGCTTCATTGATCAGCGCTTCGTTAATCATCCTGACACTTTTGTTTTTCACTCCTTTGTTTTATTATCTCCCCAATGCAGTTCTGGCTGCTATTATCCTGGTGGCGGTATACGGCCTGATAGATACACATGAATTCAGGCATCTCTGGAAAACGGATAAAACTGATTTTACCCTATTTACAATAGCCGCAGCAGGAACCCTGATTATGGGAATCGAGGAAGGAATAATCATAGGGGTGCTCTTATCCATTGGACTACTTGTCTATAGGGTGTCTTACCCCCATTTTGCAGAACTGGGCTATCTTAAGGACTATGAGGAATTCAGGAATATTAGCCGGTTTCCGAATGCTGTTAAAGAAGATGAAATTGTAATTTTCAGGTTTGATGCACAACTGTTTTTCGCCAATGCAAATTACTTTAAGGATAATTTGTATCATATCATCAGGCATCGCAGACATCCCAAATTTGTCATAGTTCAGGCATCCGGTATCACCAGTATAGACTCATCTGCCGTTCATATGCTTGATGATCTGATAAAAGACCTTGGAGAAAAAGGTATTACCCTGCTTTTCTCTGACATGATAGGCCCCTTCAGGGATAAGTTTATCCAGTCAGGCCTCGCACATAAAATCGGCAAAAAACACTGCTTTACAAACTTGCATGATGCCTACGAATATGCCAAAGGCAAAGGTTGTGCTCCTGATGAGAATATAGCGCTTCAACATTTTTTGGATTAAAAGTTACGTTGAATGCTGTAAAAAAGTAAGGATAAAATAACTACACAAATCATAAGTTTTCCCATAAACATTAAGCTACCAGTTACCTACTAAAATACCTCTTTTCAAGTCGGCAACTTATTAAAAAAAAATCCTGAATTCCGGTTCTTTGACCTCATATCTTAGGTACAGCTAAGCATTTACGTATTGCAGAAAAAATTAACCTTTGTTTGTTTATATGATTTTTTGTTGAAAGAACCTTCATCTTTTTCATTCATCCAAAAATATTCATAAAATTGCCTGAAAACAAAGATTTTATGCGCTAACATGCATATTTTGCATGTTATTTACATCAACCACCCTTCATTCAACACTGAAAAACTAATTGATTATTATGTCAAAGTACAAACCCAATAAAGACAGATATGACCTTATGGAATATCGGAGATGTGGTTCAAGCGGAATATTGTTGCCCGAAATTTCCCTTGGACTGTGGCACAATTTCGGAGGCGTAGACAATCCTAATGTGTACAAGGAAATACTGCATTTCGCTTTTGATGAAGGCATAACCCATTTTGATCTTGCCAATAATTACGGGCCACCTCCTGGTTCAGCAGAAGAAAATTTTGGTAAAATAATAAAAAAATCCTTTAAATCTTATCGGGACCAGCTCATCATTTCCACTAAAGCAGGGTACAGAATGTGGGATGGCCCTTATGGAGAATGGGGGTCAAAAAAATATCTTATCGCCAGTCTTGACCAGAGCCTTAAGCGAATGAACCTCGATTACGTAGATATTTTTTATTCACACCGATTCGATGCTGATACGCCACTTGAAGAAACCATGGAAGCCCTGGACCTCATCGTCAGACAGGGAAAGGCCTTATATGCCGGCGTCTCGAATTATGGTCCACAACAAACCAGGGAAGCTATACAAATACTCCAGCGAAAAGGCACGCCTTTTATAATACATCAGCCAAGATATAATCTGCTGGACAGAGAACCTGAAAATGGCCTGCTGGAAATACTTGAAAACGAGAAAATAGGCTGCATCCCCTACTCTCCTCTGGCTCAGGGAATCTTGAGCAATAAGTACCTGACAGGTGTACCTGAAAATTCAAGAGCAGGAAACCCGCACGGGTTCCTCCAGACATCCCAAATCACTGCAGAAGTGCTGGATAAAGTTAAAGCCCTTCAGACCATGGCTGAAAACAGAGGACAGACACTGGCGCAGATGGCCGTAGCATGGCTATTAAGCAAACCCGTGATTACGACCGTATTGGTGGGAGCCAAAAATAAACAACAGCTGAAAGATATTTTACTTAGCAGGGAAAATATAGTTTTCAGTAAAGGTGAATTGAAACAAATCGATAAAATAACCAAATAGGCATACTCACAAACAACCTTATTTGATAATATTGATGGGTCATGCCTTTTAATAAGTATTTCACCTTCTTTGAAAAGGAGTCGTGAACATCAAATTTTTAAGATTATTCCAGCCGTAATGACAATTACATTCTATTGCTGAAAAGGCGCTAAAAATATATTTTAATAAAACGCACCTTAGGGACAGGATTGTGCTCTTCGGATATAAAAAATAAATCTTAAGCTGTCGTGAATACCATGTCGCGAATATGTCGGATATTTGTACACAGAAAAGAAGCTAATCATGATGTCTAAAAAAGAAATGCTGGAAGCAAAACGCCAGCTGGCCTGTTTGGGTGGTGGCAGCGATAAAATTCAAAAACAGCACGAAAAAGGTAAGCTGACGGCAAGGGAAAGAATCATTGTATTGCTGGACAAAGGCTCGTTTGAAGAAATTGGCATGTTTAAAGAACACAGGTGTGCTGATTTTGGCATGGAAAAATTACAATATCCCGGAGATGGCGTAGTCACAGGATATGGTACCATACATGGAAGGCTTGTATATGTTTACGCGCAGGATTTTACTGTTTTTGGTGGTGCTCTTTCTGAAACTCATGCTGAAAAGATATGCAGAATCATGGACCTTGCCATGGAAAGTGGTGTTCCGGTCATTGGGCTCAATGATTCGGGAGGTGCAAGAATTCAGGAAGGTGTAAATAGTCTTGGAGGATATGCAGATATATTTTACAGAAACACTAGGGCTTCAGGTGTCATTCCTCAGATTTCAGCCATTATGGGACCCTGTGCCGGAGGGGCGGTGTACTCACCTGCTATAACAGATTTTATTTTTATGGTCAATCACACCTCCTATATGTTTGTGACAGGGCCAAATGTTGTAAAAACTGTTACAAATGAGGAGGTTACTTCAGAAGAACTGGGCGGAGCACATACACATGCCACCAAAAGTGGTGTTACCCATCTGGTGGCTGACAACGATCTGGACTGCCTCCTCAAAATAAAACAGCTTTTAAGTTACATTCCTCAAAATTGTCAGGAAAAAACACCCGTTCTCCCATATGAAATCAAGGAAGAGTATCGGGACAAGCTGGATGATATTGTACCTGAAAACCCCATGCATCCCTATGATATCAAAGAAGTGATTACAGGAATTACAGATGAAGACAGCTTTTTTGAGATACACAGGGAATATGCCGAAAATATCGTTGTAGGCTTTGCAAGACTTGCAGGTAAAAGCATAGGTATCATTGCAAATCAGCCATTCGCACTTGCCGGAGTCCTCGATGTTGAATCTTCACGCAAAGGAGCCAGATTTGTTCGTTTTTGTGACAGTTTCAATATCCCCCTTCTGGTATTGGTAGATGTGCCGGGATTTTTACCAGGAACAGATCAGGAATGGCACGGTATAATTACCAACGGAGCCAAATTACTGTATGCATTCAGTGAGGCCACCGTACCGAGAATTACCGTTATCACCAGAAAAGCGTATGGAGGTGCATATGATGTCATGAATTCAAAACATATTGGTGCTGATTACAATTTTGCTTGGCCGACAGCAGAAATTGCTGTGATGGGTGCCAAAGGTGCCAGTGAAATAATTTTTAAAAATGAAATTGCACGGGCTGAAAACCCTGCGGAAAAACTGCGCGAAAAAGAGCAGGAATACCAGGAAAAATTTGCCAATCCATACAGAGCTGCCTCACGGGGATTTGTCGATGAAGTCATTGAACCCCGGGAAACCCGCAGAAAATTAATCAAGGCTTTTGCAGTTCTGGAAAACAAAAAAGTAACCTCACCAATTAAAAAACACGGCAACATCCCGTTGTAATATCTATGACACCAAATAACCATGCACCAAAAATTCAGGTATTTGTCACCGGCGGTACTTTTGACAAGGAGTACAATTATATTACCGGTCAGCTATATTTTAAAGACACTCACCTGCAGCAGATGTTTCAGAGGGGAAGAAGCACGCTGGACATTGATATAAAGACACTCATGATGATTGACAGCCTTGAAATGTCTGACACCGACAGGGAAATCATACTGCATAATTGCCTAAAAACGGAACATGAAAAAATACTAATTACGCATGGCACAGACACTATGGTTGAAACTGCAAGTGTCCTTGCTTCAAAAAACATTCCAAAAACTATAATCCTGACAGGTGCAATGGTGCCCTATGCTTTCGGCACGTCGTCAGATGGTTTTTTTAATTTAGGCAGTGCGCTTGCTTTTGTACAAATTTTGCCTCCGGGTGTATATGTGGCGATGAATGGCAAGTATTTTCATTGGGACAATGTTCGGAAGAATACACAGACCGGATATTTCGAAAACTTATATTAAAAATGAAATTCAGAGACTTTAAATATCTGGCCGCCTATATATTGCCAATCAGCACGATAGCTGCATTGTACTTGGGTGCTTACTGGAGTTTTCTGACTGTAATTGTAGCTTTTGGACTAATACCGGTTCTCGAATGGATAATGGGCACAGACCACAAAAATCTAAGTGAGGAGGATGTAAATGAGACAAACCAGAGGTTGATTTTCGATATCATGCTTTATCTGAATATTGCCTGGGTTTATGGTATTCTAACGTATTTTTTATTTGTAGTCAATACGGGAAATTACACCGGAGCAGAACTTACAGGATATATACTTAGTGTAGGTGTAATGCTTGGGAGTAACGGCATTAATGTAGCTCACGAACTGGGGCATAAGCCAGGAAAATGGCCCCGGATAGCGGCAAGGATACTACTGCTTCCCTGCCTGTATATGCATTTTTTCATTGAACACAATCTTGGACATCACAAAAACGTAGGTACTCCAAGGGATCCGGCAACTTCCAGATTTGGGGAGCATTTATATGCCTTTTGGTGGAGGTCTGTAACACAAAGCTGGATCTCTGCCTGGAAAATTGAATCAAGGAGAATTCAAAAAAAGAGTCTTGGCGGTTGGCATCCGGAAAATAAAATCATACAGTATGCATGTTGGCAAATGGCTTACCTTATAATCATTGCTGCTGTATCCGGAATATTTGCTGCACTTATATGTATGCTGACAGCCATCGTGAGTATATTACTTCTGGAATCAATTAATTACATTGAACACTACGGTTTATTAAGAAAAAAAGGAACAAGTGGAAATTATGAACCAGTTCAGACATTTCATTCTTGGAATTCAGATCATGTGCTTGGCAGAATGATACTATATGAATTGACGAGACACTCTGACCACCACTACAAATCCAATAAAAAATACCAGATTCTGTATTATGCCGATAATAGTCCGCAACTCCCTTATGGCTATCCTGCATCTATGCTGATGGCTATGGTACCGCCTCTGTGGTTTACCATCATGAACCCAAGAGTATTGGCCTGGGCTGATCAACGTACTTCACAACATTAACAGCCAGCCATCTTCTCGCCTTAATGAAAGTGTTACATACATTGGTACATTTAATATTAAAAATATTTATAATTTATAAATGTAACTATTACAATAATTAACACTTTAATTTAATTTTTAATATTATATTTGCATTCAAACAATCCCAACTACCATGAAAATCAGGATCACCATATTACTGATTTTGGTCCATGCCGTGATATCATGGGCTAAGCCTGCAAACGACAATTACCATAAGATTAAGGTAAATAAAGGTGAAAATGCCAGTCTGCTCTTTCAAAAATACCTCTTGAATGAGCATGCTTGTAATATGGACATCTTTGTCAAAATAAATGAACTTAAAAATCCGGAAAAACTACATGCAGGCAGCACCTACAAGATTCCAGTAAAAATTTACGATTTTGATGGTAAGTCTATCAGAAGCACGCTAAATATCAATGACTACGACCTTGCTAAAAAAATAGAATATTACAATTTGCAGTTATTTGAAAAAAAGGTCCGGAAATCGCATTATAAAGAAAGTAAAATCTTGTGGGTTCCTGAAGAATTCATAACGTGTGAATCCAATCTGGAAGCTTCCAGTGATAGTGACGCCAGTTCGAAAGATAAAAAGGATACTAAAAAAAATGAAGGATTGCCCAATGACATGGAAACCGGTGCGACCATACTCAAAAACAAAGGCATCAAAGAAATAAAAGTGCCACTCATGGGTAAGCGGTATGAAAATGTCTGGATTGAAGATTTTTCGCTTGAAAATCAGGTATTTTATATCATCAGTGGGCATGGAGGGCCTGATCCCGGAGCTATGTGTACCGATTGTTCTGAGACAATGTGTGAAGATGAATACGCATATGATGTAGCGCTCAGGTTAGCCCGAAATTTGATGCAGCATGGCGCTACTGTTCATGTAGTGGTTGAAGACGATGACGATGGAATACGCGATGGTAAATTTCTTATATGTGATAAAGACGAAAAGCTTCTGGGTAAAGAAGACATTCCCCTCAGCCAGAAGTTAAGACTTCGCCAAAGAGCTTCCGCTGTAAATCAATTATACAAAAAGTATCAAAAACTGGGTGTAAAATCTCAAAAAGCCATAGAAATACATGTAGACAGCCGAACCAGTGATCAAAGACAGGATGTTTTCTTTTATTATAATAAAAATGCAAAGGGAGGCAAAAAACTTGCAGAAAATGTACAGGAAGTTTTCGAAGAAAAATATGGCATGCATCAGAAAGGCAGAGGTTATCATGGTTACGTGGAGGACCGCAATATATATATGGTTAAAAACCTGCTGCCCACTACGCTTTTTGTTGAACTTGCCAATATCAGGAATACAAAAGACCAGGAAAGACTAATTTATCATACCAACCGTCAGGCACTGGCCAACTGGTTGTTCGAAGGCCTCCGAAAAAAATAAAAAAAAAGCCGGTTTTTTAACCGGCTTTTTTTATGGTATGTTTTTTGCTTTTAAAAAGTTACCTGTAATTGTTAAACCAACAATGATGAGATGGCAGCATTATCTAATGCTGCCATTTTTTTTAAATGCTGATCACAATTCCGAGTGTAGGTAATACGGTTCCATTGTTATCAGGTATATTTTTTAACCTGTAACGTTGCTGGTTGACCGGCGCATCCGGATTGGCAATAATTCCTCCGCCAACTGGTATACCATTTTCATCAAGTGGTCTGTCCAGGATAAGTACATTTCTGTTTACAGCAGCCCCGGTTATATTTTGTACATCAAAGTATAAATTCAGGTCCCATTTTTTGAAAAACCATTTTTTATCAATTCGGAAATCTATCACGCTGTAAGGATTGGTTCTCAGTGTATTTAACTGCGAATAATCGGGTAATGCCCTACCGTTAATATTCCAGTTTGTCACGAGATCAGAATTAGGTGAAAAAGGGCTGAAGGGTAGTCCTGTCTGAAACCTCCATCTTGCACCTGCCTCCCAGTTCTTCCCAAAGCGCTTACCTAGTGTCAGATTGACAATATGCCTGGAATCCCAGGAACTTGGCGCATACTCTCCGTCCCCATTCTTAAATTCGGACACACCAAATGTATAGGCCACAATCCCGTAAAAACCTTTGTAAAGTCTTTGCTGAAATAAAAATTCAACCCCATAGGTTCTCCCATCAGATTCAGGTAATACTTCTTCATTTCCTATGACTCCAAAATCACCACCAAGGTTGGCCAGGGAAATCTGATCACGCACAAGTAATGGATAGTTTTGATACATTTTATAGTACCCTTCTACCGTAATCCGTGATGATGTACCTGTATTGTATTCAACTCCTGCCACAAAATGATTCGCAGCTATATACTTAAGTCCATTATTTTTGTTGACAAAAACACCCTCATTATTTCTGAATCCAAGTGACGGGTATGGAGGTAGTTGATAATACCTTCCGGTACTCATGTTAATAGAAATATCGCTTGTCAAGGCGTATGAAATACCTAGCCTTGGTGAAATCTGATCCAGTGGATTGGCCATATCCTTACTGTAGGAATTACCATCAACTCTAAGACTTGCAGAAACATTAAGTTTATCTTCCAGAAACTTTCTGCTGGCTGTTGTAAATAAGCCATACTTGTGAAGAGACAGATCTGCCTGGTAATTGACAACCGCTGCTCCTCCGGGAGTAGAAATTTTATTGAAGGTCTTATTGTTGTATTTTACAAACTCATACGAAATTCCGCTAGTCATCTCCCAGTTACTGAAGATGGTGGTGTTTTCAATTCGCAGTTTATTTTCAATTTCCTGAGATTTATAAAATAAGATTAGATTGTCATCAGAAGAATCATCATTTTTAAAATACTTGGAAGCTTCATTATTCAGCATATTTCTGCTCAGTATAAATGAAGTAAAGCCATTATCCCTGTACCTCTTGTATACCACACCATTGGTATAATTCCATTGTGTATTTACCGGCAACTGATCCAGCAAAAACTGCTTTGATTCTGTATCGTTGGCATCAAGATTTAATACATTATCGTCAATGGCTCCCAAACCAATAAAGTATAATTCGCTTTTCTTATCCAGTTTGACTTTATATTTGGCATTGAAATCGGTGTAGGTAGGCAAAAAGGGTAATCCCAGCGCTTTGAATAAAAACTGCAGATAAGACCTTCTTGCAGACAATAAGAAAGTGCTGTTTTTACTGATTGGGCCATCCAGTGTGACGCCAATATCCGTGGCTCCGGCAGTAGCTGTCAGCCCCACTCTATCGTCTCTGCCGTCCTTAAACTTAAAATTAAAAACACTACTTAGGGTATTACCGCGGGTAACCGGAAAAGCGCTTCCAAAAAAGTCTACCTCCCGGATAAAATCAACATTTATAATACCTGCAGGGCCACCTGATGAACCCTGTGTGGCAAAATGATTTATGACAGGTACTTCAATGTCATCCACAAAAAACCTGTTTTCATTTGGCGCCCCCCCTCTGATGATCAAATCGTTTCGAAATGACGCAGTAGATGTTACCCCCGGAAGGGATTGAATCACCCGACTGATGTCCCGGTTACCACCCGGATTCCTTCTTATTTCTGAAACGCCGATGTTTCTGAGTGAGACTGGACTTTCAGATGTTTTCTTGAAGCTGGAAGCCTGAATGACGACTTCTTCCAGCTGTCTTGCAGCTTCAGCAAGTTTAAAATTCAGTATAGTTGGCTTGATTCCCTGAACCTCTATTTCAGATTCACGTAATGTCTCATATCCCAGATAACTGACAACTAGCGTGTAAATTCCAGGTTTTAATCCTTCAAAAATATAGGTTCCATCAATATCACTTACAGTAGCGGTAGTTGTTCCTTCAAGTTCAATGGTAGCTCCGATAATGGGTTCGTTATTTTTTGCATCGGTAATAAGACCTTTAAGTACCCCATTTTGGCTGAACGAGTCAGAACCAAGAATCAACAATAAAACAATGAATAAAATACTTCTCATAAAATTACAGCAGATTAATTTGTTGGTTCACCATACAATCGGGAGTTGAAAAAGTTTTAATTCCTTTGATATTTTAATGTTACAAACATCGTGGCGCTAAATTAAATTTGGTTTCACAAAAAGATATATTATATCGTATAAATCCCTTTTGCGCTATTAAATTCTAATTTTTAAATTATTATATCATTTAATTTTATAAAAAATCATTTAGTAACTGAGGTATCTTTATAACGGAAATTTCCCAATACAACCATGCAAAATATGTGAGGAAAATATTTCATGAATAGATAATTTTTCTATATTTTTCCGCTCAGTTCGAAATCAAAACAACAGAGATATAACCCCCTGAGGCTTATGAATAGCTTAAAACTGACATATATAATATTATTGACCCTATTGTTTCCTATCATAAGTTCAGGTCAGGGTATTGTAAAAGGAAAAGTTATTGATTCCAGAAACGGCGAAGCGCTTATTGGAGCCAATGTGATAGTCAAAAATAATCCGGCGAAGGGAACTACCACAGATTATGATGGTCTGTTTGAACTGGAAGTTCCATCATTTCCTGTCTTACTGAATATCACATATATAGGATATGCAGACCTTGACTATGAAGTGAAATCTGCGGGTGAAAAAGTGGTCATTCGTATGGGAGAAGGGGCTGTAACCATTGATCTTGACATTGAAATTAAGGGCCAGCGTATTGATGAAAAGAAAAAAGAATCTCCGCTTACGGTTGAATCCCTAGATGCCATCGCCATCAAGCAGACTGCATCAACTGACTTTTACAATGGTCTGGGCTCATTAAAGGGCGTAGACCTTACCACTGCGAGTCTTGGATTTACGGTAATAAATACCCGGGGGTTTAATAGTACAAGTCCGGTGAGATCACTTCAGATTATAGATGGAGTTGACAACCAATCTCCGGGACTCAACTTTTCACTTGGAAATTTTTTAGGAGCACCTGAGTTAGACATCCAGAAAGTAGATCTGGTCGTTGGTGCAAGTTCTGCTTTCTATGGCCCGAATGCCTTCAACGGCGTCATTAGCATGGAAACTAAAAATCCGTTTTTTAATCAGGGTCTATCTGCATTCGTCAAAGCAGGAGAAAGGGATCTTATTGAAACGGGTTTTAGATTTGCTGACGCCATCAAGAACAAAAAGAATCAAAATATTATAGGATACAAGTTAAACTTCTCGTATCTCAGAGCAAACGACTGGGTAGCTGATAATTACGATCCGGTTACCGGCTCCGACAGCAATCCTGTTTTCTCTCCGGCCCAAAATCCCGGCGGGTTTAATGCCGTAAATATTTACGGAGATGAATATTATGGAAGCTATGCATCCTTATTTGATGCCAGAACAGGCTTAAACACATTCCACCGCAGAGGTTATAAGGAAGTAGATCTGGTTGATTATAATACCAGGAACATCAAAGCAAATGCCATCGTTCATATAAGAACGCACCCTTCCAGGGATTTTGACTCACCGGAATTGTTACTGGGCTCCAATTTTGGCTATGGCACTACGGTATACCAGGGCGATAACAGATTCAGCCTAAGGGGTATACAATTTTTCCAGCATAAAATTGAATTCCGCAAAAAAGACAAGTTTTTTATCAGAGCATATGCGACCCATGAGGATGCAGGAGATTCTTACGATCCTTATTTTACAGCTCAGAAGCTCATTGAAGAGGCTGGCGATAACGAAGCCTGGCAGAATGCCTATGTGCAATGGTGGTCAAAAAATGATCTTGGAAATGTGTTCAAAAAAATGAAGGACATGGGATATCCGTCGGGGTCAAGGGATGCTCAGATAAAGTGGCAGCAGGATAATGCAGCATTGCTCAACGGATGGCATGAAAGCGCCGCAAAGTATGCAAATTCATTCAACAAAACGTTCAATATCAATGATTTTTATCAGCCCGGGACTGCGCGTTTTGATTCCTTGTTTCAGGATATAACCAGCAGAAAAAACAACAGTCAGGAAAACGGAACGAGGTTTTTCGATAAATCTGCCTTATTCCATCTACATGGAGAGTACAAGTTTGATGTAGACTTCTTTAAAGAGCTCGTGATTGGTGCCAATGGGCGTATGTACCGCCCCTACACTGAGGGTACTATTTTTAGTGACAGTCTCGAAAGAATTACCAATACAGAATTTGGTATCTATGGGGGCGCATCCAAAAAATTGGGAGATTTCATTCTTTCAGTGGCTTCAAGGGTAGATAAAAATCAGAATTTTAATTTTCTGTTCTCTCCCGCAGGGTCTGTGGTCTGGAATCCTGCAGCGGATAACTACCTCAGAGTTTCGTTTTCATCTGCCATTCGAAACCCTACGCTGGCTGATCAGTATCTGGATCTCAGGGTTGGGCCAGCCAGGCTGATAGGAAATATTTCCGGATATGAAGACCTGATTACACTTGAATCATTCAATGCATGGCGAAGTGATCCGACCGTAGCTTTCGAATACAGGGATATTGACCCTATCAGACCTGAGAAAGTTAAAACCCTAGAAGTGGGTTACCGGACTACATTGTTTGACAGAATTTACCTTGATGCCAGCGGATATTTCAACAGATATGATGATTTTATCGGATACCAGGTTGGTCTTGTTATACCAGAGGTACTTATTGCTCCATTCCCGGGTTTCCCGCCTATACCATTTAAGAAATACGCAGAAACCAAAGTATACAGAGTGGCTTCCAATTCAACCCAGGTCGTTACCTCACAAGGGGTAGCCATAGGGTTAAATTATTACTTTGGTAAATATTATGCAGTAAACGGAAATTATAGTTACAACGAACTCAATACACAGGTCACAGATAGTATTATTCCTGCGTTCAACACACCAAAACACAAGTTCAATATTGGCGTATCAGGGCGGGATATGCCTTTGGGTAAGGCTGGTAATGTTTTTGGGTTCAATGTAAACTACAAATGGATTCAGGGATTTACGTTTGAAGGTTCGCCTCAGTTTACCGGATTTATTCCTACATATGACCTTCTCGATGCTCAGGTAAATTACTTTTGGAAACCGATGAATCTTACTTTTAAATTAGGCGCTTCAAATGTGCTGAATAAAAAACAATTCCAGACCTACGGAGGTCCAAGAATTGGCAGGATGGCTTATATTTCGATTTTATATGATTTCAAACAAAAAATTTAATTCATTAATTCTTAAAAATTTTCACATGCGAATTTTTACACGATTATTAATTTTTGCAACAGTGATGATCAGTTTCTTCACTGCAGAAGGGCAAAGAAGATACCTGGACCCGGTATTTGATGAGGTTCAGGTCTCCAATCTAACCCCACTGGCTTCCAACTATACAATCCTGAACTGGATTGCTACACAAGGACAGGCCAATACCCTGAGACAGCCACTGGTTGCTCAGTTTTATTCACCTAAAGGCGACACGCGTACCGACAGACCTTTAGTTATTTACATTCACACCGGAAACTTCTTTCCTTATCCTGCCAACGGATCATGCGGCGGAACTATGAGAGATTCCAGTAATGTGGAAATAGCTACAAGACTTGCTAAAATGGGTTACGTTGTTGCGGTTATTAACTACAGACAGGGATGGAATCCTTTTGATCCTAATGAATTGATCAGAAGATACTTCCTTATTAATGCAGCCTACAGAGGCGTTCAGGATATGAGCACCTATGTTCGCTACTTCAGAAGAAGTGTTGCTCAATTGGGCAATCCACACGGTATCGATCCTGAAAAGATTACATTATGGGGTCAGGGTACTGGTGGATATCTTTCTCTTGCTGCGGCATATCTGAATACGTATCCAGAAATTTTCGGAACTGCCGATCCTACAAAATTCCTTCTTCCAAATCCGCAGGGTGGATACATCCCTATGGTATTTGAAAAGTATAATGGAAATATTGAGGCTACAGGTACCGATACACTGGGAGGCGTAGCTGTTGTAGATCCATTGTACAATGCTATCAGCAGATTGAAACTTGGCGATACACTTTGTATTCCAAATCACGTAGGCTTTAGTTCAGATTTTGCCCTGTGTGTAAATATGGGTGGTGCTCTTGGAGATTCTACATGGTTAGATGATGGTGAAGTTCCCCTGATATCTTATCATGTGCCGACCGACGCTTTTGCACCTTGTGAAACCAACGTTCTTAATGTTCCTACCCCTATCGGACCTCAGCCCGTAGTGGAAGTTACAGGTTCATGTGGTCTTGCAAGAATTGCAGACAGATTTGGCAACAATGATGTGTTTAAATCGATTCCTGAGGGACACGATCCTTATGGTGCTGTGAATAAGAGCGGATTTTTAGGTTTTTATCAGTTTGATAACACACCTGATGATTCTTCATCTCCGTGGGAATGGGCCGCAGGTAATAATCCGCCGTCAATTTGCAATACTGATGGAGCTTCCGCTAAAAGATACATCGACACCATTATTGGTTATTTTGCACCAAGAGCCTGCGTAACATTGGGTCTTGGTTGTAATTTCCGAAATATCAACAGCGTAGGAATCATAGGATCTGCAACTCCAGGTGGATGGAGTGACGATACTCAGATGACTAAGGTAGATGACTGCAACTGGACTATTGATATCACCCTGACAAAGGCAGAAGCTAAATTCAGGGCCAATGGTGCTTGGGACATCAACTGGGGTGCAACTGACTTCCCTTCCGGTGTAGGTGTGCAAAATGGTCCAAATATTCCAGTTTTTGCAGGCGAATATACCGTCAACTTCAACTCCTGTACAGGAGAATACAGTTTTGCAGTAAAATCAGATATAGGCATAATAGGAAGCGCGACTCCTGGAGGATGGAGCGATGACACCAACATGTACCAGACAGACAGTGACAATTACTTTTTAGTTGTCAATCTCACTCAGGGTGAAGTTAAATTCAGAGCCAATGACAGTTGGGATATCAACTGGGGTGCTGCTGACTTCCCTACTGGCGTAGGTGTACAGGGTGGACCAAACATTCCAATAGCTGTTGCTGGCAAATATATGGTGGACTTTAACAAGGCAACAGGAGCATACAGTTTCTCTGAAGTTGTAGATTACACCAATATTAGCGTTATCGGGTCTGCTACTCCTGGAGGATGGAACGATGACACGCAACTAAGCAGAAACCCATCAAATCCTGATCAGTGGAGAGGTGTTGTTACCCTTACTGAAGGTGCTCTTAAGTTCCGCGCAAATAACGGTTGGTCTATCAACTGGGGTGGTGAAACATTCCCTTCAGGAACAGGTGTTCTAGGAGGACCAGATATAGCAGTAAGTGCAGATCAGGCAGGAGACTATCAGGTTTCCTTCAATACACGATCGCTGGAATATAAGTTTTTGAAAATTGGAAATTATGCTACAGTGGGTATCATAGGTGATGCTACGCCTAAAGGCTGGGATGAAGATACTGACCTTGAGCAGGATCCCAATGACAAATCTGTTTGGAAAGGTCGTCTTGAGCTTAAAGACGGAGAAGCAAAATTCAGAGCAGATAATGACTGGGCTGTAAACTGGGGTGGTGATACATTCCCTGGTGGAGTTGCAACGCAGGATGGACCAAATATCCCTGTAGTAGCAGGTGATTATAAAATCACTTTCAATTCTACTACAGGAGACTATTTCTTCGAACTGGTTAAAGAGTTTGGTAAGATTTCACTGGTTGGAAAATCCGGACCATTTGGTGACTGGCCAGGGGCAGATGACAGCAGAGATACTTATCTGAACAAAGATCCAAATGATATCAACCACTGGACTCTTGGCTCAGTAGCGCTTACTGATCATGGTGGCGCATCTGATGGCGGTGTTAAATTCCGTGCAGAAGCAGCCTGGACTATCAACTGGGGTGCTGCCGCCTTCCCTACAGGTATTGGAACCCAGGACGGTCCAAACATTGTTACGGTAGCAGGTACTTACAAAGTAGACTTCCGCTCAGATACAGGAGAATATGCCTTCTCTGAGCCTTCATCTACTTACAATTACCTCAGCAGTGAAGTAATTAAAATCTATCCAAATCCTGCGGTAGAAGCTATAAATGTTTCTGTCAATAAAGAAGCATTCCCGGGTGCTGTAAAAGCTACCTTATATGGTGTTCAAGGTGCTATGCTTCAGACACAAATGCTGGATTCCAAAGGAGCGGGCAAGTTTAATGTTCTGGGCTATGCACCAGGCAAGTATGTGATTCAATTTATAAGCGAAAATACTATAGTGGCCAAAACTGTAGTGATTATCAAATAATTGTTTGAAACACAATACAATTTATGATAAGGCCCGTCACTTGACGGGCCTTTTTTATTTAGAACATCTATAGCTAATTATACTAATATTCTTATTATTGGCGGTATATTCTTATTTCAATATATATATTTATACAAATATTTATATTGTTTTTTCAATTTTCTTAATACTTATTTATAAATAATCTGTACATTGCCAGTGATATATTTACTGGCAATGATACACTCCATATATACCACTGAATTTTATTTTAACAAATCTTTCAGGGCTAAGCTGGGAAGGTATACGCTCTATCTGGCCATAGGTTTATTTCTGATACATTTAGTGCTCTTCCTTACAAATGACTATCTCCAAATATTTGAGAAATCTGAATTACTGGCCAACCCAATAAATGCCATATATACCCCATTTTCAGTTTTACTGATATATGAAGCCTATCTGCTTATTTATTATCTAAGGCAATCCACGACCATATATATAGGCAAGCAGTATGAAATCATAGCCCTTATTCTTATACGTGGTATCTTCAAGGACATGACTCATCTCGAGCGCACAACGGATGGCTGGTCAAAGCCCGGAAACATGGAATTATGGATAGATCTGGCCACTGTACTGGCATCTTTTTTCATGATATATCTGTTTTACAGGATTAGCGGATTACTCGAAGAAAAAAATTATGAGGATATTGAAAAAAAGAGTGTTGGCCTGGATATGAAAAGATTTATTCGTTCCAAAAACGTATTATCCATATTACTGGTATACATTTTTATAGGTCTGGGTATTTTTAGCCTTGCTGAATGGATTATTCATCTGAATACCCAAACCGCCGCTTCTCCGCTTATAGATGTTAATGCTGTATTTTTTGAGCAACTATTTACAGTTCTGATTATGTGTGACGTGCTCATCCTGTTGCTCTCGTTGTTGTACACCGATGATTTTGCCATCATCATCAGAAACTCAGGTTTTATAATTTCTACCATTTTACTAAAAATGTCATTTTCGGCAGAATATATGCTATCGCAAATCTATATAGTCGTTGGCATTGGTTTTGGCGTATTAATGCTGGCCGTTTCCAATGCTTTTATCTCAAAATCAAGCAAAAAAGAGGTTCATGCCGGATAAGTACAAACATTACAACCTTAAATCAAAATAAACGCTATCTGGGGGGAACCATCAGGTTGTAGGTCTCGGAGGCATAACCGCCCCATATCCCGATTCCACCTTTTATATTAAAGTTTATTCGTATGTATGAAGCAAATGGTCCACCGCTGTTTGCATTAAAGTCTCTTGTATTCCAGAAATCAAAATGTGCTTTATCAATACTGGACCACTTGATCTTTGCCATTTGTCCACGCTTAAAAAATCCAAATGTTTCCGGCGTAAAGTCACCACCCCTGCGTTCTGCCCTTTGAAGCGGAAACTCGAAAGTCTGACCATTAAATAAGGCATCATCCCTGACAGAACCAAAAGGAGGAACTAAATTTTCATCGCCCTGTGCTGTAAAATACCGGTAGTAATTAGCTTCGTCTTTGGGGTCTTCAATGGTCACCAAAAGTCTGGCCAGTGTATCATTAGGTATGCCAGGTGTTTCTGTCCATTTGAAATTCTTTAAAGAAACAGGTCTTGGAATTGTTGTTGATGCTGTCAGGACTTTATCAACCAAACGGATTTCCAGATCATATTTCCGGCCGGGTTCACGTTTTATCTGATTGAAGATATCAGCATAAATGCAAAGATCAAGATTGATGCTATCCGGATTAAATCCAAGAATCTGATACACCTCCTCTTTCAATGGATCCGGTATCTGACTCAGACATACTTCTGTGAGCTGTATGGTTTTATCTCCGTCATTAACAGAAACTTTTGCACCTTTAACAAAAAGCTCAGAAAATTTACCGGGGTCAATTTTTGAAATAAAGGGAATACTCTTTGTAATGAGCACAAACACGGGATTACTCTCCTCCCCTGCTTCAACGTAGCCTTCCACCACAATCTCCTGCTCACTTTCAAGTGTGGAAGGAGTATAAGGCTCTTCACATGAAGAGATGATAAAAAAGAGGCAGCAAACATAGAAAAAATAGCGCCATGTCATCATAAATTATTTTTTATTCCATTTAAAATTATAGGTAATGCTCGGAA
>Ga0169931_10001825_pt1 | contig 35213 bp, 28 predicted proteins | sample Kivu_15m_20L_FD_129675 | JGI IMG/M metagenome (GOLD analysis project Ga0169931, IMG submission 129675) | Freshwater microbial communities from Lake Kivu, Western Province, Rwanda to study Microbial Dark Matter (Phase II) - Kivu_15m_20L... | ecosystem: Environmental > Aquatic > Freshwater > Lake...
TGGAGAAATCAAAGTCAGTGCGGATAAAGTCGCGATCCTTAAAGCTTGGATTGCGGCCGGAGCACCGATCGAGCGGGCGGAACCGGAGTCGCTCGGTCCAGGGATTCCGCTGACGCAAGCGGAACGTTCCTACTGGGCTTACCGACCGCTGCAAAAGCTGACTCCGGGATGGTTGGCTGCTGCAGAGGACCACCAGTCACCGCACGATTGGGGAGGATCGGTTCGCATTCGGGGTGGAATTGATGCGGTCCTTGCCGCTGCCATGCCGCCAGGGGTCAGCTTTTCTCCCGACGCGCCCCGCGAGACGCTCATTCGTCGCGTCTTCCTCGACGTGATCGGAATACCTCCGACCCCGGAACAGTGGACCCGCTGGATCGAGGACCCGGCGGAGGACTGGTATGAGCGGATGGTGGAGGATTTATTGCACAGTCCGCACTATGGCGAGCGCTGGGCGCGTCACTGGCTCGATGCGGCTGGCTATGCAGACAGCGATGGAGCGACGCTCGCTGACGCCGATCGGCCGTGGGCATGGAAGTATCGCGACTATGTGATCCGTGCCTTCAATGCCGATAAACCGCTCGACCAGTTTATCATCGAACAACTCGCCGGAGATGAACTGGCCGGTCCGCAGCAAGGGGACTGGACGTCGTCGCAAATCGAATTATTGACGGCGACAGGTTTTCTTCGCATGACCGCCGATGGGACCGGCAGCGGCGACAATTCTCCTGAAGGGCGAAACAAGACGATCGCCGATACCCTTCAAGTGATTGGAAATACTCTGCTCGGTTCGAGCCTCCAGTGCGCTCAGTGCCATGACCATCGTTATGATCCTTTGTCGCATGAGGACTATTTTGCGCTCCGCGCGGTCTTCGAGCCGGCACTTGATTGGCAGCAGTGGAAAACGCCCGGTGAACGACTCATCTCCCTCGTGACAGGAGCGGATCGGGAGCGCGCAGCGGCGATCGAAAGCGAGGCCCAGCAGATTGCTACGGAGAGAGCCGCGAAGGAATCGCAGTTTCTCAAGCAAGCCCTTGATCAGGAGCTGATGAAGTTTGAAGAACCGCTCCGCATGCAACTGCGTCTGGCCTATGAAACCCCTGCCGAGCAGCGAAGCGACGAGCAAAAGATGCTGCTCGACAAAAATCCCAGTGTCAACATTTCACCCGGTGTTCTTTATCAGTACTTGCCCGCGGCAGCCGAGGAGCTGAAGGGTTTTGATGCGCGGATCGCCGCGCTGCGGAGCACGAAGCCCGAAGAGACTTATCTGCAAGCCCTCACCGAACCCGCAGGGCATTTACCCCAGACGAGGCTTTTTTATCGCGGCGACCATAACCAACCGACACGTGAAGTTGCACCTGGAAAGTTGGCCGTACTTGTACCGGAAGGGGTTGAGCGAGCGATTCCTACGGACGATCCTGATCTCCCCACCAGCGGTCGGCGTTTGGCCTTTGCACGCTGGTTAACCGAACGCAATCCCCCCAATCCGCTCTTTGTTCGTGCGCTCGCTAATCGCGTCTGGATGCATCATTTTGGCAAGGGCATCGTCGCCACGGCGGGGGATATGGGGAAACTAGGCAGTGCACCGACGCACCCTCAGTTGTTGGACTATTTAGGTTGCGAGCTAGTCGAACATGACTGGAGTCTGAAGCATCTGCATCGCATCATTCTTAAATCGACGGCTTATCGTCAATCGTCGGTCCGAAGTACAACTGGCGATCGCTTGGATCCCGAGAATCGTTTCTACAGTCGCAAAGATCTTCAGCGACTCGATGCCGAGGTCCTCCGCGATGCGGTGCTTGCCCTTGCCGGGACGCTTTCCTCACAGATCGAGGGCGTCCCGATGGCGATCCAGGAAGATGAAACGGGGCAAGTTCGTATTGATCCGGGCCAACCGCGGCGGAGTGTTTATGCGAAATGGCGGCGAACGCAGCCGGTCTCCATGCTGCAATCATTTGATGCACCTGTCATGGGAGTGCTCTGTGATGTCCGCACCAGTTCCACCGTAGCGACGCAGTCGTTAATGCTGATCAATGGAGATTTCGCGCTCGAGCAAGCAACGCATTTAGCCAAGCGGAGCGAAGAACTTGCTGCTTGCGAGCAACGGATTGGCCAGAGGTTGGCGTCGGGGTCATCCGATGCTTTTTGGAAATTGCCCAGGCCGCCAGCGGCGAGCTGGGAATTCGGGACGGGGTCGATCGATCCTCAAACGGGTTTGGTCGCCCAGTTCAAGCCACTGGAGTTCTTTATTGAGGGGACATGGCAGGGAGGGACCTCGCTTCCAGATGCATCGCTCGGGTGGGTCTTCCTGAATGCCCAGGGAGGACATCCGGGGAATCCCTCGCATCCGGCCATTCGTCGCTGGGTCGCTCCCGCTGGCGGTCGTTTGCGGATCCGCGGCCAGCTGGGCCATGGTTCGGAGCATGGGGATGGAATTTTTGCCACGGTCGTAACCAAGGGGGGGATTGCGGCGCGCTGGGCGGTGAAAGGGGGAACCGCGGAGACGGTGCTCGAGGAGCTGTTGGTTGAGGAAAATGAAACAGTCGATTTCGTCGTTGCCTGCGGGGAGCACGAAACGTCCGATTCATTTACGTGGAATATCGCTCTCACGTTGCAGGAGGGAGAGGAGACCAGAGTGTTTGAGAGTGTCGCTGGATTCCATGGACCGTTTGCTGGGGACCTCTCGGTAGCTGCCAAGATTCAGGCTGCATGGCGGTTGATCCTTTTTCGTGAACCGAGTCGTGATGAGCTGGCGATGCTCGAACGATTCGCACAGCGGCAGCTGGAGATTTTTTACCGTGAACCGGGACGGGTCCTTCCAGGCTCGACCCCGGAGCATCAACTGCTGGTGAATGTCTGCCAGATGCTGATGAATTCGAATGAATTTCTTTACATTGATTGAGAGCCTCTCGGAAAAGGGGTCTGACCCTTTGGAAGCAAGTTGATTTCATTGGTTTTTGGGCCTTGCCGGAGAGGGTCAGACCCCTTTTCGGAGAGGCTCTAAGAGATTTTGTTGCTTAGAGGCATCCATGCATACGTTACCAAGCACTCGACGCCAATGGTTGCAGCACGCCGGGATGGGGATTGGGGGAATCGCCCTGCAGTGGATGCTGTCTGCCCAGCAGGCGGGGAGCGCCCCGCCGGTGCTGAAGGAAAAACCGCATCGCGATCTCCTCCCGCGCTTGACCCATTTTCAGCCACGTGCCAAAGCGATGATCTCGCTGTTCCAGCATGGTGGGCCGTCGCATCTCGATTTGACCGATCCGAAACCTGAGCTCACCAAGCACAGTGGGTCTGATTATCCGGGGGACATTCATTTCTCATTTGTCAATCAAGCGAGCAAGAAACTGCTTGGAAGTCCCTTTACTTTTGCCCCGCGCGGTGAGTGTGGAACGGAGTTGTCGGAGCTCTTACCGCACATCTCCGGGGTGGTGGACGATCTGTGTTTGATTCGGAGCATGCACACGGGGGCGAACGGGCATGAAGTTTCGATTCGGTATTTTCATGGAGGGATTCCAGGCATCTTAGGGCGACCGACGCTCGGTTCATGGTTGACTTATGCGCTCGGCTGCGAGACGCAAGATCTGCCTGCCTATATGGTCCTGAGCGACCCCGGCGGACATCCGGTCGATGGGGTTACCAATTGGTCCAATGGATTCATGCCCGCGATGTTTCAAGGAACTGTACTGCGGCCGAAAGAGCCACGCATTTTTAATTTGCAACCGCCACCCCACCTCACCGGGGTCGTCCAGCGGCAGAATCTCGATTTACTGCAGGAGATGAACCAGGTTCACCTGGAGAAACATCCGGGGGAGGCGGAGCTGGAGACGCGAATCGCGAGCTACGAACTGGCGGCGCGGATGCAACTGGCAGCGACCGATGCGCTCGATATTTCCGGTGAAACCCGGGCGACGTTGGCGATGTATGGAATCGATCAACCGGAGACCAGCGAATACGGGACTCGCTGTTTGCTAGCGCGACGTTTGATCGAACGCGGTGTACGGTTCGTGCAATTGTTCCATGCAGGTCAACCGTGGGACAATCATGACAGTATCAAGACGACGCTACCGGCGATCTGCCAAAAGACCGACAAGCCGGTGGCGGGTTTAGTTGCCGACCTCAAGCAGCGAGGGTTGCTCGAAACGACGCTCGTTCACTGGGGTGGAGAAATTGGCCGTCTCCCCGTGACGCAAGAGTATGGTGACACGGAGCGCGCCGGTCGAGATCATAACGGCCAAGGATTTAGCATTTGGCTTGCCGGCGGCGGCATTCAGGGTGGAATGGCTTATGGGAAGACCGATGAATTCGGGCATCGAGCAGTCGAAAATGTGGTCACTCCGAATGACTTTCAGGCAACACTGATGCATCTTTTTGGACTCCACCACGATCGCGTCCATTTTCCCTACAACAACATCCTGCAGGGGATCACCGCCAATCGGCCAGCGCGGGTTGTTCAGGAAATTCTCGCCTCAAGATAAAGGGTGTGGATTGAAAGCAATCCACACCCCGAATTCCAGCGACCGCAGAAGTCGTACTAGAAACTCATCCGGAACGAGAATCCAGGAGAATGGTGATAGAAGCCCGGCCCCGAGAATGGGCTGGGGAAACCACCGCCATAAAAGGAACCGTAAGGGGAGCCGTAGTACGAGTGCCGCGGGACGGGGCATGGATACGGCAGCGGCGGCCGACGGTGGTAGCTGGGGGGGCGATAACTTGGAGAGGGATGCCGATAATCGGGATATCCGTACCGATACGAATGTCGATGGTAGTCATGCCGTGCCGAGGGATAGTCCCAGGGCGGATGCCCAGCTTCTGCCGGGGTGGTTCCAGTGACCGTGAGGGCGAGGCCGATGGCTGCAGCAACGGCCAGGAGGGTTCGAGTCGTGCGCATCGTGTGTGGCTCCTGGAGCACATGGGATTGAGTTTGCAACGCCGTGCGTGTCCCCCGTGGACCGCGCTGGTGGCGTCGCTGATTCAACGGAAGATGCCAAAGGCGTGCCAAACAAGCGGTTGGGCTCAATACCCACAGACTCCCTCGAGATTGAGCGAAAAAAGATTCACCGGGGTGGCGCAAGGCGCGCGGACCATCACAATGCGACGTCAAAGTGATGGCGCTGGTGCAGTCCACTGGACTCGGACGACTTGCGTTTATTTACGGAAGTTGTAGGCGGGATTGATGGTTTGAAAGTCGAGCGGTGTTAAGCCAACATTCAGTTGCACATCGAGATAAGTGTATTCCTCTTGCAGCGGCGGAGGTGTACTGGGGGAGGCTGGGATGCCATAAGCGGCGTAGTAGAGGGGGATGTTCCGATCGGAGTCGATCGCTATTTTGGCCAGTGAAAAGTCGAAGGGGAGGTTTTTGGGGATGGAGGTGGAGGACGTAGCACGGGGTCGGACTTCGATGAGCAGGCACGAGCGGTCGCCGACGGTGTAGTTTTCGTGGAAGATGACATCGGCCCCGCCGTGCGAATCGATCAAAGCGGATCGCGTGAGCAGTGTTTCGATGAGATTGACGAAGCCGATTTCCGGGAGCGGGTATCGATTTCCGCGCATTGCCAAGGAACCGCGAGGATCGAGGGAGATGTTGGTCAGTCCAAGCAGTCCCGCTTCGTGCGCGATCAGCTTTCCACGGTTTTCATCTTCCACCCAGAGGACCTCGCGCCCTTGAACATTTTCGGGGCTGAGAAAACGGAGGTAGACGGCCATGCTCTGAGCGGGAGTTTGGTTCGGCACCGCGGCGCGGCGGTTGCGGATTTTGAATTCCATTTCGGTTCGCGGGGTCAAGGTCCCATCCACCAATTCTTGTTTAACGAGCCTGCCGCGATAGTCGATCAAGTTCTTCTGGAGGTGCTCAAGTCCTTGGCGAGCAATTGTCAGGGCTTCTTCGAGGGTGGCGGACCGCCCGTTGGAAATGGGCTGCGAAGGGGGGGGGTGCGATGGGGAGGTTTGGGATTGTATGGAGATTTCCGAGGATGAATTCGAGGGGGCTGCTCGGCTTTGTAGCCAGAAGAGGGTCCCGCCGGCAACTGCGAGAATCGGAAAAACCCTTACAATGAGGTACGAGTTGGAGCGGGAAAGCACTTTGCCGATCCGAGGGTTCGCGGAAGGAATTGGGGATTGCGGCTTGATGCCACAATAAAGAGTCGAGACCGCAGTGGGCATCGCTTTCGATGGCTGCGTGGACAAAAAAAGGGCTATACGGAAGGAAGGGGCTCCGATCCCCATTTATTGTCATGTTTCGTTTTGGAAGGTCAACCGAGCCCGCGGCGGGAATTGTTTGGTCGCAATTACTGCCGCTGCTCGAAGATGATGATCAGCGGGCTGCGGTAGCGCGCCTTTTTCCGGAGGTGGGTCGAGAGAGTTTCTTGCGTGCCCTGGAGCGACTCGATCAGGAGCGAGCGCAGCGGCTTCGCGGAGCGGGGCGACAACTGGAGGCGGCGCAGCCTTTGTCGCGGTACCCAACGATGGCCGTGGCGGGGATGCTCAACAGTGGAAAGACAAGCGTGGTGGCAAGCTTTCTCAGTCGAAGTGGAAGGGCGCGAGCGCTTCGCGGGGAGAGCAATCGGGAGGGAACGCATCGCTTTGTGCTTTGGCTTCCGGAGCGCTGGCGGGAAAAGACAGAGGTTTGGAGTCTCTTGCTGCGGCGGGTTGGAGATGCGCTTGGCAATGCTCCCGAATTGCTCAGTGAGGATCCACGAATTGCGCATCAGCAGTACAACAATCAAACGCAATCGAGCGAAGCGCTCGGGGTTCCACTGGTGGCAACGGACGAGGGGCTCGACGAGCATGGAGTGGGTCTCCTCGATTGTCCCGACATTGTCTCCGACGCCGCGTTTGGAAGAGGTACTCCGGAAGGGAGGCGGGAACTTTTGCGGCGGGCAACGCCGTTGTGTAGCGCTTTTCTGGTGGTCACTGGGGCGGAGGCGATTCGCGACACGACGCTTGGAGACCTGCTCCGGATAGCGGCGGGGCTCATGCCGGGCGTTCCGCGGTACTTGTTAGTCAACAAAGTTCGCGCCAAACAGCCCCCGGATTCGGTCTGGGCCAACACGGCGGAGCTTGTCAATCACCACCGGATCGATGGTGTCTATGCGGCTTATGATTATGAAATCCCAGCCGCACAGCCATTCATCCCCAAATTCCGCGACGTGGTTCCCTTGCCGATGGAGGAGCCCCTGCCGAGTTTTTTCCGGCTCTCGGAGAACCCTGACGATAATCCGCCGCAGGTGATTGAGGCGAACCGCTCGCTCTTCTTCCTCCCGACGTCGCTGGATCATCCAGCTTTGTTTCAGCAGGTTCGTGGCGCACTTGAGTTACGGCTGGAACAAGCCGTTTGGATCGATGGCGTCGATGTGCTTGCCAAACATGCCGCTCAAGCAAGTGAGCGAGCGAATCGGGTGCGGAGAAAGTTGCTTGAAGGAATTCTCGATTTTTTTGCGCATCGACAACCGGGGGGGCGAATCCTCGAGCTGCGGCTGCATCAATCGGAGCGAATTGTTCGGCAATTGAGTCAAGCGTTTGCTGATGGAGCGCCTTGGTATGCAAGATTTGGGATGCGACTGCATTCGCGCGTGAGGCGATTTTGGGGAGGCGCGGGGGACCTTGTTCGTAAGCTGGCGCCAACCCACATCGCCGAACAGACGGCACAAGCGATCAAGGAGAAGATGAAGCTGGGGAAGCAGGGGAGCATGCTCACCGCCGACCGCCTGGTCGAAGTCCTCGTCAAGCGATCGACGGGACCAGCCGACTTTGGAGCGACTACGGAAGGGGAACTGCAGCGATCGATTGAAGCGGCGATCGCGAGGTTTGAAAGTGAGGATTTTACGGCACTCGATCCGGAGCGTTTGAAACTGGCGGTTGCTGAGGTTTGGAAGCGGATGCCAGCGGGGAAAAAATTTAAAGCTGGATTGACGCCGCTGGCGATTATCTTTGCCACGTTTGGTGCGGCGCTCATGATCCCGATTGATTTTGGGACGACGCAGGTGATCTATGCGGCGACGATCAAAGAGCTCATGTTGGCCGCTGGGCTTTCGGTTGTGGTGACGGCCTGGGGCGGCGGGAGAACCGCACTGGATGTCGAGCAGCAAGCGGCGCAGCAACAGTTGAGCAATTTTTTGGCGATTCTGCTCGATCGCTGCGGTATTCCGCGGGGAGATGACATCCGTGAACCGCTTGAGATCGAGGTCGGCGGGAAGAATATTCGCCTGCCGGAACCGACGATTCCACCAAAGCCCACCGCCAACAGTGCGTGGTCGCTATGGTCCCTTCGCAATGAATTTTTACTTGAGCTTGCCCAGTACGTGAAACGCCCATGAAGTCTTTGGAAACCACGATCCGCCACGCGCCGATCGATGCGGCACTTGAGAACCTTGATCGTCTCGCCCGTGCGATCCATTCGATATTCTCCCAGCGTCCCCTTGGGCGGCAATTACTGCGTCTCTGTGACCAGCACCGCGATGCACTCGGGGCGCTGACCCAGCAGGGCACGGTTGATTACACGGCGATCGCAGTGATGGGGGCGACTGGGCAGGGTAAAACATGGTTGATGCAGCAGATCGTTCACGATCCGGCAGTCCGGAAAGGGCTCCCTAGCGGTGATTCACAGCACGAAGCGACGCGTCAGATCGTCTGGGTCGGTCCGCGAGCACCTGCAGCCTTTGATTCCCGACACGAGCATTATCTGTACTGTGCGCAGACCGCCATGCTCGATCTGGGAGGTCCCTATCTGATGGTCGACACGCCCGGGGCGACGGATGTCGATGCGCGGACTGCGGAGCTCGCACAGCAAGCGATCCAGACGGCGAGCGTTCTGGTCTTGGTGATCCGTCGCGAGCAATTGCGAAGCCAAGTCCCTGGCCAGCTTGCCGCGGCAGCCGATGGGGCCATTATCATTCCCGTGGTGACCGCCATCCGCACCTCACGGGACGATCCGGCGGTCCGCAGTGACATCGATGCGTGCGTGGCGCGAATCCGTGCGATGGCGCCACGGAGCGAAATCGAAGGGGCGATCGAAGTTCCTGATTTCGCCCTTGCCAACCAGTCCGAAGAGCGTATCGGTGAGGAGTTTGCGGCACACTTCGCACAGCGGCTACGGCCCCACTTCACGCATGGGAGTATCGCCCAGCGACGACTCCTCGACCGCGTCGATGCGCTCCAGGAACGTTTTTTCCGCACGATCCAGGACGAGCTCCGCGATCATCTGCCGAGGCTCGCGGCAGCCATCGGGCATTTGGAAGAAGAAGTCGAGCGATTGCCGATGGAAGTCGCGACCGAACTGGTCGGCAGCGGCGCAGTTCTGAGAGGGGCGATTCGGGCTCGCGTCCGCAGTGAAATCCTGCTCGGCACACCAATGCTGTGCTTTCCCTATCGCACGCTGCTCGGGATCTTGAACCTGACACAAGGGGCGTGGGATCGATTGCTGCTCGCTTTCTCCGGCAGTTTGCCATCGTTGTTCGGTGTCGCCTGGAGCAGCCTACGAAATGTCCGTGAGGGAGAAGCGCGCGAACGTGCTAAGGAGACCTTTCGCAACCGTTGCCGGGGGATGGTCGACCAGCGGCTGCGCCCTTATGTACAACGGTTTCGCGAGGAGGTCTGTGAGCTTCGCGAGGGAACCGCGAAGCGGAATGCTGTCGATGGAGCGCCGGAAGCGTCAGGGGCACAGCTCCGCGGGATCGAGGAGATTGAAAGCCAGGCACTCGCCATTTTTCAGCGAGAGATCCTCCTGGCGGCTCCTTCGCCCTTGGCGGTGCTAGCCAGCGGCTTAGGTGGCACCCTGCTTTTCTGGGGACTTCTTGCTGGCCCGATCGTCGCCCTGTACCGAAGCTATTTTGGGGCCAGCTACGGTTCACTTCGGCTCGGTGCAATCGAGCTGGACCAGTTCCCTCAGCCGCCACTGGGGATGCTCCTGACGAGCCTCCTTCTCTCCCTCCTGCCAACGATGATCCTCGCAATGATTCACTTGACATGGAGCCAGCGCCGTTCGCAACAGGAGCGAATTGCTGCGCGGATTGATCGCGGGATCGAGGAGATGATTGACCTTCTGTGGCGCGATCATGGGCTGCGGCTCGAGTTTGTCGACCCCCTTCTGGAAGATGCGCGGTTTCTGGTGCAGGTGGGAAAGGGACCCCTTTGATTCTCGATCAAGTTCCTTTAAAATAGAAAAATGTAGCATGTGCTACAATTCGTTCTCTGCGAGTGCTGCGATGAGCCAGGACCGGCATTGGAATCGCGATTTGAGCGTGCTTTTAAGTGGCTCTTTGTTCCTCCTCGCGTTTTTCGGCGGGTGCGGTTCGGGGAATTCCACTTCGGGGACTTCGACTTCGGGGACTGGGGGTTCCGAGGCGGGGTCGGGAACGGCGCTGCATGTGGTCGCGACGGTTGCCATGGTGGGCGATTTAGCGACGCGGATCGGCGGGGACCGCGTGCGGGTGACATCGATGATGGGACCTGGTGTGGACCCGCACCTCTACAAGGCGACACGCGATGACGTTCGTCTGTTGATGGATGCGGACGTCATTCTCTACTGCGGGCTGATGCTCGAGGGGAAGATCCTCGACACATTGGAAAAGGTTGGGACAACACGGGCGGTGTACGCGGTGACCGACTCGCTATCACGGGAGAAACTTTTAGAGCCGGATGATTTCCCAGGGCATGCGGATCCGCATGTGTGGATGGATGTTGCTCTTTGGAGTGAGTGCATTGCGGAGGTGGTCGAGGCGCTGAGTGAGGTGGATCCTGAGGGGAAAGCGGAATACATCGCGCGGGGTGCGGCCTACGAAGAGGAACTCAAGGGACTGGACCAGTTGGTCCAAGAAGCGATCGGTACGATTCCCGAAAAGAATCGTATCCTGATCACGTCGCACGATGCATTCAATTACTTGGGGCGGCGGTATGGACTTGAAGTGCGAGGAGTGCAGGGACTATCGACGGAGTCGGAGGCTGGATTGCAGCAGATCAATGAACTGGTCGATCTCCTTGTCGAGCGAAGAATTCCTGCAGTCTTTGTCGAATCGAGTGTACCGCGAAAGAACATGGAAGCACTCCTCGATGGCGCGCGCTGGCGGGGCCATGATGTGCAGATTGGTGGGGAGCTTTTTTCCGACTGCATGGGGGCTCCGGGAAGCGTCGAGGGGACTTATCCAGGAATGATCCTGCACAACATTCGAAGCCTTGTTGTCGCGCTCGGGGGAACGATGAATCCGCCGCGTGGGACGACGATACCGTGATCTCGGAGGGTATTTGGTGTTTCGATTTACCACACCGCGAGCTTCCCATGGACCCCATGAAGGCAAAGCTGATTGCCCACTGTCGGTTTATGATTTGACGGTTGCCTATCACCGTAAACCGGTGCTTTGGGATGTGAGCCTTGATTTCCCCGCCGGGCAGTTAATCGGAATTGTGGGACCCAATGGAGCGGGAAAGAGTACGTTGATCAAGGCGATCATGGGTCTCATTCCTCGAGCCTCAGGCAGAGTGCGAGTTTTTGGTAAACCCTACGCCCAGCAGCGTCATCGCGTCGGTTATGTGCCGCAGCGAGAGAGCGTCGACTGGGATTTTCCGATCGATGCCCTCGATGTGGTGACGATGGGTTTATATGGCAAGATCGGTTGGTGTCTGCCAGTCCGCCCAAGGCATCGGCGGCAAGCACTGGAAGCGCTGGAGCGGGTCGGCCTAGGGGAATTCTCCGATCGCCAAATCAGCCAGCTCTCTGGCGGTCAGCAGCAACGAACGTTCCTTGCTCGCGCGCTGGTGCAAGATGCGGATCTCTATTTGATGGATGAGCCCTTTGCGGCGGTCGATGCGGCAACCGAGCAAGCGATTGTGGAGATCCTCAAGGAGATGAAGCGTGGCGGAAAGACAGTGCTTGTCATCCATCATGATTTGCAGACAGTGGCGCAGTATTTTGATTACGTCGTTTTGCTGAATATGCGGGTTGTTGCGAGTGGACCAGTGGAAACGACATTTCACCAGGAAAACCTCCAAAAAACGTATGGTGGTAGGCTGACATTGCTGGATGAAGCAACGGAGGCGATTCGGCGGCGCGAGAAGACATTATGATCTGGCCGCTTCACTGCTTTATTGGGGCGATCATTCTCCTGAGCATGATCCTGGGCGATTGGGGGTTTGCTGTCGCAGCAGACTCGATTACCGATCGGCGTTTGCAGTGGCCTCGCGGCGACCAATGGGTGCGTTTGCTGCGACTGGAAGACTACAATACTCGAGTGGTCGTTTGCGGAGCGACGTTGCTGGGGCTTGCTGCGGGGATTGTGGGAAGCTTTACGCTGCTCCGCCGTCGCGCACTCATGGGAGACGCTTTGAGCCACGCCACGCTACCGGGAATCGGTCTGGCGTTCATGATCCTCACCGCCGCGGGATACAAAGGCAAATCGCTTGGCTGGCTCCTTCTTGGAGGAACCCTCACCGGAGTCATGGGTGTCCTTACGATCCTTCTGATTCGCAGCACGACGCGACTGAAGGAAGATGCGGCGATGGGGATTGTTCTGAGTGTTTTTTTTGGGGGTGGCGTTGCCCTGCTCGGAGTGATTCAGCAGATGCCCGCTGGGCATGCGGCGGGGCTCGAGGGCTTTATCTATGGCAAAACTGCCTCCATGGTTGCCGCAGATGCCTGGTGGATTGGAGTGGCTGGGCTTGGCAGCGCTCTTCTGGCGGTGCTCTTCTTTAAAGAGCTCAAGTTGATCTGCTTCGATGAGGGTTATGCGCATGCGCGGGGATTTCCAGTTCCGCTGCTCGATCTACTGCTGATGGCACTTGTCACGCTCGTGACGATGATTGGCTTGCAAGCAGTGGGCCTCATTTTGATGATTGCGCTCCTTGTCATTCCGGCCGCTGCTGCGCGTTTTTGGACCGAGCGGATGACGACGATGACGGTGCTTTCGGGGTTCCTCGGAGCGTGCAGTTGCCTCCTCGGGGCTGGCCTGAGCGCGATCTTTTCGCGACTCCCTTCGGGGGCGATGATTGTCCTTGTCGCCGCGCTGGTGTTCCTCATCAGCATGTTGCTTGGGCGGGCGCGCGGCGTGCTCGTACGGCGCTGGCGGAGAGTCGCCCTGAATCGAAAAGTGGATCGCCAGCATCTGCTCCGCGGTTGTTATGAGTATTTGGAAACGATGAAGTTCCTCGATGCAAAGGAGCGCGGCGTCGCGGCGCGCGTTGTTCCTCTTGACAGTCTGCTCTCGATGCGGAGCTGGACTCTCGGACGACTCCGGCGGTGTGTGCGGCGGGCGATCGATGAAGGACTCGTCGAGCGAGACTGGTCGGCCGGAGTCCGGCTCACAAACGAGGGTCTGGTTGAAGCCCAGCGGATGGTTCACGAGCATCGGTTGTGGGAGATTTACTTGATCACCCACGCGGACATTGCCCCAGCGAAGGTCGATCGGGACGCCGATGCAATCGAACATATTCTTGATGCGGAGATGATCGCGAAGCTCGAGGCCATCCTTCAATCGCGCGTCGACCAATCCGCGGTTGCCGCGAGTCCCCACCAAGTGCAAGTGCCGGGATCGATGCGACCTGCGTCCAGTACGGGAGTCCCGAAATGAATCTTTTGTCGGGAATCGATTTTCGATGGGAACTCGATGGTTTGGTGATCCTTGCCGGGACTCTCGCAGCGGTGGCAAACGGATTGCTCGGGAATTTTCTCGTTCTGCGAAGAATGAGTCTGCTCGGAGATGCGATCAGCCACGCAATTCTACCCGGTTTGGCGCTGGCATTTTTGCTCACTTCCAGCCGCAGCAGTCTATGGATGCTTGTGGGAGCCGTGGTCGTGGGAGTCGTGACTGCGATGCTGACCGAGTGGATTCGGAGTGTGGGGAATGTCGATGAAGGGGCCTCCATGGGGGTTGTCTTCACGACTTTGTTCGCGCTCGGACTGGTGATGATTGTGCAGGCGGCCGATCAGGTGGACCTCGATCCAGGTTGTGTCCTTTACGGAGCGATTGAGTTGATTCCACTGGATTGCTGGAATCTGTTTGGTCTGCAGATCCCGAGGGTCGTTCTGATTCTCGGAGGGGTCGCGGTCCTGGATGGGTTGTTTATTTTGTTGTTTTACAAAGAACTAAAGCTTTCTTCATTTGATCCGGCCTTGTGCACCACGCTTGGTTTTTCCTCGCGGCTGATGCATTACCTGCTGATGACGCTCGTTTCGGTGACGGCGATCGCCAGCTTTGAAAGTGTGGGAAGCATTTTGGTTGTTGCCATGCTTGTCGTTCCCCCATCGGCCGCTTACCTCCTGACCGATCGTTTGGCAGCGATGATTGTCATGACAGCGATCTTCGGCTTCTTGTCCGCCGTCCTGGGACACTTTTCGGCAATCCTTATTCCTCCATGGTTCGGCTTTCATAGCACGAGCACGGCTGGAATGATGGCGGTGATGGCGGGAATGCTCTTCGCGCTGACGCTTCTTTTCGGACCGCGCCATGGAGTGGTCATGAATTATCTCCGGCGGCAGCAACTTGCCGGAAGGATTGTCCGTGAGGACCTTATCGGTTTTCTCTATCGCATGGAGGAAAGGAACGACTTGAGTCCCTCGACGCCCCAATTTTTGGCCGAGCGGCTGTTGGAAAAACGATGGCGTGTGGCGCTCATTCTCCGTCGCCTGAGCGCTTGCGGGATGGTCGTTCGCAGGGGCGATGGTTTCGGGCTCACGGATCGGGGTCGTGATGCAGCGAGGCAACTGGTTCGGTCCCATCGGCTTTGGGAATACTACCTGCTCCAGCAAGCGGGGCTCCGAGAAGAACGGATTCATGACAGTGCCGAACGGCTCGAGCACTACACGGGAGCGGGTCTCAACCAGCGGCTGAGCGACCAGACCGATTCCCCTCGTCTCGATCCTCATGGAAGCCCAATCCCTGGCCTCGAGGGAAAGCCGCAAGGAAGCGATTCACGGGAAGCAAAAGAGTTTCCCGCTGAGGAGTCAGAGCCTCTCCGAAAAGGGGTCTGACCCTCTCCGGCAAGGCCCAAAAACCAATGAAATCAACTTGCCTCCAAAGGGTCAGACCCCTTTTTGGAGAGGCTCTCAGCAAAAGCACCGTAGGGTGCTTTACTGTGAGGCAGTGGCTGGACGCGGGGGACCATTTCCTCCGCCACCGATTTGTCCACCGCCAACACCCGGCGTCGCACCAGACCCTGGGGGAATGATTCCAGGAGCGCCTCCAAGGGGCATGCCACCGGGGCCAAACGACGATCCGGCGGGGTTGTTGTTACTGTTTTGCGCGAGGCTGGAGAGCTGAGCCATGAGGGGATTGAGCAGCTGGTCGAGAATCTGATTGAACTCCTCTTGCGTCTCGGCCTCTTCAATCGAAATGAGTGTGGCATTGACAGTGGTAAAAAGAATCGCACTCGATGAGGAAGCGGTCTTCATCGCAGCCCCTTGAGTCGCGATCGACTGCCGAGCGGAAGTCATCCAGTTTTTCCAGTCGGCCACCATCGCTTCTTCGATCCATCTCCCTTCGACTCTGACAAACACGTTTGTTTGTTGCTGACCGGCGGCATCATTGATCGTTACTTGCCCACGATCATCACCTTCTTGCTGTACCGCCAAACCGCTTCCATCGAGGATTCCCAGAAGCGGGTTGCCCTGAGCAGGCAGGAGCGCAATGAGATCAGCCAAGTGGGGACCGAGCTGAGCATTTTTTTCCTGAATGATGTTTTGCAGAGGGGTCGCCTTCATATTTTCTAGCGAAAGGGTCTTGGGATCTCCGAGCGCATGAAAGACGCCGACGACCGGTGTGTAGGCCTTGCCGATCACCTCTTGGGCTTCCGCGGGGAGAAAGGCCATTTTGGGGTAGGCAAAGAGAAATTCCCGCTGCTTATCCATCGTGCGGGCAAGCTGGCTGAGAATGCGAAGGCTCGACAAGACCTGTTTTGCGTCGTAGCTGTCTGCTAGCAGCTTGGCGAGACCGTCGAGGTCCTGCTGATAACTTGCCGGAAGCGCGTCCCACAGCACCTGGATATTCCCCGCTTGAAGCTCTTTTGCGATGTGTTCGATTGAAGCCTGGAGAGGGGAGTTCAGGGGAAGCGGTTGATAAACGGATGTCGGGGCTTCGCTGGTAAAAGAAAGCTCTTTAGCGTCGCCACTTTTCAGTTCCGCCACCCGCTGCGAGCGAATTTCGTCTTTCTTCTTTGCGAGCTCCTCAGCCTGGAACCGCGAGGCGGCGTTGAGTTTTTCCTTCGCGATGGCGATCCGGCGTCCCTCGATCCGCAGAATCACTTGTTCATTCCAAACGCCAAGAAAATCTCCTTCCACCGTCCGCGTGCCATCGAGGCTGGTCCACTCGTCGGCCGACCCTTGCCCAGGGAGCAAGCCACCAGCAAAGGTAATCGCGATCGCCAGCGGCAGCGAGCGCCGCGCGAGATGCTTGGGCCGATGCGGCAAAGCCGTCGAGAGGAACGCAGCAGCGCGATGCAACGAGAGAAAAGGGACCATCGGGAGCTTCCAGGGCTTTTTGCGAGGTTTTCGAGGTTTACGACGTTTTCGAGGAAATCTTCGCAGCGAACAATCCGCGGGAACTTCCTTCCCCTATGATAACGAGAACGCCGGAGAGGGAAAACGCTTTCATTCCCGATACGCGATGAGAATTCCGTGGAAGGAATGAACTTCGGGGCGACGGGGAGAAAAATTCAGGGAGACACCGAGGCGGCGGAGGGAGAGTGGATTTTGGGAAATGTACCTGTTCCCGAGAGGGAGTTTCGGGTTCCGACTGCAAGTGAGTCGGAGCATTTGCGACAGGAAATGTACAACGCGACGCTCGTCGAGCGGGTCTTGATCCATGCGGATTTGGCTCGCTTTCGCATTCGTCCTGACGGAGGCGTCCCGAAATTTCTCCCGGGACAGTATGTTGCACTCGGGCTTGGGTACTGGGAATCTCGCCTCCCGGGAACCCAGGACGAGAATCTTTCGCCGCAAAAGTCGTGGACGCTTGTACGTCGCGCCTATTCGATTTCGTGCTCGCTACTGGACCAAAGGGGCGCGTTGCAAACGTGTGCGGCGAGTGAGTCGCTGGAGTTCTACATCGCCCTGATTCGTGGCGCTGAGACGGCTCCGGCATTCACACCGCGGCTCTTCCAGATGGAAGTGGGAAAGAGGTTATTCGTCCAGTCGCGGGCGGTCGGCGTTTATACGCTGCAAGGGGTCGCCGCGGATGATCATCTTCTGATGCTTGCGACGGGGACGGGAGAGGCCCCGCACAATGCGATGCTCGCCAGTCTCTTGGAGGGTGGCCATCGAGGACCGATTGCAGTTGCGACGTGTGTTCGGCGGGAAGAAGACCTGGGTTATCTGCGGGAACACCAGGTTCTGGAAAAGCGGTTTCCGCATTATCGATACCTGCGCTATACGACGCGGGAGCCGCGTAACTTAGACATTCATCGCGCCGACTATGTGGGGATCGAGCGACTCCAGTCGGTCTATGCGAGCGGGCGGCTCGCGCGGGAAGCGGGATTTCCGCTGGATCCAAAAACAACGCAGGTCTTTCTTTGCGGCAATCCCCAAATGATCGGGCTGCAGCGACCAGGAGCGCCCCCACTGGATCCTCCAGGAATGATCACGCTCTTGACGCGGGATGGTTTTCATGACCGGCGCGAAGAGGGCCCGGGGCGAATCTGCTATGAGAAATATTGGTAGGGCTGGTCGTTTTGTTTTTTGTTGTCCCAAGGGGAGTCCACGGCCGGGGGCGAGCTTGGTATTCTGCGTGCGGTGACCGCGAGCCTTGTTTTCCCGATGCTGGACGGCGGTTGTGTTTTTTTCTGCTGAGTTGCAACTATGCGCGACACGATCGCACTGATTCTTGGAGGGGGGCGTGGAACACGGTTGTTCCCGCTGACGAAAATCCGTGCCAAGCCCGCAGTTCCGTTGGCCGCCAAGTATCGGCTCATTGACATCCCGATCAGCAATTGCATCAACAGCGAACTGAATCGGATCTACGTTTTGACGCAGTTCCTCTCTGTGAGCCTTCATCGGCATATTCGCCAGACCTACCGCTTTGATCATTTCAATGGGGGTTTTGTCGAATTGCTCGCCGCGCAGCAGACCGTCGATGCAGGCACTGATTGGTACCAAGGTACGGCGGATGCGGTGCGGAAAAATCTCCGTTACCTGGATCAGAAGTGGATCAGATACGTGCTTATTCTGTCCGGCGACCAGCTCTACCGGATGGATTTTCGCGACATGCTCGCGACGCATCAGGAAAATGATGCCGATGTGACGATTGCGGGAATTCCCGTAGCGCGTTCGGCCGCCAGCGCGCTGGGGATCATGCAGGTTGATGCCGGGGGTCGGGTGACGGGTTTCGTCGAGAAACCGCAGACAAGTGCCGAAATTGATCGGGTTCGCACCGATCCGTCCTGGATCGATGCGCATGGAATTCCCAGCGGTGGTCGCGATTGTTTGGCGAGTATGGGGCTCTATATTTTTAATCGCGATGTCCTTGTCGAGCTGCTCCACCGGACGCCTTACGAGGATTTCGGCAAGGAAGTTTTTCCCGCGGCGATCAATCAGCGGCGAGTGCAATTGCACTTGTTTGATGATTACTGGGAGGACATCGGCACGATCCGTGCGTTCTACGAGGCGAATTTGAGTCTGGCGAGCAGTGCGCCGCCATTTGATCTGAGTTGTCCGCAAGCTCCGGTCTACAGCCGGCCGCGGTTTCTTCCCCCATCGATGCTCGAGAATGCCTCGATCAGTGGGAGTCTCATTGCCGATGGCTGCTTAATCGGCCGAGGGGCGGTGATTGAGAACAGTGTGATTGGCTTGCGGACGGTGATCGGTGAGGGGGTCACGATCCGCGATAGCGTGGTGATGGGAGCCGATTATCTGCAGAGTCCCGAACAGCGGGACGAGGACCGCGCGGCAGGAATACCCCCCGTGGGAATCGGCAGCGGGTCGACGATCCTCGGTGCGATTCTCGACAAAAATTGTCGGATCGGACGCGATTGCTTGATCGTCAACGAACGAGGGATCGAGAATTATGGGGACGATGAACCGCTCCAGGTCCGCGATTCGATCCCGATCGTGATCAAAGATGGAATTCTGAACGACGGCTACCGATTTCACTGAGAGCCTCTCCGAAAAGGGGTCTGACCCTTTGGAGGCAAATCGATTTCATGGGTTATTGGGCCTTGCCGGAGAGGGTCAGACCCCTTTTCTGAGAGGCACTGAGAGGCACTGAGAGGCACTGAACGCTGCGATAGCAATCCTTCGGCCTGCGGCTCATCGATCATGGATTCAGGCGTCGATTGGGATCCTCGCCTTGATCTGGACGGTTGATGAAATCGATGAGGATGCGGAGCCGACCGACGCTCCGTCGATCGAAATGGAACATGAGCCGTGGGAGTTCATCGAGCTCGCTTTCCTCCTGCTCTTCGGAAAGAGCAGGCACTTGTTCAAATTTTCCCTCGACGAGAATATCCGCAAACCGTGCATTGACCTCATCGAGCACCTCTTCACTGAGCGGCTCGTTGAGCCGAAAAACGAGCCGTCTGCGGACATACCGCATACTGTGAAAGACACGGTAAAAACCGAGGATCTCCTCGACGGCATCGCTGACCGAATCGGTTACATGGTAGAGCCGCACGTCCTCGGCACTGATCATCCCGCCCTCGAGCATCTGGCGGTCGATGAAACGGCTCAGTTCGCGGTAATAGCTCCCTCCCGGGGGATCGAGAAAGACAACTGGGAGCATCGTCTGCTTGCCTGTTTGTAGCAACGTCAGCGTTTCGAGGGCTTCATCGAGCGTGCCAAAGCCACCGGGTAAGCAGGCAACTGCCGAACACTCTTTGACAAACATCAGCTTCCGCGTGAAGAAATACTTCATCGTCACCAGTTTCGGATCGCCATCGATGACCGGATTGGCCCGTTGCTCGAAGGGGAGAATGATGTTCAGCCCCATCGACGCTTCGAGTCCAGCCCCCAGGTGTCCGGCCTCCATGATTCCTCCACCCGCTCCGGTAATCACCATCCATCCATGCGAGGCGATTGCGCGACCGAGCTCCACCGCTGCTTGATAGGACGTGTCGTGGGGAGGGGTCCGCGCGGAACCAAAAATGGTCAGCTTCCGGCGACGCCGATAGGGCTGGAAAACACGAAATGCATAACGCAATTCGCGGAGGGTCCGGCTGAGAATTTTCAGATCTCCGCGACTAGCCTGGTCATCCTCAAGTCGAAGAATCGTCTGTCGCATCAAGTCGAGAAGATCTTCCGATCGCACATGGGTGATCGAGTCATAAGCGGGCTGGGGGCGAAGATGTTCATCGTCCCCCAGCGCCTCCGCAGGTACCGAACCTTCTCCTCCACCGTTCTGCGGCGAATGTCCGTTCATCGGTCGAGCTCTTCAGCCCCCATTTCAGTTTCAAGAATGAATCACAGAAGACGCTGTGGCAGACCAGCTGCCGCAGTCGCACCCCGCTGCCGCGCTGGAACCCGGGAAAAAGCTTTTCCAAGGACCAGTGCAAGCGGGGCTGCGGTGAAGCTTAGCAAAGCACCCATTTTCAGCGAATCCTGCGTAACGCCCGGGTTTGAGAAGGCGGCAACCGCGACAAACAGGGAGACGGTAAATCCGATTCCTGCGACCACTCCGACGATGAGTATATCCGAATACGTCATTCCAGCTGGTTTCTGGAGGCGCAGCCCCCGCTCCGCAAACCACGTCATGGCGACTATCCCCAGCGGTTTACCCAACAAAAGTCCGAACAGAACAAGATACGTCCCGGTCCCTACGCTCGTAAAGACAACTCCCGCATTGATCAGTCCGAAGAGTCCCAAGAAGAATTCCGTCGGCGTCTTCCAAAAAGCTTCAAACTCGTTGAGTGTATCGTGCCGCTACAATTCCTCCCGCGCGAAAATCCCCAAGTCCGTGTGGGCATGGGGGAGGAGCGGAATGATTGGCACCAGTCCAAGCGCCGGTTGGACATGCGCCATGTAGAACGAGAACCAGCTGAGCACCCCTGGAATGGCGATATACCACCAGTGGCTGTGCAACCGCCAGCGGCGTCGCATCACCATCGTGATCAGAAGGGCGGCAAATGTGAGCAGAAACCACTGTGGCTCAATTGGAGCCTGCGGGTAGAACATGGCCAGGATCATCAGTCCGGCGGCATCGTCGGCGATTGCCAGCAACAGGAGAAATGAGATTGCGGGGTGGCGTCCGCCGAATATCATTCGCGCCACGAGATAACTGAAAGCGATATCTGTCGCACATGGAATCGCCCAGCCTCGACCAAGTTCACTGTGTGTCCCGGTAAGGCACGCACCGCCGATATAAATCAGAGCGGGACCGCACACTCCTCCCAGTGTTGCCAGGAGGGGGGTGATCGCCTTGCGGACATTCGACAGCGAACCTCCCGGGAGCATTGATTCCCAGACTTCTTTGGCCGCGATCGCAAAAAAGATCGCCATCAAGATGTCATTGACCAAGAAATGAAGCGTGAGGCCATGGCCATGACCCTCTGTCGATCCCGCCACCGCATGCGTTTGGTGCATCCAGCCGAGCAGGTCAAAGTTCACGAAAGCGAGATAGCTGTCGCTGCCGTGAAAGTGTGCGTAATTAGCCCAAAAGAGCGCCAGCAGCGATCCGCCAATGAGGAGGATCGAGTTGTCGAGAATAAAACGTTACCGCGTTACCGCTCTGAGCGAGCTGGTGATGTGCCATGGGGGGCCCTTTGTCAGGCGACTCCGAGAGGCAACGCGAACGCACACCGACGAAGGTTGTAGCTTATCGAAAGACGATTGCTTTCAAGGGTGCAAGATTTCTTTGGATCTCTACCCTGGACAAGAGGGGAAAGGGAGTCGATTGTAGGGTTTCTTCCAGCCAAAGCGGTGTGGGAGGGATCGAAAGTTTCCAGTCCGTTCATCAGGGGCAGGCGTTCCACTTTCGCTCTTTTTTCCATGCCACGCACCTGCTCAGTGAGAACGACGATGGATATTGCGATCCTTGGTACCGGCAACGTCGGGAGTGTTCTCGGACGCCGGCTCGCCTTCCTGGGACACTCGATTTTCTTCGGAAGCCGCGATCCAAACCATCCGCGTGTTCAATCGCTCGTCGGCGAAAATGAGGCGCGGCTCCACGTCAGTCCGGTAGCCGAAGCGGTGCGTAGCGGAGAGATCGTGATCCTCGCTGTCCCGTACGATAGTCTCCAGGAGCTGCTGTCACAGGTTCCTGATTGGGAGGGGAAAATCCTGGTCGATTGCACCAATCCACTGAACTCAACATTCACAGGTCTGCAGCTTGGCTTCACTTCGTCAGCGGCGGAGCAGATCGCCTTGTGGGCTCCTGGTGGAAAGGTGGTGAAGGCTTTGAATACGGCGAGCGTTGCGACGATCGCACAGCCTTCCTACGAACAAATTCCAGCCACGATGTTCTACTGTGGCGACGACATGGAAGCGAAGCGGCGAGTGGGGGAATTGATTGCGGAACTTGGTTTCGAGGGGATCGATAGCGGACCATTGCAACATGCCCGCTATTTGGAACCGATGGCGATGCTCTACATCCACCTGGCTGTCCATCAGCGGTGGGGAGGGAACTGTGCGCTCAAAATGCTCCGGCGACGTCCCTTGTAGAGCGACCCCTGCCGAGCAGTGGTCGAGCTGGCACCCGAACGGCTGATTCGTAGGCAGCCATCCCGGTCGCGCTCAGTTCTGGACCGATTCAGCGTGGAACAAGCGGTTCTCCGCCAAACAGTCGCACAGCCGTCCATACACGCTCCGCAGCCGTGTCGGCGAGAAATCGTGATGGCAGGCGGTGAGAATTCTTTTGCTCAAGGGACCGGCCTGCAGAATGGACTCGCACATTTCCTGCAGCTGGTCTGGAAAAGCGTTCGGTTGTTTGGAGACCTTCGCGAATAAATGCCTCCAAATCTCTCCCGCGGGAGAGCCTGCAGCAGCTTGTGCAGGGCTGAAACCCAAGTGGCGGAGGAAATCCGCATCGGTCACCAGGGAGTCGGCAGCTTGGGCTGTGGTTTGGTGCAGGATCTGCTGAAGGCGTGAGGTATCGAAGGCTTGCTGTTCTTTCCGCGAAAGAAAAGTCTCATCCACCAGTAACCGGATCGCACCGATCACGAGAGCGGCGATTGCGAGGTCTGCCGCGGGGCACTCCTGAACATCGATCAAGCGGATTTCAAGGCTCCCACGCGTGAATCGCGCGATCGCGCCGCGGGCATTGAGGAATTCTTCCTTGAGAACTCCTTGTGCATCATGCTGGGTCAGGTCCTCATACATGGGCTGGAGGATATTTCGGTGGTAGTCGGCTTCCGTGAAGACCGCTTCGGGAATGATCGGACCAACGACTGAGGGGATGGCATCACAATGATGGACATAGTGATAGAGCCGAGAATCCTGGTAGGGAGATTGTTTCCCATCATGGATTGGCGAACTGGCCGCGAGTGCCGGAAGGAGTGGGAGGATCAGTCGCGTGGCAGCGTGGAGGGCACCGAACTGGTCATCGCCCGAGAAGGGAAGATTCAAGTGCGTGCTCTGCAAGTTGACCCAGCCATGGCCGGCGCAATTGAAGATACGATCAAACGTGTCGTAGATCTCGCTGCTCTCACCCAGCCAAAGCTGCTTTTCACGAACAGGGTCCATCCAAGGGTGCATTGCTGTGGGCATCAAGCGAGCGCCGAATTTGGCGAGTCGCTTGTTGGCGGTGGAAACATTTTCCGCAAATTGCGCGGCGAGGCCTGCGAGGGAACGTGCAGGCCCATTGGTTTTCAGTTCGATGACGTGATTGACCAATTCGTTGGACCAAGCAATGGCCCCGAATTCGAGATCGGCGACGGGGTCCCCATCTCGATCGACGAGAATGCGGTCGGCGATTGGGCGGATGCTCAATCGTTTCCCGTCGACGATCATGTACTCTAACTCGATTCCGAACGCAGCAAACAAGCTCAGCCCGCTCACCCCTGCTCTCCCTGCACAGATTTTCGTTGTTCAATACGCTTAAGAAAAACCTCCATCACACGTCGATAGAGGTCATCCCGGAGGATTTGGTCTTCGTAACCCGCATCGAGATTCGGGTTGTCGTTGACTTCAATAATATAAAAATGACCTGCCGATTCCTTCACGTCGACACCATAGAGGCCATTCCCGATCAAATTCGCCGCTTTTAGGGCGAGGGCAACCGCTTTTCGGGGTGCAAGTTCGACGGGAATGGTCTTGTTGCGACCATACTTCTCTCCCTTTCCCGGATCATTCTGGATGATCTGCCAGTGTCCAGGGGCCATGAAATACTGGCAGGCAAAAAAGGGTTTTCGGTCGAGGATCCCGATTCGCCAATCAAATTGCGTCGACAAAAACTCCTGGGCGACGAGGAGGTCGGAACGGGAAAAGAACTGGTCTAGCTGATTGTTCAGTTCCTCGGGGGTCGCAACCTTGACGACCCCTTGGGAAAAAGCGCTATCGGGGACTTTGAGAACGCAGGGAAAGCCGAGTTCCTCGCCGATCTGCTGGGCATTCCCCCGATGCACGATTCGTGTCCGCGGCGTGGTCAGTCGATGCCGCTGCATCAATTCCGCCAGGTAGACCTTATTTGTGCAACGCACGATCGATTCCGGATCATCGATCACGACCAGTCCCTCGCTGAGCGCACGGCGCGCAAAGCGATAGGTGAAATGATTCACTGCGGTGGTGGCACGAATAAAAAGCGCATCATATTCGAGCAAATGAGCGTACTGGTCTTTCGTAATCAAATCGACCCCAATCCCGAGCGCTTCCCCGGCACGAGCAAATTTTTTTAGCGCCGCGGCGTTTGAAGGGCTGTCATCGTTTTCGGTCGGGTCATGCAGGATCGCCAAATCGTAACGCATCGATTTCCGCTTTTTACCCCCGGGGGCACGACCCGCAAAATGGCGTTCGGCTGCGTCGACAACAAACCTCCAGTGGGAGCGAGGGATTTCGCGACATCCAATCGCCCGCGCCAGTCGAATCCGCCAGCGATCGGTACGCACAAAGCGAAATCGCATCAGGGGGGCGCGGAAGGTGTTAAAGAGATGTCGTGCAAGACGTTCATAACGCGCCGCAACATTCCTCCCAAAATAAACGCTCAGCGTAAATTGGTCCGATTGCAGTCGCTTGAGCGATGTCTGAATCAGTTCGTCCAGTTCCTCGCTGACCATCCGCAACATCGATGGAGATTGCATGTCCTGCAATGTCATGATGTTCGGTGTTGGCTTATGTCCGCGGGCTTCGGCAAGCAACGAAACGTAATAACCCGTGGTCTGATACTGGTAGCTCTTGCACAAATTGAAGACCCGCAAATTGCGATGCGGATAGTCCTCCGGAGAAGTCAAGTAGGACCACGCATCACACACCTCGACGCGCGGTCCCTGAATGGGCCAATCGGCTGCCGAGTCAGAGATGATCAGTACCGGCATGGCTAGGTTGTCGGCGGTTTGAGGACGAGCAAGTTCGCGTCGTACGTGACCACGCCCAGCATGATCGCGGCGAAAACACGATCAATTCCCACTGCGTACTTGCGATCGCGGGAGAGCGGATTGCGTTCCAGCGGGTCGGCTACCAGCACCTCGCGACGCTCAGCGTCGTATCCGCAGAGGACGACAAAATGACCCACGGGCAAGCCGCCGATGTCATCGACATGCATTCGAAAGCCATCCTGCGGATTCCCTTCGTACCGCTCTCGTGCTTCCCCATAAAGAAACGTCGCGCTTAAACCCGAGAGGACCGGAATGTGGGCCTGGAGGTAGTTGCGGAGCAACTGTACAGAAAATGTCTCCATGCGAATGACACCCCCAAGACTGAGGTATTCCAAATAAGCCTCCGTTGCGATCCGTAATTTCGCGATTGCCTTGCGAGCACACTGGGTGCGTAACTTTTCTACCAAATCAACTCCGTGGTGGAACCAGGTCGGATCGAAGACTTGAAGGTTGTAGGTGTAAATCGTCGCCTTATACCCTCGCTTAAGGGCGTGGCAGCCGAGCAAAACGGCAAGCGTCCCTCCATCTTCCAGCGAGCCGACCTCGGTGATGACGCGGTCCAGGTCAACGACGTCGCCATAATAGCCGTACACGGCATGCAGGCAGGTGGGGCCGCATGTGGTGTCGGTCGGCTGGGGGAGCATCTCCAGGTGGAGTGGTTTATTCATTGAGTGGTTTGTTCATTGAGCGGGGAGTTCATTGAATGGGGAAAAGTGGTCGTGAGGGTTCAGGAAAAAAGCGGCGGGAATCGTCTCCGGGAGCGGGGAAAATGGCAAGAGAAAATTCACCGATTTTCTGATAAAAGATGCGCTTGCGGAAAAAGTCGCTTTCCATTTTGATGGAGTATTGAGTTGCGGGGTTGTGCGGGATTCTCATCCCGGCCCCCCTCAATCGACGCCGGGGCTGCAACGAGGAAGACGTCGCAGCTGAATTCTAAATGCTCCGACCGGGAAAGTCATTTCACTGGCCTTTGAACGCCCGCACGACTCGAGAAAACCTTCGCGTAAGCACTGCAGACTGCGCGGCCTACGGCGTGATGGTTGGCCTTGGAGAATCGTATTTGGCCCCTTTCGCCCTCGCGCTTGGCTTGGGGGAGATTCGGGCCGGGCTCATCTCGAGCCTGCCATTGCTCGCGGGGGGCCTGCTGCAACTCGTCTCGCTCCGCGCGGTCTCGTGGATCGGCTCCGAGAAACGATGGGTGGTTTTGTGCGCGGCGGTTCAGGCACTGGCCTTCATTCCGTTGATTCTCACGGCGCTAGCTGGTTCGATCTCGCTCGGGATGCTGCTGATCATCGCCTCCGTCTACTGGGGTGCCGGTCTGGCTTCAGGGCCCGCTTGGAATACTTGGATCCAGTCGGTCGTACCACAAAAAATTCGTGCGCGTTATTTCGCGGTCCGAACGCGTGCCGGCCAGTTTTCGACGCTTTTGGCGTTTCTTGTCGGGGGTGCGAGTCTGCAGTGGGCGCGGGGGGCTGATGTGGAGCTGGGGGCTTTCGCCACCCTTTTTTCCTTTGCCCTTCTCTTTCGGCTTTATTCGACGTTCTGCTTGTTTCGGCAAACGACTCTTTTGCCTCGCACCGACTATGGGGCGGGACCGATCGTTTCTCAGGCATCGGAACGAACTCCAGCGACCCCTTTGGTCGAGCATGCGACGACGCTGCAAGCGGGTTGGCGGCTGCTGGCTTTTCTTGTCGTCATGCAGGGAATGCTTCAAGTCTCTGGGCCTTTCTTTGCCCCCTTCATGTTCGAGCAGCTCGGATACAGTTACTTGCAATTTGCGATTCTCATCGGCGTCGCCTTTGCAACGAAGGGTTTGGCTTTTTCCGCGTGGGCTCGCTTGGCTCGTCGTCGCGGTCCAGCCTGGATGTTATGGATGGGTGCGGTGGGGATCGCACCGATTGCCGGATTCTGGGTCGTCTCGCAGAACTTCTATTATTTGCTTGCGATCCAGGTGTGCAGCGGCTGTGCCTGGGCCGCGTATGAATTGGGCTTTTTTCTGCTCTTCTTTGAAACTCTGCCGGTGGCTCGTCGAGTGCGGATGCTGACGCTATACAATCTTGAGAATACGATTGCATGGTGTCTCGGGGCGCTCTTGGGGGCCAGTGTCCTCGCCGTCCTCGGGACGACCTATGAAGCTTATTTGACACTGTTTGGCCTCTCCTCGGTGGGACGGATTTTGGCGCTCGTTCTGCTCGCCCGAGCGATCCCGCCGAAGCTCGACCCCCCGGTGACGGTGAAAAAAATTGGTCTTCGCGTTCTTGGCCTTCGCTTGGGGAGTGGCAGCGTCAACGTGCCGATCCTTCCGAGTCTCCAAGGTGGTTCCAGGCGAGCTGCTGCCTCGATTTTTCGCGGATAAACTTTTGTCCGCTCGGGCTCTGATCCGAGGGGACAGGGAGACGAGAATCGCTTAGAATCTTGGGGATCGTCAGTGGAAAACCTGTTTTTCTCCAGTCCAGCCATCCGTGTGAGCCGATTCTATGCCCGCTAGCGACCGAATCCTCATCGTCGACGACAATGCTGCCAATCGCGAGTTGCTGGAGGCTTATTTGGCGACGGTGGAATGCGAAATAGAAACGGCAATCGACGGACTCGATGCGCTCGAGAAAGTCCAGTCCTTTCGCCCCGATTTGATCTTGCTCGACGTCATGATGCCCAAGCTGAGCGGGTTCGAAGTTTGCAAAAAGATCAAAGAGAATCCGCAAACAAGCCGGATGATGGTCCTCATGGTCACTGCGCTCAACGAGCTCGGAGACATCGAACGCGCGGTCAGCGCCGGGACGGACGACTTTCTCAGCAAGCCTGTCAATAAACTCGAACTCATCAAGCGAGTCGGGAATATGCTGAAGTTAAAAGGGACCGCCGACGAGCTCGAACGGCTCCGGGCCTATATCCGTGAAATGGAAGATCCAGCTCGCGCTCGGCCAGAATAGGGAATGGGGATCGAACTGCTGCAATTACCGTTTTCTTTTACCGTTTTCTTGTGCGCGTCGATCGGCCGAACTCCATCAACCAGTCCCAAACGCCTGATATTTTCAACCACCCAAATTTTTCGAGTCACAGTCCAGCATGATGATCCCTCGTTTTGACTCCTCGAAAAGTCGCTATTGTACGTTTGTCCTTGGAATGCTTATGGGAACCATCCTCAGCAGCGCCGCATCGCTTGCCATAGAGTCCCCGTCTCGTCTCGACGCGGCCGATTCACCGCAGGAGGAGAGCCTGGTTCCGTCAAAGAACCCGCGCTCGATTCGTGTGGCAACGATGAATGTCTCCTTGTATGGAACACGGGCTGGAGAGCTGGCAGAGCGGTTAGAAGGTGGAAAGGACGTGCAGGCCCGGCAGACGGCTTCGATCATTCAGACGGTGCAGCCCGACATTCTCCTTTTGAATGAAATTGATTACTCTCCCGACCACCGGGCGCTGCGAATTTTCATCGATCAATACCTTGGGATTCCACAGCGCTCGCCGGATGGAAAAGAGCTGGTCGCGATTGGCTGGGAGCATTTTTATGCAGGGGCTGTGAACACGGGTGTCGATTCGGGGCTGGACCTCAATCGGGATGGTCAGCTCCATACGGCCGACGATGCTTGGGGGTTTGGGCGTTACAGCGGACAGTATGCGATGGCGCTGCTCAGCCGTTACCCGATCGATCAGGAGCAGATTCGTACCTTCCAGAAGCTTCGCTGGCAGGCGATGCCCGGCGCGCTTGTCCCCATCGATCCGAAGACCAAGGCGTCCTATTATCCGGAGGAGGTATGGGAAAAACTCCGGCTCTCTTCCAAAAGCCACTGGGATGTTCCCGTTCGGATTGGAGACCAGACGTTACATCTCCTGGCCAGCCATCCGACCCCTCCGGCTTTCGATGGTCCAGAGCGTCGAAATCGTTGCCGAAACCACGATGAAATCCAGTTTTGGAGTCACTACATTGAGGGTAATCCTGCTTCAGTCGACTGGATCGTCGACGATGCGGGCAATCGTGGTCCGCTCTCCTCCGAGGCGTCATTTGTGATTTTGGGAGACCTGAATTCGGACCCGGAGGATGGTGGGGGAATTGCCACCGCGATTCAGGGACTACTGCGGCTGCAGCGGGTGAGAGACCCACGGCCATCGAGCCGAGGTGGCGTTGCCGCGGCGACTTCGATCGGGCAAGCGAACGCAGCACATCGTGGCGATCCGGCCCTGGACACCTCGCAGTTCAGTCCGAAGAGTGTTGGTAATTTACGTGTTGATTACACTCTTCCCAGCAGCGACATCGAGGTGCTCTCGAGCGGAGTCTTTTGGCCCCTACCGCACCAAAGCGAGGCACGCTGGGTTGAGGCGAGCGACCATCGATTGGTCTGGGTCGATTGTCGAATCGAGGGAGCAGACGCAGCCGCCGACTGACTTTACTCTCCTGCTCCCTCGTCCCGCGCGAGGGTGTTCCGAGAAGCCGATTCCATCACGCTTTCATGCTCCATGAATGCCGACCAGCCAGAGCCATTTCGGCGGACATTTAGCGGTATTCGATAGAGGGCCGATAAGCGGTCGGCGGTGAGTCCTTCTTCGAGCGGACCGTCGAATGCAATGCTGCCTTGGTCTAAAAGTACCAAATGCGTCAATTCGGGGATCAATTCCTCAAGGTGATGCGTCACCAGGAGAATCGTCAGTTGGGGTTGCCGGGCAAGTCGCCGCAGGATCTGAAGGAAATGCTCACGAGCGGCCAGATCGAGACCGGCGGTAGGTTCATCGAGAACCAAGATCCGGGGCTGGTGGATCAGCGCTCGAGCAATGAGCACGCGCCGCCGCTCACCGGTGGAGAGCGTCTCGGCCGATCGGTCGATAAGCGATGCCGCATCGACGAGCTCGAGGATCTCGCGAGCCCGATCGATCACTTGGGTTGTGAGCGGAACTGCGAATTCCGCAAGTTCGACCGCGGTGATTCCACTGGCCACCGCTTCCACGACTCGCATCCGTCCCGTCCTTCCCATTGAAAACCGATGGTCGAGGGAACTGCTGACGATCCCCATCTGCCGCCAAAGATCGGCTACTTCCCAGTCGCTGCGACCGAGAATGCGGACTTCCCCCTGGCTCCCATCCTCTTCCACCGATGGATAATCGTGTCGCTTGAGCAAGCGGAGGAGCGACGTTTTTCCTGCGCCGTTGGGTCCAATAATCGCGGTGTGGCGATGCTGGTCCATGGATAGATTGATCCGATCGAGCACGCGGATGCGATCGCGAATGACGCTCACACGCTCAAGTTCCAGCAAGGGTTCTGCGGGTGAATCATCGCAGCTCATCGGTCTTGGCGAGCTCCCCAGGCGATTGCGGCACTGAGCAATTGCTGGAAAATGGGATGATCAAAATCGGAGGGAACCCCAAGCGACGTATAAAACGACTTGCCCCCTCCGGCGCGTTGGAAAGTCCATGCGACAGGTTCCGCAGGGAACCCAGGGATCGCTCCCTGCATGAGAATCGTGGCGGCTGAATCGAGCGGAGAGACGCGATACAACGATCCCCCGCAGTACCAGTCGCCCTGATCGATCCCCAGGAGGATCGGATGCTGCCGATTCCGATCGGCAAGCGAGATACGGGCAATGAGCTCGGGACCATAGTGGTTCGTATAGTTACCTCCAAAAACCTCGCGATCCAGCTGGGGCCAGGCTTGCAATCCTGCCGGCGGATCCTGGTCGCGGAGGGAGAAGGCATGGTTTGCAGTCCGAATTCCGACAATCCCTTTTTTGCTTGCGGCAAAGTCACGAAAGACCTGCAACTGCTCCTCGGGAAGGGTCCGCCGACGAACCGAAAGGACGAGGAGATCCGCCTCTGCGATCAGTTCGACTCCGGGCATCCGATTGCCGTCGGTCGAGTCACCGAAGAGATAACTGAGCCGATAGTCGCGCTGCAAACGCTCGCGAGCAAACAAAGGAACAGTCCGCTCGGTTTCATACTCCGATTCATTGATCACCAAGGCCAGATGGGGACGTTTGTCGGTTGCGAATCGAAAGGGATCGCCACCCAGCAATTGATCGCTGGAGATGGTCGGGGCGAGGTATCGCTCGATGTAGTCGGTGACCAAATCAGTTGCCGAAAAATGACTCACATAGGGCCACGACCGGGGGTCGTAGAGGGTATCGGTCAAGTCGCGTAGCACGGCCACTTGTTTTCCGGCCAGTTTCATCCTCCGCACACCGAAGGGACGTCCGAGCAGTCCCAGATTCGAGTGGACTCCGGCTACGATAACGTGATCCAACTGCCGCGAGCTGAGGATGTTCCAAATCTCGGTGCCGGAATCGGTGAGCCAGTCCTGATCGGGATCGATTTCAATTGTCGCCAGCTGTTGCTTCCAGGGTCGCCGGGGGTCCCGCTGTTCACGCCGCAGGTTTTCCTCCCAGGCAGCCTGCTGTGCGGGGTTCTCTTCTTCAGTACCGACGGATTGTTCGATCGGAAATGAATCGGCAGCTTCACCTGGAATCGATTCGCACCACTGGTCGACTCCGGTCGGATACTCCTCCTGCTTTGGAGCCGCTGTGGCGCGCTGGCGAGATGGATGATCGCGATAGCTCGACATGCATTCGCTCGGGGCATGAATGATGGTCACCCCACGCTGCCGCGCGACATTGATCCAGGCGTTCATGCGAGGCCCGAGTTCTTCCATTCGCTGCGAAGCAACAAAGCTGGGATGGCGGTCCCACATGTCGCATACGATCACTGCCGTACGCGCTGCGGGCCATGAGGCTGCGAGCTGTGTTCGATGAAAACGCCCGCTTTGAGCGGCCACTTCATGCTGCGAGCGCAGGAACCATTGGATCTCCTCCCCCCAGGCCGCACTGCGGCCCGCGCCGAACGCGCTCGCACAACCGAGAGCAATGGCAAGGCAGACCACCTGCGGGATCCAATTCGGGTTCGGCATTCGCATTCAGGGAGGCTCCGTTTGCAGGGGAGATCGACCGGACCGGCGCCAGCCAGCGGGGAACGAGGAGTCCGATTCTCGGAGGGTTTTTTTTTGCGGTGAAGTGAACTTTCTAGTGTACACCAGGAGTCGGGGCTCGATTTCGCTCCCTTGCGGCGAGAACTCTTCGGGGAACGGAGCCGCAATTCGCTGACGATCGGCTGTTACCCAATTAAACTGAGGGGGTGATGGCTCAGGGAGGGATCGATGGAGACTTTGGAGCAAGGTCAGGTCTTTTTTTGTGAACAGCCAAAAGAGTCAACTTCTCGTGATGCATCGCTTGACGTTTTCCACATGGATTGGACTGGGGTGGTGTTTGACGCTGCTCCTCGGTGTTCCCGTCGCGGGGCAAGACGCCTTGACCCGCCAGATCCGAAAGATGGCAGCGGGAACCGTCGAGGAGTACGCAACGGCGGTGCGGGAAACGATTCGGCTGAGGAACTGGACGGAGCTCGATTTGCTGTTGAGTGGAAACCGGGTGTCATCCCTCGATGCGACGACACAGAGAAAACTCGCTCAGGAAATCGGAGGGCCGCTGCTCTCGCGAGCATCCAGCGAAGCAACGCTTGGAGAGGCAGCGACCGAAGCTCTTGTGAAATTGACTGAGGCGTTAGCTTCGTCGGCGCAAGATGGAGCGCTGCTCGATGAGGGGATGGCTCAGCTGCGGTCGCCAGAGATGAAGACTCAGGCTCAAGGCGCACGAAAGCTCTTGGGCGGAGGAGACGAAGGCCTGGCGAGGGTCCTTGGTGAAGCGGTCTCCGCCACGCCAACGATTCCCACCGCAAGGCTGGTGGATGTGCTCACCGTTTTTGGACCGAGTGCGATGAGCCAAACAGAAGAGCTGGTCTTTCAGGGATCGTCCGACGCGATACCTCGAGCGCTAACGCTGCTCAGCATGCTCTCACAAAAGCGCGCGCTCCGCGTCGCGGCCGCGATGTACCATGATCCTGGAAGTTCGGTGGAGGTCCGCGAAGTCGCTCGGCAGATTGTTACAGGGCAGTGGGGGGCGATCCCGACAGCGGAGGAGGTCCTCCAGTGGTTGACGGCAGAGCTGCGTCAGGGGCGAGTTGCGGACCCATCATCGGCCGCCTCGCTGGCGCGGCTTGCAAGCCGTATCCCCGGCGCAGCCCACCAGTCGCGGGTGGTCTTTGCGAAAGCGGTGCTCCGCGATGCTTACCTTCGGGACCCGCAGCTTGGGATTATGGAAACATGGGAAAAAATGGAGCAGACGCTCGGGATTGGCACGATCGATGGGGAATTGCTCTTAGCGGTTTTGGATGAGTCGCTCGCCGGAGGAGTCCTCACGGCCAAACCACCGGGGGATGCCGCGGCCGCGGTGATGGCAGTGCGAATGCTCGGCAATTTCCGCGACCCTGCGATTCTTCTCTTCTCAACACCCGCTCCCGAAACTCCCTCGCCGCTGGTTCTTGCGACCAGCAGCCACAACCCACGCTTGCGTTACGAGGCGGCAGCCGCGATTGCCAAGCTTGGCCCGCGGGAACCGTATGCGGGAAGCCAACGTGTTTTCGACCGTTGGATTGAGATGTCGCAGCTCGAAGGAGATGGGAAAGCGATTGTCTGGGTCCCTGAGAAAGAACTGCAGATCGCCGTGGTCACGAAACTGGAAAAGCTTGGCATGGCACCTGTGCTCGTTTCTCATGGTGCGGAGCTTCTCCGCGAGGTTGATTCGTGTGGGGATCTCCAGGGAGTGATTGTGACTTCGACTCCGGCTGACTCGTCGGTGGTGGAGGTTGTCGACCGTGTTCGCAGGCGACCTTTCGGTGGCATGGTCCCGATCGTTGTCTTGGGGGCGCCCGTAGCATCTGCCGACTTGCTTGGGAACCGCTGGTCGGTGCCTGCGCATTTTCTAGAGGTGGATTTGGATCAAGTTTCGCAGCGGAGCGGTGAAGTCGCGGAGCAGCTTCAGAGAGTGCTGGACGAGGAACGAGCGGGGATGGAGATTCCGCCGATATCCTCAGCCGAGCGTGTCCAGTACGCGCGGGACGGATGGGCAGCTTTGGGTGCCCTCGCGGAACGGCCGGAACTGGAACCGCTGTACGAATGGCGCGAGCGGGGGGATGAATTGATTGAGGTGAGTCGTCGGTCGGGTTACACGCCGAGCATTTTGCAGGTATTGTCTCAGCTCGGGACTCCAGCCTCGCAAGAAGTGCTCACCCTCGTGCTGGCAAGTCCCTCGTTCGAGGCGGGGATTCGCCGCACCGCTGGGGAGGCCTTTACCAGCTCGGTACAGCAATTTGGAACGCGGCTCTCGCGAACTCAAGTCGTCGCTCTGTATGATCAGGTGAATTCCACCAAAGAGGAGTTATCTCGGGAATTGCTCGGCAAGGCGATCGACGCCATCGAGGCGCGAGTTGGGATCACCCGCCAGCCCTAAGGTTCAACGCTTGGCAGCTGGGTGGGAGAGCTTGGCGGTGCGTCACCGCGAGCGTTGAGCGAGTACTCGGTATTTCAGGGGTGGCATCGGTTCGCAGAGGCACGCAGCAAGTCAGTCGCGATGGCACCATTTGGATTATCGCCGCAGGATGCATCTGGTTCCCCAATTCCGGGGCTGATTGGAAATTCCCCAGCGATGCAGGAAGTTTATCGCCTTACACGACGTGTGGCGACGACAAATGCATCGGTGCTGATCCTGGGAGAAACCGGGGTTGGCAAGGAACTCGTGGCAGCGGCGGTCCACAGGCTCAGCCGCCGAAGCAGTGGCCCATTTGTCCGCGTCAATTGTGGAGCGCTCTCGGAGAGTCTGTTGGAAAGCGAGCTTTTTGGCCATGTGAAGGGGGCGTACACCGGGGCCGTGGGGAATCGAACGGGGCGTTTTGAGGCGGCGCACACGGGGACA